>Ga0114978_10002177_pt1 | contig 16260 bp, 20 predicted proteins | sample S_140212_EF_Meta_FD_87027 | JGI IMG/M metagenome (GOLD analysis project Ga0114978, IMG submission 87027) | Freshwater microbial communities from Lake Simoncouche, Canada to study carbon cycling - S_140212_EF_MetaG | ecosystem: Environmental > Aquatic > Freshwater > Lake | place: Lake... | reverse complement strand
TCCTCTCCGTTTCACCTTAGAGGCACTGTGCTGGGCGGATAGCTTGGTGTGTGCGGTGATAGTGAACACAACAGTCCCTAACCTGCCCTTCCAGATGCTGTATCCACTGTGGATCTCGGGCACACTGGCCTATGCTTGGTGTGCGTGGAGCAGGGGTAGCTTTGGTATGTTGGCAACCTTTCTCATGATAGCAAGCATGGATACCGTAGGTTGGATGAAGATACTATTCAGTTGACAGATACCTAATCCATGCTATTATGCATTATGAGGAGTATATGACATGGATTACCAGTTTCCACGCATAGAGTGTTTAGACGATGTGTTGCCTGCTATCGAGGGCCGTGACGAGTTCATCGTCGCTACCCGCGAGTGGGGAACCGTGGTCAACTACATGGTAAGCATGGCTGACACCTTTCCTGAGGTCCGCGATGAGGACTATTGGTGCCCAGGCTGTAAGCTGCCTATGAGCGAGACTGCGGGCTGTGGATCACAGCGTTGCCCAGATTCAGTGAACTTGGCTGCTATCCGTCGTGAGTGCCGTGGCTTGCTGTTCTATCCAGATGGTCGCATCATGTCGCGCCGCTTGCACAAGTTCTTCAACGTGAACGAGCGTGACGAGACTGCTGCTCACAGGATCGACTTGGGCAAGCAGCACGTCATCCTGGAGAAGTTGGATGGGTCGATGATCACTCCTGTGTTCACTGCGTCTGGTATCCGTTGGGGAACCAAGATGGGTATCACCGAAGTGTCCATGCAGGCTGAAGAGTTTGTTGCTCGCAATCCACAGTATGAGCAGTTCGCTCGTATGTGCGTTGAAAAGTTCAACTTTACTCCCATCTTCGAATGGTGCAGTCGCAAGCAGCGCATCGTGGTAGACTATCCTGAGGATCGTCTGGTATTGATTGCTGTTCGTGAAACTGTAACGGGCAAGTATTTTAGCCTGCGTTGGATGCAAGAGTACGGCGAGATGTTTGGCATCGAAGTGGTACGGGCTTATGCTGGCACTACTGAGAACATGGAGCACCTGATCGCTGAGACTCGTGCTATGGAAGATGCTGAGGGTTGGATCATCCGCTTTGACGATGGTCAGATGCTCAAGGTCAAAGGCGACTGGTATGTTCGAATCCACAAGACCAAGGACAACTTGATCTGGGAGAAGAACGTAGTAGAGCTTTTGATCAACGAGAAGATGGACGACGTTAAGCCCTACATGCTGGACGAAGATCTCAAGCGTGTAGACTCGTTCGAGACGGACTTCTGGATCGGCATCAACGGCATGGTCAACTGGTATGAAGAGTACTTCCAAGCTGTGTTAGTAACTGGTGCAGATCGCAAGCAGTTCGCTCAGCGCATGATGCCATACATCCCAAAGGGTTCGTTCTTGCCACAGTTCGTTTTCGGACGCTTTGACGGTAAGGATCCTCGCGAGTTGATCATCAACCACATCAAGAAGAACTGCGGTACCCAGACTAAGGTGGACTCAGTCCGTGAGATGTGGGGTGGTGCTAAGTGGACTTATAACTTCGATGGAGACGCATAATGAAGATACAGATCATCAGTGATCTTCATCTAGAATTTGACGATCCGCCCGTGCTGGAAAATGCAGGGGCGGATGTCCTTGTCTTGGGTGGAGATATCTTCCTAGCAGAATACTTCTATCGCAATCCTCGTTTCATCACCAAGCCAGACGGCACTGTTGTAGATGCTAGCACGATGCAGAACAACGGCGGCTATGGCAACGATGTAAAGCAGTGGCGAGAGTTCCTGCAGCACGTCAACGACAGCTGGGCAAACACTGTGTACCTCATGGGCAACCACGAGCACTACAAGGGTCGGTGGGATCGAAACGAGACAGTTCTCAGAGAAGAGCTAGAGCATTATCCCAACATCCATCTGCTGGAGAAGAATAGGTTGGTGATCGACGATGTGCAGTTCCTGGGCGGTAGCTTGTGGACTGACATGAACAATCGAGATCCCTTGACTATGCTGAGTGCTCGCGACATGATGAACGACTATCGCGCTGTCTCGGACTTTACTAGCGGTTCGTTTAGGCGGTTGCATGTCACCGCCACCGTAGAATGCCACGAGCAGACTAGGGATTGGATCAAGGCTATGCTAGCCGAGCACAAGATGAAGACCGTGGTCTGCACACATCACACGCCCAGCCGTCAGAGCCTGCATCCTCGCTTCGCTGGCCAGCCACACATGAACGGTTGTTTCGTCAACGATCTGGACGACATCATGCTGGACAACGAGCACTTAGTGCTCTGGGCGCATGGTCATGTCCACGATCCTTGGGACTACACTGTGAACCGCTGCCGTGTGGTATGTAACCCTCGCGGCTATCCCGGCGAGCATACTCGTAGCACGTTTAACCCTAACTTGGTGATTGAAGTATGAGCAACGCACTGCAGGTCTACACTCCTCAACAAGTGATCCTCAGCAACTATCATGTTGAAGAACCGCCCCCTCGGTATGAGGATTACACCGAATATAAGGTGATCGATCCTCGTACCATCAAGGACAAGATCCTAGATTACATGGGCACGGTGCTAGCACGTTGCTGGCTGGATAAGCGCATGATGGAACGTCTGTGTGATGATCCACATGCGTTGCTGATGGAGATGGGTATGATCCTGCCTGAGGATATGCATCTAGTAGTGCATCGTGAGCGCAAGAACCGTCCGCAGGTCATCATATATGAGAACAAGCGCAGGATCTGTGCGCTTCAGATGAGGATGTTTGCAACGCGATGAAGAAGATAGACCTTACCCAGGATGAAGCAGTCATACACATGCAGGTTCTAGACCGCGAGGTCAAGATATTAGAATCTAGATTACGAGATACAGATACTGGACATATACATACTGCAATATCGGTACTCAAAGGTCGATTGAACGAGTGCATGTTGATGATCTTTACCGAGAGAAAAGGGCAGTAGAATGCAGTTCAGTATAACAGGTAAGTACCTGCCATTGACAGGTAAGAAGGTTTATGTCGCAGGACACGATGGATTAGTGGGAACCGCCCTGTTAAAGCAGCTTGATAAGATAGATTGCGAAGTCCTGACTATCGATAAAGAGCAGCTGGATCTAAGATACCAAGATCAAGTCTGTTCCTATCTGTCAGACAATCAGCCAGACTGTGTGTTTCTGACTGCTGCAAGAGTAGGCGGCATAAAAGCAAACCGAGACAATCCAGTATCATTCTTGCTAGATAATCTCAACATACAGAACAGCGTCATATCTGCTGCACATCAGACCGGGGTGAAGAAGCTGATGTTCTTCGGATCAACGTGCATATATCCACCGGAAGCAGAAAAACCCATACGAGAAGAAGCATTACTAACCGGTCTGCCTGAGCCTACCAATGAATGGTATGCAGTAGCTAAGATAGCCGGTATCAAGTTGATACAAGCATACAGACAGCAGTTCGGTAAAGATTTCATATCAGTAACACCTAGCAATCTATATGGTCCGTTTGATCGCTATCATCTCGAAGATGGGCATGTCATCCCTAGTCTGCTGCAGAGATTCCATGCTGCTAAGATTAATGGAGATGCGTCAGTCACTATATGGGGGAGCGGGCTACCTCGTCGAGAATTCTTATATGTGGATGATCTAGCCGAAGCATGCATCTTCCTCATGGAGAATTATTCTAGCGATATCAGCATCAACGTGAGCAGCGGAACAGAAGTAAGCATACGCAACCTAGCTGAGATGATACAGAAGATCGTAGGGTATCAAGGTGAGATAAGTTTTGATACTAGCATGCCAGACGGTGCTATGTCTAAGCTCAGCGATAACAGCCGTATCAAAGCACTAGGATGGTCTCCTAAGATCGGTCTAGAGCAGGGACTACAGAAGACTTACGGAGAATTCCTCCTACAGACTTCCCAATAAATATATCTATGAAACTGTTTGAACTCTTTGAGAACTTTGCAGATGGCAAGGGCCCAGGTCGTCCAGGAGACAGCCAGCGCCATGGTATCCCCAAGGGTGCGACTATGGCAGAGCTGGAGAAGGCAAGCCATGCTAAAGGTCGCAAAGGTCAGCTGGCACGTTGGCAGCTTAACATGCGCCGCGGTCACAAGAAAGAAAGCATAGCTGAGACTAGAAATGCTGCTTTCGCTTGGGTAAAGAGCAAGCTGCCTAAATGGCCAGAGTATGTTCTCAGAGATTGGATATACAATAGTGTGAGAGGAGACTTTGGACCGGAATCCGTTCATATAGAGCAACATCTGAGAACAGTATTAGCAGGCGAAGGCATGGATGCTGACACACAATGGCAGCTTGTTCCTAACTTCAAGTTCAGCTTCCAGACATTAAATCCTTGGACGGTCAACAAGATTAAAGCTCGTTGGGGCGGTGAGAGCGACATGGGCATGGGCATTCCGAAAGATGCCGAACGTCACGCGACACAAGCAGCATTGGCACAACAGCAGGGTGGCGTCAGGAAAGAACCTGTGATACTCAAGAAGATCGGTAATCAGTATGAGCTGATCGAAGGCTGGCATCGAACCATACAGCACTTCAAGCAGTTTCCTGATGGTTACACAGGACCTGCTTGGGTAGCAACCAATGCCCGACCAGTATCAGAATCAGTCATTAATGAAAGCATCTCCGGCAAGGACATGCTGAAGATGTTCCACCAGACTCATCACACTGCTGGTGAGAATCCAGAAATGGAGAAATGGATGCAGGATCACGAATGGGGAATCAAGATGATCCATCCCGACTCTCTGCCAGATATCGATGATGAAGTATATTTCGACGATCCTTTTAACAGGGTCATGGACATCGATACAGATCATGTCAGAGACGTCATCCGGAACATCAGCCGAGGCGGTCGCATAGATCCAATCATCATGGGACCAGGCAACAGCATAATAGATGGCAACCATCGTGCCCAAGCTGCTCGCAGATTAGGCATCGATATACAGGCGTATGTTCCTATGAATCGTGTTAACGAAGCTGATTGGAAGAACATCAAACGTGTAGCGAAAGGTGCAGTTGCAGGTGCCGGTCTAGTAGGAGCAGCAGCATTAGGATGGGGAGATAAGCCCGCAGAGAAGCCCGTACAACAGCCTGTAGCTATCGCACAGCCTGCACAACAGGACAGCATCCCTGCTAGCATGTTCAATCCTAGTGATCTTCCTGCTTCGAAAGCGATTGCTAGCACTGCACAATCTGCTAATCCTAACGTCGAGAACATGCTGATCAAGATTGCTACATCCAACAGCATCAGAGGCGATGAACTAGCAGCATTCCTAGCACAGACTGCACATGAATCATCCAGCTTCTCTAGATTAAATGAGATAGGCAACGAGCATTATTTCAAGGCAAAGTACGACATACAAGGTAAGAATCCAGAGCTGGCTAGACGATTAGGCAATGTGAATCCCGGCGACGGTGTGTTATATCACGGCAGAGGATTTGTACATCTCACAGGTAGGACCAACTATCGCATAGCAGGGGAAGCACTGGGACTGCCCTTAGAGAAAAAACCCAGGCTGGCAGCTGATCCAGAGATTGCAGCTAAGATCGCTATATGGTTCTGGAACACCCGTGTGCGTCCTAACGTAGAAGACTGGGATGACGTCCGTAGCGTCACACGCAAGATCAATTCGGGCATGGCAGGGCTAGATGACCGACAGAACAATTACAATTTCTACCGAAAGAAGCTGAGTTCCGCACCTAAATTATCACAAAGATAATGGTTGACAGGCATGCATTCCATGCTATTATGTATTATAGGGAAATAAGGAGCACTAGATATGCAGTTTACAAACGATATGGACGCCGTTCGTGTTTTCATCTTGGAATCCAAATCAGGCGCATACAAGTACCGCAAGCTGGAATTGTGCAAGCTGGTGCGCGATATGACAGGCCTAAGCCAGCGTGAAGCAAACCAGCTGGTAGAATCTGTGCAGGCTAGCAAATAAAAATTATCTAGACCGTGTCCTCAAAGCGGTTGACAGGCATGCATTCCATGCTATTATGTATTATAGGGAAATAAGGAGCACTGCACATGTCCTACGTTGTTTACAACACCCAGACTACTCGCATCGTTGGTAGCCGCAGCACCAAGTATTGGAAGAGCGAAGCCGCTGCTAAAGCGCATCTGACACGCATGGGCAAGATGGGCTACGATGTAGCCGAGTTTGCTGTTGCAGAATCCAAAGTGTTCTACGAAAGCATCGAGGCAAGCGTTACCAAAGTTAACCTCATGTCGGGCAAGGAATATCAAGAGCGGACCAACACTGCACTGAGCTGCAGCCCTGCCTCAGAGACCTACTGGAGCATGTAATTTCGGTTGACATACCTGTATCCTATGCTAATATGTATTATAGGGAATGAGAACAGGAGCACTGCACATGTCCAATTCTAACACCACTTCCTACACTACTGTAGAAAAAGTCATCGCTAGCCATTATTTCACACGCGGTGTCAAAGACTTTATCGCAGGCAAAGGCTTTGATAAGGATTATGACAACTGGCCTTACACGGTCAAAGCAGGTGTTGCCGCTCAGTTCGATTACGAGCGTGGTCGCCAGTTTGCTGCCGCTACAGAAGGCAAAGTCCGCACCAAGACTGGGGTAGGTAACAAGCGTGTTAACTATCGTGCAGTAAGTATTTTTTCTGCCCTCGTCCGAGAAGGCGCAATCAGCTAAGGAGAACTAAGATGCATAGCAAGAAAGCCTATACTGTTTATACTCGCGCTAACTGTACTCTCAACGAATGGAAAGAGCATGTCCGTAAGGAATATGCCAAGCTGGGCATCGACCCTGCAGGTGTTCGTCCTCTGCGTGAGCAACACGCATGGGAAGGCGGAGATACAGCAATGGGGTGGGCACAGCATGTCGCGCATCAGAACAAGATGCGAGCTCGCACGATCCTTGTAAAGATGAATAACCCAGATAGCTAATGATGGAACCGTTTCCATTCGATGTAGGTCAGCGTGTCAAGAGCAACGGGGACTATAAAGGGTCCTCGTTCAAAGGCATAGTGAAAGAACAGGTAAGCTCTTGGTTCGTTCGCGTGATGGAAGATGGTAAGAACACTTTGGTAGGATGTAGCACTACCATGCTAGAGGCAGAATCAGATGATAGAGATACCAAGACTACCAACGACCAAACAGTTTAGGGACGCTGTGAAGACAGCGTTCCAGACACACGGTCTAAAGATGTCTAAGAGCAGCACTCGAGCAGAGCTGCTGTCTGACTGGGATATCAATCATAATGTCCGCATGCACTATAACTATCGGGATCGTAATCTCAGCAGGCAAGTGAGACGGGTGGATATCTGGATACCTCGCAACGAAGATGAGAGTTGCCAGGACAACCTACATTTAGCACTCAACGATATACGGGTATGGATGAAGCTGAGCGGGGTAGAGCCTTTCATGAAGTCAAGACAACCCTTGTTCGAGGATAGCAGGATAACTGGCTGGTGTCTGATCTCTTAGACGATCAATACATAAAGATCGGTAAGCCCACTCCCTGGCGTGATGGGAGTGGGCGTGTCAGCTTCTGCATACAGTTTCGCTATGCGATGGAGCTCAGGCTGAACTTCCAGAGTCGCATGGAAGAATGGCTGAAAGCTCATGCTGGCAGTCCTTATAGCATAACTTTTGATTTCAATCAAGGCGATCCGTTCTGGACCGCTGTGATACAGGAAGAGGATGTGACTATATTCATACTGCGGTTTAGCAGTGTCATACAATAACAGGATTCAAACTGATCATATCATCGACTAATCTATCAGGATCGTCGATATAGGAAGCAGCGTATTTGACAAACTGTGTTATCTGATCATCGCTTAGCATGCCAAAACTGTCACGATGTATGCCCGCACACAGTTGATTTCCTTTCCATAGATCTGTCATATCGCAGAACTTGTCTACCCAACCCGGCCATATTCCTATGCTAGGGCCTGTATGTTTCGTTTCGTATATTCCCAAGGAATCCTTTAGATGCAACCAAGCGTCGATTATGAAAAATTCTGCCATCGGAAGATCCTGCCATTGGGCTAATCTGTGATCTTCAGCTAGTTCCTGCATGAGTTTAGTAGGCAAGAAGCAGGGCGTATTTTGTGCTATCGTGCTGGTTGAGGGTGGAATGAGATCAAATAGTTGCCAGCTGTTCAATCTATGTTCTACCCACTGTGCTTCGTCTACGGGTCCTCTGAATAAGGGCAATCTATCCGTAGCTGCCCAGTCGCGTATCAACCAATTCTTAGCATCCAATATGCAATAACTATCCGCTGTGCAGGCAAGTGCTGCTCGTATCTTTAATAACTGCTGGTTACAGTACCCACATTTAGGGCAATGCGTCTTACACCAAGGACAGGGCACTACAGGGTCGTCTACTAGTTCTTTTCCCATTATGATATCCACACGGGGCCAAAGTTCTCCGTAGTATCGTTCTAGATCTGTGCGATACAACAGATCTCCGTTTATGATGATCTTGATCCTATCTAAGGGAAAATTCCTCAGATGCTTGCGCATACTGGCTGCTTGTAATCTAAGCTGGGGCCAATCTTTCTCGAAGCAGATTGTAACGAAATCCATGCGGGTATTTAAGCTATAAATATGACACCGAGGAAAAAAGATGCCACGTTTAAGCCTTTGGCGGGACACGCATACCGCTGATTATAAATTCCAGGATAGGCGTATATACGAGCTGTTCACTGCGGGCGGCACGAACTTCAACGTACACAAATATCTAGGAATTAACGATCAAGGCACAAGCACGGATGTCACCCTTCCGCAATACACCAATACCACAGAGAAGGACATCCAGGACCTGCTGTTCCTAGAGAACAGAGATCGCAAGTACGACAGGAACATCTATCCTGTCCGAGGTCACTATACCATACAGGATACCGATTTCAACCTGAGCCAATTTGGTCTGTTTGTCACTAACGACACGCTGTTCCTCACGTTCCACATCAACGACATGATCGAACGCATGGGACGCAAGCTGATGCCCGGTGATGTGTTAGAATTCCAGCATCTCAGAGATTACAATCCGCTAGATCCAAACGATGTGATACCTATCGCATTGAAGAAGTTCTATGTCGTGCAAGAGACCACACGAGCTGCCGAAGGATACGCTCCAACTTGGTGGCCACACCTATGGCGTGCTAAGGTACAGCCGATGGTAGACGGTCAGGAATACAGAGACATCCTGGAACAACCAGACAACAGAGAAGATGGGATGGGTGGTACTGGTATCAATCCTCTCAAGGATTATCTAAGTACCTATGCTAAGAATGTCAACATCAACGACAGGATAATAGAGCAGGCTCAGATAGACGTTCCGTTTAGCGGATACGATACTACTGCGCTCTGGATATTAGCAACAGATGCGAATGGCAATCCTGTCGCAAGCAATGGACTTACTGCAGACACGATATATCTGGCAGGAGATAGCAATGCTGTCACTGCAGACGTAGCTTGGCAATCTCCTCAGAACGGTGTGCCGGGATATCTAGTAGGTGATGGTGTCACTCCTAACGGTCTTCCTGTCAAGGCACAGACCTACTTCACTGATGTGCCGCAGACCGGCGATTATGTTCTCAGGACCGACTATTTCCCTAATAGACTGTTCCGTTATGATGGCATGAAGTGGGTAGCTATCGAAGATAATCAGAGAGCATTGCTGAACAGTGATCAGAACAACACGCTGAAAGGCGGGTTCTTGAATAACACTAAACAGACTAGACTGAGCGGCGGCGGCTATATCGATCAACGTGTTGCTCTAAGCCAAGCACTGAAAGTAAAGGCAGACGGATAATATGGCACAGTTCTTCTACGATAAACAGATTAGGAGATTCCTGACTCAGTTCGTCCGAGTGTTCTCTGAATTCTATGTAGAATACGGAAAGGATCAGGATGGTAACACTACGCTGTATCGCGTTCCTGTGCGCTATGCCGATACCAACAGGCAAGTAGCTAGCGTAATAAACAACAACAGCGAGAACACGCTGACCACCGTTCCTATCATGACTGTCTACATCGACGGGTTACGATATGATCGAGATAGGATCCAGGATCCAACCCACACTGAGAAGAAGTCCATCAGACAGAGACAGATCGATCCAGTCACCGGGCAGCTTACGACGGTGCAGAAACAAGCATTTACGTTAGAACGTCTGATGCCTGTACCATATAGATTGACACTGAAGATGGATGTATGGACCAGCAACTTCGATCAGAAGCTGCAGATATACGAACAGATCCTGACCATATTCAATCCTGATCTTGAGATACAGAACACGGACAATTACCTAGATTGGACATCGCTAAGCTATGTGTTACTGACTGATGTTAACTGGACAACACGAAGCATACCTATCGGTCAAGATGATCTCATCGACATAGGAACGCTGACCTTCGAGCTTCCCATATGGATCACAGCACCAGCTAAGCTAAAACAGCTAGGTGTCATCCAGAAGATCGTCGAATCTGTATACGATTCTGCAGGCAATCTAGAACAGGCCATCATCGATCAGAGCGTGTTGACTGCTAACAGGCAATACTTCACACCGATGGGATATAATGTCATCGCATTGAACGGTGAGATTAGATTGGTCAAGAGGTTTGGACCGTATACCGAGACTAACGATTTTAACATCCCCGAGACACAAGGCACTCCTATCGATTGGACTACTACGCTTAGCGTGATAGGTGAGATAGTCAACGGTATCAGCCTGCTGATATTGACAGATGAGAACACAGAAAGATTAGTTGCAGGAACGATATCTAAGAATCCTAGCGATCCTACCGTGTTGCTGTTCAATGTTGACAAGGACACGATACCTACTAACACGTTGCCCGCTGTGACTACCATAATAGATCCACAGACTACAGGTCCAGGATCAGGATTGCCTGCGCCTGCTATAGGTCAGACTTATCTCATATTGTCCAAGGTAGGCAACAGAGAAAACGATCCCGCTAACGAACCCATCGCTTGGCGAAACAATGACGGAACCGGCTTGATTGCTAATGCTAACGATATCATCCAGTGGGACGGAACTAGATGGGCGATCGTATTCGATAGCCAGACTACTACTGAGGTACAGTATGTCACTAATACATACACAGGTATACAGTACAAATGGATTGGTGCTAAGTGGATAAAGAGCTGGGAAGGTCTGTACAAAGAGGGATTCTGGAGCATAGTGATCTAAGAGCCTGCGGGGCTGTGGTCTATGCTAAGAACACCAGCAGGGTGTTGTTCCTGCTTCGCAGCGGCGATAAGCATCAGAACACTTGGGCACTAGCAGGTGGCAAGGCTGAGCAGAACGAGACCGTATTAGAAGCATTGCATCGAGAGCTAGACGAAGAGATAGGGTTAGCTGCTGCTGATCTCAAACTAATTCCCTTAGAACTATTCAAGAGCAGGGATGGCAAGTTCGAATATCACACTTTCGTATGCTTAGTAGATGAGGAATTCGTTCCAAATCTAAATGAGGAACACAAGGGCTATTGCTGGTGTGACACTGACAGCTTCCCTAAACCTCTGCATCCGGGATTATGGAGCAGCTGGAGCAACAAAGAGATCAAGAAGAAGCTGGCTACGATAAAAGCAGTGCTAGAAGTCGCCTAAGGTCAATATCAGTTAGTAGATGGTTTGGTAGGAACGGTAAAACCTTGTATCATGTCTCGTTCGTCAAAATAAGGTTCGTTAGTTGCAGGCATATCACGCAATGCTTGCCTATAAGCATCCCATTCTGCACACCATTCGGGTCCACGCAGTGCTCTGATATCCGCACCCTGCGTCCAGTCGCTCTGTGCTAGATACCAATCCCTTATCTCACGGAGATTTCTCATTGGTTCTGCTGCAATCAGTTCTGCTCTCTTGGCTTCTATCTCTTCGAGAGCAGGGGGTTCGGAGTCAGTGCTAAACCATTCCAATCCTTCGTAAGAGTCTCCTCGAAGCACCCACTGAGCACTTGGACGCATCTGTCCTAGTGCTTCTGCTATGCTCCAGTTACGTTTCATTCCTATCATGTTTATACCCCAATTTCGTAAAGATTTAGATAATGCATCGTACTGCCATTGTTATAACTACCAATCCAAGCTGTACCTTGATGGGCTAGTACGCTAGCAGTGTAGGTAATTGCGCCCGATCCCGGTGTATCTAAAAAGCTACGACTAAAAAATCCGATGTGGTTATAACCTGCTCCATTGAGACCCCCGTACATAACTTGTGTGCTGCCTCGCAAGATGCGATGGTATATGAGACTCCAAGTACCAGCGCCTTGATCACTACGATCGTTCATAAAGTAATCCACTAGTACCTTGTTGCTGCTGTTTGCCAGTGTGATAGTAGTCGCTAGCACGTCTACCCAAGCTGCAGAAGTAGCCGTAGTGCTTATAGTCTGTTGATTATAAACAGCTTGTATGACTGTTCCGGGCATGTTGATCTTGCTGCTATTCTCTTGTATAACAGTACTAGGAAAGACGATTGCCATTATGCTGCGATCTCCGTCATTCGTATGTAATACCTACCGTCTCCGCCTGCAGATGCACCTCCAAAGGTAGTTTGGCTAGCTTGATAGCTCCATCCCCTAACCTTGTAAGTATGAGGACCCACATTACCTGGAGTATGTACATAACTGCGACGGAATGGTCTGATGCAATAAGTCTGTTCACCAATGTAACCGCTGTAACAAAGCTGTGTACTTGTACCTACATGTATGAGATCCATGTAGTAGAGATTCCAGACTTGATCTCCCCAATCATTAGCACGGTTCTCCCAACATAACTCAATGATTATCTTGTTACTAGCATTAGTAAGCGTTATGCCTGTGGCAGTAGTATACAGATCGACCGCAGTTATACTGCTAGTAGCCACAGAGGTAGTTCCGACATTGTGTACGGTTTGGATGACATGTTGAGTAGCGGATATCTTATTACCTACTTCTCCAAAACTGTTCACAGGAAAGACTATCGGCATCAGACACTAATCTCCGTCAATCTCAGATAAGCATACCCATCATGGCCGTTTTGTGCAGTAGTGTTCCAATAACAAGTACCGGTGGGATAGTTGTAACATCTTACAGTATAAGTCTGCGTAGAAGTAGAGCCGATAGGGCCTTCGAGATACTGTTTTTCATAGCTGCCTATCACATTTCTCCAGGTCCCGTCCCATCCGCTGATGATTATCTGGCTTCCTGCAGTATTGATGACGTCCATGTACCCCAAGCTCCAGGCACCGCCGACGTTTACAGTACTGCCAATTCCAGCATCCATTCGGAAAGAATTAAAAACATAGACTAAGATATAATTGCTAGCACTGATAGGAGTGATAGTGCCACTGAACAGTGTGTTAGCAGTAGCCCAGTTGGCGCAGGATAAACTAGCAGAGCTACGGGTCTCTTGGACCTGCACGATGCGTCCACCAGTAGCGTTCAGCTTACCGCTTACTTCTTGTATGTTCCTATTAGGAAATACTATTCCCATCCTATGCGTATCTCCTAGAGAATTCTGTGTTGTCTAGCATGTTCTTACATATGTTCATCATGTCATCTTCTCTTATCTTCCAGCTGATGTTTGCGAGATTCCTATCTACGCCGTAGAATTTCATGTCACGTTCGGCTAGATCTTTGTCAATGTATCCTAAACCTGCCAACACCCAGTTGTAGAGCGGACTACCTGCGTATCCATAGAAACGGGGGAAATCTCCGGGTCTAGGGATCCTAGTCTTCACTACATCCAGTATGTTATTTACAAAGTCTGTTCGAGTCTCTCCGGTGTGCATCCATCTCCAGAACTTGGTATCTTGCCTAGGAGTCTGATAATGCAGGACCAAGAAATCTTTGAAATTATCATACATGTCGATCATTCGGATGTTGTAGAGATTCTCTAATCCGGGATTCTGCGTCTCATCTCTAGTATCACGCAGACAATCCCATATGAAGGCAGTCAGTTGGACTATGGTGCTGTGTATGCTAGTAGCTTCTAAGGGCTCAGCAAACGCAGCGCATAACCCTAATGCCAGGCAGTTCTTGTGCCACAGCTTATCTAATCTCCCAGTATCAAACTTGAGAAAACGGATAGGTTCTACACGCTTACCTAGTGCTTCTTCTATCTCAGCGTGGGCTTGATCGTCGGATATGAAGTTGCTGTCATATACATAACCACAGCCCCAACGCTCAGCTACTGGAATCTGCCACATCCATCCTGAGCTCTGTGCCCAAGCGGTAGTGACTGGTTCGATCCGTTCGCCTTCTTCGTGGGGCATCAAGAACGGCATAGCTGCGTTCACTGGTAGATTCTTCTGATAGCTAGTCCAAGTAACGCCCATAGCATTCATCAGCTTGCGAGCAAATCCAGTGCAGTCGATGAAGAAGTCAGCTTCTATAGTGCGATCATCAGACAGCTTCAAGCTGGCTATACCTCGTTCGTCCTGTATGACCTCTAACACTTCAGCATCTATGTGCTTGACGCCTTCTGTCTCAGTGATCTTCTTGAAATATCGGCCTACCTTGTGGGCATCGAAATGATAGCTGTTGGTCTTAGTACTGTTCAACACATCGCCGTCATACTGATAGCTTGCCTTGTTCTTGTGCAACAGATACCCGTTGTAGCTAGCAGTATGGAAAGGTATGTCATTAGCGATAGCATGGCAAAACATTATGTCTGGATTGCCTCCAGAAGTGTTAGTCCCGTCTATAGGACCATAGTAGGTCTTTCCGATGCCTGCCCAATCACGATGTTTGATTCCCAGCTTGACCGTAGCACCAGTCTCACGGAAGAAATCTTCTTCGTTGCAACCATAATCCCAAGTGTTGTTCTGTATGATATCTGTCAGATATCCTGTGCTACCTTCGCCTGCTCCGATGATTCCGATCTTGCTGGATTCTATCACCGTTATGTCGTGCGTGTTCTTATGTACTTTAGATATCATCAAGGCTGCTAACCAGCCCGCGGTGCCACCTCCAACTATCGCTATTCTCATTGATCTGCCTCATTTCTGACTGTTGAGCTTAGGTGGTGCGACCGAAGGATCTACCTCCGTAAGGTTAAACTTATATACCTTGTTCTTCTTGTTGTTGTAGATAAACAGGTCGTCCTCACCTTCAACGATGGTCCAATCACCGATACCGTTGCTCAAGCTCAAGTCACCTACATACACATTAGCCCAACGAGCAGTAGCAGACCCTAGATTGTAGGTGACGTTGGCGCTGGGCAATATGTTTCCTGCAACAGTCAACAAAGCTGCTGATGTAGTGGCTGTACCAATCCCTACGTTGCCGCTAGCGTCAACGGTAATGCGTGCAGCATTATTTGAATAAATCTGCACTGCATGGGCAGTCGTTGTTCCGATAGACGAAACGCCACCAGTTGAATTGTAAACGATCGTATTCACAGTACCATCAGTAACCAAAAGACCAGCATTTGTAGCTGATGAAACTGTCAGCTTTGTTGACGGAGAAGTCGTCCCAATTCCTACATTGCTGCTGGGATTAATCGTCATAGCAGTGTTGGTGATGCCGCTTGCGTAAGAATTAGACGTCCCAAAATTCAGTGTTGACCCGCCGGATGTGTAAGACATGCCGATACGGGCGTACGGAACGGATGGTCCATTTGTCGTATTAAAGTCGATGCTGGTAAAATAGTTAAGCGTGTTAGTGGAATCGGTGACAATAAGCGCACCGGGGGAGGTTCCAGTAAATGCGGATGCTGCTGCTTTGTAAACTTGAAGTTTTGTATTAGGCGAACTCGTCCCAATCCCTACGTTGCCGCTGGAGTCGATGCGCATTTGTTCGGTTGAGTTTGTATACAAAATGGTTGGTGCAGACGCGCTGTCATTCCAGATAACGCGAGCATAAGCGACCCCAGAACCAAAGTTTGTACCAGCAGAATTATCAATTCCAAATTGGTAACTGCCACCGGTGTTGTTTACTTGAACCTTAGCGTAGTTTGTTCCGGTTGTAGAAGTTGACGAAATAGAACCAGTTGTAGCCCGAACATCTAATGTATATCCCGGCGAAGTCGTCCCAATCCCTACGTTGCCGTTGGCGTCGATTCGCATCTTCTCAGCGCCACTAGTGTAGAAAGTTATAGGGGTATAACTACCTGTTCCAGTTAAAGTTGATCTGATACTGGTGTCTGTACCAGTCTGAACAAACTGACCGATAGCAGCATTACCGGGATCGTTGTTACCCGAGACGGAGAATGATGTTGTCGTTGAACTTCCGTTTGGAATAGCATAAACATTCGTCGGACTATTCAGCGTGCTTGTTT
>Ga0114978_10002174_pt1 | contig 16268 bp, 14 predicted proteins | sample S_140212_EF_Meta_FD_87027 | JGI IMG/M metagenome (GOLD analysis project Ga0114978, IMG submission 87027) | Freshwater microbial communities from Lake Simoncouche, Canada to study carbon cycling - S_140212_EF_MetaG | ecosystem: Environmental > Aquatic > Freshwater > Lake | place: Lake... | reverse complement strand
TCAACAAGTAGGCCAACCTTGCCAAGTTGCATAACCATTTCATCGCGAAGATCTGCGAATTGATCTGTTGGAGAAACTGGGAAATATCCACCTTTGATTCGTGTGCGATATCCACGGTTAGGTGTTCCATCAGCATCATATTCAACGCCGGTGTTCCATGCGCCTTCGTATGATTCGATCTCGTGAACTGCTGAGTTGATTCCTGTCTTGAAGCGAACGCTATCGAAAACGTAGAACTCTGCTTCTGGTGCAAAGAATGCTTGATCAGCAAATCCAAGTGAGCGCATGTACTCAACAGCCTTTGCAACAACTCCACGTGGATCACGTGAATATGGAGTGTTGTCAACTGGATTGTGAACAGAGAAAATAATAACAAGAGTTTTTTCTTTACGATATGGATCCAAGAATGCAGACTCTGGAACCGGCAAAAGTTTCATATCTGATTCGTTGATGGATTGGAATCCACGAATAGATGAACCATCGAACATCAGGCCATCAGTAAAGACTGCTTCGTCGAATGACTCAACAGGCACGTTGAAGTGATGTTGGATTCCTGGAAGATCTGTGAAGCGCACATCGACGAGCTTTACATCTTCCTTCTTAATGAAAGCAAAAATTTCTGCTGAATTCTTAAACATGCTTCTCCCAATTTCGCATTAGATACTAATTCCGTATCGATGCAGCGGCCTCATCATTGAGCGCTTCTGCTTAGGGGTAAGCGTAGGAGGCGAGGGGCAAAAAGGCATAACTCGTGTGTTACATCCATGTTAAGAATTACGCGTCCGGCCGCTCCATTAGGCTTAGAGCCATGATGAGAGTGAGTTTGGGGCGTCGATTCGTAGCCCTTGCCCTGGATTGGCTGATGTCCTACGCCATCGTCGTAGCCCTGACCGGTGGAATCGGGGCAGCCTCGAACTATCGATCCCTAAGTGTGCTTGCCCTATTTTTCGCCGAAGTTTTTATTCTCTCTGCACTTCAAGGCGCATCTGCTGGGCATCGCATCGTTGGTATTCGAATCATTCGTTTTAGTGACAAAGGTGCAATCACGCCTTTGCAAGCGCTCATTCGCACAGTACTTCTCTGCCTCGTTATTACCGCAATTACATATGACGATAATGGCCGCGGAATTCATGAGCGACTAAGTAATAGTGTTTTAGTGCGCAGATAAGAATGGATTTTTAGAATGCTCGGTGGAACAAATAATGCGATGTTTTTACAGGCCATCAGTGGCTTTCTGGTATTTCCAATAATCATCGCACTTCTCATGTGGGCTTTCCCGGCGAAGAAGGATCCAGTTGCTAAGCGCGAGCGTAAGGCGTTGAAGAAGTCCCTGCGAGAACTTCGACGCAAGTAGCAGATTCTAAATATTCACAATTCATTCATCGATGCTGTGGATTTCATACAGTACTTTCGGCAGATGAGAATTACAGGAAAAACTCGTCTCGCCCCATTAGCTATTTCATTGGGCCTTATTTTTTCGATAATTCCGAATCTTGCACCGGCGCAGGCTGAAAATCTCATCGATGAGCAATTTCAAGTGCAAAGTCCGGGCGGCCCTGGTTACACCGGGTATTTAGTAAATAACACTCGCTCACTCGTTCGCTTTTATTCTTTTCTGGCAACATTCAAAGCTGATAATCAAAGAATTGTCGGAATGAAACCTTGCAATGGTTTGGATGAGTGTCCCAAAGAATTCAGTGGACAAGTTGCGGATATCAACCTGACTTTGTGCAGCAATGCGATGGAAGAGAATTGCATTAGGGGCGTGAGAGCGACAAACTTGCAAACAAAGAAAGTGATTACAAAATTCATTCCTAGGCCAGAAGTAACTCAGGACTTCAAAGCAAAAATTAAGGGAAGCCCAGAAGTTGATCTACCGAATGGAGGTAATCCATTAGTTGTCTCAATTCCAGACGCGCCTCACGTTGGGGGAGACCTCTACTTGATTAAGAGTGATTACTACGCAAAGCGAAAATCACCGACTGAAAAATTCAAATTAGATTTGATTACTAATGGAATATATCCAATCACTATTGAAAATGGGCAATTCGAGGGCGGTGGACCGAATTTAGATCCTCGAGCGTATGTTGGGCAGGGATATTCAGCAGGTGGAAATAACCCGCCACCTTATTTGAACGGGTACATAACAGACCCACGATGTCTTATGGCGACGAAAACTATTTGTTTAGTGCCACAAGCATTTCCTGAAAATTTTTCATTCGGAATTACATTGCGTGCTAATCAGGGATTCACCAGCTGGCTCTATGGTCGCTTAGCGAATCCTGTTGTCACTGTGAGTAAAGCAAAAGTTGATGATAAAGCGATGCTCATCAATATTGATGCAGAGCCAGTAAAAGTTCCACTTGTTTACGGATGGGCAAAGAATTCTGCGCTCCCTATGCAGATGCTTTCAAATTATGATCAAGATCGAGGTGGTGGCCTGTATTACGGAGAGAATCGCGGCGCTCCACTTGATTCGATTTCAATCCTCAAGGGTCATAGTAATAAGTATGATGATTCCGGAATAGAAGAGATGCTTGCTTGGATGCCGTTATTGGGTGATAAGGCCGCGGCAATGCCAAGTCAATGGAGTTTTCAAACTCTTGTTTTAGGGAGTAACACTGCAGCAAAGCTCTCAAAATGCACAACGACAGGTGCATCTTTATCTGGTTTGATCTTTACGAATGCAAGTGTTTTCTCATCCGGTGCGCCAACATTTGATGCTAATTCAGGCTCTCTTGATTATAAGGTGGCAGCGCCGCATTTTAAAGCTAACGGGGATTTGATGGCTGGCTCTTACGATCTGGTGCTCAGTTCAACTGTCGCTAGATGCCTTTATGGATTCACTAAGGCACCTATTGGAGCAAAGATTTCAATTATTAATGCTGATGGAACAAATCAAGTAGCAACAACAATTATCAGTGAAAAAGATGGCTTCTTTAGAATGGGCGCTTACGGCTTTGGTTTTTCTTCACCAACGATAAAAATAAAAATCACTCAAGTAAAAGCAGTAATACCAAAGAAAAAGGGTTAGCGAACCTTTGGTGCACGTGTAGGCATCGGACCCTTTGGAATTGGCATAGAAAGACCGCCAACTGCCTTGAGACGTGCGCGAACTTCACGCATTTGATGAGCAGATAAAGTCTTCTTGAGTTTTGTAACTTCCTTCTGCAATTTACGAAGTTCTACGCGACCTTCGCCTTCACCAACAATAATTTCAATGATTGGAACACCCGGTGCAAAGCGCTCTGTCTTTTTGCGCTCTTCTTGCAACATTTGGCGAATTCCGTTTCCGCCCTCACCGGTGAGAACGATTCCGCCGCGACCAACGCTGCGATGGACCATATCTTGATTGCGAGCAACTGCTACAGCTGGAGTTGTTGTCCAGCCTTTGCGAATTGCCATAAGAACTGAAGCACCTGCGCCCATTTGTCCTTCAATGGAAGCGTAAGCGGCGCTACCAGCAACGCGAGTGAAGAAAAACATTGTTGCAAGAACGGCAACTGGAAGTGTTACAAAGCCAAGATATACAGGGTGTCCAAAAGCAAAACCAATTCCTATTCCAATCATCCATGAAATAAGGAAGATGGCGATAAGTGCTGCGCCGATCCATGGCTTGACGCTCTTAGTAACAGAGTACGCGTCGCGGAAAGTTTGGAAACGTGGGATCTTGAACTTTGGCTTCTTCATGAGCGTTACTTTAGTGGAGCGGGTGCGGTACCACCAAGACGTGCAGGTGCCCAGCGTTGGCCCACGTGGCTATCGGGGTAGCGACCTTGAACTTCATGGAGCATTGCAATCAAATTTTCACGAAGTTTTGCTTCGGCCGCATCAACATCATCTCCACGTTCAAATGTCATAGGCGTGCCAAATGAAACCAAAACTGTGTAATTCTTGCGGCGCAAATCTTTCTTTATACCCTTTGTCCAGATGCGTTGACTGCCCCAGATAATTGTTGGAATGACTGGGACTCCAGCACCCATAGCTAGGCGGACTGCTCCCGATTTTAATTCCTTTATTTCAAAACTAGTTGACGTAGTTCCCTCAGGAAAAATACCAATAATTTCACCAGCTTTGAGTGCACGAAGTGCTGCAACAAAAGAGCCAGAACCATTTTCGCGATCGACGCTGATGTGATGCATTCCACGCATAAGCGGTCCCGCTACTTTGTGAGCGAAGATTTCTTTCTTAGCCATAAAGCGTATGTAGCGATCAACAGGAAGTGCAGCTGTCCCAACGAGTGCGAAATCTAAATAGCTCACATGATTGATGGCAAGAATTGCGCCACCTTTGCGTGGAATATTTGTATCGCCTGAAGATTGAAGTTGTATGCCTAAATATTTCCAAAATGCCTTGATGACACCAATTACTGGGGGATAAACAAGATCAGCCACGTGATGCTTTAGCTTCCATCGCTTGCTTATAAAGTCTTCCGGCGCGATAACTTGAGCGCACAAGTGGGCCACTCATAACTCCGAGGAAACCAATCTCTTCTGCTTCTTTTCCATGCTCAACAAACTCTTCTGGCTTTACCCAACGCTCTACAGGATGGTGCGTAATTGTTGGGCGAAGATATTGAGTAATAGTTACCAGGTCACATCCTGCATCGCGTAAATCTTGAAGTGCCTGAACAACTTCTTCATGGGTTTCACCAAGACCAAGGATTAAGTTTGATTTTGTAATCAATCCAAAGTCGCGTGCCATACCGATTACCTTCAGTGAATTTTCATAAGAAAAACCAGTGCGGATTTGCTTGAATATTCGGGGGACTGTTTCCAAGTTGTGTGCAAAGACCTCAGGGCGAGTTTCAAAGATTTGATTGAGTAGCTCTGGCTTTGCATGAAAATCAGGTGCAAGCATTTCAACGCCGCATCCTGGATTGAGTTCGTGAACTTGGCGAATAGTTTCGGCATATAGCCATGCGCCTTCATCATCTAGATCATCGCGAGTAACGCCAGTTATAGTCGCGTATTTCAACCCCATTGTTTTTACAGATTCGCCAACCTTGCGTGGCTCGCTGCGATCGAGTGCATCTGGTTTTCCAGTATCGATATTACAAAAACCGCAACGACGTGTGCACTTATCGCCACCGATGAGAAATGTTGCTTCTTTATCTTCCCAACATTCGAAAATATTTGGACAAGCCGCTTCTTGGCAAACAGTGTGCAGACCTTCACTCTTTACGAGTGTGCGAAGTCGCGTGTATTCAGGACCCATATTGGCGCGAGTCTTAATCCATTCAGGTTTGCGCTCGATAGGCACAAGTGAGTTACGCGCTTCAACGCGAAGCAACTTGCGACCCTCTGGTGCCAATGTCATGCGCTTACCTTTCCTAGAGCGTCAATCATATGGCGCTGCACGAGGGGAGCAACTTCACTCACGCTTATATCCCTACCTAATTCCATTGCTAATGAGGTGACATCAGCATCTGCGATACCGCAAGGGATGATTTGGCCAAAGGCGCTCATATCGGGATTCACATTGAGAGCAAAACCATGCATCGTTACGCCTTTTGCAACGCGTATACCAATTGCTGCAATCTTTCTTTCTCCACGATCATCTACAACCCAAACACCCGAACGTTTAGCAATGCATTGTGTTTTAATTCCAAATTCTTCGCACACTTTAATAAGTGCGGCTTCTATTGTTCGAACAAAACCAACTAACTCATGTGGATTTGCAAGACGAACAATTGGGTAACCAACTAATTGACCAGGGCCATGCCACGTAATTTTTCCACCACGATCGACATCGACAACTGGTGTACCATCCATTGGTTTTTCGCTATCTAATGTGCGACGCCCTGCTGTATAGACGGATGGATGTTCCAAAAGAATAAGTGTGTTTTTCAAAGTTGACTGAGAAACTTCTGAATGAATTGCCCGTTGTGTTGCCAGAGCGGTGTGATATTCAACTAATCCTGCATGAAGAACGTGAATCTCATCAGTTATCGATGTCGTTGGTTGAGCCACATGACCAGCCTAAAGGTAAGATTGCGCCCATACCAATTGGAGAGGGTTTTTCATCGTGTCAATCAATACTGTACAAAAGAGCCGTAAACCATTCGCGATAGCCATGCTGGTGGTGATCATCTGGTTCATGATTGCAGGCATTTTCGGTCCACTTTTTGGAAAACTTACCTCAGTTCAAGAAAATAACAACTCATCGTTTCTACCAAAAGGCGCTGAAGCTACTCAGGCAGCCGATGTCATTGCAACATTTTCCACGAAAGAATCTTTCAATTTTCCAACTCTGATTTTGTTTGAAGGCAAATCCACTCCTGCCACATTTGAAGCAATCAATGCTCACATGGCAACAGTAGGTAACCTCACACTCGATGGAACAACAGCAAAAATTTCAGATTATCTCTCTCCAGGTGAGCGAATATCAGTATTTCCATCACAAGATGGTCAAGCAATATTGGCAAATATTCCTCTAGATGGTGAATCAATAGCAAAAACTCTTCCAAACGAAAAACCGGTACTACCCGCTGTGATCAAGGCATTACGCGAAGACGTGAAGCCAATAGCCGAAACAAATGGTTACACGCATTACGTTACCGGTCCTGGTGGATTACTTGGAGATCTCTTTTCTGCATTTGGAACTCTAGATTCATCGCTACTTCTCACAACTTTAGGTGTTGTTGCAATTATTCTTATCATTGTTTATCGCTCACCAATATTGTGGGTTATCCCGCTTCTCTCCTCACTTTTTGCTTTATCAATGGCTGGTGGAATTGTTTATCTACTCGCGAAAAATGACATCATCGATGTCGATGGTCAGTCACAAGGAATTCTTTCGGTGCTCGTCATTGGTGCGGCAACTGATTACGCGCTCTTACTTATTGCTCGTTACAGAGAAGAATTGCATTTACATGCAAGCAGATTTGATGCGATGCGAGCTGCGTATAAAGGAGTATGGGAACCAATATTGGCATCGGGTTCAACAGTTGCAATTTCACTTCTCATATTGCTCTTTAGCCAACTAACAAACACTGCTGGTCTTGGACCAATCGGAGCAATCGGCATAGTTTGTTCGATGTTTACAATTTTGACTCTCTTGCCAGCATTCCTCTTAGTATTCGGCCGTTGGATTTTCTGGCCACGTCGTCCATTATTCGATGGCGATGATCATGTGATGTCTGGACCTTGGTCAAAGGTTGCCAATGGAATTGGACGCAATCCACGCAGAGCATGGGCAATTACTGGCGTCATTCTTATTGCATTTGCATTTACTTCAACAACTTTGAAAGCAGATGGAATCGGAACCGTTGATACATTTACTGGAAATCCAGAATCTGTAGTTGGACAAAAGTTATTGGTTAAACATTTCCCTGGTGGAGAAGGAGACCCAACACAGGTGGTTATAAGTGCAGATAAAATCGCTGCCGTAACTGCTGCGCTCAAGAGCGCACCTGGTGTTAAGAATATAGCTCCAACACTTGATGGAATTCCGATGCCAGGGCAACCATTGCCTGAGGTGAAGATCGTCAATGGAAAAGCAATTTTGAATCTAACCCTTGATAAGGCTCCAGATAGCGTGGAAGCCGGAAATGAAGTTCCCGAGATTCGAAGACTTGCGAAAGCAGCAGATGCAACTGCTCTAGTGGGTGGAACAAGTGCAGTTTATTTTGATATTCGTACAGCGAATAATCAAGATAACAGAACAATTATTCCGATCATTCTCTTTGTTATTACTTTGATCCTTGGACTTCTACTTCGTAGCATTCTCAGTGCAGTTCTGCTACTCGGAACAGTTGTGCTTTCATATTTTGCAACTCTTGGAGTTTGCGCACTTGTGTTCAACCATGTATTTGGTTTTGCAGGAGGCGATAACTCATTCCCACTCTTCGTATTCATCTTCCTTGTTGCACTAGGAATTGATTACAACATCTTCCTCATGACTCGTGTACGCGAAGAGAGCATGAAGATTGGTACTCGAGCAGGTGTGATCAAGGGTGTGACTGTTACAGGCTCTGTTATTACTTCAGCTGGAATTGTCCTTGCTGCAACATTTGCAGTTCTTGGATTGCTCCCTCTGGTACCACTTGCAGAACTTGGTTTTGCCGTTGCGTTTGGTGTTCTTCTAGATACCATCATCGTTCGCTCTGTTCTCGTACCTGCATTAGTACATACAATCGGGCCAAAGATCTGGTGGCCTTCAAAACTTCAACACGAAAAGGTGTAACTCATGGCTCTACGCGTTGGAATAGCGGGCTACGGTTTAGCAGGTCGCTATTTCCACGCGCCATTGCTCAAAGGGTGTGGTTTTGATGTTGTTGGAATTCAAACAAGTAATGCAGAGCGAAAGTCTCATGCACTTGCTGATTTTCCATCAACCAAAGTTGTAGCAACTGTTGAAGAGCTAGTAGCTCTCGGTCTAGATCTAGTCGTTGTTGCTTCAGCAAATGTCGCTCATGCCCACGATGCCTACCTTGCTATCGATGCTGGTATTCCAGTTGTCGTTGATAAACCAATGGGTCGCACCTATGAGGAAACAAAAGCGATTGTTGATTATGCAAAGGCGGCTAATGTCCCTGTCACAACTTTTTTCAATCGCCGATGGGATAGTGATGCGCTGACTATCAAGAAAGTTATCGCGAGCGGAGTTCTTGGTGAAATATTTAGACTCGATTCTCGATTCGAACGTTTTCGCCCAGATGTAAACAATTCTTCGTGGCGCGAAACCATGTCACCTGCTGATGGTGGGGGACAACTCATTGATCTCCAACCACACCTAATTTCAACTTCTATGCAATGGCTAGGAACCCCTGAACTCGTTAGTTCGAGTGTTCGATCAATTCGCGGTGGCGCCGATGATGATTCAGTACTTGTCATCAAATATTCCGGTGGCGCAGTTGGCTATTTATCGGCCAGTGCAATCGTTGGAGCACCCGGTCCACGTATTCGCTTGCTTGGAAGCAAAGGTGCACTTGTAGTCAATGATTTAGATCCACAAGAAGATTTATTGCGTTCAGGAAAATATCCTGAAGGTGGCACGTGGACTATCCCATCGAAATCAAAGACATTTATTTATCGCGGCGATCAAGTCGAAGAGATTGATTCAGAACCTGGAAATTACGCCCACTTCTATTTAGAAGTCGCAGGCGCTATTGCAGGAAAGAATGCATGGCCAGTGAGCACAGAGGATGCACTACTGGTAGCAAAGATTGTTGACCAGGCGCGAGCTCAATCAATTCATGGCTAAACCAGTAGTAGTCATTGGTGCTGGCCTTGCAGGAATTTCTGCGGCGCTTCATTTAGAGAAGAACAATCGTGAAGTTATTGTCCTCGAAAGTAGCGATCGCGCGGGTGGACGAGTCGCAACTGATCGCATCGACGGGTACTTGTGCGATAGAGGTTTTCAACTCATCAATGCAAAATATCCAGCCCTTCAAGAGTTAGATGTAATCAAGGAAATTGATTTCATAAAAGCACCACGTATTGTCGAAGTTGCTATGGGCACAGCCCGTTTCACACTCGGTGATCCGCGCGTATCCCCATGGAGCGCACTCGATAGAGCGACAGGAACGTTGCCTGAAAAGTTAGCTCTTATTCGCTATTTGCTAACTAAAAGTGTTTCGAGTAAATCAATTGGAGAAGAGTTGCGCGCTGCAGGAACGGGCAATCTTTACTCCCGCGTTCTGGAACCATTTTTATCTGGAGTATTTCTTGCATCCCCAGATCGAGTCGATGCCATTTACGGGAAAAGTGTTATAAAAAGTTTTATAAGTGGTTCACCCGGAGTACCACGACATGGCGTGGGAGAGTTGAGCAAAGCTCTTGCTTCGCGGCTTAGTGATCTTCGCTTGAATAATCGCGTAGAGGCAATTAGAGGGAGCATCGTTGAAACTAATAACGAGTCTATTGATGCAAGTGAAATCATTGTGGCAACTGATGCAACAACAGCCTCTCAATTGTTAGATCTTCGAGATATTCCAGAATTGGCTGGATGTACAACCTGGTATCACAGCGTGGATTCGGATTCTAGAAATGCTCGTCTGATTATTGATGGGCAAGGCCGAGGACCAGTGATGAATACGCTAGCAATTTCAAAGATTTCATCCGCATATGCACCAGCAGGCAAAGATTTGATTTCAACAACTACTCCGCTCTCCATTACAGAGAGTGAGGCTCGCAGACACTTATCCGTAATGTGGGGCTGCGATACACGAGATTGGGAATTGATTGCAAAGTATGAAATACCAAGTGCGCTTCCATTGCAATCAGTGGGTCGAGCACTTTCTCAAAGTGTTGTGGTGCACGAGAATATCTATTGCATTGGAGATCATAGAAGCACTCCATCACAACAAGGCGCCCTATTTACTGGGACCTTAGCTGCGCAATTAATCCTCAATAAGTAGTGGCAATGCCTCTGAGATATGAGGGTAATCAAAAGTAAATCCAGCATCGAGTAATCCTTGTGGGATCACTTTCTTTGAACCCAAAATTTCACTTGAGAAACCACCAAGTGCAATTTTGAGTGCGATTGCAGGTGCTGGAAAGAGTGCAGGACGATGTAGCGCACGAGCAAGTGCGCTAGTAAATTCTTGATTAGTAACTGGATTAGGTGAAGTTAGATTGAGCGGCCCAGAGACATCGTTTTCTAAAGCAAAAACTATTGCGCGAATTTGATCGTGCAAAGTAATCCACGACCACCATTGCTTGCCATTGCCCAGTTTTCCGCCAAGACCGAAACGAAATAGCGGCAACATTCGACCAAGTGCCCCACCAGTTGGATCTAGAACTAAACCAGTGCGAATCTTTACGGTGCGAACATCGCCTGCAAGGTCTGCAGCACCTTCCCATTCACGACATACGGCTGCAAGAAAATCGTCGCCTGATTTATCTGATTCAACGACGGGTCTATTGCCGCTCTCGCCATACCAACCGATGGCACTCGCTGAAATAAATACTTCTGGTTTTACCAGTGCAACGGCTTGTGCGATTGCAGTTGTTCCAAGTAAACGAGAATTGAGAATCTGACTTCTATATTTTTTAGTCCAACGTTTATCACCAACACCGACACCCGCTAAGTGAATTACGGCATTGACGCCAGCGAGGGCGTCAATATCTACATAACCTGTATGTGGGTCCCATTGAATTTCATCTGGAGAAATAGGTGCGCGACGAACAAGGCGCTGAACTGTGTGACCTTCACTTTTGAGATGACCGACGAGTGCCGTGCCAATCAAACCGGATGAACCGGTGATAGCAATTCTCTGTGGCACTGACATAAAGCGTTAGAGTCCCAAATCAGATTCGAAGGCTCCACCTTCAAGGCGTTCTTTGAGCGTTACGAGGAAACGTGCAGCATCTGCGCCATCGACAACGCGGTGATCGTAAGAAAGACCCAAATAAACCATTGAACGGATAGCAATTGTTTCTCCACCATCTTCACCCTTTACAACCATTGGACGCTTTACAACTGCGCCAAGACCAAGGATTGCAACTTGTGGTTGATTGATAATTGGTGTGTCAAAGAGTGCTCCGCGACTTCCAGTATTTGTCAGAGTGAATGTTCCGCCACCGAGTTCATCTGGAGTTACTTTGTTATCACGTGTGCGTGCTGCAAGATCTGCAATCTTTCGTGCAACACCGCCCATATTCAAATCACCAGCATTGTGAATTACAGGAACGAGTAATCCGCGCTCTGTATCAACGGCAACACCTAGGTGTTCTGCACCATGATACGTAATTTGATCGCCTTCAACGGATGAGTTCAGCACTGGATGTTGCTTGAGTGCTTCGCATACCGCAACAGCAAAGAATGGAAGATATGAAAGCTTTACGCCCTCACGTGCTTCAAATGTTGCCTTTGAGCGATCACGAAGACGAGAAATCTTTGTAACATCAACTTCAATAACAGTTGTGAGTTGCGCACTGACTTGAAGTGATTCCACCATACGCGATGCAATAACTTTGCGTAGTCGAGACATTGTCACAGTCGTTCCGCGAAGTGGTGAAGCTGCAACAGCTGCTGGTTTTGCAGCCGATGGAGCTGATGCAACAGGTGCGGCTACTTGGGCAGCAGGTGCACTCTTTGGCGCAGCTGCAACTAAATCTTCTTTACGAATACGTCCGCCGATACCGGTGCCCTTTACTGTTGCAAGATTGACGCCGAGTTCATTTGCAAGTTTGCGAACTAGGGGAGTGACATAGGCATCGGCTGGTTGTGATATGGGCGCTTGTGCAACTGGAGCTGGCGCAACAGGTGCGACAACTACGGGAGCGACCGGTGCTGCAACAACAGGTGCAGGTGCAGCAACTACTGGAGCAGCAGCAACTGGTGCAGGTGGTGGAGTCGGAGCAGCAGCAACTGATGCGCCAGCGCCCCCAATAAGACCAAGACGTGCACCGACTGGAACAGTTGTATCAACTGCTACATCGATTGCGAGAAGAGTTCCTGCAACAGGTGAAGGAATTTCTGTATCTACTTTGTCTGTTGAAACTTCAAGGAGTGCTTCATCAACTGCAACAGAGTCACCAATATTTTTTAGCCAACGTGTGACAGTTCCTTCGCTCACGCTCTCACCAAGTGCTGGCATCGTAATTACAGTGCCAGATCCTGAAGCTGCAGGAGCTGCAACAGGTGTGACAGGTGGTGGAGTCGGCGCTGCAACAGGTGTGACAGGTGGTGGAGTTGGCGCCGCAACAGGGGCTGCTGGCGCTGGAGTTGACGCGCCTGCGCTATCAGCAATGATTGCAAGCTCTGCACCAACAGCAACAGTTTGATCAATTGAAACAATAATCTTTGTAAGAATTCCTGAAACGGGAGAAGGAATCTCTGTATCTACTTTGTCAGTTGATACTTCAAGAAGTGGTTCATCGACATTGACATGATCGCCTTCGGCTTTGAGCCAACGTGTAACTGTTCCTTCACTCACGCTCTCGCCGAGTGCTGGCATAGTGACTGAGAATGTCATTGTTATTTCTCCCCGTTATCCGTGTGCATGAAGCGGTTTACCTGCAAGTGCCATATGTGCTTCACCCATTGCTTCGGAAAGCGTTGGGTGTGCGTGAATCAATGGAGCAACATCGGCAGCCGATGCTTCCCAATTGAAAATAAGTTCTGCTTCTGCAAGTAGTTCACCAACTCGTGCACCGACCATATGAATTCCAAGGACTGGTCCATCTTTTTGTGCAACTAATTTGATTGAACCTGCAGTGCGTAAAATTTGTGCTTTTCCATTTCCAGCTAAGTCATAGTTGAGTTCAACAACATCGTATCCGCGCTCTTTTGCAATTGCAGTTGTTAGTCCAACGGATGCAACTTCTGGCTCAGAATATGTAACGCGTGGAATACCGTCGTAATTGATTGCGCGAGGATTGAGTCCTGCAATCTCTTCTGCTACCAAAATGCCTTCAGCAAAGCCAACGTGTGCTAATTGAAGTGTTGGAATCAAATCTCCTACTGCCCAAATACCAGGGATATTCGTGCGGCATTTATCATCAACTAACACATAGCCGCGATCCATTGTGATCCCTTGTGCTTCATAGCCAAGGTTGGCCGAGACTGGGCCGCGACCAACAGCTACGAGAAGAATCTCGGCAGTAAATGTCTTGCCATCTTCAAGTGTGACAGTGACGCCATCGGCAGTAACGGTGTGAGACTTGAAACGAGTTCCAAGCTCAAAATTGATTCCACGCTTTCTAAATGCGCGCTCAAGTTGCTTGCTCGAAGACTCGTCTTCTAGAGGAACAAGGTGTGGAAGACCTTCAATAATTGTTACTTCACTTCCAAATGATTTCCACACTGATGCAAATTCAGAACCAATTACTCCGCCACCTAAAACGATGACACTCTTTGGAACGTAATCCAATTTTGTTGCGTGATCTGAAGTCATGATCTTCACACCATCAATTTCTAAACCAGGCAACGAACGTGCATATGAACCTGTTGCAAGGATGATGTTCTTGCCAGTTATTTTTTCGCCATTGACTTCGATTGTGTCTTTAGCAACGAGTTTTCCGTGGCCTTCGATATATGTAATGTTTCGAGACTTGACTAGACCTTGCAAACCTTTATGTAACTTTGTAATCACGCCATCTTTGTAATTATTTACTGCTGGCATATCCATCGAAAGAAATTGCGCATTGACTCCGAAGTGGCTTGCATCGCGGGCCCCATCTGCAATTTCACCTGAATGAAGAAGTGCCTTTGTTGGGATGCATCCGCGGTGTAGGCACGTTCCGCCTAATTTATCTGCCTCGATCAGTGCGACGTTTAGGCCAAGTTGTGCGCTTCGAAGTGCGCATGCATAACCGCCGCTGCCGCCGCCAAGAATTACTAGATCGAAAACCGACACATCAAACTCCAATCACCATCGAGTGGTACCTGCCTATCTTGCCAGCCTTGGCTCAAATTACCGAACTGAGGCTTGCTCGGCGAGAACGAGAAGTGAACGCATCGCCACTCCCGTGCCCCCTACTGGCGTGTAGCCATGAGCTTTTGCATCATTGAATGCTGGCCCTGCAATATCTAGATGCAGCCATGGAAGTTCCGGATTGATGAAATCTTTGAGGAAAAGTCCTGCGACCAACATTCCACCCATTCGATCACCCAAGTTTGCAATATCTGCAACTGGTGAATCAAGTGATGCACGTAACTCTTCTGGAAGAGGCATTGGCCAGAATGCTTCGCCGCTGAGAGCGCTAGCATTCAAAAATTCTTCTCTAAATGTTTCGTTATTTGTCATGGCAGCACTTGTGCGAGTTCCAAGTGCAACAACTTGCGCACCTGTCAGTGTTGCAACATCAATGATTCCATCGAGTTTCGGATTTACTTTCTGAGCTTTCATTAGCGCATCAGCGAGCACTAAGCGACCTTCTGCATCTGGATTGAGAACTTCAACTGTTTTGCCACCAAAAATTGTGATGATGTCACTTGGTCGCGTTGCATTATCACTGACCATATTTTCAGCAAGAGGTGCCCATGCATCGATTGCGATTGGTAGTTTCAACGTTGCAATCGCAAGTACTGCTGCACATACAGCGGCCGCTCCGCTCATATCTGATTTCATTGCTTCCATACCTTGTGCAGGTTTGAGAGCAAGTCCACCAGTATCAAATGTGATTCCTTTACCAACGAATGCGTAACTCTTCTTAGGCTTTAGTGGCGAATATGAAATGTGCATCAAACGTGGGGGATTAGCTGAACCTTGTCCAACGCCGATAATTCCACCAAAGCCCTGAGATTTGAGTTGCTTCTCATCCCAGATTGTTACTTTTAGGCGAGCTTTCGCTCCGCCCGCACTCTTTACTGCAGCGCTTACCTTTTTGGTAAATGAATCGGGAGTCAAGTGACTAGGTGGAGTATTGATGAGGTCTCGAACAAGATGTGTGTATTGCGCAATTATTTCTGCGCGTTCGGCGACATCCTTTGAATCCTTTTTGGCAGCCAATGAACTATGAATAGTTATATTTGTAAGAGGCGCTCTTTGATCACTCTTTGATGTGCCACGAAATTCTGTAAAGGCATACGCACCCAGCGCCGCACCTTCAGCAACTGCTGCAAGTGATTCTTGGTTCGGAGTTGGGAGTGCAAAAGTCGCACTCTTTGTTCCATCGAGTGCGCGCGATGCTGCACCTGCTGCGCGGCGAAGTGTTTCGTGGTTATATGAACTTGATTTTGCACCGAGGCCAGTAAAAACAATAATTCTGACAAAGCTACTTGGAATTTTTACAATTTCGTCGACCTTACCTGTTGCACCCATATCGCTAAGGAGAGCAAGCAGCGCCTTTGTGTCTACAGATAAATCACCGGCTTCAATTGCCACCCCACCCTTGGGATTGCTTGCAATGCCGATTACTAAAACGTCATCTTTTATGATTCCATCACTGAGGCGAATTTTTGACATGAGCAGAGCCTAATAGAGAGGCAAGCAGAATTCATATTGCTAGATTGGTGCAATGAAGAATTCACCCCTCCACGATAAGCACCTTGCCCTCAATGCCAAGATGGCTGACTTTGGTGGCTGGCTTATGCCTATTGAATATCCTGGGGCAGGCGTTCTTGCCGAACATAGTGCTGTTCGTGAATCGGTTGGAATATTCGATGTTTCACATTTAGGTAAAGCATCTGTGCGAGGCAAAGGTGCACTTGAATATCTGAATGCAACTTTCACAAATGATTTAGGTCGAATCACTGATGGCATGGCTCAATACACGATGTTGTGTACACCGCAGGGTGGAGTTATCGATGACCTGATTGTGTATCGCAATAGTGCCCAAGATCTTTTCTTAGTTCCTAATGCATCTAATACCTCC
>Ga0114978_10002173_pt1 | contig 16271 bp, 12 predicted proteins | sample S_140212_EF_Meta_FD_87027 | JGI IMG/M metagenome (GOLD analysis project Ga0114978, IMG submission 87027) | Freshwater microbial communities from Lake Simoncouche, Canada to study carbon cycling - S_140212_EF_MetaG | ecosystem: Environmental > Aquatic > Freshwater > Lake | place: Lake... | reverse complement strand
GTCTAAACTATTTATTGGGTTTGAGAGCCAATAAGTAGCTCTTAATAAATGGCCATAAATCTCCGTCCATTACGTTTTGAACGTTGCTTGTTTCAGTTTCAGTTCTAACGTCTTTGATGAGTTTGTATGGATGGAACACGTAGTTTCTAATTTGAGAACCCCATTCGTTTTTCATTTTACCAGATTCAATTTCTTCGCGGGCAGCATTTCGTTTTTGAACTTCTAATTCATACAAACGGCTTTTCAGCATTTGCATGGCGCGTTCTCTGTTGCCTAACTGACTTCTATCTACCTGACAAACAACAACAATACCGGAAGGTAAGTGTGTTAACTGAACTTTGGTTTCAACCTTGTTTACGTTTTGTCCTCCAGCACCACCACTTCGTGAGGTATGAAGCTCAACGTCGTTTGGTTTAATCTCAATTTCAATGGTATCATCAACAAGTGGATAAACATAACAACTTGCAAAAGAAGTATGACGGCGGGCACTGCTATCGAAAGGAGAAATACGAACCATACGGTGTACTCCGTTTTCGCCTTTTAAATATCCGAAAGCAAATTCACCACCTGTAAATTCGAGTGAAATACTTTTTATACCTGCAACCTCACCATCTGTTCTGTCGAGTTCATTGACTTTAAAACCATTTTTCTCACCCCACATGATGTACATACGCGATAAAATTTGGGCCCAGTCGCAACTTTCAGTTCCGCCGGCACCGGCATTAATTTCGAGTACACATCCTAGGTGATCTTCTTCACTTTGGAGCATATTTTTAAACTCCAAATTTTCAATGGCTTCAACTGAATTGGCATATTGCGCTTCAACTTCGGCTGGAGTACTTTCGCCAATTTCTTGGAATTCTACTAGAATTTCAAGATCGTCGAGCAATGCTTGAACTTTGGCAAAGCCATCTGTCCAAACTTTTTTATCTTTAATTTTCCTTAGGTGTGCTTCAGCTTTTTTAGGTTCGTTCCAAAAGCTAGGATCTAAGGTTTGTTCCTCTTCGTCTGCAATCTCTGCTAGTTTTCTATCGAGGTCAAAGATACCTCCTCAAAGCCTCTGCACGGCCTTTTATATCTTTATGCTGTTCTGCATTCATGGTGCAAAGGTACAAAAAATTAACAAAACGTTGTCATACAATAAATGAGAATTCGCAGAAAAACATACAATTTTTGAAGGACAAAATGTATCTGTTCGAGAAATCCAACATTTACCAATTATTCGTAACCGGAGCCAACAATCCCCCAAAAGAAATTCACGGCGCGGTGATGTTAATTCGTTGATGGATTCAATTTTGTAAAAAAAACTCATTTATAAAAGTTCCGATTATTACTTCCAAGTGATCCTCCAAAAATTGATTACATTATTGAATTTTTATTACTAAATTGCAACATTAATCTATTGTGATAAAAACACTTAAACAGTGCATATCGATTTTTGTTTTGCTTATTACCACCTTGGTATCGGCGCAGCCATTCACCAAAAAAGGTGATTTATTTGGTGAAACTGTTTTTTTAGAAGGTAGTCCTAGAAATGAAAACGACGCCACTTTATGCTTGTATTCGATTTCCAAAGGCAATGACTTAATTGAAATTTATACTGATAAATTACGTTGGTTTGAAGGAGGAAGATCTTTCACAAAATCTTGGGTCAATTCAAATAAAAAACCTCAAATTATCCCTCAAAATAAAACAAATTATTATTTCACGGGTGGAAATAAATCTGGGCCGCAATATGGGTATAAAAAATTGACGGTAAACAATATATACCCAAATATTGATTTGATATATGAACTCGTCAATGGTGATTTGAAGTATTCATTTGATTTACATAAAGACGCTAGAATTGAAGATATTCAATTTGAAATTTTTGGCACTGATTTTATTGAATCGACGCCCCAAAATATCAAAATCTCAATTGATTCTAGTTCTTGGGAGGAAAATGGTATCAAACTGATTTCCTCAGAAAATGCAAAAAAAATACCGAGAAACAATTGCTATTTCCGCAAAATCAACAATCATTTATTCGGATTCAATTTACAAAACCAACAACTAAAACCACCCTATATTATTGACCCTTTCATCATGAAAACTAAAGTTTTATACGGATTTAAAACAGTTGGGTATTTATCAAATAATGAAAGTAATTATGATGTTGAATATGACCTGAATGGCAATATTTTTATTTATGGAGGGAAGGGTTTTCCAAACTACAATTTATACGATTCTGCATCTAAGTATCCTTTCGATCCTAGGTATAATAATTATCATAAAGTCGCCAAATATTCAAAGGCGGGAGCGCTCATTTGGGTTTTTAAAGGCTATGATACCGCCGCAAAATATCTTCAAACTTCTTTTCCCAATGGAATTACTGTTGAAAAATCAGAAGAAACCGTATTTTGCAATTATGTGCGTTATAGTTCGGGTTTTAACTATGCAGTTAAATTGAATCACCTGATTCAGTTAAATAAAAATGGTTCCTTCAATCAATACTCACCCGAAAGAAAATATGATTTTACAAAATTATCTTTATTCAATACGGTATTGCCACTTTCAAGCAATCCCAATGCAAAAATCATTGGATTAGGACAAGTGTATGATTCAATAACCCCAAGTGGTTTATTTGGGCCCGGATTGGTGAAAGGTTTATTTGAATATAACAAAGATTCAAGTAGTAGATATCTTGATGTTGTAAAAATCACAAAACCATTCAGTAATGGTCCAAAAAATGGACCTGTACTTTGTGGAATAAATTCAAATAATGCGCTGTACAATGTTTTTTATTCTTGGTCGGGGAAATATGACATTTGGATTCAAAAACTTGGGCAAAATTATTCGGAAATCTGGAGATCCGATTCGTTTTTAATCACTCCATATCGCATTCTCGGTGGTTATATTGTTCAAAATACTAATTATTCAAGTGTCACCGGAAATCTATTGGGTTGCAACGATTCCATTTTGGTATATTTTGATGGACATACTTTCAAAGTATTCAAAACATCAAATGGTAAAAAGATTGCTCAAGACACGTTAAAAAACAAAAAATACGAACTTACTTATGGAGTAGCCGTTGACCCTTGTAACAATATTTTTATTTCGGGTGATAGCTCAAAGATTTACTGTTACCAACTGAAAGACACCCTAATTACACTCAAATCAACACTCAATATCGACAATAAAAAACAACGCTATTTGTTTGATATTGAATATGATGCCCAGCGCAACTTGATATATGCCACCGGAGATTCTATTTTAGCATCGATTAAAAATCCATTTTCGTGTATAGATAGCAGCTTTACTACTGTACTTGATTCGGTAAGTTCATTCTGTTGGAAACCTATTGTTGCGGGACTTAAAAAACAATTTTCAGGATCCGTTTATTCCTTCGAATGGACAGATACTACGGCTCATAAAGTTGTGCGATCATTAGATAAAATAGGCAATGCAACTGATACACTGGCAAATCCAATTGACGGACATGTTTACAAACTTCGGATAATGAAGAACAAAACCAATATGGGATTGTATACTGATTTGTATTTCAATGTGTTAAAATCTTCCAAAGACACACAAATTGTTCATGGTTGCCGGGGGAATTCTGTTAAAGTTGCGCGCAATATGTTCACAGCAAATACAACCATTAACGACACCCTCATCAATGCCGTGGGTTGTGATTCTGTAATTACCTACAAAATTGTGTTCCACCCCACCTTCAAAGACACCTTTCATTACAAAGCTTGCATTGGCGACACCCTAAAATTTGGCAATAAATACATATCTTCATCGGGAATTTACCATGACACTCTCAAATCAATTTGGCAATGCGATTCGTTTGTTTTGAGGGACATAAAATTCTTTGGAAGTACAGATACCCAAACCATTCATATTTGCAGGGTAGCATCATTTAAAGTAGCAAATCACACCTATTCAAAAGCTGGTTTTTACCGAGATACATTTCAAAATGCAAACCTATGTGATTCTATTATTTGCACCAATTTAATAGTTCATAATGACACCACTTACATTGTAAAACATCAAATTTGCAGCACGGATTCCATCAAACTTGCCGGTAAATTCAGAAAATATCCAGGAATTTATTCCGATAGTTTTCATGGGTTTTGGGGTTGCGATTCTGTGATTCAGCACCAACTTGTTGTTCACAAAACATCAACCGATACTTTTAAATTTCATTTGTGCAAAGGACAATCAGTCTATATTAATGGCAATAAATACAATTCGCCAGGTGAATTTTCAAGTGAATTAAAAAACCAATATGGGTGTGATTCTTTGGTGCATTATGTCATTACCCAATCCAATATGATTGCTGATTTCAATATTGACACCACAGACAATCCGATGTTGATTTTCAAAAACAAATCATTGGGGAATACCAAGTTCTTCTGGGATTTTGGAGATCAAACTAAGGATTCAACAACAAAGGATCCTACCCATACTTACAACAATGACCAAACCCATTTTGTGCGCATTTGTTTGAGCATTGTAGATAGTTTTGGGTGCAACGATACCCTTTGTCAAACAGTTGAAATTTCTAAATTAACTTATTGGATTTTCAATAGTTTTAGTCCTGGATCCGACGGCTACAACGACATATTTAAAATAGGCCACAAAGGTGGAAGTTTTAATTATAACATGATGGTTTATAACCGTTGGGGCGCATTGGTATATGAAACCCAAAATGCGAGCATCAAAGACCAAAGCAAATTCTGGAACGGAAAGGTTATGAACACCGGCGAAGATTGTCCGGAGGGAAGTTACTTTGTTATTTACCAATTATTTGTTAACGGCGTTAACAATCCCCCAAAAGAAATTCACGGCGCGCTGATGTTAATTCGTTGATGGAAGTAGGTTATTCATTTATCTTTGTCATAAATTTGCAATGTTTCCGAGTATTTATTTGAATTACAATAAAATAAATAGAATTTGCATTGCTTAATAATTAAAACTTGAAATCACGCTTTATGAAATTATTCAGTACATATGCCTTTTTGTTATACATTTTATCGTTTGGGGTATTTAATAAAAGCTTAAGTCAAGTTTGTCCGGCAGTTTTAAATACAAAGTATGTTTCATTGTCAGAAAATGTAGTTCAATTTGCACAATTATCTTCCATAAAAGGACATAGTATTGTGGCCGTTAAAGGAGGATTCTGGCTCACAGGAACTGCCACCTTGGCAAATGGCGATATTGATTTTTTTTACTCTAAATTGAATGACACCGGAAAGGTGATTTTGTTCAAAACAATTGGACTTCCAACAAAAGAGGGTGGATTTGCAGTTAAGCTAGCATCAACACCTTCAGGTGGAATTATCATAACTGGACAAAATTACGACAATTCAATTTCAGCTTATTTGGGTGCTATTGCATCTATTGACAATACGGGAAACCTCAAATGGTATCGCAAAACAGCATCGAATGGAAATTCAAGTAAATTGGATGCAATTAGAGGAGTCATGGTGGAACCAAATGGAGATGTAGTTTGTGTTGGTGATGCGCAACAATATTCAAACTTAAGTTATTCTAGGGCACTGATTATAAAACTAGATAGCAACGGAAATCAAATATTCATCAATCAAATCAATGTTGGTATTTCTGGAAATAATGAGCAGACACATCCTACGGATGTTAAAAGCACAAAAAATGGTTATTTAATTGGTGGTTGGACTACAAATTCTCAGAATGCATTTTTACTGCTCGTGAATAAAACAACAGGTGCATCAATTAATTGTGTATATCTCAGAAGTAATTACCGATTCAGCTCCGACCATATTTTAACACTGCCTTCAGGGAAAGTATTTTTATTCGGCTTTACCGATATCACTGGAAATCCAAATGGATTTATTGCTGCAATAAACTTAAATACAGGTAAAATTGAATGGCAGAAAGGAATCCCAATCACTTCAAATTCAAAAGATTACTGCGGATATGCAATCCTTGAAAATGAAAACTTATTTGTTTCAACTCAGACAACTGATTTAAGCAGTGGTATAACAAAACAGTCTATTCTCATAATTGACACAAATGGAAATTACAAAAATGGGAATTTGATTTATAATGGAACAAATGGATTTAGAACATCAAACGCATGTAGTGATTTTGATGTGCTCTCTTCTGGAGGTTTGGTGTTTTATGGTCAAGACAATGCTACATCCGCTGTCCATTTAAATTTTGCAATTGTTAGCCCATGTAATATCAATGAATGTGCCATTCACAAAGACAATTTCATTCCTTACAATACAAATGCAGAACTTATATCGATGAATTGTACCAATCATTTTATTTCAGATGTTTCGAAGGAGTCACCAACAGTAATTGATATTCCCATAATTAGAGAACTTATTTGTAAAGACATAGAAATTGATGAACTCGATTATTGGCTTAACAACAGTTTTAGTCCTGGCGCAGACGGCTACAACGACGTTTTTAAAATTGGCCATAAAGGACGTGATTTCAAATACAATATCATGATTTACAACCGTTGGGGTGAATTGGTTTACGAAACTCAAAATGCAAGTATCAAAGACCAAAGTAAATTTTGGAATGGAAAAGTCATGAACGATGGAACAGATTGCCCGGCTGGAACCTATTTTGTGATTTACCAATTACACCTCGATGGTCCCTCAAAATCAGCAAAGGAAATACATGGTACTGTGAATTTAATAAAATAATTATCACTCTCCCCACCCTTTGTAATGATTTTTCGTATAGAGTATTATTCAAACTTAGATTTTCACTTATGGACCGCAAAGAATTTTTAATTTGTTTTATTGGGGGATATAAGCAATTGTATTCCCCTTTTTTATTACCAGTTAAAGGTAACCATCGGTTTAGAATGAGACAATTGCTCACTCTTTCTAATTTCATTTCGATTACAATGCACTATGTGAATTTGACTTGGAATGTTTTCAAATAACATTTCATTAGACACTGCAATTTGCTTTGCGTTTTTTGTTGATTTGGAGCCTGCATGCTCCAAATAAATCCACGTTGCCTCCTCTTCTACCTCCCAACCGAGCATGGTGCTTTCAACTACCTTAAATTTGCCATTTTTATCCTTCATTTTTAAAGAAAAATGCTTTTTCACATAATTGTTCAGCGCCACTTTGTTATTTTCACTTTGAACCAAAGATTGAAATTTAACCTTTTCCGATTTGTAAATCGCTTCTTGAATATCATCCGTAAAAACTTTGATACTTACACCAATTTTGCCAGATTTGCTATTCCATGTAATGTCAGTGACTCCCACAAAAAATGGATGAACAAACGACATTGTCGTTAAAATCACCATGCAGATCAGACATTTATTGAAGTTTTTCAATTATTAAAAGTTTTGGAATTAAATTGCGTGCCCGCAAATTTAGACAAAGATGTCAGACTTTTTACTTTGGTTTCAACTTGGATTAAATCACATCACCGATTTACAAGGATACGACCACATGCTTTTTTTACTGATTACGACCGTTGTTTTTATTTTGAGGGACATAAAAAAGGTGCTCATTCTAATTACAGGATTTACACTTGGGCATTCAATTACATTGGTTTTAAGTACCTTGAATATAATTTCCCTCAATACAAATTTGATAGAATTGTGCATAGCCATTACCATTTTCATTACTTCGGCTTATCAAATCATACGTTTGAACTCAAAAAACAACAATGTTTCTTTAAAATTTGAGTTTGCAATAATTTCATTATTTGGTTTGATTCATGGACTCGGATTTTCAAATATGTTGAAGTCGCTTTTAGGGACTGAAGAGAATATTATTCTGCCATTGTTCTATTTCAATTTAGGAATTGAAGCAGGACAAATCATAATCGTTTGTATTATTTTAACAATAAGCACACTCATTATCAACAAATTAAAAGCAAATAGAATTATTTACATTGCCACCCTCTCAATGATTGTGTTGATCATCAGTGGAAATATGATAAAACATAGGTTCCGAATTTGGACAAAACCTGACAATAAAACTACTCAAATCCCTCAAAAAGAATCTACTTTTGTAATTCATACAGTTAAAATCAAAATTGAAAACATATCACATGCGTAAATTTATACTTTTAATTTCCATTGCCTTTACAACATCGGTTTTTGGTCAAAATTTAAAAAACAACCCGACATCCAATCACGGAAACAAATTTGAACAATTGGGTACCATTTTGCCTGATGGAAATCAATACAGAACGTCTTCAGGTGCGCCTGGAAAAGAATATTGGCAACAAAAAGCCAATTATAAAATCACGGCTTATTTGAATGAAAACACCCGATATCTTCATGGTTATGAAGAAATCACCTACATCAATAATTCACCAGATAATTTGACTTACATATGGTTGCAACTCGATGAAAACGAGCACAATCCAAATGGAGAGAGCAATTACTTCAACGAAAGCAATAAATCTAATCCTAGCAACCCCAACGAATTGGATAACCTAGATGTTAAAAAGAAATTAACGGGCTACGGAATGCAAATCTTGGAAGTTACGGATATGGCTGGCAATGCTTTGAAATACACCATTAACAACACCATGATGCGCATTGATTTAAAGCAGAATTTAATGTCTAAATCAAGTATTTCGTTTAAAGTAAAATGGACCTATAAAATTCCAGAGAAAAAACGCATTGGCGGTCGTGGAGGATATGAATTCTTTGAAAAAGACGGCAGCGATTTGTTCACCATTTCACAATGGTACCCAAGAATGTGTGTTTATTCAGACTATCAAGGTTGGAACCACAAACAGTTTACTGGCCGTGGTGAATTCTCTTTGGTTTTCGGAGATTTCGATGTTACCATGATTACCCCAAAAGACCACATTGTGGCTTCAACAGGCGAATGTCAGAATTACAGCAGTGTTTTGACTGCAGAGCAAATAAAACGTTGGCAAGAAGCACAAAACTGTGCAAATCCTAAAATGGTGGTAACACTTGAAGAAGCGATTCAAAGCGAAAAGAATCCACAACGTGTAAAAGATGAACTAACGTCAGATGTATTTTTACAGCGTTATCTTGCTTATGAACCAATAAAACAAGCTGCTGTAAGTGGAGGTTGGATGCAGAAATATCCGGAATTCATGAAACAACTTTCAAACGTAAAAACCTGGAAATACCAAGCCAAAAACGTGAGAGATTTTGCTTGGGGAAGTTCTCGTAAATTCACTTGGGATGCCATGCCAGTTAACGTTGAAGGTAAGAAAATCATGTGTATGAGTTATTACCCAAAAGAATCTTACTATCTATATAGCAAATACTCAACGAAGGTTGTTGCCCATACAATTAAAACCTATTCAAAATATACCATTCCTTATGCCTACCCTGTTGCAATTAGTGTGGAAGCAGCAAGTGGTATGGAATACCCAATGATTTGTTTCAACTACGGTAGAACTGAAGATGATGGTTCGTATACCTCTGGAACAAAATACGGCATGATTGGCGTAATTATTCACGAGGTTGGACATAACTTCTTTCCAATGATCATCAACAGCGACGAAAGAAACTGGAGTTGGATGGATGAAGGATTAAACACCTTCGTGCAGTTTTTAACCGAGCAAGAATTCGATAATAATTATCCCTCAAGAAGAGGACCAGCACACAAAATTGTTGATTATATGAAATTGCCGAAAGATCGTTTGGAGCCAATCATGACAAACTCTGAAGAGATTATTGAATTTGGACCAAATGCATATGCGAAACCGGCAACAGCCTTGAATATTTTGAGGGAAACTGTAATGGGTAGAGAATTGTTTGATTACGCATTTAAAGAATATTGCCGTCGTTGGGCCTACAAACACCCTTCTCCTTCAGATTTATTTAGAACCATGGAAGATGCTTCTGGCGTTGATTTAGATTGGTTCTGGAGAGCGTGGTTTTACGATATAGAGCCGGTAGATGTTTCTTTAGATTCAGTTACCGCTTACAAGGTTTATGCACCGAATTCAGTTCCCGAAAAAATGGATACCATTAGAAGAGGTCAAAATTCAGCAACCTTGGGAGCTCCTGCTGTTGCAAATGTAAAATCGTCTAAAAATGCACCTTCGGTAAAAACCACTGGAGAATATTTGCATGTTTCAAGATTGAGAAACAAAGCCAGCGGAATGAAATTCGCGGTTGATACTGACACTACTTTGAGGGACTTTTACTTCTACTACGATGAAGAAAAAGATACTTTTGGGGGATGGAAAACCAAGAGAGATATTGATGCGGGTGTGCCAAGGGTAATTAACAGATACCGCAATTTTGATGTGGTTCCAACTGATGATGCCAAGAAATACGAAAACCGTTATTACTACGAATTGACATTGAAAAATGTGGGTGGTGCTGTAACTCCTGTAATTATCCAATGGACGTTTACCGATGGAACAACTGAAGTGGATTACATCAATGCTTATATCTGGCGTAAAAACGAACACCGCATTACCAAGAATTTTGTAAAAGACAAAGAAGTAAAGAGCATATTGGTTGATCCATTCAAAGAAACCGCCGACATTGATGAAAGTAACAATGTATGGCCTAAAGGCGATAATATTCCTGTTTCAAGAATTGAATTATTCAAAGCCAAGGAAGGCAAAGAAACGCCAAACCCAATGCAAAGAGCGAAGAAATAAGCTCAATAAAATATTGAATTAAAAAGAAAGGGAGCAATTGCTCCCTTTTTTTTGTTATAATTATAAAGTTCTATCCTTTAAAAAAGGGAAACGCTCTCGGAATTGTGACATAGGGGATTTTTCGATAACGGCGTGCACCAATTGTTCTCGGTTTTCGATGGGTTCAACGCGGTGATCGCCAGAGAAATCAATGAGCTGAGAATGTCCAGCGTGCTTGATTCCGTTTCCATCGTCACCTACTCTATTTACACCCAAAACGTAGCATTGGTTTTCAATGGCTCTTGCGGTGAGTAATGTATTCCAGGCCTTCATTCTGGCGGCAGGCCAATTGGCAACAAAGAGCATCAAATCGGCTCCAGCTGATTTCCTTATCCATTCTGGAAACCTTAAGTCGTAACAAATAAACGGTGCAATTTGCCATCCTTGGTATTCAAAGGTTCCGCAATCATTTCCCGCCATATAATGTTCATTTTCATTTCCGTAGGAAAACAAATGTTTTTTATTGTATTGAAAAACGATTTCACCATTTAAAACAGCAAGAAAACGATTGTAAAATTGACCATTTTCTGCAATTGCCAAACTTCCACAAATCATTTTATTTACACTGGCTAGTTTCATCCAATCTAATGCCTCACCGTTCATTGATTGGGCATGTTCCTCTGGATTCATTGTAAAGCCTGTAGCAAACATTTCAGGCAATACCACCAAACTTCCCTCATGCGCTTGTTGAATCAACCAATTCAATCGATTCAAGTTGGCATTTGAACTTTCCCAAATTAAATTGGTTTGTAAAAAATAGATATCTAAAGATTGCATAAGATATTGGCAGCTTGAATGATGGTATCGTCGTTTTTTGCAAAACAAAAACGTAACAAATTGGTTTTTTCGCGATTTTCACAAAAAGCACTGATAGGAATACTTGCAATTTTCGAAAGCTTTGTGAGTTGTACCGCATAATCCATATCGTTCAATGTTGTATGTCCCTCATAATTTAAAACTTGAAAATACGAACCACTACAAGGAAGTATATTCCATTTTGAACCTTGTAAGTGTGTTCTAAACAAATTGCGTTTTTGCTCATAGAACTTTGCCAATTCAACTTCCCAATTGTTGTCAATTTTCATGAATGTTTCGATTCCCATTTGGGCAGTGCTGTTGCAAGCAAATGCCAAAAATTGATATACTTTTCTGAGTTCAGCTGTAATTTCGGCATTGGCCGATAAATAGCCCATTTTCCAACCGGTACAGTGATAGGTCTTTCCAAAGGAAGATACTTTGATGGCGCGGTCCTTAAGTCCCTCAATATTTAAAACAGAAATATGCTGATTGCCATCAAATACCATATGTTCATATACTTCATCGGAAATTACGATGGCGTTTGATTGTTGTACAATGTTGCTTAGATTTTGCCAATCATCTTGGGTAAAAACAGTACTTAAAGGATTATGTGGGGTATTTACGATAATCATTTTTGTATTGTGATTGACTTTAGATTTAAGTTCATCCCATGGGATTTGCAGGGTATTTAAATCTACTGAAACGCGAATGGTTGTGCCACCAGCCAGAGTAATTGCAGGTTCATAACAATCGTAAGCAGGTTCTATAATGATTACTTCATCGCCTTTGTTTACAAAAGTTTGAATGGCAACAAACAATCCAACTGTGGCGCCTGGAACCACGGTAATTTCAGATTCAGGATTAAGTTGTATTGCATGTAAATCGGATTCTTTTTTGGCAATTTGCTCTCTAAACGACAAATAACCGGGCATTGGGGCATATTGATTTTTGTTATTCAGCATGGCTGAATGCACCGCTTCGATCAATTCTGAAGGCGGATTAAATTCAGGGAAGCCTTGTGCCAAGTTCAACGCATTTTCGGTGGTTGCCATTTGCGACATGACCGAGAAAATGGATTGACTTACGTTTGGAAGTTTAGATTGAAATGAAATCATTGCTTTTGCGAAGTTAGTAATTTTAGTGAATTTAGATAAATCTAATTCATTTTTTGATTTAACAATATTGTAAATTTCACAATAACCTCATGCCTGAATTTTGAGTTTCACATAAATTTACTTTTATTTGTTAATTATTAAAAAACCGAAAATGAGTAACAATATCAAACCAACCAATTACGGAGCGCTTTCAACATTAACCACAGTATTTTTCTTTTGGGGATTTATTGCCGCGGGAAACAGTGTTTTTATTCCTTTCTGCAAGCATTACTTCCATTTGGATCAGTTTCAAAGTCAGTTAATTGACTTTGCATTTTACTTGGCTTATTTTCTAGGAGCATTGATATTGTTTGTATTGGGCTCAATGTCAAACAAAGACATTGTTGGTTCATGGGGTTACAAACGAAGTATTGTATATGGTTTGGGATTTTCGGCTTTAGGCGCAGCCATAATGATTGTATCGGTTTATATGAATGTTTTTGGAGGGATGTTAATGGGACTTTTTGTAGTTGCATTGGGATTTTCATTGCAACAAACATCTGCCAATCCTTTCATGATTTCTTTGGGGGATGAATCTACAGGTAGCAATAGAATTAGCCTTGGAGGAGGAATTAATAGTTTAGGAACATCAATTGGTCCTTTGATAGTAGCGTTGAGCTTGTTCGGCAAGGCTTCGGCAATAAAGGACGAAGAAATTGCAGCTTTGAGCTTAGATAAGGTAATCATTTTATATGCAGCTGTTGGATTGTTGTTTATAGGTATTGCAGCTCTATTTGGATTTTCCAAAAAAGTACCTGCCGGTATTTTCGAGGAAAAACCTGAAAAAGCAAACAAAGCAATGCGCTTGCTTTTGGTAGTTACTACCTTTTTAATTGTGTGCTTTATTCCTGTTTTCAGCAGTTATAAAAGCCAAGAAGCCATTGAAATTGCAAAGTATGAAACTGCACAATCAGATATCAAAAAGAATGTTTCTGCTGCAATGCCAGCGAGTGCTTCTGAAAAAGAGATAACTGCAACCTTGAATAAAAATAGTGAATACGAAACGCTTTCAACGAGTATTCAAGCATTGAAACATCCCTTAGAAAAATATAGATTAAATTGGTTATTGGTAGGACTAGTCATTGTAGTTGGTGGATTATTATTTGCATTTAGATCGAGTAAAAAATCATCTGAAGGATGGGGAGCCATGCAATATCCTCAGTTAAGTTTGGGTATGTTGGCCATATTTATTTACGTTGGAGTTGAAGTTGCAATTGGAAGTAACCTCGGTGAATTGTTAAAACAACCGAACTTTGGTGGATTTACATCTAGCGAAATTGCTCCGTTCATTGCAATGTACTGGGGAAGTTTGATGATTGGAAGATGGACAGGAGCTGTTAGTGCTTTGAATTTGTCTGACAACGCTAAAAAATGGTTGCGCCTATTCATGCCTTTGATTGCTTTTGCAGTGGTATTGGCATTTACTGCGATTGCAGGATATAACATTCAACCTTTAAAATGGTACTTCTTGTGCATTTTGGTGCAAATTGCTGCATTCTATACCACAAATGACAAACCTGCATTTACATTAATGGTATTTGGTATTCTAGGAACATTGGCTACGATAATCGGATTGTCAACCATTGGAATGACAAGCATTTATGCATTTTTGTCGGCTGGTTTGTTTTTGTCTATCATGTGGCCATGTATTTTCTCTTTGTCTGTTGCAGGACTTGGAAAGTACCAATCACAAGGAGCCGGTTTCTTGGTAATGATGATTTTAGGGGGCGCTATTTTACCTCCAATTCAAGGTAAGCTTGCTGATATCATTGGAATTCATAACTCATTCTTTATTGGAACAATTTGCTTTGTATACTTAACGTATTATGCAATTTTCGTAAAGAAATCTTTGAAAAATCAAGGAATAGCTTTTGACGACAAAATGTCGGGTTCACATTAATTTTCAGAATAGATATACATTTAAAAAGGCTGTGCAAAACACAGCCTTTTTTTATGCCCCCTGAATTTCAGAATTGATTTTCAACGAATATTATCTTTAAAAACTATCTCAAGCAATATAAAAGTTTTAAATTTGTTACCGTGCAAACAAACAAGATTTCAGTTGTGGTCATTTCCTTCAATGAAGAAGCAAATATTGGAAACTGTATACAGTCTGTTGCACCCATTGCCGATGAAGTGATTATAGTAGATAGCTTTTCAACCGATAGGACTTCAGAAATTGCTGAAAATATGGGGGCAATTGTTTTACAACATACTTTTGAGGGACATATTCAGCAGAAAAATTGGGCAAGGAAGCAAGCAAACTACGATTGGGTTTTGAGCCTAGATGCCGACGAATGTTTAAGCAAAGAACTTATCAATCAAATTAGTGCCATAAAGAACAATGACTTTTCTGAGAAAGACAAAAATGGGAAACCCATTTTTGGGTATTCTATGAATCGCTTAAATCACTTAAGTGGAAAACCAATAAAAGGTTGCGGCTGGTACCCCGATCAAAAGTTGCGTTTGTGGAATAACCGTTTTGGAGAATGGACCGGCACCAATCCCCATGACCGATTTGAACTTCAAAACGAATTGGCAGAAAAACATATCATTGGCGATATTTTACACTACACATACGCTGATCGAGAATCCGTTTATCGCCAAGCAATTAAATTTGGCAACATAGGTGCCAAAAACCTTGAAGATAAATTCTTACTCACCATTTTCTTTAAATGGATCACTAGTCCTACCATCAAATTTTCGAAAAACTACTTTTTAAAAGGAGGATACAAATATGGATTAGATGGATTTTATATATGTGGTTGCCAATGGATTGAATCCTTTATCAAATACGGCAAAGGGTTTCTACTGAATCTATTCAAATTGTTCTAAATATCAATTTTCAATTGTTTAGGTAACAATTGAAATGTCATTCGATGATGTGGGGTAACCCCAAATTCTTTGATTGCTTTTCTATGTGCAATTGTAGGATAACCCATATTTGAATTCCATCCAAATGCTGGAAATTCTTCATGCAAATTACACATAATTTCATCTCTAAAGGTTTTAGCCAAGATGCTGGCAGCGGCAATATTTAAAAAGCGTCCGTCGCCTTTTACTTGTGTTGCATGAGATATGTTTTTATATGGCTTAAATCTGTTTCCATCAACAGCTATAAATTCAGGCTGAATATTCAATTGATCTAAGGCTTTGTGCATTGCCAAAATACTGGCATTTAAAATGTTGATTGTATCAATTTCTTGAGGGGAGCAAATTCCAACGGCCCAAGCCAAAGCATGCTCCATGATAATAGGCTTTAAAATTTCCCTATTTTTTTCGGAAACTTTTTTGCTATCGTTTAGCAATTCATGCTTAAAATTCAATGGCAAAATAACAGCAGCGGCTACAACCGGACCTGCCAAACAACCTCTACCCGCTTCATCGCATCCAGCTTCTAAATCAAATTCAGAACATTTAAGCAGCAGCGACATAAGTCAAGTAAATTTTATTCCTCAGTAATTATAACTTTAAAAGGGATCTTAGTTGGCCATGTATTTGGTTTGGAATAAGACAATCTACCAATTTCTTCTGTTCTGTGGTACCCGTCTAGTCCATTTCCTGCTAAAGAACCCGCTATTTCTAGGTCCATATATCCGTCTTCCATGAGTGCTTCCTTTGGATATTCAATAGAAACAATTTTAGCGATAATCTTGGATG
>Ga0114978_10002169_pt1 | contig 16280 bp, 14 predicted proteins | sample S_140212_EF_Meta_FD_87027 | JGI IMG/M metagenome (GOLD analysis project Ga0114978, IMG submission 87027) | Freshwater microbial communities from Lake Simoncouche, Canada to study carbon cycling - S_140212_EF_MetaG | ecosystem: Environmental > Aquatic > Freshwater > Lake | place: Lake... | reverse complement strand
GATGCCGTTGCTGGTTGGTTCGAGCACGGTCAGGGCGATGGCGGTGGCGATTACCGCGTCGACCGCACTACCGCCTTTTAATAGCATGCGCAGACCGGCCTGTGCGGCCAGCGGTTGCGAGGTCGACACACAGTTGCGCGCGAGGATCGGCATGCGCTGCGAAGGGTAGGGGAAATCCCAGCTGAATTCATTCATGAGAGTGGCTTTTGGACGTCGTGGAAAGAGCTGCGATGATACACCAGCGTGTGTCGTGAGCCGTGCCGCGGTGGTGCCACTGTCGCAGTGCCGGTTCGCAGCTACAATCAACGCAGCGCGAACAACCGCTCGCGCCTGTGCAGAGGTCTATCATGAAGAACGAAGACGCGGCGCAAAGCCGTCCGGTGCCGTCGAACCGCCCGACTATCATGGGCACCCGCCATGTCATCGCCGCTGGGCATTATCTCGGCGCGCATGCCGGTTTTGAAATTCTGGAGGCCGGCGGTAACGCGATTGACGCCGGCGTTGCTGCGGGCCTCGCCGTCAGCGTGTTGCAAACCGACAAGGTGAATTTTGGCGGTGTCGCACCGATGATTATTTATACCGCCAAGACGCGCGAGATTTTTTGCATCGACGGTCTTGGTGTATGGCCGCGCGCGATTGAGCCGGACTTTTTTCAAAAGCATCACGGCGGCAAGATTCCGCCGGGCGTGTTGCGCAGCGTGGTGCCGGCGGCCCCCGATGCGTGGATCACCGCACTCGAACGCTTCGGTACGATGACATTTGCCGAGGTGGCCGCCGCTGCGATCCGCTTCGCGCGTCATGGCTTTCCGATGTATCCGTTGATGTCGGAATATCTTGCCGATAATCAGACTTCGTACGAACGCTGGTCGTCAAACAAGAAAATTTATCTGCCCAAGGGGCGTGCGCCGCAAGCGGGCGAACTGTTCATCCAGACCGAACTCGCCGCCACGCTGCAATATCTCGCCGATGTCGAGAAGGCGAATCAGCGTAAAGGCCGGCGTGTCGCCTTGCGCGCTGCGCGCGACGCCTTTTACAAAGGCGATGTCGCCGCCACCATCGTTGATTTCCATCGCAAGAACGGCGGCTTCATGCGCATGGAGGATTTCGCCGATTACAGTATCAAGTTCGAGCCGACGGTGAAGGCGCGCTTCAATGGCATCGATGTGCATGCCTGTGGTGCGTGGTCGCAGGGGCCGGTGCTGCCGATGGCGCTGAACATGCTGAAGGGCACTGATCTCAAAGCCCTCGGTCACAACTCGCCGCAGTACATTCATTTGATTACCGAGGCCTTGAAGCTGGCGTTCGCCGATCGCCATCATCATTTCGGCGACCCTGATTTCGTCAAGGTGCCGCTCAAAGGGCTGATGTCCGAGGCGTATGCGCGCCACCGTCGCAGCCTGATTCGCGACAAACGCGCCTGGCCGGCGATGGCACCACCCGGCGATCCGGCGTCATTAAGCGAGCTCAAGCCACGCTGGCTGCCCGAGCCGCAATCGGAAGAGGCGCCGGGGCCCGGTGACACCACCTATTTGTGCTGCGTGGATCGTCACGGCAATGCGATGTCGGCCACCCCCTCGGACGGTTCGAACAGCTCGCAGATTATTCCGGGCACCGGCATCCTGTGTTCGGGGCGCGGCTCACAGTCGTGGTCCGATTCGACGCATCCGAGTTCGGTGGCGGCGGGCAAACGGCCGCGTCTGACACCGGCGCCGGCACTCGCGTTCAAGAACGGCAAGGTTTATATGCCCTTCGGCACGCCCGGTGGCGATGTGCAGCCGCAGGCCATGCTGCAAGTGTTTCTCAACGTTAATGTGTTTGGCATGGACGCGCAGAGTGCGATCGAGGCGCCGCGGGTGGCCAACTACAGCTTCCCCGGTTCGTTCGAACCACACGCCTATTACCCCGGTCGCCTTTATCTCGAATCGCGTATTCCGAAAAAAACCGGCGAGGCACTGGCGAAGTTCGGCCATAAGGTGTTCTGGTGGGACGACTGGACGTGGCTGGCCGGTGCGCCGTGCGCAATCGTGGTCGATCCGAAGACCGGCGTGCGGCATGGCGGTGCCGATCCGCGGCGCCCGGCCTATGCGCTGGGTTGGTAGCCACGTCGCAGAGGGTTTGCTGGCGGCGTTATTGACGGCTGCTGCGATGTCTGCGACGTCTGCGGTGGCTGCAGGTGGCGTCATTGCGATCGACGTGGGGCATTACCGCGAAGCGCCGGGCGTGACCAGCGCGCACGGCAGGCCGGAGTTTGAATTCAACCGCGATCTTGCCAGCGAGATTGAGGCGCAGTTGCAGACGCGCGGACGCAGCACGCAACTGATAGGCGCAGCGGGTGAGATGAGTATATTGGCGGCACGGCCGCGGGCTGCGGCGGGGGCGGCGCTGTTCGTCTCGGTGCATCATGATTCGATGCAGGCGCATTTGCTGTCGAGCTGGACTTACGAGGGGGTCGAGCGCCGCTATGGCGATCGCTTTGCCGGCTTTTCGTTATTTGTCTCGCGCGAGAATCCGGGCTGGCGGCGCGGCCTGCGGTGTGCCTCGGCGATCGGTGCCGCCTTGATCCACGCCGGTTTCACGCCTTCGCTGTATCACGCCGACCGTAAGGTGGGTGAAAATCGCGCGTTTGCCGACAAGCGCAATGGCGTGCATTATTTCGACCGCCTGGCGGTTTTGCGCAATGCCAGTATGCCGGCGCTGCTGTTTGAAGCCGGTGTGATCGTTAATCGTGAAGAAGAAAAACGGTTGGCAGACCCCGCAGTCCGCGGGCGTATTGCCGCCGCTGTTGTCAACGGAATAGAGGAGTGTATGCCGTGAGAAAAAAATCCATCATTGCGGTCGGCGTGTTGTCGGCCCTGTCATTGCTGTCATCGACGTCTGTGCTGGCGCAAAACTATCCGTCCAGGACGGTGCGTTTTATCGTGCCGTATACGCCAGGAGGTGCGGCCGACATCCTCGCGCGCGCGGTCGGCGCCAAGCTGACCGAGGCCTGGGGGCAGTCGGTGGTGGTGGAGAACCGCGCCGGCGCCGGTACCAATCTCGGCAGTGAAATTGCCGCGAAATCTCCCAATGACGGCTATGTGCTGTTCATGCCGACCATTGCCAATGCGATTAATCCGACGCTGTATCCAAAGTTGAATTACGACCCGCTCAAAGATTTTTCGTACGTGACGAATATCGCGCGCGTGCCCGGCATTGTGGTGGTGCATCCGAGCGTGCCGGCGAAGAATGCCAAAGAGTTGATCGCCCTGGCCAAGGCGCATCCCAACCAGTTGCGTCACGGCTCCACCGGCAGTGGCAGTCCGCATCATCTGGCCGCCGAATTGTTTAAGACGATGGCCGGCGTGAAGATGATCCATATTCCTTATAAGGGGGCGTCACCAGCGCTGGTTGATGTGGTGGCCGGCCACATTGAAATTTATTTCGGTGCGATGGTTTCGGTCATCCCGCATGTCAAAAGCGGGCGTTTGCGTGCGCTGGGCGTGACCAGCATGAAGCGTGCGGCCGCCGCGCCGGATATTCCGACCCTCGACGAGCAGGGGCTCAAAGGTTTTGAAACCGGTTCGTGGTTTGGTCTGGCGCTGCCCGCCGGCGCGCCGCGCGAGATCGTCAACAAGCTGCACGCCGAGGTGGTGCGCATCATCAAACTGCCCGAGGTTGCCGAACGCATCGCCTCGGAAGGCGCGGATTTCGTCGGCAACACGCCGGAGGAATACACCGCCTTCGTCAAGGATGAAATTGCGAAGTGGGGGCGGGTGGTGAAAATGTCGGGGGCGAAGGTCGATTAAGGCGTTCCTGATCGCATAAAAAAAACGCCGCATCCGTTGCGGCGTTTTTTTTCGTATGCCTTGGTTCGTTGCGCTGATGCAGTGCTGCGTGAGAGGAGTCAGCGCAGCTCGCGGCGTTAGCGGATGGTGCCGCTGCGGTCGGCGGCGTAATAACCCTCGCTCTTGCCATTGACCGTGCCGTGCAGCAACCATTCTTTCGAGGCGGCATGCACAACAGTGCGCTGGCGCTCGTATTGCAGATAATGCGAGCCGCAGGCGATTTTCAGAAACGCCTTGTGTTTGACCGTAAGCGCGCGCCAGGCGTCATGGCGGCGTTCGAAGTTGTCAAACTCGCCCAGCAGGATCAGCACCGGCGCCTTGATTTGCGGCACGGTTTTGCGCCAGCCGTAATTCATGCGATTGGGGGCGCGCATCACACCGCCCGGTATCCAGTTCGCCCCCGCCCCCTCGACCTTCATCAGTTCGCGCCACATCACATCCCCGATGGCCGGGTCGTCGATCTGGTCGTCGCATTTGACGTCTGCCAGCCAGCGATCTTTTTCCAGCCGTTCGCGCGTCTGCAGCAGCACCGGTGCGCCGGCTTCCGGATAGGCGGCCGGCGGGTTGTCGTTTTCAAAAAAGGGCGCGGGTGCGAGATACACGATCTTGTCGACCAGTTCCGGGTGTTGCGCCGCGAAGCCGCCGATGCGCGGCGTGCCGGTTGACCAGCCGATCAGGCTGACCTTGGCCACACCACGCGTCGTCGTGATGTGTTTGACCACGGCGGCGACTTCATCCCACTCGCTTTGACTGGAGACGAGTTTGAACGGATAGCGCGGCGCGCAGGGTGCCTTTAATACATGGGGAATCAGGATCGCTTGTTGTTTGGGATCGACGTTGCAGGGGTCGTCCATATACGGCTTGGGCGAATAACCGTAGGCGGTATGCGTCATCGCGAAGACGTCAAAGCCGGCCTTGGCCAGATATTCCATCCACGAAAAATTTTTATAGTCGAGGTCATAGGCGACGATGGCCGGGGAAAAGCCGCCGTGCACGAATAGCACCACCGGTGCGGGTTTGCCGGCGGCGCCGGCGTGTTTGACGCTCTCCAGCACGCGTTCGCGCAGATGCAGGCCGACGGGCTGATCGCGATTGGCCGGCACCGTCGAAATGTGCGGCACAAAACTGTCGATTGATAAGACTTGATCGGCTGCCTGCAAGGTGTGGCCGCTGATGGCAAGACCGATCGTGAGGCAGATCAAGGTGAGGCGGCGTGTTAGTGCGCGGATGGCGTGGAGCGGCATGTTAAAATTCCTCCTGTAGACGTTCTGATTTTTTCTTCGGCCCCGGGTTGTGTTGTCAGCCGCCGCCGTTTATTTATTTTTTTGCGGCCGCTGCTGTTTTACCGGCGACGGCTGTCTGAAGCCCATTAGTCATGAGTTCAAATCCCAGCGTCATTTTGCCCGATCCACGCCATTATGGCGATGGTAGCCATCCGTGGTTTCAATTGTCGCGCGAGGCGCTGCACGAGGCGGTCGCCGCGTGTTGTGCCGGCGGGCAGGATGCGGTGATCGACGAGGCCTTGGGCGCGGCACCGTCGGTTGCCGCCTATGCGCAACTGCGCGCCACGGTGTGCGATGTTGCGCATCACGCGGCCGGTGCCGCCTCCGGTGACACGCTGCTGGCGCGTGTTTTTGCGCTGCCGCTGATTGTGGTCACGGGCAGCCGCAAACCGCTCACGTTGTCGGGGGCGCTGCCGGATATTGCCGCCGTCACTGATTTGTTTTTGCAAAAAGGCGTGCTTGGCAAGACGAAAAATTTTGGCATCGGCAACGCGCTGTGCACACTGGAGACCTTGGACACCGTGCGCATCAGCGAGGTCTACGCGTGGACCGGCGCCGCCGGTGCGGAGCGGCGCGAACTGCCGCCCGCCGCGTTGGTCATGGAGAACCCCGGCGAACAGGTGCATCTGCGGTTTCTGGTGGGGGCGGGGATTGCGCCGGCGAACGAGCCGGCGCTGACGGAAACCGCGTCTAACATCGGCGCCTGGGGCATGGCCTTGACGAAAATGCTGGCGGGGCAGCTGGCGCAGGCCGGCGCGGAAATCCTGCCGATGGCGCGTCCGCCCGCCGATTTGTTGCGTGCCTCCTATGCGGGACGCACCGCACAACTCGAAACAGCGTGCAATCTGTTTGCCAGTAATGCGGTGCGGCGCTTCCGTTCCGCCAGTGGTGATCCGGTGGCGATCCTCAGCACCCACGACAATGGCGATTTACGCTTGACGATGAGCCAGCCGTTCGACGATCAAATGGTTGAGGGTTTTCGCTGGCCCCTGCATCCGCTCGACGATCTGCCGGCGATCGTCGCGATGATGGTGGAATTGCTCGGTGCCTGTCGCGTCACGCGGATCGAAGCCGCGCCGCGTGTACTCGCCGGGAACAATGCGCTGGGTCTGCCATGGTTTCCGGTCTTGCGCGAGTGGCCGTTGGCGGCAGGGCACTGAATCCGGGTGAGGGGCGGGAGACCTTCACCAAACTGTAACAGGGCTGGTGCTCTTCCAGCGTAAAATTCTCCGCGCCTTGTTTTGGAAATCCATTTCCGATGATTCCGCACCGTTCAAATCTCAAGTCTATGCTTGCCGCCCTGATCACTGCACTGGCTTGGACAGGCGCCGGCAGTGCACAGGCGGCACGACCGATGGTGGTCGACGATGCGCGTATCGTCGATGAGGGCGCTTGTCAGGTCGAGACCTGGCGCCGTTTCAATCGCGACAGCAAGGAGACCTGGGCCTTACCCGGCTGCAACCCGGGGGGCAATCTGGAGTTAACGCTCGGCACGGCCGAACTGCCGGTCGAGGATCTCGGTTTGCGCAGCACCACAGGCACCGTGCAGATGCAGGGCAAGACGCTGTTTAAAACGCTCGAAACCAATGGCTATTCCTATGGTCTGGCGGTGGGTGGTGTGGTGCGCTCGCGCGGTGCGGCCGACCAGGTGCCGAATTATTACGCCTATGTGCCGTTCACCCGTTCGATGCTCGACGACCGCTGGTTTGTGCACGCGAATCTCGGCGTGCAGCGGGCTGGCGCCACCCCGCAGGACGGCATGACCTATGGCATCGGTACTGAATACGGCATCAATGCGCGCACCTATCTGATGGTGGAAACCTATGGTGATAACCATCACCGCAATTCCTATCAGGGCGGTGTGCGTTATTGGGTGGTACCTAACCGCGTGCAGATTGACGCGACGGTCGGCACCGTGGCCGGTGATTACGGTGGCGGACGCTGGTTTTCGATCGGTATGCGGTTTTTAACCCCCGCGTTTCTTAAATAGGCGCGTGTTGGTGGTAAGGTCGGCCTTTAGTATTTAGCGATTAGCGGTGACCTGGTGGAAGACCCCCATTTTCAGAAACTCACGCCCGACCTCATATTGGATGCGGTGGAAACCTGCGGCTATCGCTGCGACGGGCGCCAGCATGCGTTAAACAGCTATGAGAACCGCGTCTATCAGGTGTGGCTGGAAGACGGCGGCATGCTGGTGGTCAAGTTCTACCGTCCGCAACGCTGGAGCAATGCGGCCATCCTCGAAGAGCACGCTTATTCGCAGGAACTCGCGGCGCGTGAAATCCCGGTGGTGGCGCCGTTGGCGATCAAGGGCGTCACGCTGCACACGCATGGCGGTTTCCGTTTTGCGCTGTTCCCGCGGCGGCCGGGGCGGGCGCCGGAACTCGATCGCCCGGAGGTCTTGCAATGGATCGGCCGTTTTATGGGACGCATCCATGCGGTCGGTGCGATCAAAGCGTTTCGTCAACGTCCGCGTATTGATATCGCTGCGTTTGGCGAGGCGCCGTCGCGCTATGTGCTTGAGCATGATTTTGTGCCGGCCGATCTGAAGCCTGCGTATGAAACGATTGTGCGCGATGCGCTCGAACGCGTGCGTGCCTGTTACGCCGAGGCAGGGCGCGTCAAGGACATTCGCCTGCATGGAGATTGCCACGCCGGCAATATTCTATGGACCGACGACGGCCCGCACTTCGTCGACTTTGACGACTGCCGCAGCGGCCCGGCGGTGCAGGATTTATGGATGCTGTTGTCGGGTGACCGCGAGGCGATGGCGATCCAGCTCGCCGATGTGCTGCGCGGGTATCGCGAATTTCACGATTTTGATCGGCGCGAGCTACGCCTGATCGAAGCGCTGCGTACGCTGCGCATGATTCATTACGCCGGCTGGCTGGCGGTGCGCTGGGGCGATCCTGCGTTTCCAGCGAGTTTTCCGTGGTTCAACACGCAACGCTATTGGCAGGATCAGGTGTTGGCCTTGCGCGAGCAATGTGCGGTGATGGACGAGCCGCCACTGGAATTGCCCGATTATTAAGCGCCGCCCGGCGCGTTTGCTGCAGAAGAGGCTGCGATGAAAATTGATTTTCACAGTCACGTCATACCACCCGAATTTCTCGATGCGGTGGCCGCCGAGCCGGCGGCGTTTGACGGGGTGCGCGTTGAAATAAAGAACGGTGAACGGTTTTTGGCGCGCGACGTTATCGCCATCAAGCTGCGGACGGCTTATTACGATCTCGACGCCAAGCTCGCGGCGATGGACCGCATGGGCATTGACGTCGCGGTGATTTCTTGTGGTCCGCCGGCGTATTGTTATTGGCTGCCGGCAGCGCAGGGCGCGCGCGCTGCACAACTCGTCAACGACGGCATTGCGAACATGCTGGCGGCGGCGCCGCAGCGCTTGCGCGGCATGGCGACGCTGCCGCTGCAGGACGTTGATCTCGCGATGACAGAACTCGAACGCATTGCCCGCTTGGGTTGCTTTCGCGGCATTGAACTGGGCACCTCGATCGAAGGCGCGTTGATTGCGGAGCCTAAATTTCGCGCACTGCTCAAACGCATCGAACAACTCGGCTTGTTTGTGCTGGCTCACCCCTATCAGCCTTCGCCCAAAGGCGGACTTGATCGTTATTACCTGATCAGCAGCATGGGGTTTCCGCTTGACACCAGTTTGCTGGCGGCACATTTGATGTCGAGTGGTGCGCTGGATGAATTAAAAACCCTGAAGTTCATCCTGCCGCATGGCGGCGGCTTTCTGCCTTATTTGATTGGCCGGCTTGAACATGCTTACCACGCGCGCCCGGAACCGCGCGTGCACAGCAGCGTGACGCCGCGTCAACATCTCAAGCGTTTTGTGTTTGATGCGCTGACGCACGACCCGGTGGCGGCGCGCTGCCTGATCGATACGGTTGGTGCCGAACGCGTCGTGCTCGGTAGCGATTGCCCGTTTGACATGGAAGACGTCGCGCCCCTCGCGTCGCTGGAGCGTGTGCCTGGTTTGACCGACCACGAGCGCGAGCGCATACACAGTCTTAACGCACTCGAACTACTTGGCGAAGGCCGGGGCGCTTCTGAATAATCGGGTGTGCGGCGGCTTCGCGGCGTCGTCTGCTCGCTGCGGTTATCGTGAACTAACGCAACTCTTAATCAACGCGGAAATTGGCGTCCTTCGCCGCTTTCGCCCACTTCGCCATTTCGCTTTTCAGATTTGCGGCGAAGTCCTCCGGCGTGCTACCGAGCGGTTCATAACCCAGCGCGATCAAGCGCTGTCGCACATCGGGCATTTGCAGCGCCCTGACCATTGCGCTGCTCAATGTGTTGATGACATCACGCGGTGTGGCTGCCGGCACTAGCGAACCCCAGTAACTACCCGCATCGACTGCGGGCAGACCGGCGCTGATGAAGGTGGGTACGCCGGGCAGCGCAGGGATGGATTGCGTGCCAGTGACGGCGAGCGCGCGCAGGCGACCGGTGGCCACGTGCTGGGCGAGGGAACTCGGACCGCCGAACATCATGACGACCTGGCCGGCGAGTACGTCGCTGGTGGCGGGGCCGCCGCCCTTGTAGGGGATAACCACCGCATCGATTTTAGTGGTGGCGCGAAACTGTTCGATTCCCAGATGCGTGGCGCTGCCATAACCACCCATGGCGAAATTAAAAAGTGTGGGGCGTGCCTTCGCCAGTATCAGCAGTTCGCGCAATGAGTGTGCAGGCACCGAGGGATGGATGATCAAGGCGACCGGTGCAGACGCGAGCAGTGAGACCGGGGCAAAATCTTTCAGCGAGTCATACGGCAGTTTGCGAAACAAACTCGGATTACTGGCAAATGAGGTGTCAACATTCAGTATGGTGTAACCGTCGGCGGGCGCCTTTGCCACGTAATCGCTGCCGATCTGACCGCCCGCACCAGCACGGTTCTCGACGACGAAAGATTGCCCGAGGAACTCGGTTAGTTTGGGCGCAATGATGCGCGTCAGATTGTCGGTACCGCCGCCAGGAGCAAGCGCGACAACGATGCGCACAGCGCGTGTCGGAAACGATTGGGCGCCTGCTGTCGAGCAAACCAGCGCGGTGGCGAGCGCGGCAACAGTCGTGACGCGGCGCCTCTTCGTCGTGTCCATTACATCAGGCTATAACTTGCAGGCGTTCAGAAAACGCGTGCGCTCGCGGCCGCCGGCCAGGATAAAACTCAGGTCGCTGCCGCTCAAGATGAAACGCATGCCCATGCCGATGTATTTTTCCATCAGTGGCGGATCGTAGACCCCGCCCATGCCCGGATGAACCTTGTGTTTGCGGCAGGCGGCGATGACTTTGGCGTAGGCGTCGACGATGCGCGGATCGCCGTATTGTCCCGGGATGCCCATTTCGGCGCACAGATCGTTGGTGCCGATCAACACCACGTCAACACCCGGCACGGCGGCGATCGCATCGACCTGTTCGACCGCCTCGGGCGTTTCAATCATGACGATCACCAGCGTCTCCGCATTGACGATGCGCGTGGCGTCGGCCAGCGGCACATTTTGAAACTGGAATTGCGGTTGCGCACCGGCCACCGAGCGGTGTCCGATCGGCGGGTATTTGCAATACGACACCGCGCGCTGCGCTTCTTCGACCGAATTGACGTGGGGAATAACCACGCCCTGGGCGCCGTTGTCGAGCATGCGCGAGGCATGATGATGTTCCTTGCCGGGTACGCGCACGATGGGCGTGATACCGGTCGGCAGCGCAGCGGCGCACATCTGTGCCGCTGTATCGAGATCCAGCGAGCTGTGTTCCATGTCGATGAACAACCAGTCGAAGCCGGCGGTTTTGCCGATGGCGGCGATGTCGGCGGTGCGTGCCTGCCGCAGGCCGAGACCGGTCGCAAGCTTGCCTTGCTCGAGCAGATGTTTGGTGTGATTGGGGTAGGCTTGCATGGCGTCTCCTTGGTTGTGCAGGCAGGTATGGAAGGCGGCAAGTCTACTGCATTCGGCGCGGGCTGGTTTGGCGCCAGCCTCAGGCAAAGCCTGCGTGGCGTAAACTTCACAACGGTTGCGGCGATCAGGTATCTTGGACGCCGGTTTCATCGCCGCTTTCAAGGCGATGCTTGAATTGTTCTGGAGGCTCTATGACTGTGCAAGGCGGAGTGCTCGCGCCAGTACCGGCGGCGGCGCGTTATCTGACTTTTTCATTGAAGCATGGCGGCAAGGTGCGCCGGCCATTGCTGGCGCTGGCGGCGCTGGTTGACGGTGCGAACTGTGTGGTGGGCGTCGGCCAGCCGGTGATCGCCGAGTGTCGTCGTGCGATTGACGGCATGCGCGAGTTCCCGGGTTTTTCAGGGCGCAGTTTCGTCGTGCCCTCGACGCCGGCGGCTTTGTGGTGCTGGCTGCGCGGTGACGACCGTGGTGAATTGTTGGCGCTGTCACGGCGTATCGTCGCCGCACTCGCACCTGCGTTTACGCTCGACTCGGCGATCGATGGATTCCGTCACGGCAGTGGGCGCGACCTCACCGGCTATGAAGACGGCACAGAAAATCCGCAAGGCAAAAAAGCGCAGACGACGGCGGTTTTGCAGGGCGCAGGTCCTGGTCTTGACGGCTCGTCGTTTGTCGCCGTGCAACAGTGGTTGCATGATTTTCAGCGCTTTGAGTCGATGAGCGAGCGCGAGCAGGATCATGCGATCGGCCGCCGGCGTCGTGATAACAAGGAACTCGATAGCGCGCCGGCTTCAGCGCACGTTAAACGCACCGAGCAGGAAAGCTTTGAGTCGGGCGCATTTGTTCTCCGGCGTTCGATGCCGTGGAGCGAAGGCGAGCGCGCGGGCCTCATGTTCGTCGCCTTCGGTCACTCCTTTGATGCCTTCGAGGCGCAACTCTGCCGCATGGTCGGTTGTGATGACGGCATCAGCGACGCCTTGTTTAATTTCACCCGCCCACTCACCGGCGCTTATTTCTGGTGTCCGCCGCTGCATAACGGATGCCTTGATTGGCGCGCCCTGTTCAAGGAGTAATGCGATGAAGCCGTCGATCTCGCTGGCGTTTTTAAGTGCGGCGCTGTTGGTGACGTCCCTTGCGTGGGGCCAGACGGCCTGGAAGCCTGAGAAAAATGTAGAGATTGTGGTGGCGCTGACGCCTGGTAGTTCGCAGGATCGAAGCGCCCGGTTTCTGCAGAACCTGTGGACCAGCAAGGGTTATCTTACGGTGCCGGTCACCATCAATAACCGCGTCGGTGGCAATGGCAACATCGCCTGGAATTACCTCGCTACCCGTAGTGGTGATGCGCATTGGTTTCAGATCTCTTCGCCAACGATACTCACCAACCACATCCTCGGCAGCGCTGCGTTTACTCACGTTGATTACACGCCGCTGGCCCTGCTCGGTAACCAATATATTGGTGTTGCCGTGCGCACCGATGCGCCGCTGAAGTCGGTGCGCGAGATGGTCGAGCTGCTGCGGGCGAATCCCGCCGCCTTGAGCATGGGCACTAACAGCCAAGGCAGTTATTTACATATCGTGTGTGCGCAGATCGCCCGTACTGCGGGTATGGATCCGCGCAAACTCAAGCTGGCGATATTTCAGGGCGGTGAATTGATGACGGCGGCGCTGGGCGGCCATGTCGATGCAATCGCCACCGTCACCTCCAATCTGTTGCCGCATTTGCAAAGCGGCAAGCTGCGTTTGATCGGTATCTCGTCGGCACGTCGTCTGGGCGGGCCACTCGCCGCGGTGCCCACGCTGCGCGAGCAGGGGGTGGATCTGGTGATTGCCAATTGGCAGGGCGCGGTGGGGCCGGCGAAACTGGCGCCGGCGCAGATCGCTTACTGGGACGGCGTGTTTGCGCGTAGCTTCAAGACCGAGGAGTGGCGTGCCGATCAGGCGCAAAACCTGTGGGAGAGCGAGTATCTGAACGCCGCTGATTTTTCACGTTTTCTGAAAACCGACTACGACCAGGCGAAAGCGATTTTTGTCGAGCTGGGTCTGGCGAAGTAACGCGTGCGCCTGCGGTGACGGATTACGCCGGCGCGTGCGTTATTTGGCGTAAGCCAAGACGCCAATGCCGTGGATCGGCTGGCAAAACTCGCTGCGCAGTGTGACATTGCGTTCGATTTTGATGCCAAGCCCGGCCTCGGCGAGAGTGCGTGCGAGATAGGCGCTGCTGTGTCCGAAGCGTCCGCTCGGTTTGAGGTGATAGCTTGCGTCGCTGCAGGCTTCCGCCACCGGTTGTTCCGTCGTGAAGGCAAACAGGCCGCCGGGGCGCAGGGCCTGACGGATACCGGCCAGGAGTTCCCGCAAATCGCCAAAGTAAATCATGGTGTCAGCCATCACGATCAGGTCGTAGGCCTGGTGTTGTCCGCGCAGATAAGCGGTCAGTTCGGCCTCGTGTAATTCGGTATATGCCTCATGTTGTCTGGCTCTGGCCAGCATGCCGGCTGAAATATCCACGCCAGTGAGTCGGCGCGCATAGGGCGCGAACAGGGGAGCGCAGAGACCGGTGCCGCAACCCGCGTCGAGTAGGTCGAAACTGCCGTTGGCTGGCAACTGTCCGGCCACCAGTTCAGCGATTATCTGCGGGCCGCGATAGGCAAGTTTGCCGACCAGTTTTTCGTCGAAGTTTCCGGCCATCTCGTCAAACAGCACTTTCACAAAGGCGTCCGGAGTGCGCCCGGGCACATCTTCGCCGCTGCAGGCGATCAGGCGGTATTTGGCGATCGGATTGCCCGGTTCTTCGCGCAGCCAAGCGCGATAGCAGGCGGCGGCATCGGCGCTACGACCGAGACGGTAATAGGCGATGCCGAGCATCTCATTCGATTTGCCTTCGAGCGGCGGCAGTACGAAAGCGCGGCAGGTCAGCAGTGACGCCTCTTCTTCGCGTCCGGTTTCCATCAGCAGCGCAGCGAGGTTGCCCAGCGCCGGCGCAAAATCGGCATCGTAACGCAGGGCATTGCGATAATCGTTTTCGGCGGCGGCGTAATTTTTCTGGCGGTGCCTGACGGAGCCCAGATTGTTCCACAGGTTGGCGTCGTCGCTTTTGAGCGTGACCGCTGAGAGGAAGGCCGCGGCGGCCGCTTCGAGTTCGCCTTGCTGCACCAGTTGGTTGCCCAGTGCGTTAAGGCGCTCAGCGCGTTCGGCGTTGGTATGCAGTGCTTCCATGATCAGTCTCGCGCTCTGTGCGGCAAAGCCGCTGGCTGCGTGTGGTGGCGTTGCGGCAAGTGCGGCCAATGGGGCTGCTGCGGAGACCTGTGATGGAACTTCGGTATCGACTGAGTACGCTTCATGGACGGCCGGCATTTGAATCTCCGCAAATTCTGTCCTCCGCGCCCGACACTGTATCGAGGGAGGGCAGGCGGAGTATGCGGGGCGTCGCGACGTCCAAAAGCCGGATAAGAGCCGTGAAATCCTCGTAACTCCGGATTTTGCCGGCGCGGCATAGCAGGCATTTTTTACGCGGAGGCGTTCGCCGGCGCAACGGTGAGCGCAGTGACCGCCGCGATGTCGCTGATGTTTTCCAGTCCGCCAATGTGCCGCACCAGCAATTCGGCTTGTTCTGCGCCGAGCACACCGCGTGCGCCCTTGAGGAATTTGGCGGTGGCATCCGGCCAGCCCAGATGCACCTGTGACAGATCGAGATCTTTGCCGTCAGCCTCGATGCGTTGGCCATGATTGAGCGTGATTGAGAGGCGCATATTCCAGCCGGCGAGATCATCGACTTCACGCAACACGATTTTGCCGGCGAGCGCGCACAGTCCCGGGTCGCTGACGCCGCTGACCAGCGTCTCAGCGGTGAGGTCTCCGGTTTTGAGGATGGCCGCAATCGCAAACGGCTTGCTGATCAGGCATTGGTCGACGCTGGTGAACGGACCGGCGTAGGGGATGCCGGCGTAGTTCATACGCTCATGCGTACCGTTGCGCGGCAGTTCGAGCACGACCTCACGGATCTCGCGGAAATCGAAGTCTTGACGTTGCCGCAGACTGTGGGCGAGGGTGGCGCTGCCTTGATTGGCACCACCCGTGGGGAAACGTTTGTAGCAGGTTTCGTTGATGCGGAAGAGGCTGCCGAGCCGGTCGGTGATTTCTTCCGCCCCGTCATGCGTGCCGGAGAAACAGCGGTTAACGCCGTTGGGCCCTTCGAAAATATTCGGCGAGCCGGCGAGGCCGTTACGTGCCAAGGTCGCCGCGAGGATGCCGCCGCGTGCACCGAAGCCTTCCTGAAACGACCACTCCATGCTGCCGTCGGTCCACGGCTGTAAGACGCCGCCGCACATGCTGGCGGCGCAGGCGATGGCAGCGGCGGTTTGTGTTTGATCGAGATGGAATAATTTTGCACCCACCGTGGCGGCGGCAAAATAACTGTAAACACCGCTGACACGAAAGCCGCGGCTGAAGGCGGGCACCGACATCGATCCGATGCGATCCTCGATGTCGTAGGCGGCAACGATGGCGGTGATGATTTCTTTGCCGCTGGCATGCGTTTCTTCGCCCAGCGCCATGACGGTCGGAATAACTACCGCGCCGACATGCGAATGGCTGCGCGGCAACCAGTCGTCCTGCAGCATGCAGTGCGAGGCCACCGAATTCGCGAGCACCGCTTCCGATGCATGCAGTTTGTCGCCGGCACCCCATACGGTGGCGTTTCCGCCGGCGCCGAGGCTGCGCGCCACCGCGCGGGCGATGCCGGTGTTTTCGCGTTGTGCGCCGGCCAGCGCAATGCCGAGTAGGTCGAGCAGACAGATCTTTGCGCGCTCGACCACGGTGGGCGGCAGATCCTCAAAACGCAGTGCGCTGGCATAGGCGGCCAGTTTTTGTACGATCGTTTCCATTGCAGATTTTCCGTTTGAACGTGCGGATGCTTTATTCCGCGCGGATATTGAATTGTTTGGCGAGTTTGCTCCAGATGGCGATTTCATCGCGCACAAAAGCGGTAAACGCGGCATTGCTGGTGCTGAAGGGTTCGGTGCCTTGCAGTGCCATTTTTTCGTGTACTGCTTTGTCGCTGGCGACGGCATCGACCAGTGCGTGGAGTTTTTGCACCACGGCGGCAGGCGTGCCGCGGCTGGAGAGGATGCCGAACCAGTTATTGACGGCGTAGCCGGGGTAACCGGCTTCGGCCACCGTCGGCAGATTGGGCAGCAGCGTCGAGCGCTTGGCGGTTGTCACGGCGAGCGCGCGTAAACGTCCGGCCTTGGTATAGGGCAGCACGCTGG
>Ga0114978_10002166_pt1 | contig 16289 bp, 10 predicted proteins | sample S_140212_EF_Meta_FD_87027 | JGI IMG/M metagenome (GOLD analysis project Ga0114978, IMG submission 87027) | Freshwater microbial communities from Lake Simoncouche, Canada to study carbon cycling - S_140212_EF_MetaG | ecosystem: Environmental > Aquatic > Freshwater > Lake | place: Lake... | reverse complement strand
TGGGCGATGGATACTCCGTTCCAATGGACGAAGCAAGTTGCATCGCACTTTGGCGGGACCCGTAATCCCCTGGTGGTCCACTGGCCGCAGGGGATAAAGTCACGCGGAGAGATTCGGACACAATTCCATCATGTCATTGACGTGGTTCCGACGATTCTCGATGCCTGCAAAGTGGACCAGCCTCAGGTTTTGAATGGAATTCCTCAAAAACCGATTGAAGGGGTTTCGATGCGCTACTCGTTCGATGATGCGAAGGCCAAAAGTCAACGAATGACGCAGTATTTCGAGATGGCTACGAATCGGGCCATTTACCACGACGGATGGGTCGCCTGCAGTCGATACGGTTTACCCTGGCAGACTGCGGGGCGTGGGGATGAGTTTATCAATGCCCCTTGGGAATTGTATCACGTTGCTGCCGATTTCAGTCAGGCGGAGGATCTGGCGGCCAAGGAGCCTGTGCGGCTGAAAGAATTGCAGGCCAAATTTCTGGAAGAGGCGGGGAAATATGACGTGTTACCGCTGGATCCCCGTTTCAGCGAACGATTCGACCCCAGCATTCGGGTCTCTGGTCCCCCGAGGACTAGTTGGACGTATTTTGGTAACCGGGTTTCGCTTCCCGAGCCGATTGGTCCGCTCATTTTTCCGCGTCATCACACCATTGAGGCGGAAGTGACGACAGCAGCGGCGGGGGCCGAAGGGGTCTTGGCCTGCTGCGGTGCATTCTCGGCAGGCTGGTCGCTGTCGTTGCAAGCGGGAAAGCCGGTTTTTCGGTACACTTGCTTTGACGTTGCAGATGTTTCGATTACGGGAACAGCAGCGATTCCTGCGGGAAGATCCGTGATTAAGTCCGAGTTTACTCCGGATGGTTCCAAAGAGGGGGCGGGAACAATTCAGCTGTTCGTGAATGGCAAGCCTGCCGGTGAGGGAAAATTGCAGCGGTCTTTGTTCCGGCATGGTCTCGAACCGTTCGAAGTCGGCCGAGATTCGATCACTGCGGTCGATCCCGCGTACAAGGATCGTGGTGAGTTTCCATTTACCGGCACGATTCACAAAATCGTCTTCCAGCTGAAGGAGTAGGGGATTTTTTTCCTGTGTCCCTGATTGAGCCGATTGGCATGAGTGATCCATGACGCTGGCTGGGGCGAATGAACGAAGGGGATGTGATGTCGAAGGTCCGAATGTTTTGTCGACTTGTCAGTGCCGTTGTGCTGGGGCTGATCGGTCTACTGGGCCTGTTCAGTGGCGTCGCTGATCGTCTTGCCCAAGCCACGGACTGGCCCCAGTTTCGGGGGCCGCGCGGCTCGGCAGTGGATCCCTCCGTTCAGCCGATTCCCGTGGAAGTAGGGCCGGATCAAAATCAGCTCTGGAAGACCCCCCTTCCACCCGGTCATTCGTCGCCCGTGCTGTGGGGAAACCGGATTTTTGTCACGGCCGTGCGTGAGCAGAAATTGCTGACAATCGGCCTCGATCGAGAAACTGGCAAAGTTCAGTGGGAGTCCGAAGCCCCCTATGAACGGCTCGAATCGATTCACCGCATCGGCAGCTTTGCTCAGAGTACCCCCTGTGCAGACGCCGATGGCGTCTATAGTTTCTTCGGATCGAGCGGCCTGTATTGCCATGATCACAGTGGGAAACTGCTGTGGACTAAACCGATGGGGCCGTTCGTCAACGACTTCGGTGCAGCAAGTTCTCCAATCCTGGCGGGAGACCGATTGATCCTCTGCCAGGACCATGATCTCGATTCCTTTCTGCTTTGTGTTCACCGGAAAACCGGAGAGGTGATCTGGAAAACCGAACGAACAGACTTCTTGCGAAATTCGTGTACACCGATCTTGTGGAATAATGAGGGGCGGCTGCAGATCGTCGTGGCGGCAACCTTGCGTGTCGCGGGTTATGATCTGGAGACAGGAAAGGAAGCTTGGACGGTGCGTGGGATTTCGCGGACCGTTGTCAGTTCACCGACGGTGGGTGCTGATGGAAATTTGTATCTGGCGGGTTGGGCAGCGGGTGGCGACGAGGCGGAACGAATCCGGGTCGAGCCGTTTGATGATGTGGCAGCACTCAAGGACCGTGACAAAAATGGTTCGCTTGAAGAGGGTGAGCTGGCAGAAGGGCCCGTCTTTCAGCGTTTTTCTCAAGCGGACCGAAACAAGGATGGGCATTTGACCAGGGCCGAATACGAGCTCTTTCGCAGTCTGTTCGACCAGGGGCGAAATCTGCTGCTGAGTATCCGTCCGGGGGCGGTAGGAGATGCCACCGAAACCCATGTGCGTTGGACGTATCCCAAGCAGGTGCCGTTCTGTGCTTCCCCCCTGCTGTGGGGGGACTGGCTGTTCACCATTAAAGATGGCGGAATCCTGCAGTGTTTGAATGCGACAACAGGAAAAGTGGCCAAGCCACTGCGGTTGGAAGCGAGCGGCAGTTATTATGCCTCGCCGGTGGGAGGGGATGGCAAGATTTTTCTGGTTGATGAGTCGGGGCGGTTGACCGTCATTGCAGCGAGTGAAGAGCTAACGCTGCTTCATACGGCTGATTTTCAGGAAGATGTTTATGCGACTCCTGCCGTCGTCGACGGCCGCCTTTATTTGCGCACGGCCAGTAGCCTCTATTGCTTTGGCTTGAAATGAGTTCTGCGGAGGTGACTCCTCCCCAGCGGGGGCGTTCGGTCGCGATTGTGATGTCGCGACTGCGACGACTGGTCATTCCCGAGGAACCCTGGCTGCAGGGGCTGCGGGGAGTCTTACGGCGGGTTGCTGCTGACGGTGGGAGGCTGGTGCTGGCCGAAGGGACTGCGGGTTTTGAGTTTCTCCGTTTTGGTGCAGCCCGATTAGGGGTACCTTGCCGTATCTTACCCCCACCTGCAGACTTCGGAGCATCAGCGACAACGCTTTCCGTGTCGGATCGTCTTCTGATTCAAGAGGTTGACCAGGTTTATGCCCTGGGGCTGCGTCCCCAGGGAAATATCCATCGTTTACTGCAGGAGCGACTCGAGCGGCAGCAGGGAGGGATTGTGTTGGTGGATCTCCCCGGCTTGCAACCCCAGCAGGTGCGGGACCCGTTGGAGGAGGCTGGTGCCGAGATCTGGCAGCCAACCGCATGGGAATGCCGTCCATTTCCCGTGGGTGGGGTGTGTGAAGCCTCTGCTGCAGAGGTCCCTCAAATACAGATCCCTGCAACACAGATCCCTGCCAAGGTGAATGTTGGGATCTACCTGATTGCCCCGTTTCCCGCGACTGAAGGTTGGGAGTTCCTCACCCACACGACTCGTGCCTGTCCGGCGCCTTGGCCGGATCAATCGTTTGAGGATTATGCGGCGGATTTGCTGGAGTCGCGGCCTGAGGCGGACCATTCGCCGCTCGGGGCTCTGCGGCGGATTGTTTTACAGCAGAAATTGATCGCGTCGGGGCGAACGATTCGTGGGGGGGAACGTGTGGTGAGTTTGACCGCGTGTCCACTGGGGGATTTGCCCTCGCTGCACCGATTCCGCCCGCATCGTGTTCGCTGGGATTTTGAGCCTTTTGGGCTTTGTCTACGTCGCGAATGGTTACTGAAACAGGGTGTACGGCCGGTCTGCTATGGGGATGATGCGGATTGGGAGTCGCTGGCGACCGTTGATCGTCCCTTCTTTCAGCGGGGGGTGGGGGCATCAGGGATCGACTGGAGGGTCGAGCAGGAATGGCGTGTTCCAGGAGACCTGAGCCTGTCTGAGCTTTCAGCAGAGGATGTGATCCTGTTTGTGCCCGATTTCGAGTCGGCGAAATCGCTCGCGGAAGTCACCTCGTGGCCAATGACGCTCTGGCCGGCAAAGGGGCGAGAATGCTGGCCCACGCAGGAAGATTAATCTCGACGGCCAAACGCTTCCCGTCAGTGTTAAAACACCCCTCTAAGTCGTTGATATAATCAAATTCGCTGATGTGAATTCTTGTCAAAGAAGGTTTTTTCGAGAAAAAATCGTCGAAATCAGAAATACTCACCATTTCGGTATTGAATCACCTATCTAGTTGGTGGTATATTAGCGGTGTGGGCGTGACGGTCGGTGGCCATTGTTCGTTGTATCGCGATTATTGTTGATCGCGGAGCGCTGACCGAAGCGATTCCAATGTCTGATCATGATGGGGAGAGGATTCTGATGGACCGTAGAACTGTTTCAGGTCGCCGATCGCGTGGGTTTACGTTGATCGAGCTGTTAGTGGTCATCGCGATCATTGCGGTGCTGATTGCTTTGTTGTTGCCAGCCGTGCAGCAGGCGCGTGAGGCGGCGCGGCGAACGCAGTGTAAGAACAATTTGAAACAGCTCGGACTGGCTGTCTTCAATTACGAGTCGAGTTACACACGTTTTCCCGCAGCGGGTAAGGGGATCAATTTTGCCCAGATCAACCTGCAGGCTTTTCCGACCTCGTTATTCACTGCGGTTTTGCCCTATACCGATCAGGCACCGCTCTATAACCAGTTCAACTTTTCTGTGCATTATTCAAATGCGCTGAATCGAAATGCGAGCGGGAAGCCTTTTGCCGCAACCAAGATTCCTGCATTCCTTTGCCCGAGCAATGCCATCTCCAAGGGTGATCTCCTCGGTTATGGAGAAGCGGATTACATGCCGGTGGCGTTCGTTGACATTGATCCGATCACGGGTGTTCGGAACGGCCAGAATGGCGTGGCTGGTGGCGCGAACGGAACTTCATTAGGGGCAACTCGTGATTCGGCTTTCGGGTTGTATGGAAACCCGATTTCGAACATTACGGATGGAACGAGCAACACGATTTCGGTTGTCGAGCAGTCAGGCCGTCCCTCGAATCTGATTGGAAAGTACACTTCCGCCACCTATATCGGCGGGGCAAATGGCTGGGATGCAACTCAGATGACCGGCGGTGGTACCAAGTCCGCTCCGAATCGTTGGGCGGATTCGGATTCCGGTGCGGGGGTTTCCGGCCAGGCAAACTCGAGCGTCGGAAGCTTAAAGCAGATTTTCAACGGCAACAAGATTCCCGTTGGTGGTCCCGCCGATTGCCCTTGGTCAAACAATAACTGCGGACCGAACAACGAACCGTTCAGCCTGCATGTGGGTGGTGTGCACGCCTTGTTAGCGGACGGAAGCGTCCGATTTATCTCGGAGAATCTTGACACCCAAACGGCACGACGGCTTTTCGGTCGCGATGACGGCGAAACCGTCTCTGACTTCTAAAATTTCCAGAGGTAAGCCAATCGTCACAGCAACACCCCAGGTCTGATTCATTTCAGTCCCTGGGGTGTTGAGTTTGGATCACTCAGAAAAGTCTTCAACAGGCGATCAAAGTCATACTGCAGAGACTCATGCGGTCGTGGTCGTGGTGGCGGCGGCAGCAGCGGCACCGGTCGCCAGTTGTTTGAGTTCGGCTGGCAATGTTTCGATGAACCGTTCTTTCAGTTCATTGAAGTTGCGGAGCGAATAAAGGTGCAGATAAATCAATTCGAGTTCATCAGACTTCAAGAGTGCGCTGAGTGACTCGCTGCTCAGAGTGCGGATCCGATTGCGAGAGATGCCAAAAAAGCTGCCCAAGGCGAGCTTTTGGCCGGCGGGTGTCGCGACTTCGGCCTGCATCGGTTCCAGCAGGTTCAGTTCCTTCAGTCGCTTGCCGAACGCCCGTGTGCGTTCGAATTGCATCTGGTAATCGCGCAAGAAATTCATCACTTGCTGCACGTAGTCCGTCGGTTTCCCTTCGTCATCAAACAATCGCTGCCCGCGGCCTTCGCTATTCAGCCCTGGGTGGGTTTCATCAATACAGAGCGTCAATGTTTGTTGATCGGTACTCGTCGAGAAGACAAACGGATACCGGCGAATAAACGCGGGAAGATATTTTGCTCGCCACTGGGCGTCGGCCGACAGAAACAGGTTCTGGTCGTTTCGCAACCCAAGAATGGCAACCGGCATCACTTCGTCATTCGATTCCGCGAAAACAATCGCATACTCGGTGGCAGCACTCGCAAACTCGACCGACATCAAAGGGACGGCGTTGATGGCATTGCTGAAGGTGTAATCATTTGAGGGATCAAATGACATCTTGCCATGCGAGACGGAATTCACAGGAACGACTGATTCATAAACAAGCAATTGTTTGACCATTTTTCGATGCTTTCTGCATTGGGCCACGGACGTACTTCAAAACAACAGGTCAACAGTATACCAATCAAGCGGCTCACAAGTCGCGTGCGGACGATTCAAAAAAACAAAAAATGAGGCCGAGCGGGAAAGAAGTTCGTACTTTTCAGTTTTCAGTTTTCAGTGACCAGAGATACTGCTTGATCGCCTCAAACTGTTTTTTTGCGTTTCCTCCTTCGATCTGCTTGGCCGCTGTGGTTTGCAGGTCAGGTGCAAAGCGGGGCATTCTCGAACCGATGTCGTAGCGCGGGGGGTCGAGCATTTGCCGCAACGCAAATTCGGGTCGCAGTCGGTCACGGGTGAACGCAAAGTTGATCCCGAGTGCAATTTGCGTTGCCGCATCGCCCCGTGGTTTCTCGTTTCCCAGCGCGTGACACTGGCGGCAATCAAGCCCGCCGTCGCGCTGCGTCAACTTCTGGCCCGTTTCAATCTGTCCTGGGTCCAATTCCAAGACGAGCGATTCATGGAAGGGGACTCCGTGCTCGGCAGCCATCGCGTGAGCGACGATTTCGGCGTATGCAGGAAAGCTGGGCATCCGGGCTGTGATCCAGGGACGAGGTTTGTGTTCGAGTTTTCCTTGCAATAATTGGGCGATCCAGGGGCCCTGCAGCTTTTCACCGACCCAAGTCAACTGAGGTGCAGACTCGGGAAGCTTGCCACTCCCCTCCTCCGCCACAATTTCCGGCCACCGGGCATTCGATCCGTCTCGGGCGTGGCAAGCGGTACAACGCAGGGTGGCCAGCATCCGTTCCAGTTCCGGTCGGCTACCCCCCTGAGGATTCACGAAGCCCCCAGGCTTTTCGGTCAGGTACAAGTTCAACGCCTCCCGTTCGGCATCGGTCCAGGAATAACTGGGTGCCGTTCGGGATGGTTGTCCCGCAGGCCGAAGGCATCCTGATGCGGTTTTCGTGTTCCAAGCGGATCGAACGTCAGGAAGCGTCAATTTGCTGATCGTGGTGAGCTGATGGCAGTGGTCACAGCGCATGGCACTAAACAGTTTCTGGCCGCGCTCGGGATTCCCCTTCGCATTTGCCAGATCCGCATTGATCCTCCCTTTTGCCTGCCGTTCGAGAAATCCCGCTAGTAGTCCAGCTTCGTCCTGGCTGAGACGAAAGTTCGGCATGTGGCTTCCCGGGTGATGTTGCTGCGGATCGAGTAGGAAGCGTTCGAGTTGTCCGGGCTGGAATTTGGCCTGCACAAAATGGAGCGAAATGCGATTCCATTCGGGGTGAGTTTCGGTTGCTGCCAGCGTGTGGCAAGCGATACATCCCTGTCGTTCAAACAGTTGTTCACCCTGTTCTTGGGCGGTTTCGTTCGGAATAGTTCGTGCGGGTTGTTCGCCGAGTTCGCGGAGCGTTCCCAGGAAGGCGACCAGATCTTCGACCGCAGGATCATTGGGGGACTCGAACAACGCGGGCATGGTTGCCTGGGGACGCAAATGATTGGGGTTCCGTAACCAGGCTGCCAGCCAATTACGTTCCAGCCGTGATCCAATTCCCTCCAGTCGCGGACCCTGCCGCAGGGATTCGATTTCCAGCGAGGCTTCCTGAGGCGGGGGTTGCCCGGGGCCATCCTGGTGGCAGCGGGCACATTGGTGACGGGCATAGAGAGCGCGTCCCTGAACCGTTTGTTCTCGTTTTCTGGCTGCCGGAGTCGTGTCGATTTCGTGAAAGAGCGCCGTGGCGGGGATCAATTCTCGTGGAAAACGGGTCGTTTCCCACATCAGCCGAAAATCGGAATCGGGTGGAGTGACCCGCTCGTGAACCCGAAATGGGATGTAGCCCTTGCTGAGCCGCACAACCACATCGGACTGGCCAAGTTCGTGTCGCACATCCTGGATTTCCAGTGTCGCCGCAGCGGGCAAGGTGGCGTCGCTCTCCCCTCCTCGATCAGCATGAAAGCGGTATTCTCCGGTAAAGGGGATCTTGAGATATCCCTCAACCTTCCGTTCTGACCCTGTTCCTTTCCCGCTGCTTTTTTTGCCGAGTTCGCTCCACGCCACCAGGCGGCGGGGAATGGACGTGTCTGCGGCCAAATCAGGTGCTACGAGTGTGACGCCGGGGACGAGGCGTGCCAGCAAGGCGGACTTGGCCGCGTCATGCCCCGAGCGGTGTAACTGATCTTCCGGCAGGACTTCCGCCGAAATTCCATTCAGGGTCAGGTACGCGGTCTGTTCGAGTGTCGCTCCGCTTGCCGTGCGAAGTGTGTAGCTGATTCCCAGTTGATCAACCGGCTTCAGGTCGGCGAGCTCCAGAAAAACCGTCTTGCCGTCGGCGAGTAACGTGGCTGACAGTGGTTCGACGGTTTCGCGACCAATCTGACCCGAGGCCAGCGGCTTAAAGTCGGGTGAGCCATATTCCGCAGTCCAGCGGTAGTTCCAGGCTTCCAGTTCGTAGTGATCGATGTTTTCAGCGTCGTCACGGTTCAGGGGATTGGTAAACGTCAGAGCCACCCCATTCCGATAGGTTTTCATAGCAACTAGCAGGTCAACCGGCTCGCCGGTATAGCGGACCCGTTGAAAGCACCCATCATTCACGGCACTGCTGACCCAACCTTTCAAGCCCGTCACATACAGCTGACCATCGCGAGCATTGAAGCGACCACGGTGAACCCCCGAGGCAAAATTCAGCGGAAACTCGGTTGAACCCCCATTCATTTTTCGATTGGTGACCGCAGCAGCGGCATCGAAAGGGACGGCCGGGTTCGAAGGGGTACGGTTGGCGCTCACTGCGAGTTCTTCTTGCAGCAGCAACCTCAGTTTGCATTGCCCATACGACAAATGGAGCAGCGATTGCGAGAGTGGTCCCCAGCGCTCGCTGGTGACCCAGACCTGCCCCCCACAACTATTGTCGGCCAGTCGAGGAAACCAGCTAAAGGGACGCTCAAAGTCGGTTGGAGGTTGTGGTCGATGGTGTGACATCATCGCACCATAAAAGCCCCCCTGATGGACCGAGAAGACGGCGGAGGCGGGGGTCCATTCCCCTTCCTGCGGGGCCACGCTGATCTGGTCCTGGGGACCGATTGCCATCCCGTTTGCGTTACGAAATCCCGTGGCATAAACATCGAGTTTCGAGCCATCTGGCGAAACTCGCAGCACCGAACCATCATGCGGGATGGCGGAATCGCAATTTCCTTTGACAAAATAGAAATTTCCTGCTCGATCGGTTTCCAGGCAGGTGACGTATTCGTGGCCATTGAGCGAGACGAACGCATCGTTATTAAAATTTTCGTAAAAATCGGCTTCACCATCGTGGTTCGTATCGTGCAACCGCGTGATCTGATCACGCCCCACGACATACAGTTCGGTTGAGCCCGAACGGGCCGCAGCTCCTGATAAGACTTTGATCCCCAAGGGCTGAAACAGGCCGGTTGCGTAGCGGCGCCACGTAATTCGTTGCAGCGTCTCATCGATTCCATCGACCAGCCAGACATCCCCATGCAGCGTACAGACCACGGCACGTCCATCCGGCAGAAAATCATGTCCGCCGCAAAACATCAGTGCCTGAAATCGATTTTCAAACGGCAGTGTAATGGTGTCGACCACGTAGGGTGCCGCACTTTTTGAAACTTCGCCGGTGGTCACCAGGGGTTCACCCCAGATGATCGGTCCCGGCTTCGTCAGCGCCAGCAAATCTTCCGCAACGGGCGAAGCGGCCACCAGTTTTTCGAAGGCCGCTTCGTTCGTGGCGGGTGAGGCAATCAGCACCTTGACCGTGACCGTCGCGGCATGCGGCGGAATCACCAGCACCTGCGCCTGCTCCGGCCCGCGCTGCAAGGTCGCAGTCCCCGTACTGGCGATCATCCTGACATGGGCCTTTTGATCGGCGATCAGCAGCGATAAAGGGGATGTGGAGGGTGAGATGGTGAGTGTTCGAGTTTGTGCGGTGATCCCATTCCCCTCTTCCAGCCAGGGAGATTCCAGGATCACGGTCGGCTCACTGGGACCGTTCGGAGCGGCGTCGCGTTCGGCGACGGTGAACTTGAGGACTACACGCTGGCCGTGCCGGTAGAGTCCCTCATAGTGCGCAAACGTCTTGTCCAACGGGCCAAACGGACTGGTCTTACGGTGGTCGAGAAAGGCCTCCTGACGAGAGACTCCCGCCAGAATCGGCGTGGAGAACGTCACCTCCCCCTCGATCCGTGGGGGGACGATAATGCCAAAACGCGCGGCGTCAAACCGCAGGAAACCGGCCCAGCCTGCCGAGGGCCTCATCAATTCAGTATCATAACAGATCGCATGCGTCTGCTGCGGACCGACGCGGACAACGATCCCTTTATAAATGGTCCCCCCTGCCCCGGTGATCGATCCACTGAAAAAGGGGCCGGTATTCATCTGGCCGAGGCGGTCATCCCGCGAATCGGCCTCGGTCCAGCGAAAACCGAGGGCATCTTCGCCCCAATGTCCTTCGATTCGCGAGGACTTTTGCGCTGGAGAACTCGTTTGGGAAAGGCTCTGTCCTGCGAGTGCCGGATTTTTGCCCATGGCGTCTCCGAACCGTTTTCCTTCAATCAGTTCATCGAAGTGCCACAGTCCCAACGTCGCCTCATCGGGTTCGTACGGCTTGGTTGGGTTGGCATCGAACGACCGGATTCCGCGTGAAATACGGACTTCATCGATCAATCCGGTGTTTCCCGCCCCTTTGTCAACCAGATTCGCGATGGCGAGATCCCCCGCAACCGATTTCATTTCCGATCGCTGGCAGGCTTGTGTCGCGACAATCTGCCCGTCGACGAATAGGCGAATCCGTTCGGGTTCCAGAATCATGGCGACATGATGCCACTGTCCGTTACAGATCATCGCCGTCGTATGGCAGTGATCCGGGGTAAAGCCAGGTGTGTAAACCGTGAAATTTCCGGTTCCCGCCATAGTGAACAGTTCCCAATGCGTTCCGGATGATTTGAGGTCATTGGCAACCAGAATGTTGTAGGGCCCTTTGTCGGCAAGTTTGGTCCAGCATTCAACCGTGATCGGGAACTGACGAAATTCCTCGCGACCGGTGACAAAGGCCCCGCCGGCCCGTCCATCCAGGGCTTTGCCAAATTTGCCATCGGTCAGTCGTGGAAGATTGGTCGCGGGGATTGCAGCTGCTCCTCGAGCAACCGGAACCGGCGTGCGCAGCTTCGGTTTGGCTCCCGCCGGTTTGCCATTCAGCTGGGGGAGCAGCCATTCCAGGCCATCCAGATTGTCCTGCAGTCGTGCTTCGGCATCATCATCGGTATGTCCGAGAATGCCGATCGGGCCGGTGTATCCACTGTCGCGAATGATTTTCAACAGCTTCAGATCCAGCGTCCCCTGGCCGAGCGGCATGATCTTCTGGCCTTTCCGTTCTCCATCCGGAACCATCCCATTCAAATTCAGGGTGTAAAGATATGGCTTCATCTGTTTCAGCAGGTCTGGAAAACGGGCTAGATGGTCGTGCCCGTGATGCTGATTGTAGACGATGCCGACATTGGCAAGCTTGAGTTCCTGAATGATGGCGATTTGATTTTCTGGATCACCAAACCAGCCACCATGATTATACAGTGCGACTTTGCAGCCAATTTTTCCGGCCGCTTCGGCGATCGGACGAATGCGCGCCGCCTCGTCAAGGACTCGTTGTCGTTGTTCCTGTTCAGAGGTGGTGGCCCCCCCGCCGCCAGTGACCCAGAGCTGCGGAGTCACCTGATGTTTTTCGAAAATGGCCAGCGTCATTTTCGCTTCGTCATTGAGCGAGGTCGGGAACCACCAGGCGGTGAGTTCAATCTTGTGCCGCTTCAGGGCTTCAATTTCCGCATCAAAGGTCGGGATGTGTTCGGCCCGATAGTCATAGGCAAATTTGGAAAAGCCGAGTTTTTCGAGCATCGCGGCGCGGTCTTCCGGGCCCCGTTTCTTCGAGTCAAATGGGACAATACACCACGCAACCCGATTTTTGCTGGCGAAGAGATCTGCAGATTGCGGTTCGACGGCAAACAACGACAGTCGACCCGCTACCAACGTCAATACGCCAAAAAATCCGATCAGGATCCGGTTCATCATCGTCACAGTCTCCTCAGAGGGGATTCAGGGAATTGGGACATGCTAACCTCCCGAGGGCCAGTCGCCAATTCGCCCGCGTCACGGATTTGGTTCTGCTGCGGATTGTTACGGCAACAGGGGGGCGATTTGCTGAGGCAACGCGCGGTCGTTGTCCCTGTGAAATTTTGAATCGAGTGGTTTGCTAGCGTCAAAAAATTCCCTACAACAGGCCGTTCTTGGTGCTGGATTTGAGGTTGACCAAGGTGCGAGATCTGTGTTTCCATGGGTTGCGGATCCCGCAGGAATCGGTTCCGACTTTGGTCAGCATGGCACTTTGGTCAGCGTGGCAGAGGTCCGCGAGCGGAGATACGAGGCGATGACGTATACAGGCATCATGAATGGTCTCTTGATTGTCGGGGGGAGCGTGATCGCGTCTCTCATCCTGGTCGCCTATGTTCGCAAACTGTTTTCAGAGGAAACGCTGCGAAATTCCAGCGATCTGATCGGGAACGTGCTGTCGATTGTTGGGACATTCTATGCCATCCTGCTCGGCTTGATCGTCGTTGATTCGCTGACTCAGTTTGAGGGTTCGATTGATACCGTGCAGGCCGAGTCCAATTGCGTTGCTGATATTTTCATGCTTTCCGAGCGATTACCAGATCCGTATGGCTCGCACGTGCGTGACCTGTGTGGTTGTATGTCCATCAAGTCGCTGACGACGAATGGTTGACGATGAAGAAGGGGAAGGTCAGCATGGAAGCGCGGAAGACGGCGCTGGCGTTATTTCGAAGTTTGCACAACTTTGAACCGACTACCGAGGCGGAAAAGGCGATTTATCCGATGATTCTTGATCTGGTGCGACAGGTCTGGGACAACCGCCGTGCCAGAACAAATACACTGGAATTTGGGATTCCGGTTATCGAGTGGGTTGCCTTGGTTTTAGGGTGCGTGGTGACCATTGTTTTCATTGGACTCTTCGACGTTGACAACAAGCGATTTCAAATGTTCTGTGTCGGAATGACGACCTTGGTGATCGCACTGAATCTGTACATGGTCTATCTGTTCGGGGCACCCTACGGGGGGGAACTGAGTGTTTCCAATCGCCCGTTCATCTTGGATCTGGAGATTTTTGATGGAGTTTATAACGCCGATCCGCTGGCGACGCCGCAAAAACCAGCGACTCCCGTAAACCAGCGGCTCCCGTAAAGTGAGATTCGTCGATATCGTCTGTATCCGGGGAATCCAGATCCGGGGAGTTCAGCAGAGCAAACGTGTTTGAGTGAGCCTGTTTTGCAAACGACACCCGACCGATATCGAGTATTTTGGAAAAAAAACGGAAAAAATCTTGCGAATTCAAAGAAACAGACGTAGTTTGGACGAAGACGAGCGTATAGGATAATGCGGCAATTCTCTCGATTGATGTCAGTTCAAAACTTTCAGCCTGTTTCCCCCCCAAAAAACTTTGGGCGAATGATCACGATGACCAGTTCACCGACAACCTGCTGCAGCAAGCCAATCAGTGGTGTTTGGCGGTGTCGCGCGGTCGTGGTCGCTCTGTTGGCCATGATCGGGCTGGTGCATAATTCTGCACAATCCGCCTCCGCCTCCTGCGGAGACTATCTGTTGCATAGCGGGATGGAGCAACATCAGGGGGCTGTGAATACTTTGCAGGGGGCGAACAACTCTCTGCTTACTGATCTCGGATCGGATGGTTCACTTCCGTCGAAACCCACCGCTCCTTGTAGTGGGCCGCATTGTCGCAGTCAGTCGTTGCCTGTGGCCCCCGTACCTGTTCCGACGGATCTTTCGCCGGAAACCGAGACCGCAGCTTTAATGCTCGCGTTGTCTGCTCCTGTTCCTCAAGGTGTCGCCGCCGTTCATCCGCAATCTGAGCGGGAACCGGTTCGTTGCGGCTTCCCACTCTTCCGTCCCCCTTGCGCCTGATTTCCTTCGAGCCTCGGCGATGGATCAGTTTGGATCGAGTTCCACTTTTCCATCGTGAATTCTCCGGCTGAGGTTGGGACATATTTACATTCGACTGCCAGATTTTTTGTCTTGGCACGATTTTTGATGTGAGTGACTTGGATGTGAGTGACGAGGCTTGATCGATGGTCTCTGCACGAGCGATCGTTCACGGTGACGGCCAACACGAAGTCTGTGGGAGCCATTTTTTCAAGGAAATGGCTTGCGGAATGGCTCGGGTTCGATTGCTGTGACGCTCGTTTTGCAGGTCAAGCAGGCGTGGATCGCGGTTTTTCCTGCTTGTGCATGTCACAGATCAATGGTCGGTTTTTGTTGACGAATTGATCGTTCTGGAAAATTGCTGGAGTTATTCGCCGCGTTTTTATTTTGCGGCGTCTGTCGGGTTTGTTTGTTCTTCTCTTGCTTTCTCACAGGTTTTGAAAGGATTTCATGATGCAAAAGTCTCTGCTGAAAAATTCTCTGCTTCGTTCTCGAGGATTCACGTTGATTGAGTTGTTGGTCGTGATTGCGATCATCGCGGTGCTGATTGCGCTGCTGTTGCCTGCGGTACAACAAGCTCGCGAAGCGGCGCGACGGACCCAGTGCAAAAACAACCTCAAACAATTAGGGTTGGCGATTCATAACTATCACGACAACTTCAACTGTATTCCGATTGCGGATGTGAATGGTGCGGTCAATCCGGTTTCGGCGCACGCTCGACTGCTTCCGTATTGCGACCAGGCGAATCTTTACAACCTCATTAACTTTAATGTGGGGTATGATGACGCCAGCAATACAATTCCCCGGAATAAAGAGTTGCCCATGTTCCGTTGCCCTTCAGATCCAACTCCCCTGCCAGCATCGATTGGGGGACGAAACAATTATTATTGGAATGCCGGGTCAGGGATCGTGATGTATGTCTCGGGGGCAACGGGTCAACCCGCTTCGAACGGGGTGGTGTTCCATAATTCGATGATCCGGTTCGCAGATGTGACGGATGGACTGAGTAACACGGCCTGCATGGCCGAGAAGTTGACGGGTGACGGCAACAATGGGATCTCGTCGGCACGGACCGATACTTACCGACCAGGGACCTATCCCAACACGGCAGATGAAGCGGTTCAACAGTGCAATGCCGCGAATGTCAGTGATCTCTCCCTGCAGGGGTACTCGAACGTGGGTGGGCCTTGGTTGCAGCAATATCATTCGACAAATCAATACAACCATGTGATTCAGCCGAATGGTCGTTCGTGCATGTTTCCGCCAGGTCGCATTGCCACAACGGCGAATAGCCAGCACACGGGTGGGGTTCATCTGCTACTTTGCGATGGTTCGGTCAAGTTTGTTTCCGACAGTCTCGATCTGAAAACTTGGCGAAGTGTGGGGAGTATCAACGGCGGTGAAGTGCTGGGCGAGTTCTAACATGGTGTCAGATGATCGTTGCTTTCTCTCTCCTCTTTCGTACGGAATTCGATTCATGAGACGGTCTCGGCTGCCAGTTTCTGGTGCAATTTTGGGTTTGTTTGTGCTGCTCGGCCTGATGGTGGGGTGTGGATCCTCGGGACGCAGTTATGCACTCAATCAGGAACTGGCTCGTTCCTCGGTGCAGACGGCGATGCAGGCCTGGGTCGATGGAAAGTCCCCCAAGGATCTGAAAGAATTTAAGCCGGCAATCATCATTGGTGACACCGGTTGGGAAAAAGGGAAGAAGCTCGTCTCGTTCGAAATCCTGGCGAATGAAGAGACTTCGGATGGTTCGAATCTGCATATCCGGGTGAAGCGCAAGTTCAGTGGTGAGGGGGGAGACAGCGAATCCAAGGTGATCTACATCGTGGGGACAACCCCGGTCATTACCATTTTTCCGCAGTAAGTGTTCTGCCGTGAAATCGCGTCGAAAAATTTCCACAGAAAAAATTTCTACGGTCAATCGTCAATGAGGTGATTCATGCTGGTGAAGTCATGGTCAGTATGTCTGCTGGTGCTGGGTTGCGGGTTGACTGCGATCCAGGCAGAAGTTGCGGCGGATGAGGGACTGGCATCAACCCGTCCAGAGATGAAGAAACGGATTGAAGCCCTCAAAGAGCGGACCTCACGTTTACCGCTCCCCCCACCGACCGAGCAGGAATTAGCCTCGGGGCGTTCGCTTGTTAACAACGGTCGACTGCGGTCGATTTATCTCCCCCCTTCCTGGCAGCC
>Ga0114978_10002165_pt1 | contig 16290 bp, 13 predicted proteins | sample S_140212_EF_Meta_FD_87027 | JGI IMG/M metagenome (GOLD analysis project Ga0114978, IMG submission 87027) | Freshwater microbial communities from Lake Simoncouche, Canada to study carbon cycling - S_140212_EF_MetaG | ecosystem: Environmental > Aquatic > Freshwater > Lake | place: Lake... | reverse complement strand
GATGATGCAGAGCTACAGAAGTACATCGCAGCTAAAGAATCTATCGGTGAAGCCTCTATCAACTGGAAGTTTGGTAACACGTTCGAGACCATCGATGCTGCTGGACTACAGAACGTTATCGACGCTATCCGTGCATACGTACAATCTCAGTTCGACTGGGAAAAAGGCATCTATGACGCCATCGATGCTGCATCAGATATAGAAGCACTCAAAGCAATCACAATTACAGAGTAATCAATGGCAACCATAGTATTAACATCAGGCACAAGTTGGAAAGCTCCCGGAGATTGGAACAATTCTAATAATAGTATTTATTTAATAGGCGGTGGTGGTGGTGGTTCAGGTTCTGCAACAGATACAGATAAACGAGCTGGCGGTGCAGGAGGTGGAGGTGGTGCATATACAAAATTAACTAATGTTACTTTAACTCCAGGGACAACTTATACTTATGCTATTGGACTTGGTGGAACGGCAGGAACAGCTGGTGGAACTTCATCTACGGCAGGTAATGGTGGAAATACTACATTTAATAATGGAGTAACTACATATACTGCTAATGGAGGCACTGGAGGTAGTGCAACAACAGATACATTAGCATCTACTGGTGGAGCAGGTGGCACAGCACAAACAGTATCAGGATTAATCTCACAAGCATTTGCAGGTGGAAGCGGTGGAAATGGTGGAACAAATACGGTTAATGGCCAAGCGTCTGGAGGTGGTGGTGGAGCTGGTGGACCAAGTGGTATAGGCGGCGACGGCGGTGGCTGCGCATCAAATATAGGTAGCGGCATGGCCGGCGGAGCTGGTGGTGGTAATGGTGGAGGTGGTACTGGTGGGTCAAGTACAACAGTTGCAGGTTCTCAACCTGGTGGTAATAATGTTTCTGGTGCAGGTGGTGGTGCAGCTGGTGCTGGCGGTGCTGGCGGCCCCGGTGGTAATGGTAGTGCCGGTGGCGGTGGTGGTAGTTCTATAGGTGGAGGTTTTCCGGATCTGGGTGGTAATGGTGGTAATGGTGTCGATATTACTTCTTCTTATGGAAGTGGTGGTGGTGCCGGTGGTATGGGCAATGGAAATTCTACAAATACAGCCACAGCGGGATTGTATGGTGGTGGTGGTTCAGGTGGACCATCTTCAAACGTAGCGCAAACTGCAGGGATTGCTGGAGCTCAAGGCCTTATAGTAATTACATATGAAGGTGAGTATAAAACAGTATTCATAACAACGACAGGCACAGGTACATTCACAGTGCCTGGTGACTTCACGTCATTCGTATCCGTAGAAGCAATCGGTGGTGGCGGTGATGGAAGAAGCGGTGCAGGAGGTGGAGGTGGTGGTGCTTATGCTATATCTACAGCAGTTACAGGCTTAGTTGCTGGTGGGTCCGCATTTTATCAAGTTGGTACAACTCTAACAGATTCATGGTTCAATGCACAATCTAACGCAGCACCAACTCTTACATCACAAGGAGTACTAGCAAAAGGTGCGTCGCTGGCAACTATATCTTACGTATCATCAGCAACATCAGTTCAAAATACAGCATCCACTACAATAACGGTAACAGTTCCTTCTGTATCTAATGGTAACTTGATGGTAATGATACTTCAAGGTTCAACTGCTTCTGGTGCTTGGACTACACCGGCCGGATGGACCTCTGCAACAACATCAAGCACTGGGAGAGCAGTATTTTATAAAACTGCATCATCAGAACCAGCAAACTATACAGTAACATTTGCTGCTTCTGCTACGTCCACTGCATTTATTATAGCCTATGCTAATGCACAACTTGATCAATGTGGCAGTGTTGGCGGGGCAAATGCTTCTCCAGCTACTCCATCAGCTATTACAGTAGATCAATCTAATAGTACAGTTGTGTATTTTGTTGGAAGAGATTCTGCAGCAAGTGTTACATTTTCAACACCTACAGGTTATACAGCAAGGCAAGCTGATAGTGATGCAACAGCTCCTGGAGCTGCAATATTTGATTTAGCAGGTGTAGCGACAGGATCTTATACAGCACCTTCTACAACACCTTCAAGTGGCACCGCAAGAGCATTTGTTTTTACTTTAGGTCCTGCGAGCTCTAGCGGAGGTAATGGTGGTGCAGCAGGTTCTTGTATAGGTACTACAGTATATTCTGGTGGAAATGGAGGTAGTCGTTTAATTACAACTGGACAAAATGCCGGTGGTGGTGGAGCCGCAGGTCCTGACGGTGCAGGTTGGAAGGGTGGAGACGTTACAGGTGGTACTAATATTAATGCAGGTGGTGGTGGTGGAGGCGGTGGAAGCGGTTCTGTTGGGGCAGATGCTAGTACTACTAACGGTAACGGAGGTAATGGTCCATTAGGCACTGGTGGTGGTGTTATAAGTGGAGGTGGAGCTACGGCAGGAACCGGTGGAGGGGGTGCAGGAAATAACGGTGGTGGTGCTGTAGGTGGTGCAGGTGCTACATATAATTATTGGCTAGGTACAGCAGGAACATTTGCCACGCCTTCCTTCTTGATTCAATCCAATGCTGGACCAGGGGGTGGTGGTGGTGGATCCAGTGGTGGAGGTGCCATCGGTGGTGCAGGTGGACTCTATGGTGGAGGTGGTGGTGGTAATAGTGGAGCAGGTGCACAAGGCATTATTGCATTTACATATATTGCAACAGATTTAGAAATAGCTAATTTTCCGTATCAACCAGCAACAGGATTTAAAACGATAAGCTATGACACGGGTAACACACAAGACCTCGGTCAACGATACATCACGAAAGACTACCTACTCGACGTATACCCGAATATCGTCGGACAAACAGGTAATAGGACATCACCTGGGTTGTATGCATGGGGACTAAACACCAATGGTCAATTAGGCTTACTAGACATAACCCATAGATCAAGCCCAGTCCAAGTAGGGTCATTAACCAACTGGAAACAAGTGTCAGTTGGTGATGCTCATATAGCTGTTGTTAAGACAGATGGTACACTATGGACCTGGGGAAACAATGTTTATGGTAATATAGGTCTAAATGACATAACCCATAGATCAAGCCCAGTTCAAGTAGGATCACTGACTAACTGGAAACTGGTTGCATCTGGTGGTTATCACACAATAGCTATCACCACTAATGGCGGACTATGGGCATGGGGACGAAACGATAATGGTCAATTAGGCTTACTAAATATAACACATAGATCTAGTCCAGTCCAAGTCGGATTATTAACTAACTGGAAACAAGTGTCAGGTGGAAGCTTTCATACTGCATCGGTTAAGACTGATGGAACCTTATGGGTGTGGGGGCTCAACAACTTCGCACAACTAGGTCTAAATGATTTCGGAGTCAATAGATCTAGTCCAGTGCAAGTAGGATCATTAACTAATTGGAAACAAGTAATAGCTATGCGTTATCATACATTAGCTATTAAGACTGATGGTACACTATGGACATGGGGATATAATGGTAATGGTCAATTAGGCTTACTAGACATAATCGATAGATCAAGTCCAGTGCAAGTAGGATCATTAACCAACTGGAAACAAGTATCAGGTGGGAACAGTGCCATCAAGACTGATGGTACACTATGGTCATGGGGATTTAACTCTAGTGGTCAACTAGGTCTAAATGACATAACACATAGATCAAGCCCAGTACAAGTAGGATCATTAACCAACTGGAAACAAGTAGAAAGTGGTAATAGTGGAGCAGGTGGCACAACACAAACAGCATGTATCAAGACTGATGGCACATTATGGACATGGGGAGGTAATGTTAATGGGTCATTAGGACTTCTGTCTGCTACACTCAGTAGATCTAGCCCGGTTCAAGTCGGATCATTGACTAGTTGGAAAACTCTAGATATTGGCATTTCCATGGCAGCCATCGCAGACGGAAGTATAGGAGCATAAAACATGGCAACATCATCAGGATATAAGTTCCCAATACTAACCTCTACAGGTACTGCGACTACCACACAGGTCGACTTTGCAGATATGTTCGTTTGCAAGGAAGATTTCTTGGATGCTGGGATGTATGCATGGGGATACAACTCCAACGGTGGATTAGGTCTACTAGACTTAGTCCATAGATCCAGCCCAGTCCAAGTAGGATCATTGACTAACTGGAAACAGGTAACAGGCGGTTCCTATCATACAGCAGCAATTAGTACTACTGGTAATCTATACGCATGGGGATTTAATGGTCATGGTAATCTAGGTCTTAATGATACTACCAGTAGATCAAGTCCTGCTCAAGTCGGATTATTGACTAACTGGAAACTGGTATCAGGTGGATGGAATCATACTGCAGCTATCAAGACTGATGGTACCTTGTGGACATGGGGACAAAACGAAAACGGTCAACTAGGTTTAAACGATTGTACTTCTGCTACTACTTTAAAAGTATATAGCAGCCCAATTCAAGTTGGTACAAACGCAACTTGGTTTATGGTAGACTCAACCCTATATAATTCTGCATATACCACTACAACTAATGCATTATTTGTGGCTGGCGCAAATACATCTGGTCAACTAGGACTTAGTGATACTACCAGTAGATCTAGTCCTGTTCAAGTCGGAGCATTGACTAATTGGAAACAAGTGGCTTTAGGAAATTCAAATTCGCAGGGTCAAGGGTTTGCATTAGCCGTCAAGACTGATGGTACCCTATGGGCATGGGGTCATAATCTTGCTGGACAATTGGGATATATAGCCACTGCTGTGGGCACTTCGTCTCCTCAACAAATTGGAGCTGGTACCACTTGGGCACAAGTAGCAGCGGGACCTAGTCAATCATTTGCAATCACTACTGCTAATACGTTATGGGCATGGGGTAATAACGATAACGGTCGATTAGGTTTACTTAATATAACCCATAGATCAAGTCCAGTTCAAGTAGGATCATTGACCAATTGGGCAAAAGTATCTACAGGTACAAGTCATACAATAGCTATTAAGACTGATGGTACACTATGGTCATGGGGAAACAATACTAATGGTGAACTAGGTCTACTAGATATAACCAATAGATCAAGTCCAGTTCAAGTAGGATCATTGACTACCTGGAAACAACCTAAAGCTGGGGTAAGCAGTAGTTACGCTGTCAAGACAGATGGTACCCTATGGGCCTGGGGACTTAATGGAAGAGGTCAACTAGGTCTACTAGATATAACCAATAGATCAAGTCCAACTCAAGTAGGATCATTGACTACCTGGATGACTGTTAACACTGAACGCACATCTAATACAGTAGGTTCAAGTGATTATGCTAGTTGCTGGGCAACCAGGACAAATGGAACTTTATGGGCATGGGGATGGAATTCTAATAATGGTTCCAATTTTGGATCATTGCTAGGATTAAATACTGGTACAGATGTATCATCACCTACACAAGTAGGATCATTAACTACTTGGCAATCACGTGGAGTTGTTGTTGGTGCCACTGGTATCATATACGACGCACATTCAAGTGGGTTAGCTTTAACTACCGCAGGAGCTCTATATGCATGGGGAGATAATACTATCGGACAAAAGGGTATAACTCCGATTGGTGGATTCGTTAATGCTAATAGATCTAGTCCTGTCCAAGTAGGATCATTAACCAACTGGAAACTAGTGTCATGCGGTTGGTATCATACAGCAGCATTAAAGACAGATGGTACACTATGGACCTGGGGAAACAATGTTTATGGTAGTTTAGGTCTAAATGACATAACCCATAGATCAAGTCCAGTGCAAGTAGGATCATTAACTAATTGGAAACATCTAGACACTAATGTCTACACCAGCGCTGCCATTACATCAAATGGTGCTTTATGGACCTGGGGAAACAACTCTATCGGTCAACTAGGTCAACTAGATTTTGTTGATAGATCTAGTCCTGTCCAAGTGGGATCATTTACTAACTGGAAACAAGTGTCAACTGGTAATACGACAATGGCTATCAAGACAGATGGTACGTTATGGGCCTGGGGACGTGGCACCAATGGTCAACTAGGTATAAATGGGATAATCCATGTATCAAGCCCAGTCCAAGTGGGATCATTTACTAACTGGAAACAAGTATCAGTTGGTCTTAATAGGTTTGCATTAGCCGTCAAGACTGATGGTACCCTATGGGCATGGGGAGATAACTACGCCGGTCAATTAGGTTTACTAGATATAACCCATAGATCTAGTCCAGTGCAAGTAGGCTCATTGACTAACTGGAAACTGGTATCAGCTGGTGCAGACCATACAGTAGCCATCTCTTCTCCAGACCTACCTTAATAATTGTACATAAATATGTAATCGATATATAATATTCTTAATTATTAGGAGTTTGTGAAATGAAAGACGGAAACCTAGAGATATGGGAAGGCATCGCCAAAGGCTTGCCAACTACACCATCTCCAATCAATACTTTACCTCTACCAGAAATCCTCAAAGTCATACAATTCTGTTGCAACGATAAAGCAGAGAAGTTCGATGAAGCTATAGCACTATTAGACATCATATCCCCTTTACGTACTGACATTGAGTTCCTTAACTGGAAAGCTATGGTCGAGTTTGACTGTAAGAAATACTTACGATCTTTTGAGACGTCAGAAAAAGTCCTCGATATAACACGCAATTCAGGAACACTATTCAATGCGGGTCGTGCAGCATATAAAGCCAATAAGTTAGAACAATCCGAGAAGTATCTTCATGAAGCCATGTCGATAGACCCTAATAGTTCTACTACACTAGACTATGCAGTGACTGTATGTACTATGGGAGATTTTGAGGGTGCACTTAACATAATCGAAGGCATAGATAAGAGTCAGCTCGACGAGAGGCACTCGAAGATAGTCGACTTCAATAAAGGTTGGCACTATATCCGTAAGGGAGACTTCAAGAAAGGTATAGATCTACTACATATTGGACGAGAGATAAACGTCTGGGGATCTGATTCATGTAAGTATGATAGACCAAGATGGAACGGTACCACATATGAAGGCAAGACCATACTACTAGTAGGTGAAGGTGGTATAGGCGATGAAGTCATTAATGCACGATTTGCAAAGATCATCCAGGATAGAGGCATGAAAGCTGTCATGTCTACTGCTCATAAGAATCAAGTTATGTTAGGTTCAGTCAAAGAGTTAGATAAAGTGTTTGACTTTAAAGATATATCTAAAGAGCCATGGGACTATTGGGCTCCATGCATGGACTTGCCGTACATATTAAAGATAGACTCGACCGACATCCCATCCAAGCCATACATATCTGTGTCACAAGGATACAAAGATAAATGGAGAGATAAGCTTAAGACAGATAAGAAGTTGAAGATCGGCATTCGTTGGATGGGTAATCCAAGGTATGAACTAGAGCTTGCTCGTACCATATCACCTGAGTTGTTTGAACAATTCAATGAGTTTGATGTACAGATGTATTCCTTCCAAAAGAGCGATGGTCAAAGTGGACTTAAAGTACCAGCAGGAGTCATAGACATATCAGAAGACTTAACATCATGGGAAGATACGATGGGGGCGTTATCTAATATGGATCTAATCATATCCTCATGTACATCTGTGCCACACGTGTCCGGTGCGTTGGGTGTGCCTACATGGGTCATATTGCCTCTGTTGCCTTATTATACATGGGCAGACATGAAGAAAGAATCATGTTGGTACGACACTGTTACTTTATACAGACAAAAAGTATGGAAAGATTGGTCAGATCCATTCAAAGAAGTAAAGCAAGACTTAATTAAATTATTGGAGACTAAATGATAGTTCCTATTAAAGTATGTGATGAAGAGTTTTCAATACAAGTCCATGATGAGGATGAATGTGTATCTAACATCATACGAGAACAAACTATATATTCAATCAATGATATAAAACAGTTTAATAAGTTTTTATCAAAGGGAGATTATTTTGTTGACGTTGGAGCTAATATCGGATGGCACACTCTATTTGGAGCTAAGATAGTAGGAGATTCTGGTAAGGTATTTGCATTCGAACCTGGCAATAAGAACTTCAATCTATTAGAAACTAATATTAAATTAAATGATCTACAAAATACTGTAATAGTTAAATCTGCACTTACTGACTATACTGGAGATGCTGAGTTATCATGCTCTAAAAGAAATTATGGAGATAATGTAACTATACCTTTACAAAAAATAGGGACTGATATCCAATTGCAAAATTGGTATAACGATAAAATGTTGAATATTCCTGGAGATAAAGAACCTATAGAATGTACAACATTAGATGAATACATAAAGAATAATAATATTGATGCGAGTAAGATCAAGCTTATTAAGATGGATATTCAAGGATCTGAACCAAGAGCTCTTGAAGGTATGAAAGACTTAATCACAAAACATGCGCCTGCTATTATATTGGAATACTCTCCACATCATATCAAACTATGTGGATCGTCTCCATTTGACATACTATCATTCATAGATAAAAATGACTATATTCCTTATCATATAAGAGAAGATAGATCTTTAGCAGATGACGCGATATTGAATCATGTTACGGTCATAGATATAATCAACGCTACACAAGAAATATTTTCTAGTGGAGTATCAAATGGGTTTGACTTATTATTAATTAAAGGAAAAAGATGAAACTAAATATTGGATGTGGGTATGCCCATAAAGAAGGATTTATCAACGTGGACTCTGATCCTGAATGTAAACCAGATCATTGCTTTGACTTGACAAAGCCTAATTGGCCACTTAAGACAGACTCTATTGAAGAAGTCATAGCAGAACATGTGCTTGAACACCTTGAAGGTACAGAAGGCTTCATGACGTTTTGGAAAGAGTTGTATAGAGTATGCAAACATGGTGCGGTAGTGCAGATTGAGGTACCACATTGGGAACACGACACGTTTCATCATGACCCTACACATGTACGTAAGGTAACTCCTATCGGCATTGCTATGTTTGACCAAAAAAGAAATAGTGAGCAAGACAGAGAGACAAAGCTTGGTATCATGAATAAAGTAGATTTTGAGATGCAAGCTGTTAAATATGGGTTTGATGATCTCAATGGCAAACCTATGACATGTTACTACATCACGAAGGCGATAAAGCCAGCCCGTTATAAACAATGAAGATAGCGATTGCATTAAGGACTTGTGGATCAGTATACAGCTATTGGCTAGACAAGACTAGCCGTATAGTAGACATAGACAAAGAGACGATCATATTAACTTGTCTTAATAGTCTGCTATCTTCTATACGTGCGTGCAATCATGAAGTAGTGTTTTCTATCCATGATGACTCATCTTCTGATGAGTTGATAGCAAAGATTGGCGCTTTATGCGATAAGCATGGTGTGCACGGAGAGTTAATTAATTCTGGTAAAATGGGTAACTTTAAGTCTCAGTATGAATGGGCTAAAAAGCAAGAAGTAGATTATGTGTACTGTGTAGAAGATGATTATCTACATACACGATATGCAATACAAGACATGATGAATATGATATCACTTCTAAAGGATATTAATCCTGGAGAGTATGCTATATTTCCATTCAATTGTCCACATAGATACACATCATATATAAACTTATACCCATCTTATGTTGTCAAAGGTCTTACTGGATACTGGAGATCAAGCTTACACAGTACACATACGTTCTTCATATCAAAAGATATGTTTACACACTATGATCATATCATGAAAGAACAAGCATATACATGGGCTACTAATGCCGCGGTAGAAGACAGCACTATAAATAAGATATGGCATGAACAAAAAGTAATGTTGTTCACTCCTCTTGAATCAGTGGCGTATCATCTTGCAGATAGATCTCAAGAAGATACATTTTATAATTGGAAACAAATTTGGGATGAAAACTTAGATGAAGCACGGTAAGACCGCAGTCTATACTATATTAAAAAATGAAAAGAAGTACATTGATAAATGGTTGTACTATGCAGCTCCATTCGATTATCGTGTACTACTAGACACTGGATCTACGGACGGATCATGGGAACTACTGCAAGAGTTTGCCGCAAAAGATCCTAATTTAATCATCGAACAAAAGATCTTCACTCCTTGGAGATTTGACACAGCACGCAAGCATAACATGACAATGATACCGGAAGATGTGGTATGGTGTCTGTCTCCTGATCTAGATGAATACTTCTCTATCAATACTCATGATGAGATGGAAAAGATTATCAGCGCAGTGCCACACATTACTAATATAGCATGCGATAGACTTGATGTATATTCGCCTACCGTTAGAGTTGGTCCACCTAATCATATCGCTACCAATAAGATCCATCTAAGAAAAGATTATACTTGGAACCAACCTATCTATGAACACTTATCTTGGATTCATAAAGATAGAGACGAGTGTGAATTGTATTCTGAAGATATATTTTTAGTGCACGACCAAGACTTTCAAAAGAAAGAACGTCCTGAACTATATGTTAAGATGATGGAAGACGAGTATAGAGACAACCCAACAAATACATGGACACTATGGTATCTATTATGGCACTATCAAAAGTCATTAAACCTAGATATGTATGTCAAAGCTGGATGTGATTTTATAAGGTATGAACCTAATAAAGAAAGTGATTGGTTTAAGCATATTGCTGGAGAGTTAACCAACATCTATAGGAATGCTACTATACCACGAGAGTCTCGAGAAGAGATATTATCTTTACTTAAAGGTATAACACTATGAAGACGTTTTATTTCTTATCAGGCCTGCCGCGATCTGGTTCTACAGTATTAGCATCTATATTGAACCAGAATCCATCAGTGTATGTGACTCCAACTAGTCCCATGCTTGACTTGTTAATAGAAAATCAAAACGTATGGCATAAGACTCCATCTATTATAGCAAACCCAAACCCAGATCAATTGACTAACGTGACACGAGCAATGATCAACTCCATGTGGGAGCATAGACCCGAACCAATCATCATCGATAAGAACCGGGGATGGGGTAAGAACATGCCAGCTTCTACTATATTATTTGAAAAAGATATCAAAGTCATAGCTACTATACGAGATCTACCCAGTATCATGGCATCATGGCTAACATTGCTACACAATAATCCTAATAGCTATATGGATGCCAAATTAAGACAATATAAAGTAGAAGTCTCTGATGATAATCGTATGGCTGAGATGTGGTTTAATATGGTAAAAGATTGTATGGACGCGCTAAAAGTACTTAAGAAAGATGCTGCTGATAGATTATTATTAATCAACTATGACGACTTAATCAAAGATCCTATCAGTTCTATCGAGTCTATAGAAGAATTCTTAGGGCTACCTGAACACACATATGACTTTGATAATATAGTGTCAGATACAGCAGACGACGACATGGTAGCATGGGGATTAAAGGGCATGCATACTGTAAGACCTAAATTAGAAAAGATAAGTAAACATCCAAGAGATATACTTGGTGAAGATTTGTATAATAGATTTCTAGTAATGGAGAAAGAATATGTTTAAAAAGCAATACATCATAGTAGATGACTTCTATGATAATCCAGAAGCCATCACCGAATTAGTCAATGATCTACCTACTGAAGAAATTCCAGGTGGAAACTATGCAGGCGTCATGTCTGAACTACAACTATATACTGATACACATGCAGAGATATTCAAGAGTATGTCTGGTGGTAACACAGTAGAGCCAGTCACACAGCTGAATGGCAAGTTTAGATACACTAATATAAACGATGTACCAAAACAAAAGATTCACTTTGATCCGGGACACAATCAAGTCTGGTCAGGTGTATGTTACTTAGGTAAAGAACCTGAAGGAGCTACCGACGAAGAGCTTAGCAGTTACGGCACTCATTTTTGGAAGCACAACCACACTGGATTGGCAGAGATCCCAATGACACAAGAAGGCATTGAAGAGCATGGCTGGAAAGGTGTGGATGACCTTAAGATATTCCTTGAAACGGACGGCATGGATGAGTCTCTATGGACAAAGACGTTTACAGTACCATATAAGTATAATAGATTAGTGTTATTCAGACCATGGTTGTTTCATTCACCAGGTAAATCATTTGGTACAGAGAAGTCAAATTGTCGCATGATCCAAACATTTTTCTTAGGAATGCCTAATTGAAGATCATGATCATGGGACTTTCAGGATCTGGTAAGACTGCACTTGCAAGTAGACTTGAAGCCAGTCTTAAATCAATGGGTAAATCAGTCATGTGGATAAATGCAGATAAGATTAGAACTTTATACCAAGACTGGGACTTCTCACACGAGGGAAGGATCAGGCAAGCCAAAAGACTATCAGATCTAGCTAATGTATCTGATGATGATTATACCATAGTAGACTTTGTAGCCCCATTACAAGAGAGTCGAGACATATTTAACGCCGATTTTACTATCTGGATGGATACAATAACTGTGTCAAAGTATGAAGACACAGATAAGATCTTTGAAGCACCTACCAAATACGACCTACGCATCCAAGACCATAACTACTCAATTCATTCTATTATAAATAGTATATAATAGAATAAACACTAGGAAATCGTCATGGCCGTCACAAGCAGAGCAACCCTAACAGAATACGCTTTAAGAGCCCTTGGTGAACCAGTAGTAGAGATCAACGTAGACGACTCACAACTAGAAGAGCGTATCGACGAGGCTCTAGATTACTGGAACCAATATCACTTTGATGGTGCAGAACGTATGTACCTCAAGCAAAAGATCACCGCATCAGCTATCAATATTACGACCGAGACAGCATCAGACTTTGATGTTGGAGCAAAGATAACAGGTAGTACATCAGGTGCCACTGCTGTGGTATGTGCTGAAAGAGATAGAGAAGCAAACGGTTATCAAATCGTATGTAAAGACGTTACCCATACCGGTAATGACATGTCAAACGCCTTTGTTACAGAACCAACAGCTACATTCATAGTTGGAGAAACTATCACGACTGAGGATGGCGCTTCAGCAATCATTGATACAGATGGCGTAGAATTAGGCACGTACGACTTACACTATTTTCCATTACCAGACTACATATATGGCGTGACAAGAGTCATCCCGTTCTCATCAGCTTCAAGCTCAAAGAACTTATTTGACTTACAATACCAATTAAGACTCAATGACTTATATGACTTGACTTCAACGTCATTGATCTACTATAAGACGGTGATGTCGCACATCTCATTACTTAACCTTGAGTTAAATGGTTATCCACTATACAGATTTAATCGTATGATGGGTAGACTAATGCTTGATGTTAATTGGAATTCAGCTCTTACCATGGGTGACTTTGTGGTAGTTGAGTGTTATAGAGCTTTAGATCCAGCATCATTTAGTAAAGTATGGAATGAACCATGGTTCAGACGCTACGTTACTGCGTTATTTAAACGTCAATGGGCTACAAACATTAAAAAATTCCAAGGTATTCAATTACCCGGTGGTGTGACTATCGATGGAGATAAGTTATATACAGAAGCTATTACAGAGATCAAAGAACTAGAAGACGAGATGCTTAACAAGTCAGCACCATTGGAGTTCTTCCTTGGCTAGATCGGTATACTTCTCTAACGGGATTCGTTCCGAACAACTTTTATATGAGGACATCATAGTTGAGTCTATATCCATTTATGGTCAAGACTTCTATTATATTCCACGTACATTAGTTGGTAAAGATGAGATCTTAGGAGAAGACAGACTATCACAGTTTAAAAATGCTTATGGCATCGAGATGTATCTTGAGACACATGATGGTTTTGAAGGTCAAGGTGCATTTATACAGAAGTTTGGTTTGATGATGGAACAATCTGCGACACTAACTGTAGCTCGTAGAAAATGGGAACAACTTGTAGGTCAGCATGGATTATCCATTCTACCTAATAGACCTGCAGAAGGAGATTTACTCTATTTCCCACTAACAGGCGGTTTATTTGAGATCAAGTTCGTAACTCATCAAGATCCGTTCTATCAAGCTGGTAAGTTATACGTTTACAAATTACAAGTTGAGTTATTCCAATACTCATCTGAGAAAATGCAAACTGGTATTAAAGAGATCGATGCGTTCGAAACTCTTAAATCATTTGATGAAACAATTGTTCCAAATGGTACGATTACTGAGATTAAGATTACAAATAAAGGTGCGTCATATACTTCTGCGCCTGATGTAACTATAGGCGAAGACTTTGAACCTAATACTGCGGTTGCATTACGTGATGAAGTATGCTATGATGGAAGACGATATATAGTAACTGTTGCCGGAACTACTACAGCAGACGGACCAACGCATACTGCGGGAGCTCTACCTAATGGTACAGCAACTTTACAATTCTTTGGATACAGAGCTGAAGCAACTGCATATCTAGGAAATGGTTTGTCAGCTAACGAGGTAGTTAAGATCTTGGTTGATTATGCTGGTTCTGGATATACACGACCGCCTTTAATAGTTTTATCTGGCGGAGGTGGAAACTACGCTGCAGCTAAAGCTGTGATTGGTAACATTGATACTCCAGATTCTTATGGCGATAATAATAAATTTAAAGAAGAAGCTGAAGGTATTGTATTTAATGAAAATAACCCATTTGGCGAGCTATCTACATATTATGTACCACCAATAACACATGTCTATGCAGACAATAATATTATTACTGCAGATACAACAACAATAACATCGGATAAACTATAATGGCAAAACAAACGATTAATGTAGGAGCAGTCGCTAATGACAGCAGTGGTGACGCACTAAGAACAGCATTTACAAAAACAAATGCAAACTTTACAGAACTGTATGCTGGAGCAGGATCAATCGGAGCATCAGGTGCACAAGGTCCTCAAGGTGCTACCGGAGCGGGCGGTGGATCCACTGGCCCACGCGGTGCAACAGGTGCGACAGGAATTGCAGGAGCATCTGGACCACGAGGTGCATCAGGTGTTAATGGTGCTTCAGGAATTGGAGCATCCGGCTTGCAAGGTCAACAAGGTACACTCGGTCCTGTAGGTGCAACAGGCGAACAAGGTGCATCAGGTGTTAATGGTTCTACTGGTTCACAAGGAACGCAAGGTGCGACGGGAAGTAGAGGCAGTGATGGTGCAACTGGTTCACAGGGTATTGATGGAGCAAGCGGTTCACAAGGAACGCAAGGCGCTAGTGGAATTGGAGCTAGTGGAGTCACCGGTGCTAGTGGTGTTACAGGATCAACTGGCGTTGTAGGCGGTAGTGGTATTAATGGTGCTAGTGGAGCTCAAGGTCAAACAGGTGCAACAGGTATACGAGGTGCTACAGGAGTTCAAGGTTCAACTGGCGTACAAGGCGCGAGTGGATCATTAGGTTTAACCGGAGCATCTGGTGCACAAGGTAATGTTGGCGCATCAGGAGTTGGAGCGAGTGGTATTACTGGAGCTTCAGGAATTAGAGGAGCAAGCGGTGCAGAAGGTGCAAGCGGTGCAGATTCGACAGTCGCAGGAGCAACAGGTATCAATGGAGCAAGTGGTGCTACAGGTCCTCAAGGAGATGCTGGCATACAAGGTGCAACAGGTGCATCGGGTGTTCAAGGTACAACAGGTTTAGCTGGAGCATCAGGAGTCCGAGGAGCCTCAGGAGCTATTGGCGCTACTGGAGAAACTGGAATTGGTGGAGCATCTGGTATTGATGGAGCTTCAGGCATTCAAGGAGCTAGCGGAGTGCGAGGTGCAAGTGGAGCCACAGGAATTGGTGGAGCTACAGGAATTCAAGGAGCTTCAGGACCTACTGGAGCTAGTGGTGCTACAGGTGTTCAAGGTTTTCAGGGTGCGTCTGGTATTCAAGGAGCTAGTGGTAGCACTGGTTTAGTTGGTGCGACTGGTATTAGAGGTGCATCAGGAGCAACTGGTTTAGTAGGAGCTACTGGTTCAATAGGTATAAGTGGTGCTACAGGATTCGGCGGAGCGACAGGTGTAGATGGAGCTACAGGCGTATTCGGTGCGACAGGTATTAGAGGTGCATCGGGCGCGACAGGTAATGTTGGAGCCACGGGTTTAACCGGCGCTACAGGTATCCAAGGTGCATCAGGTTCCACTGGTATAATAGGGTTAACTGGTGCGACAGGTGCTACTGGTGTCCAAGGTGCATCAGGTTTAGGAGCAACTGGACCAGCTGCTGAATTAAGTCTTGCAACATTTAAATCAACAGTTGCTTCATCAACTGACTTTGCTGACTTTAAATCTAGAGTAGCTGCTCTATAATGTTAAACGGACAAACCTACTATCATGGAGCAATTAGAAAGACGATCGTAGCATTCGGTCGTCTATTTTCTGATATCAAGATAGCAAGACAAGGCAATGATGGAGCAATTGCACAAACTATTTC
>Ga0114978_10002162_pt1 | contig 16321 bp, 19 predicted proteins | sample S_140212_EF_Meta_FD_87027 | JGI IMG/M metagenome (GOLD analysis project Ga0114978, IMG submission 87027) | Freshwater microbial communities from Lake Simoncouche, Canada to study carbon cycling - S_140212_EF_MetaG | ecosystem: Environmental > Aquatic > Freshwater > Lake | place: Lake... | reverse complement strand
TATGTGTTCAATTTGATTGTGTATTTCAACAAGACCAAATGAGAAACCATACGGGATCATGGGCCTTAAAAACTCGTCGTGATTACCTGCTATGAATACTACTCTGGTACCACGTTTGGCATGACCCAGTACTCTGCGTACCACATTGGTATGGCTTTGTTTCCACCGCCATTTGTTTTGTTGTATCTTCCATGCGTCTATGATGTCGCCTACTAGATACAATGTATCGCAAGTGTTGTGTTTGAGAAAGTTATTGAGCCGATCCGCTTGGCTATCTTTAGTGCCAAGATGGACATCACTGACAAAGATGGATCGGTATGTCTTCATCCATTATTTAAGACAAAGACTGTTACAATTTTGTTACAAAATCATACGTAACAAACCCACTGTGTCAATTGTGGTCAACAGTAGATAGTTAGCCAACATGCCAAAAGATTTCCTAGTCCAACTAGCCCAAGCATACAAACCGCAGCCAAGGATCCAAACAGGATAAAGAGCAAGAAGCGGGGGATTGGGGACTGTGAATGCCATAACAATACTGCAACCCACACTAATAGCCCATGCAAGAAGCTCAATAACAAAGCGAATTCTATTAGATTTAAAGTCATCTCGTATCCATTGAAATGTGTTAAGAAATATATTGTTCATGTTCTATTAGGGGAATAATTTTGTTTGATTTTTTCTAAAATTTTGTCTGCATACCACTGATGTGTGCGTGGTCCCGGGTGCCGTTGCGGGTCGGTTCCGATATCTAAGAACTGCCAAGGGTCTGATTTTTCAATTTCATTGTAAAACGGAACAAAGTTCTCTAAGTTCATTGAGTATTGTTGTATGTCTAGTAATATTCCAGCTAGATATAATTTTACTTCTAATTTGTTACAAAAATTAACAACTTGATATATCTTTGTTATGGCATCGTAAGCCCGATCTTGCTCCAATAACTGTTCCAGAGTCACAGAAGTGTGGGGAGCACAGTTAACAAACATATAAACAGGGTTCCACCAATTTGAATTAATATGCATCACATCATCGTTGTCATTGAACCAGGTTTTTCTATTCATGCCAGTCAATCCCCAGATCACAGTATCACCTTTTCTTAGGTCAGAACGCAATATCTGATCGGCGGCCCAGGATATTGACGACCCAGACTCTGTTAAAAATGACACCGGTTGTTGCAATTGATCTGCAATTAATTGTCCGTAACGCTGAAATTTTTCTACCCCGACACCGTGGGATATGCTACACCCAGCAATCCAAACTTGTAAATCTTCTGATGTTCTTTTGTCAGCTAGATGAAGAAATTTATCCAACAGTGGTAAACGAAGATCATCAATATTGATTATTTTTTTGTGTTCAAATGCTCGCATTACTGTGAGCCAATATTCAGTTTGATCCTTTGTTTGACTACTGCTCCAGCTTTCAATAGGCGGTGTGTAAATTATAGTGTCGGCTTGTTCAAGTACAGCTACAAATTTTTCAGAAGTTGCTAGATCACCTATACTGGTATAATATGTTCCGGGTCGTATCCTTTTGTAATTTTTGGTGTTTATTAAACTGGCATCAATGTCGTGTTGTTTGGCTGCTGCCGATAGATATTCGGTGACATCACCCACAAACACTGTAATTATTTTTTCCATTGATTAAACACCTGTTCACTGGCCAAGTTTTTGCCTTTGGCTTCGCACTGAATATCAAATTGGTCTGCAAAGGTCAATGCCCAATCTGTCACAGCCGAATTCCAATAAAAGTCACTGTGCGCTCGCAGTTTTTGTTTTTTATAACCCTGGCTCAATAGCGCACTCATGTCCGGCAACACAGTGGTGTCATGTCCGACCAGATAGTCTTCTCGGCTCACACTGTAATGCATAGCAGGCCTTACGCCGCGCCACGAATCAATCACACGCGAAACTCTATCATCGGTGGATTGAATGTAGTCTCCTGTACGGATCCAGTGGTGGTGTATATCAAGCACGAGGGCACAGTCGTTGGCAAGTTCAAGGCTTGAGTCGATTCCCCAGGCGTTTTCGTCATTTTCGATGGTGATGCAGTTTCTTGCTTCGGGGCTAAGACGTTGGAGGGCAGAGCGAATACCGTCGGGGCCTTGTTTACCCGAGATGTGTACGTTGATTTTAAAGTCCTGAAAAGTCTTGCCGTATCCCATCCATCTGACCATATCTGCATGATATTCAAACTCCTGTATACTTCTATTTACGATGCCGGGATTCTCACTGGCCAAAACACAGAACTGTCCTGGATGAAAACTTAATCTAACATCCAGGCTACGAGCAGTTTCGCCAATGGGCGCAAAGATCTTTTCTAGGTGATTCTGTACGTCTGTCTGTTGCCACCAATCTATCCAACTAGGTTCAGTGTAGCCCTGTAGCATTTCACTGCCCAAACGCACCATTCTACGACCTTCGGGCAGTGTGGCCACACGCTCGATCATCTTTACAGCGGCCGCGGTATTGTGGTTCATAATGTCCCACTGGCGCTGTTCGGCCTCATTCTTGTGCTCGCGGAGCCACCTCATGGTAGTTGATCTGCCGTTTAGGTCACGGTCCTTTGCATTGACTTTCATACCACCACATTCTGTGGGGTCATTTAGCCACTTGCAACAAAAGCCAATTCTAGGTGTAATCATGCTGTAATTATACACTACATATAATTAAAAGTCAAATGCTTTTTGATAAATATTTGATAGGAGAACATCATATGATTAAAACCATCGCTACATTTACCCAAACTACGTCCGACCTGGTCTTGCAAGAAATTCTTGACCCTATTTTAAATCAAATCGCCACATGGCAAACTGAGGGGAAACACACAGGGGAAATTAATGCAACACACAATATTGCCACAGGAGCTAGGTACTGTAGTCGCTGGGCATGGATTGATAACGATGCTGCAGAAGCCTATAAAAATTTAATAGTATCTACTTGGATCAATCTATACCCAGATATCAACGTTGACATTGTGGTCGAGTAACATTATTCAAACTGAGATATTACATTTTCCAAGGTGATCCACTTGCAACAAACGAATTTGTTGTCAAGGCCGTAGTAGTTCAATCACGTTGTCCAGCGTGTCTTTGGTAAGATTTTCAAATTCAGCCAATTCGGGTCGGACTTCGCCTTCATGATCAACCAAAACCCATTGTACTGATGGATTGGTCGAGATGGCGTCTCGGACAAAACGTTCATAGTTTGTTGCTCGATGTGCTGTTAATCGATCTGCACTCTTGGGTCGTTCGGTCCAGTCAAATCCCACCAGTAGTACAACATCGCTTTGTCCCGATACCAACTGAATACTGATTAATTCGTCTTTGTTGTCTATTTCAAAAGTAAACTGACCTTCGTACAATCGCACATTCTTAGGGCGATCTAATTCGGCATACACAGCAGACGGAACGTACATATTGCACAGTTCATTCATCTTGCGTTTTAGCAACTCACGTGCTTTGCCAGGATCATCACAAACAACATTGTCAGTGCTACACCCGCGCCAGGTGCGCCAGCCGCCCCATATGGCTGCAATGTCTTTGAGCATGTTAACATCAACATCCGGAGGAAACACAGTGGCATCTGCCACAACCCAGTTGATTCTCATTCAACAGCCTTTAGTGTTTTCCATTTGTAGTTGCCTAAACATACCCACGCAAACGGTTGTCCGGGCATTGGGTCGGCATTGAATATTATATCTCCCTTGGTGCCCGAGTAGTTGGGTACAGTGGTTCCGTGTCCAATCATGTACTGTGCCACACGTAATTTTTTAACAGCAGTTACGCCATCTGTTCCGATTGTAAGTTGCGGCAGTTTGTTAACGCCAATGTTCAGTGCTTGGTCGCGACTGGTGCCAATGTATGCTTCTTGATTTTTGTACTTGCCAGCAGATATGCTGACTTCTTCGTCCCAGACATTCAGTGCAGAGTCTGGATGTTCTGTATTGACACCCAGCCGCTTTTTAACCACCACAACAGTTTCGTTTAAACTGGTTTCGCCTTCCACTGTTAGATCTCGAAGGCGGCCTACTTTTTGTAAATTACTTTGTGTGATGGTTCGTGCCAACTGATTGCCGGACACCAACAGCTGGTCATCAACAGTGACATTATCAAACTTGATGCCATTCCGTTTAATTTCTTCCGCAACCTGTTCAACCAACCGATCTTTCCAGTCTTGATCCAGTTGTTTCAGCGTCTTGGCACTTATGTCAGCGGCCAACACATTCCAACTTTTGTTATCTGTATTAATAGATCCTGTGACTGCCAAGTCTTTAACTGTGACTGACTCCACAAACTTGGCAGCACGAGCAGTTAGTGTATTTTCAATCACTGTGGTTTCATCTAAAATTGTCAACTGGCAAGATGTAGAACGATCATCAATGCCTGTGCTGGAAAAATTGTTTAACAGTTCAATTTTTAATCGAGCCATGTTTTCATCCACACGCTGATGAATAACAGTGTTGATGTCAATTGATCCTATAGTTGCCACTGTGCGGCGAACAACTGCTTGATTGATCATTGTTTCAATTTTTTCTAACCACGCAGGATCTGTTCCTAATGTAGCAATAGCAGATGTTATGCTGTTTTCGACTGCTTGGTCCACCAGGTGCGAAATACTAGCAGTATCAATGCTAATGGCTGTGGCTGTTATTTTTGAATCAGACATGTTTTCTCCGTGTGTCAAGTGTTACGCAATGAAATCCGCCACCCAGTGTGCGACTGTGACTCAGTGTGTGTGGTATGGCATCAATGCCTTTTGACTTTAATATAGTAATTAGTGCTGTTTGTGCCGCATCTACAATAACTGTTTTGGGGTCTAACACCAACATATTCATGGCAATCCATTTTGATGCATACGGATATTGATAAAAGCCCTGTGGCACCACGTCATCGATGTAGATCTTTTCCCAGGAATCAAACGCCGCCGGGCAATTTGATTCAGTTACACGACTGCCATTCAACAATACCAATCCTTCCCGCACAGGCACAATGGTACTGTCAATGTGTACACCTGAATAAAAATTACACAATTCAATGTCAATTGCAGGAAACTGATTGCACAACCAATCATATGCGGCCAAATTGCCACTGTGACTTTGTAGGTACAACCAAGTGTCTCCTAGTCTACACACGTTGGCAGCGTCTAATATCATGCCTTGGTCCCGGGGCATTGTTAACACTTTTTTAGCTTGACGTATGATTTGTTGCAGTGCTTCAGTTTCTTGATTACGACACGGATACATCATGTTCACATCAACCACTGTGTCACCACACACCAACAGTCTATCGCGTGGACAATAGTTGTACATTCCGCCTAGTTCAACAAAGTCCATTGGTTTAGGTCTGTACACTACAGCACCATAATCAACCAGTATCTCTGTTAACTGATCAAGTTCCGCATTGGCTTCTTCCACAATCCATTCGGGCACAGGACCAGCGGGCACAGGTGTTTCTGTCCATAATGTCTTTGATCCTTCTTGGGCAAACACCGGATCGTCACTGGGCCAATTGGCGTTGGCGGCACTGCCCACTACTATGGCTTCTAATGGATCCCATTCGTTACGACTGTCAATCATAAGTGCCCGGTGATTTGCAAGGTATAACGATCTTCAAGCCCAATGTTGGCAGCCATGTGCGGTGCATCATACACCCACTCTGATGTTTGCCCTGCTTTCCACGCAACATAAGGAACGCCATCTACTTCAAGATAGTGTCCAGGTTTCCAATCTTCTAACAACACCAATGCTCGACGTATTGATCGTTCTCGACCTTGTAAATTAAACAGTTCAATGTATCGTTTGTACAGATCTCTATGCACCGGCATAACTGTACCGGTGCTCATGCGATAAAATGCCAGGCCAATGTCTTGCCATCCTTGTGCTCGATACATATCTATAAACTTTGATGCCCAGTCTGGAAGTCTATGCCGCATGTCACATAGTTCGCCGCAAATTTTACTTTGATATCCTTGACTTTGCCATAACTCCACACTGTCAGGATCATTGAATGGTTCCTGAATGTAATCCAGTGTTTTAAACTCGTCATCCCAGAATTTATATAACTGGTATTTCCGTGGGTTGTATATCATTTTGTATTGCGTGTGTTTCCGTAGTGTATTACTTCAATATTGGCTGTGGTCAACGGCATTGATCGCCAAGGATCGACCACAACACTGCCTTTAGGTATGTCGCAATAGAACCCATCCTTGACTGCGTTTCCGGTGTAGCCGTATGTGATCTGTCGATTGTGCGCTAGCAACAGCACACAAGGACCAATCAACTCTGACACTACTTCTGTTGGATCATCTGCTAAGGGATCAACATATCTAACATTAAATCCAGATTCTTTTACAAAGTGTCCAATCAGCGTTGAGTACGATCCAATACAGTACGCAACATCTGGTTTGTAGGCTTTGCCATGAATTACAATGCTCATGCCGCGCTCTTTTGCAATGTCTGTTAAAAACTCAGCAAGATTTTTTGCTTGTATTTCACGAGCATGCATGATGGTATCAAACATGTCATAGCCAAGATCATATTCTTCGGCTAACCAACGCAGGGCAATATTGTCTCTGGGATGGCAAGCACCTGCATCTCCCATGCCTGCTGTCATGTATTTGGGACCCATAATACGCATGGTTGAACGAGCCAATGCATCGGTCACCACATCCACATTGATGTTGCCAATCTTCATGGCAAAGTCCTGTATCATGTTTGCAAGACCAATCTTGGCCGAAATAAATGTGTTGTAGAAGATCTTGATTGCTTCGCATTCGTCCCAGGTGCCAATTTCGTAGCGTGGGTTGTTTTGCATAACTTGATTGTAGATGTCTACCAACTCGCCGGCCAGTGCGGTTGGATTGCCGTCTTCTGTACCAATCATGATCATTTCTGGGTTGACCATGTCCCACTTGACTGACCCCATTGCAATCAAATACGGATTGTATAAGAACTGATGCTGTTTATCCAGCAATGGCACAAAGTGTTTGCGGGTGGTTCCGGGCAACACTGTGGAAATCAGCACAACTTTCTTAGGTGAAGTAGCATATTTGTTAATGTTTACAATTGCATCTTTAACTGCGTCGTGCCCAAAATCTCTGGGTGTCATGTGACTTGACGGCACACTACCATCGTATCCTTCTGCATGCGGAGTGGGCACAGCAATAAAAATCCACTCACTTTCGTTTATGGTTTCTTCAATACCGCAAACTCGTACCAGGTCACTGGTCCTTGGGCTGGTGTCGTAGCCCCGGACTGTGAACTTTTCGGCTAGTACTTCTGCACATTCCAGACCTAATTTTCCAATGCCAATGAAGCCTATATTTTTCATATTGTGAGTATTCTTTCAGATAGATTGTATTACTGTGTTCTATTTGTAGAACAATTTTATTGGTTGTGTATTAATTTATCGGTTTACACGGTCTGGCTCAAAAAAAGTAAACGGTCCTTTCTGTGCCCATTGAATTTTATTATTCCGGGCAATAAATATTTGGATAACAATAACTATAAGGGTGACAGAATGAGACAGAGACTATACAGGAGCCTGGCCTGCCTTGTTTTAGTAGTATCGGCAACGGCAACAGCACAGACCACCACTACGTCTGGTACCACGGGCGGAACAACCACGGGCACAAGTACACTGATCAATCAAGGTACCTACGACTCCAAGAGTCTTGTTGATACCAACAGTACATCAAACAGTACCAGCACCGTTACTTCCAACAGCAATACCAATAGCACCAGCAACAGCAACAGCACTGCGGCTGTTAACAGCACCAGTGTCAATACCAACACCAACACCAGTGTCAACACCAACAACAACATTAACTCTGGTACCAGCACAGTTAACAACAACAACGTTAACTCGGGCACAATGACCTATAACAACAACAATGTCAACTCGGGCACAATGACCTATAACAACAACAATGTTAACGCTAGTACAAGTACCAATGTAAACACTAACAACAATATCAATAGTGGCACAATGACCTACAACAACAACAATGTCAGTACTGCTACCAACAACAACAACAATGTTAGTACAAGTACTGCCACAAATAACAACATCAACACTGGCGATATGACCAATCGTAATATCAACGCATCAACCAGTACCAGCAACAATGTCAACAACAATGTGAACTCTAGCACAGCAGTCAATCAAAACGTGCAAACTGGCGACATGACCAATCGCAACATCAACGAAAGCACAATCACACAACGAGTGATTCAACCTCCGCCCACTGCGGTAGCACCTGCTATGCTATCAGGTGGCAATGCTGACCTTTGCAGTACTGGTAGTTCAGGATCGGTACAAACACAAGTGTTTGGTGTGAGTTCAGGCGGAACAGTGCGTGACATGAATTGCGAACGACTAAAGTTAAGTAAAACACTGTATGACATGGGAATGAAAGTGGCTGCTGTGGCCACAATGTGTCAAGACCGTCGTGTGTTTGATGCTATGATGGCCGCAGGTACACCTTGCCCGTACGAAGGCAAGATTGGTGAACAAGCAAAGGCATCTTGGGAATCTAATCCAACTAAGATTCCAAAGTTAGACGAGGTAAAAACAGATGACACTTATAAGAAAATTGGCATTGGCGCTATCCTTGGCGTTCTTGTCCATAAGTTATTCTAACAGTCAAAATCTAGATCCAGTAACTGGAACAGAATTACTCACTACCGGGAATTTATTAAATCTTGGTGGCGGTCTGCCTTGGTCAAATACTGTTACAGGTTCTGCCGGCGGAGTCAGTGGTGGCAATACACCTGCGTATAATCCCGGCACTGGCAATATAATATTTGGCTATACACAGGCCACAGTCAGTCAATCAATAGCCATTAACAATGCGTTGGCAAATGCTGGCTTAGGAATACAACTAAGTGGTTACAAATATTCTTGGCAAATACACAATGACTTAAACAACTATGCTAGCAATAGAGGAACATTGACCGGCAACGTATCATTGACAGGTGCAACTGGTAATGTGCTTGAAAGTTTTAGTTACGATTACAATCAAAATATTCCAACTATGGCTTCATTCACCGGTACGCAATTTTTTAACAACCGGTACACCACTAGTCAGGCCAGCAATCTAATTGTTAGTTTTACAGGTAAAGATCAAAACTTTTGGGCTGGATATTATGGGCCAAGAGTGCATGTAGATAACGTATCATTATTGTATACCATAGACCCTTGTAAGCTAAATCCTGCTTACAGCCCAACTTGTTCAGGTTTTGGTAACGTCCTTACCACTAATAATTTATTAGATTCAACTCAAGGTGGTTCGAGTCTAAATCAAGCGTTTGCAATTAATACCGCATTACAAAGTGCAGGTGTTGGTGCTAGAGTACATGGATTTAATTACGGGTTTAACTGGAGAGTTGGACAAAGTTGGTACGGATGTACTGCTACCAATCAAGACGGATCATGTTCGTGGTATATGAACGTGCCTGCGTATGCCAATGCAACAGTTTCACTTACTAACAGTAGCAACCAATCTATACAATCAAAGAGTTATAGTTTTACAGGTGATGGCACCAGTGGATTGGTTAGTGACAAATATCTGTTGCCATCAAGTACAAATCAATCATTACTAGGAATGGGAAGAATAACAGGGTCAGCATCGGGTACAGGTTCTTCTATAGAAGGTGCCTGGGCAACAATGATTTATACCGCTGATCCTTGCATTGCTAATCCTTTATATAGTCCAGATTGTAAAGATTATGCTTTTGCTATGGCAAAACAACTGGCTCCTGCATCCAGCACAACTATAACCTATAGCGACGGTACACAAACACTAGATGCCGCAACTGGAGTAACTGTTACTGATCCCACACAACCCCCGCCACCTCCTCCTGGATCACAACCGCCACCACCTCCTGGCACTGAACCCCCACCGGGTGCCCCGCCACCTCCTGGTAGCTCGCAGACTGCATCAAACAGCAATCCAACAGCTACTCCGGCAAATCAGCCTCCGCCGCCTGGTGGCAGTAGTCAACCTCGAGCAGGTGAAGTTAAAACTGCAGGTGATAACAACAGCAAGTCGGGACCTAGTCTTGGAAATGTTATGAGTATGATTAGCAGTAATCAAGCTAGAATTGGCAACGAAGCAAAGTCTGTTGTACAAGCCGCAGAATCTGCCGCTGCCAAAGATGCACAACAAGCACAACAACAAGCAGAAACAGTAGCAGGGTCATTAACTACACAAAGCATCACTAGTAGTATGACACAGGCCAGCACAGGCACAGGATTAGTGGTATCTAGCAGTCAATCACAAATGTCCATAGTAAATGTAGCCAGCGTAGCATCGACCACTGTGGTCACAATTGGTGGTCTACGCCCAGCAACACCAAGTATATTTGCTGATCCCAACATGTCTTTGTCATCAAGCATGATGCCAGGTCAGTTTGATATGTACAGTTTGCAATCAGCGCCAGGGCGCAACAACACACAACCGGAACCAGAAACACCACAGATTGAAGGTATCCGAATTGGCGGCCGTTCTGTACTAAATGATGCCATAGAACAACGACCTGTGTTGCCAGGTGCTGGCACACAAGAACAGCGCACAGACTCAGTAAACAAAAATGTGCAGTCAAATGAACTGGCTGGCGGAGTTGATTTAACTAGAATGGCCACACAGCCAGCAGGTTATCAATCATATTCAACAGCCATGCCGGATGTGGCATTTTATGCACCAAGAGAAATTTACAAGAATCAAGTCAATGTTGACAATGCAAGATTGTTACGCGGACTGGGTAGCGATAGACTTCACCAAGAAATGGTGAATCAACAATATAAAATAGGAAATTAAAAATGGAATATATCATTTATCTCGCAGTAGGAATTGCCATCGGATACCTAGTATCACTAGGTGCCACCGGTGGTCCAAGTAAATCGGAAGGTGCTCGTGAGGAGCTGGAATTTGCTAAAGAAAAAATAAAAATGTTTGGAGCCAAAAATGCCAGAAGAAATTAAAAGCGTTGATGCCAAGGTTGATGAACTTGAAGCGGCTGCAAAGAAGTATGCCTCAAAAGATACTGTAATCTCAATTGGTGGCTACGAGTTCACACCAGCAAAGCTGATGGTTGCGGCTACAATCGTATCATCTATACTAGGTGGACTTTATGGCACGTTTGAAGTGTACAAAGACTACGTGGGCATGAAGAAAAAGATTGCTGAATATTCAGCACCAGATCTATCAGGGTTTGACAAACGTCTAGCAGTGATTGAAGAAAATTCAGCCAAGACTTCAGACTACACTCGTGATATCAAAACTGATTTGAAGAACGATCTACGTCGTAATGAGTCAGTCACTGAGCAGGTAGAACGCAGTGTTAAGACAGCACAGCGTGAAACTGAACAAGAAATGCGTGACATGCGCAAAGCAGTACGTGAAGACTTGGAAAAAGCACGTAATGAAGCAAATACTATCCGTAGAGAAATGGCCGATGCACGTAGAGAAATTGAACGTGAAGTTGTTCAGCTAAAGAAAGAAGTTGACGGAAAAATACAAAAAGCCATTGACAATCCTCTGGCTAACAAGTAAGCACAGCCTGTACCAGGCTGTCTATACTGTTGACAATAGGAATATTTTCTTTTTGAGTATCACTAATAGCCAAGGGCAATTCAGTACAACCTAGTACTATTGCCCTTGTTCCACGATCAATTAGGTTGTCAATCACTTTCATTATCAATATCCGTGATTCTGCAATTTTACCTGCTTTGATCAAATCAATTGCAGGTTGTACAAAGAAATCCATTTCCGCACGAGTAGGCACAATACATTTCCAACCTTGCCGCTCTAGTCTGTATTGATAGATTCCGCACCCTATTGTGCCTTGTGTGCCTATTATGCCAATGGTAGTGTTTTCAATATGTAAATCCCGGAGTTGATCGGCGATACTGTCCACAATGTGTATGATAGGCACGCCTAGTTTTGCTAATTGATCATACCAAAAGTGTGCAGAGTTGCAAGGTATAACAATACGATCACATCCAGCGGCTTTTAATCCGCGAATGCCATCCTCTAACCAAGGCAGCGGATCATCATTGCCGGCCTGCATAGCAGTACTACGGTCAGGAATTCTAGGTTCATTCCACAGCACAAAAGGCATGTGCTCTTGATCGCAAGTGGCAGGTGTTTGCTTTATGAGTCTTGTGACGAACTCGGCGCTGGCAGCAGGTCCCATTCCGCCAAGTATGCCCAGTTTCATTTTTTAAATAACAATGATGAAGCAATGACCAGTGCAGTCTGTGCGGCCTCTACATCATCCGGCTGTTCTTTCCAACCCACGCTGATTTGTCCTATAAACACACCAGGTTCAGCCGGCACACTGATACGGCACATGTAGTTTACCCCGTTGTCTTTGTATACAAAGCCAATTTGGCTCTGCGGTTTTAGATAAGGACTGCAAGGAATTTTGCCAGACATGAGTCCTATCACATCGTTGTTGTTGTCATAGTTTTTACTAAACAATCCAACATCTAGGCCATCGTTGCCTTTGTTTCTGCCACCATTGCGTGTGGACAAGAACACAATTTTTCTTGTGTTTACCAGGGTATTGACTTCCATGATAGACACCAGCTCTACATCAGTATGCTTCAATAAAAAATTGTAGGCTTCTTCGTATCGGCCATTCATCTTGGGCAAGGCCTGCTGGGCACGATAAGTTGCCATCATGGCATCTTTCTCTGAATAAACAAACCAGCCTGCAAAGCCCAGAATGCACAGTAGTATTACTGTGAATAATCTAAACGGACTTTGCCCAATCCAGTTTAGTATTTCAAGCAGTGCTTCTTTGATCTTGTCCATGTTCTGACTCTTTGTCGCATACAAATGCTGTTACTGCAACGTTGCCATGCACATGACTTGCTGTGCGAATCATGTCCATCAATGGATCAACTGCGATCAACAGCACCAGCACAGCTTCACTTGGCAGTTTCAACAGATCACAAACAACTGCCACTGTGGCCACTGTTAAAATACCTGTTGTGCCTGCTGACGCTAATCCTGCTAGAATACTGCCAAACAACACAACAATTAATCCTGTAAAGCCCAATGGTGCATCATAGATGTTGGCAATGAACACAGTGGCAATGGCATAGTAAACAATACTGCCAATACGGTTAACAGTGAAACTCAGCGGAACAGTCAGTTCAACACTGCCTTTGTCAAACTTCAACTTGTGTAGTGCTTCCTGTGCGTAAGGAATGCAAGCTAGGCTGCTTCTTGAACTCACAGCAACAATCAGTGTTTCCTTAGTTTCTTTAACCACAGTGGCCAGGCTCAGGCCAGATCTCCACCAAATTACCACAGTTCCTGCTATAACAACTAATAATCCACCAATGAACTGTTGCATCACAAAGTCAAACATGGTCATGAAAATACCTACGCCAACTTTGCCCACCTGTGCAGAAATCATTGCTAACAATGCAACGGGTAGGAAGTAGTTTAGGAATTTGAAGATGCTGATACTGGCCTGCTGAATACTTTTCAGTACTTCCACCAACATCTTTTGGCCTTCTGTTTTCAAATGCCCCAGCGCAACGCCGAAGATCAAACAGAAGATCACAATCTTCAAACTCTCGCCATTGTTCAGTGTGTTAAAGATATTTTCCGGAATGAACTTCTCTGCCATCTTGCCTGCACTGACTTCTGCTGCCACTGGCATGGGTTCTTTCAATGTGATGTTTAAATCTGTTCCGGTGTCTTTACTGTTGACCAACACACCCAGCTGTGTTTTCTTCTCTGGTGTCATTTCTGATCCAGTGATCACAACTGTGCCTACCCCAATCACAGCGGCCAGTAACATACTAGATACAAACCCAATGATAATTTTGCGGATCAGTGTTTGACTGCCTTCTTTTTGTAGCAGGCCAATGATACCCACAAGGATAGTGGCCAACAAGAATGGTAGCACAACTACTTTGAGCAGGCTGATATAGATACCACCAATGCTTTCAAAGTTCATGCTGAAGGCAGGAGCATACACACCGGCCAATACACCTACAATGATTGAACCAAGTATGGTCCACGGGCTGGTTAAAAACGTTTTTAAATGTGCGGTTGTCATGGTGGTCCTTATTTCTTTTCTGCTTTGTAACGATCCATCAGCTTCTTGGTGTCAATGGTACTGTATTCATTTTTGATCACATAATCCACAATGCTCAACAACTGTGTAGATTTGTTGTTGACCGCCACAGCAATGTTGTCCACGCTGTCAGAGATGGTGATTGATTTTGTGGTAATGGCTGCATCTGGTTTTTCAAACGCAATTTTCTTGATTTCAAATTCATCACGGTAAGCTGCCGCAATGTCTCCGCGAGTGACCTTGTCAATGATCACCTCCCACTTGTCTTCGGGAAGGAACACAGCGTTGGGGAAATTTACACGAGCAAATGTGTCATAACTTGAGTTGCGGATGAAACTGATCTTGCCGTTGAAATCACGGATAACTTGATATGTTTCTTTGCCTTGTGAGTTCTGACTCAACCACAATCGATTAATAACAAGACTTTGTCTTAGTCGAACATATGGTGTGCTGAACTTGACGACTTGTAAACGTGGACCAGTTACAGATAATTTGCTCACAGCAATATCTGCACTGCCTGCACGAACTTGTTCTACCACTTCAGCAAAACTTTCAGCGTCACGTCTGAACTGTACAGGGACGCCAAGTAAGACCCCAATGCGTCGAGCAATCTCAACGTCGAGTCCATGGATAGCATCGCCTTCTCCGGAGAAGAAAGGAGGATTATCTTTTTTGGTCATTGCCACTACTAGTACATTGGCTTTTTTAATTGCGGCAATGTCAGCAGGTAGTGGAACTGTGGATGCAGGCATCTGTGCTGACGCAACAGACGCTAATACTAGTAATACAGAGGCGAATAATTTTTTCATTGAGATGTGTCCATAATGTAGGTGTTTAATACCTATTGTTATTTATGTAAAAGTCCTGTGTAGCACTTTTGATGTTAAGCAGGGTGCTTTTCGATAACCCCGTCCCATTCGGGCCCAGGATCCGTTTCCATGTAGATGTTGATACGATTACGAATGTCTTGGTAGAAACTATCCAGTTCTTTGTTCCAACTGCCAATTAAATGATCTAGTGCCTGGTGGCAGTAGTTCCAGTCGCGTTTACGATAGTTTGCTAACAGGTTATTATGAAGATCCATTTTGCTTTCTGTCAGCGGCAACTCCATAATTGGAATTGTGTCAACCACACAGTATGCAGTAACTTCTGTGTTTCCGGGCACAATGCGAATGGTATCCAATTCTAACACTGTGTACTTTTCACGGTAATTTTCAATTTGCTCAGGGTCAATAATAATGTTCACGATCAGTTTCCTTTTAAATATGTATCATGCAAATTACATTTGATTTAATTTCCGACCTACATCTAGGCCCCACGGACACATTTGACTGGACCGGAGTAGCCACCAGCCCGTTTTGCGTTGTGGCCGGTGATATTTCCATGGATGTTGAAATAGTGCGAGAAACCTTAGAGCATCTTGGACAATGTTATCAAGCTGTGTTTTATATCGATGGTAACAACGAGCATAGATACAGTTTAGACTCACTTAGTAACAGTTATAACATACTAGAAGAAGCTGTTGCCGGATTAGAAAATGTAGTGTTTTTGCAGGACAACTGTGTGATTGTTAACAATGTTGCATTTGTCGGCACCAACGGCTGGTGGACATATGATCTAGATTCCAGTATCGATGACGAACAATGTAGATTGTGGTATTGCGATGTTATGGATGTTGGCATGCCTGTTACCAGTGCTATACACAGCATGGCATACAACGACGTTGCTTACTTGAGAAACAGCATTAAAAAACTTCAAACACATCCGGATGTTACATCTATTGTTCTTGTCACACATACTGTGCCAAACATAGATTTAATAAATTATGATATGGAGATTACGTCAACTTATAAGTTTAATGTGATGGGAAATTCTCTTATGCAATTGGCACTAGATGGCGATACAGAAAATAAAGTTAAAACCTGGTGCTTTGGACACTATCATAATCCAATTGACCAGCATCAAAATGGCATTAGGTATGTGAACAATTGCCGGGGCAGAGTTGAAGATTCTACAGAATGGACTCCGACTTATCACCCCAAGCGCATTGTGGTTGATCTTTAACGTGAGGTTTCGGGTTCTAATTTAATTTGCAAAGGATAATCGTTACTACGTGCATCCAGTGTAACTTCGATGCCTTTTTGTTCGGCAATTTCATAAGGCAAGATTGCAACAATTGCAGATCCAGCATTGTGAATATCTTCTGTAATTGTCACAGCAGTTT
>Ga0114978_10002160_pt1 | contig 16324 bp, 19 predicted proteins | sample S_140212_EF_Meta_FD_87027 | JGI IMG/M metagenome (GOLD analysis project Ga0114978, IMG submission 87027) | Freshwater microbial communities from Lake Simoncouche, Canada to study carbon cycling - S_140212_EF_MetaG | ecosystem: Environmental > Aquatic > Freshwater > Lake | place: Lake... | reverse complement strand
CTGTCGACACGGCCGGCGTTCGACCTCGACACCTATAAAATTCTGAAACGCTTTCTGAAAGACCGGCACCGCGGCGTCGAGATCGTGCCGTTTGCCGCATAGGGAACAGTGGATACACCCACAGGAGGAAACATGAAAATCATAACAAGACTCGTTTTATCCGCCGTGGTGTGCGCCGGAATATGCCCTGCGCATGCCCAGACCTACCCGGCGAAACCGGTACGATTCATCGTCCCCTTTCCGCCCGGCGGGCCGACCGACATCATGGGCCGCATGGCGGCCCAGCGTCTCACCGAAGCGTGGGGCGTGCAGGTAGTCGCCGACAATCGCGGCGGCGCCGGCGGCAACATCGGCTCGGAATTGTGCGCGAAGTCGCCGCCCGACGGCTACACGATCTGCATGTTGACGGTTGCGCAAAGCATGTCGCCCGGCATCTACCCGCGGCTGCCGTTCGACCCGCTGAAAGATTTTGCGCCGGTGACGCTGATGGCAACTTTGCCCAGCCTGCTGATGGCACACCCGTCGCTCCCCGTGAAAAACGTCAAGGAACTGGTGGCGCTGGCGAAAGCGAAACCGGGAATGCTCACCTACGCGTCGACCGGCAACGGCACCAGCCCGCACATGCTGATGGAAATGTTCAAATGGATGGCGGGCGTCAATCTCGTGCATGTGCCGTACAAGGGCGCAGCGCCGGCGATGATCGACCAGATTTCCGGGCAGATCGACGTCGCGTTCAGCACCGCGATCGCGGCGTTGCCGTTCGTGCAGCAGGGCAAGGTGCGTGCATTGGCGATCTCGACGCAGGAACGCTTCCCGCCCATGCCGGACCTGCCGACCGTCGAACAGGGCGGCGTCAAGGGTTTCGACGGCAGTTCGTGGCAGGGTGTTGTGATGCCGGCCAACACGCCGCGCGAATTCGTCCTCAAGGCCAACGCCGAACTCGCGAAAATGCTCAAGTCGCCCGAGATGAAGGAAAAAATCCTGCAGCAGGGCGGCATCGCCAGCGGCAACTCGCCGGAAGAATTCGCGGCCTTCATCAAAAGCGAAACCGAAAAATGGAGCAAGGTAGCGAAAGCCGCGAAAGTGAGGATCGAATAAACGAACCGCGCACCGTCGGGGCAATACACATCGTGCCGTACACGGCAGGCATCGGGCTGCACTTCCTGCCGCTGCGCGCGGCCGGTTCCGCTTTGATGCTGGCGCTTTTCGGCGGCGCCTGCAGCGTGATCGGACTCGCGGCGGTCTCGGGCCTGGTGCGTTCCGGTGAAACGGCAACGGCCAGCATGCTCGCGCTCGCGTTCGCCGGCGTATTCGCGCTGCCGTTGCTTGCACTCGGCCAGTTGTTCATCGTCATCGCAATTTGGACTGCCGCCAATTCGTTGCACGTCGAGGTGAGCAGCGCGGGCCTGCGCACCGTCAGAAAATGTTTCGGCTACACGATAGTGCAGCGGGCGATTGCGCGCGACGAGATCGCGGCGATCGACAGCCGGCTTGCCGCAAAATACATCGGTGCGTTCGGGTCGGTGCGCTATTTTCAGCTGGTCGCCCGCGCGCGCAATTCGGCGCAGCCTGTCTTGATCGCCGACAGCCTGAAGGGTTCCGGCATGGTTGAAGAAATCAGGCAACTCATCGTCGAGCATCTGGGCCCGCCCGCCGTTGGCACCAGCGGTCAGCAGGCGCACCTTGCCACGGAAGATCCCGCATGAAAAAAAGCCAACCTGCCTGCAGCGAACGCGACGCGCGGCGCGACCTGGTATGCGCCCTGCGCTCGGCCGCGCGGCTCGATTTGTCTGAAGGCGTGTGCAATCATTTCAGCCTCGCGCTGCCCGGCAAGGCCGGACAGTTCCTGATCAACCCGCAGGGGCTGCACTGGTCTGAAGTGACACCGGCCGATCTCATCGTAGTAGACGGCGAAGGACGACACGTCTCCGGCAAACACCGTGTCGAACCGACGGCCTTTTTTATCCACGGCCGCATCCACCGCGCGAACCCGCGCGCGCAGTGCGTATTGCACACGCATATGCCGTACGCGACGGCGCTCACCATCGTCGAAGGCGGCGAACTTGCGTGGGCCAGCCAGAATGCCTTGCGCTTTCACGGCCGGGTCGCGTACGACAACGAATATAACGGCCTTGCCCTCGACGAAGCGGAAGGCGACCGCATGGCGGGAAAATTGCGCGATGCCGACGTGCTATTTCTCGCCAACCACGGCGTCATCGTCTGCGGCCCCAGCGTCGCCTACGCATTCGACGACCTCTATTACCTGGAACGCGCGTGCATGCTGCAGGTGCTCGCCCACGGCACCGGCAAGCCGCTCAGACTGGTGCCCGCAAAAATCGCCGCGGCTACGCGCACGCAAATGGATGCCGAGCGCGGACAGGCCGATTACTACCTGGCGGCGTTGAAGCGGATACTGGATCGGGAAGAACCGGGCTGGAGCCGGCTGAAGTAATTACTGCACAATCACTGAACTACTCAGAAGCGGCCTCCAAAACAGTTTGGAACCGCCGATGAATTCTTTTTAATACCCCCTTGAGGGGTGCGCGGATGAACGCAGATAAGTCTCAAAAAAATTGGCGTTGGTTGAAGCCACGTCTGAAGTTAAATCGGCGTCTATCGGCGGTTGCTTGTCGGTGTTCTGTTTTTACGAAGGGTTCTGATCACTCGGCCGCAGCACTGCGCCGCCATCAATGCACCGTCATCGGGAAGCTGATCAACCCGCCGAAATCGGACAGGAACTCGTCGACGTGTTCGGGCGACGGATCTTCGCCGAGTGCGCCCAGCATGGACTCGCGGAATTTGTCTGCGACATTGCCCTGGAAGTACGTACCGCGGCTCGACTGCTTGTCGACCACTTCGTACCCGTGCTCGACCGGATACTCGACCACGTAGTAATTGTCGCTGTTGTAAACGATGTTCATAAGAGCATTAACGGCTGATATCCATTTCGGTTGAGTCGGCCTTGTGACCGATATCACTTACCTGAGCTGCACGTCTGCCCGTAGCTGTTAGATGAGGCTGAGTGCGGCAAGTTTCAAGCCACTTGGCCGGACGCCCGGCGTGAAAGCGAAATTCCGAGCAAAATCAGGGTTAAACCAGCCAATGCCGTGGTTCCCGGCTGCTCGCCCAGGAGCAGCACGCCCGCCAATAGGGCGACAACTGGCGACAGATAATTGACGTTCGCCATGAAAGTGGGCCCCGCGGCGGCGATCAGCTGAAAGTAAAGTATGGTCGCCAGCGCAGTCGGCCCTATGCCCAACCATATGATGGCCGCAATCGAACCTGCGGTCGGTGCGTTTGCGTACGGATAGTCGACCACCAACGCGAACGGCAGCATCAACACCGCCGCGGCGATCAGCACGGCGGTCGAAGCCACCAGAAAATCCCCCGCTATCGTGCGCCGCGCAAGCACGCTGTTGCCGGCGTAACACAACGCACCAGCGAGTACCGCGGCCTGCGCCAGCGCCTTGCCTGCCGCGCCGCCGAGCCCCGCAAGCGCCGCGGGCCCCATCAATACGACGATGCCCGCGAAGCCGATGGCGAAGCCCATGGCCTTGTGGACCGTCATGCGGTCGCCGGCGATGAAAAAATGCGCGAGCACCAGTGTCGCCAGAGGCATGATGGAAATCAGGATGCCGGCAAGCGCGCTGTCAATAAATTGCTGGCCCCATGCAATCAGGAAAAACGGCAGACAGTTGCCGAGTATCGCCAGCGCGATGTAAGGCAGCCAGCGCCGGTCCGGCGGCGGCAGCACGAGACCGCGGGCGCGCATGATCGTGTACAAAATTACCGCGCCAAGCACCAGCCGGGCCGCCACCAATGTAACCGGCGGCACCGTCGCGATGCCGATCTTGATGAACATGAATGACGAACCCCACATCGCAACCAGCGCGAGGAGCAGGCCCCAGTTGCGAACGGCACCCGTGTTCAAGATGCGGCGGCCGCTCGGCATAATGCAGACATGGACGCTATGGTGTCCGATTCCTCCATGGCCGGCAATGGATACCGCAAATAAACTCCGCGCACTGTTCGGCGCAACGCTCGTCGGCCTCGTGTTGTCGCCATTCGGCGTTGGCGCGCAAAGCGTGCCTGACCAGGATGCCGCGCACATGCCGCCGCCCGGGCCGGGTGAAGTCGGGCCCTTTGACGAGCTAGGGTTTGGCCGGGATGCCGATGAAACCGTTCTCGAGGCGGTTCACGATCTCCGCGACCGGCCGGTCATAGGTCGGCGGCGTCTTGCCTGCTTGTTGCGCCTCTTTCCATTTCGCATAACCAAAATCGGATTTCAAAAATTGATCAGTGGTGCCGATCTGCTTGATAACACTTTTATCAAGCGCATCCTTGGTAAAAGGCAGCGGGCTCATCGAAGGCGGGAGCAGCTTGCCGGATGCATGCTGGATGCGCAGGTTTGTGAGTCCGATGAACACGACCTGGCCGAGTTTGCTCGTGTTGTCGATGCGCAAAATCATCAACTCCGATTTCGGCTCCTGCGGCCGCGTCTTGTAGCTCCACAGCTGCCCGACCTGGTAGGTCTCCGCCAGCACGCCGCCCGCGGCGCCCAGCAGCAGGCAACAGGCCAGCAGACGCAGTCGATTTGTCAGCATTCCGTCATCCGATCGTAGGTTCACGAAGCAAGCGGCCGGTGGTACGCCTCCTGCCAGAGTCTGTGCAAACGCCCCGTCAGTGTCAAGACACACCCGACGCGCGGAAATAATCACGGAACCAGCGGTCAGGCCGCGCGCGCTACTGTCCCGAGGCCGCTATAATGGCGGCTCTTCCGATAACGATAAAATCTCGTCATGCTGCTTTTCGCTTGTACCATTTTCACAAGCGCGTTCCTGCTGTTCCTCGTCCAACCCATCGTTGCCAAGCAAATTCTGCCGTGGTTCGGCGGTTCGGCCGCGGTATGGACGACGTGCCTGGTGTTCTTCCAGGTTGCGCTGCTCGCAGGCTACGCCTACTCTGATTTCACGACGCGCAAGTTGAAGCCACGCACGCAGGCCATCCTGCACATCGCGTTGCTGGCGTTAAGCCTCGCCGTGCTGCCCATCGTCCCGGACGTGAGCTGGAAGCCCGCCGGCACCGAAGACCCGGGGCTGCGCATACTGGGCCTCCTGCTCGTCACCATCGGACTGCCCTACTTCCTGCTCGCCACCACCGGGCCGCTGGTGCAGGCGTGGTTCGCGCGCGCGTTTCCGCGCGGCACCGTCTACCGCCTGTTCGCGCTGTCGAACCTGGCCTCCATGCTGGCGCTGATTTCGTACCCGTTCGCTTTCGAGCCATGGGTAACTACCGCACTGCAGGCGGGCGCCTGGTCTATCGGCTACGCGCTGTTTGCCGTGCTGTGCGCAGGCAGCGCGCTGTACGGTTTGCGCAATGCGAACGTGCCGGCTGCGGCGGCGCAACCTGCCGCGCAGGATACGGCTCCCGCGCCCACGCGCTTCGACCTCGTGCTGTGGCTGTCGCTGTCCGCGATGGGCTCGTGGATGCTACTGGCGATCACCAACCATATCACGCAGAACATCGCGTCGATTCCTTTTCTGTGGCTGGCTCCGCTTACGCTGTACCTGCTCACGTTCATCCTGTGTTTCGAAAGCGACGGCTGGTACCAGCGCTCGTGGATGCTCGGCCCGACCGCGGTGCTGCTCGGCATGTGCGCGTGGGGGCTGCAAACCAGCGATATCGCGCTCGACATCAAGACCGCCGTCCCGCTGTACCTGGGCGGACTCTTCATGTTCTGCATGTTCTTTCACGGCGAGCTCGCGAAAATACGCCCGGCGCCGCGCCACCTGACGCAGTTCTACCTGATGATTTCGCTCGGCGGGGCGCTGGGCGGCATGTTCGTCGGCCTCGTTGCGCCGCGCATCTTTCCGACCTATTTCGAACTGGGGCTGGGCTTCGTGGTGACCGGCATCCTCGCCACCGTCACGCTGCGCAAACAGCCGTTCTTCGTGTGGATCATCCCGATCGCGCTGGCCGGCGTGTGCGGCTACTTCTGGAACAAGCAGGTCGACAACCTGCGCGAAGATACGCTCGTCATGGTACGCAATTTCTACGGCACCCTGCGCGTGAAAGACATCGGCACCGCGGAGAGCGACAACGGCACGCGGCGCCTGATCCACGGCGTGATCCTGCACGGCGAGCAGTACCTGAAACCTTCGCGCAGCGGCGAGGCCACCACCTATTACGGGCCGGATTCCGGCGCCATGCTTGCAATCAAGAACACACAGCAGGAAAACCAGCGCGTTGGCGTCATCGGGTTGGGCACCGGCACGCTCGCGGTCTGGGGCAAGCCGGACGACAACTATCATTTCTACGACATCAATCCGCAGGTCATCGACATCGCGCAGTCGCAGTTCACTTACCTGAAGAACAGCAAGGCGAAAATCGACATCAGCCTCGGCGATGCGCGCCTGAGTCTCGAACGTGAAACGCCGCACGAGTTCGACGTGCTGGTGGTCGATGCGTTTTCAAGCGACTCGATTCCGGTGCACCTCATCACCAAGGAAGCGATGGCGGTGTATCTGAAGCATGTCAAACCCGGCGGCGCCATCGCGTTCCACGTCACCAACCGTTTTCTCAAGCTGGCGCCGGTCGTCAAGCAGCTGGCCGACGAACTCGGCCTGTACACCGCGCTGATCGTCGACGAGGCCGATGAGACGCAGTATTCCAAGACTGACTGGGTGATCGTCACGCGTGACAAGTCGCTGCTCGAGAAGGCGGCCATCGCGCAGAAGGCGTCGAAAATCGACGTTATCCCCGGCTTGCGGCTATGGACCGACGACTTCAACAATCTGATCCAGATCCTGAAGTAAGCGCCGCGCGGCGCAGGACAACAACCCGCTGCCGCGCGATCCGTTCTTCCGCCGCTTTTTCAACATTCCAGAACGCCCCAACCGCGAGGTGGCGGCCGGCTCCGGCGTCATCATCGAAGCGCAGCAGGGCATAGTGATGACCAACTACCACGTCATCAAGGACGCGCTGCAGGTGCGCGTCACGCTGAAAGACCGGCGCCAGCTCCCGGCCACGCTGGTCGGCGCCGATCCAGCCACCGATATCGCGGTGCTGAAAATCGACGCGCCAAACCTCACTGCCCTGAAACTCGGCGATTTCGTGGTCGCCATCGGCAACCCGTTTGGCATCGGCCAGACGGTGACTTCAGGCATCGTCAGTGCACTCGGCGCACCGGGCTCAACGTCGAGGGCTACGAAGACTTCATCCAGACCGACGCCTCGATCAATCCCGGCAACTCGGGCGGCACGCTGATCAACCTGCGCGGCGATCTGATCGGCATCAACACCGCCATCATCGGTCCGTCGGGCGGCAGCAAAGCATGCGCGGACGGATCGCCGCGCCGGCGCTGAACACCATCATCGAAGGCCAGGCCGTCGCGCAACTGGCCGGCCTCAAGATCGCCAACCTCGAACGCGGCAGCCCGCAGTTTCGGACGCATCGAAGGCGTGCTGGTGGTGGCGGTGGGAAACGGGAGTGCTGCGGCGAGCTGCGGCCTGCGCGACGGCGACGTCATCGCCGCCATCAACCGCCAGCGCGTGCGCAACATCAATGAATTCGTCGCCGCGCTGCGCGGCACCGAGCGCGGCTTTACAATGACGGTGGTGCGCGACGATTGCGTCCTGACATTCACGCTGCGCTAGCAGGCGGCAACCATTACCCGAGGGGAGAAGCAGCACATGGAAATCAAAGTCAACGGCCTCAAAATCAATTACGAAATCGCCGGCAACGGCCCGTGGGTGACGCTGTCGCACTCGCTCGCATGCGATCTGCACATGTGGGACGAGCAGATGGACGCGCTCACCAAAAAATACCAGGTGCTGCGCTATGACACGCGCGGCCACGGCAAAAGCGAAGCGCCCGCCGGCGCGTATACGCTCGACCAGCTGGCCGACGACGCGCACGGCCTGCTCGCGGCACTCGGCATCAAGGCAACACATTGGGCCGGCCTGTCGATGGGCGGCATGATAGGGCAGACCTTTGCGCTCAAGTACCCGGGCATTTTCAAGAGCATGGTGCTCGCCGACACCACCAGCAATTATCCGGCGGCCGCGGCGGCGGCATGGGCCGACCGCATTCAGACCGCGCAATCCAAAGGCATGGCCGCGGTGGTCGACGGCACGCTCGCACGCTGGTTCACCGAGCCATTTCGCAAAACCAATCCGCCAGGCATCGCGCGCGTTGATGCCGCGATCCGCGCGACACCGGTCGCCGGCTTCGTCGGTTGCTGCCATGCGATACCAAAGATCAACGTCACCGCGCGCCTGAAGGAAATCACCTGCCCCACGCTGGTCATCGTCGGCGAACAGGACCCCGGCACGCCGGTGGCAATGGCGCGCGAAATACAGGAAGCGATGCCGGGCTCCGAACTGGTCATCATTCCGTCGGCCGCGCATCTGTCGAACATCGAGCAGCCGCAGGCCTTTACCGACGTGATGATGGGTTTTTTCGACCGCGCGTCCAAATAAAAAACCGCCCCTGTGGGGCGGTTTTTTTGCGGCAGCCGCGACTCAAGGCAGCCGAATGCGCACCGGCTGAATCAGCTTTTCTTGCCGGCCGGCTTGGCGACCGTTTTCTTGGCGGCGCGGTGCTTGCGCGTCTTGCCGTATGAACCCTTGAATGTCTTGCCTTTGAGTGTCCGTTTGTCGCCTCTGCCCATGATGTGCGCTTCCTAAAGGGTGAAATGTCGGGAAATCCAGCGCGCCACAATAGACACATTGCGCGCTGAGGTCAATGTTTGTCCCCCGGTTTACGTGGCGCCGAGCGGTTGTTGACGACTGCCCCGGCGAACAGCACCACCGCGTTAGAGATGAAAACCGCGGCAAACCCGAGCGCCGAGCCGATGCCGCCGAACAGCAGCGGGATAGTGACATGCGCCATGTTATTCACGGTGACGCGGATGCCGGCTGCCTCGCTGGTGCGCCCGGCCGGTGCCAGGTTGTAGATGAGGTTCATCGACAGCGGCTGGCCGATGCCGAGCCCCAATCCGAGCAGGAAGGAAATCGCCGCCAGCGCCCACGCATTGGTGAAAAAAGGAAACAACAGGTAGGCGATGCTCGCCACGAACAGCGCCCACGTCAAAATGCGGATTTCGTCGTTCTGCCTTGCCATCATGGGCAGGGCGAGGCGAATCACCAGGGTCGCCGCGGAAAACGTCGCCAGTATCATGCCGATCGCCGAGGCCGACAGCCCGACGCCGTGGCCGTAGACCGGCAGGTAAAAAGTATAAAGGTCCCACGCGCCGGACAAAAACCCGCTGGCGATGAACATGCGCCGCAGCGGCGGGATGCGCAGGAGATCCATGAAGCTCTGCCCGCTTTGCTTGCCCGGGTTGCGCGGCGGGCGCGGAAGCCAGCGCGCGCACCACCATTGCGCCAGCAGCGACAACACGAGCGCGCCCGAGAGCACGAGCAGCGCATTGCGAAAACCGAGGTGGTCGATCGAAAATCCCGCGACCAGCGGCCCCAGGAAACTCGCCATCGAAAACCCGATGCTGAGCAAACTGTAATTGCGCGCGCGGTCTTCCGGCGCGCCCACCGCACCGGTGACGCCCTGCACGGCGACGAAAAAAAACATGAACGACGAACCGAGCAGCAAGGCGGTGACATACAGCAGCGGCAAGCCGGGCGACACCACCGGCAACAGCAGCCCCAGCATGAGGCCCGCCGTGCCCGCCAGCATCGGCAGGCGCGGACCGATGCGGTCGATGAACCTGCCGGCGTAAATCGCAAACAACAGCGGACACAGCGCATAGCATGCAACCAGCGCGCCGATAGCGAACGGGTTCGCGCCGAGATCGATGGCATACAGAGAGATCACCACGCGGCTGCCGGTGAACGCGGCGTGGTTGAGCACGCAGAGCAGAACAATCAGGTAAATCGCCATGGACAGCGCGCCGGTTGAATGCCGTACGCTGCGACATCACGGCCAGCGTGTCATTTTAAATCTTTTCGCCGCGACGGTGTTTGCGGAACTCCCCTCGGTCAGCCGGCGCGCGGCGGGTCAGTCCGCCGAAGCGCCGGAGATGCGCACGATCTCGCCCCACTTCTTGTTCTCTTTGAGAATGAAGGCTTCGTACTCCTTGGGGCCGATCGCCATCGGATACGAGCCGACGGTAGCAAAGCGCTCGACCACGTCGGGGCTCGCCAGCACGCGCTGCATCACCTTGTACAACTGCTCGACGATGGGCCGCGGAATCCCCGCCGGTCCCGACAGCCCGTACCAGACGCCGTCCTCCAGCCCGGGATAGCCGGCTTCGGCCATCGTCGGCACATCCGGGAAAATCGCAAAGCGCTTCTCGCTCATTGCCGCGAGGGCGCGCAGGCGTCCCGCCTTGATCTGGCCGATCAACGACGGCAGGCCGTCCATCATCATGTGGACCTGTCCCGCGGCGAGATCGATCACGGCCGGGCCGCTGCCTTTATACGGCACATGCGTCATCATGGCGCCGGTCTTGATTTTGAACCCCTCGCCGAAGAGTTGCGGCGCGCTGCCGTTGCCGGACGAACTGAACATATACTTGCCGGGGTTCGCCTTCGTCAGCGCGATGAAGTCCTTGACGGTCTTTGCCGGCACTTCAGCATTGATGGCCATCATGGCCGGAATCAGCGATACGCCTCCGATATGCGTGAACCCTTTCATCGCATCGTATGGCAGCTTCTTGTAGAGCACGGGTGCTGCGCCATGCGTGGTGCTGGAGGTCAGCATCAGGGTATAGCCGTCGGGAGTGGTGCCCGTCACATAGACCGAGGCGATGATGCCACCGGCGCCCGGCCGGCCTTCGACGACGACGTTCTGGCCGAGGAATTCGGCCAGCTTCGCGGCGACCACGCGCCCGGTGAAGTCGGCGGCGCCGCCCGGCGGCACCGAGATGACGAGGCGCAGCGGCCGCTGCGGGAAAGTGTCGGCAGCCCGGGCTTGCAGGGCAGGCCACAGCGGGAAAAGAACCAGCACTACGGTCAACAATCTTTTCATCACGGATGACTCCCAGGGACTATGCAACGTTTAATGCAAACGGCGTACCAGCCGCATAAAATTCTGCAACGAATTCTTCAGGCCGCCGGCGGATAGCGTTTGCGCAGCTCATCCACATCGGCATTGACCGTGTAGACGTCGAGTATTTCGGTCTCTTCGCCGAGGATTTCGAACATGTGCACCGCGTTGCCCGGAATATGCACGATGGTGCCGGCCATGGCGACCCGCTCGGTGCCCCCCATAAATACGCGGACACCGCCGCGCAATATCATCGACACCTGCTCGGCAGGGTGGAAATGCGGTTTGCCGCGCGAATTGGGGCGCACCACCACCCGCGTCAGCACCACTTTGTCGCCGACCCAGGTCTGCCGCATGGTGCCCGCGTGCGTGGTGAGATTGGGGTCGGAGACCTCCTCGTTCGGTATCTCTTTCCAGTCGGTCACCGTCGGCGCCTTGCCCAGCTGGCTGGCCACCCAATCGTAGTAATCCATTGCGCGCTTCTCCCGTTTCGTTTTCCGCTTGTTCTTCTTCTGTTTTTTAGCACGCGTTACCGCGCATGTAAACCGCCCGCTAACGTGCACGGCGGCACCGTCACGGTGCCGCCGTGATGTTTAAGGCGCTTTATCCAATGCGGCAATACGTCCGATTTCGGCGCAATGATGTGCGGGTTCGTCGAACCTTGCACGCCCGCGCGGCAGGCGGCGCACCATGGCCTCGAAAGCAGGATAGGACGCGCAAAGTTCAGACATGATGGAATCCGGCAGATGCAGCCCTGCCCGTTCGGCCATGCGCCGGATTTCCGCCGGCGTCGAAGGCGGCAGGTCTTTGAGCGTCTGCACGCCGGGCTCGGGCTGCACGAAAGAGCGCGTCATTGGATCATCCCTGCGGTTGGATGGCGGGTGTGCCAGTCGGTCATCTGCTGGTAGGCGTGCCCCACGCGGAACAGCAGGGGCTCGGCGAAATGCGCGGCAGCGAGCTGCAGGCTCAGCGGCAAACCTTCGCCGCTGAAGCCGCACGGTACATTCATCGCCGGCCCGCCGCCGATATTGAACGGCGTGGTGATGTTGGGCGGACGCAGGAATTTGTCGAGCTCGGTCGGGCGCGCCGGGTCCGCCGGCGTCATCCAGCCCGCGGTAGCCAGCACGTCGTATTCCCTGAATGCACGCGCGAGCTCGCGCGCCAGCCATAGCCGCTGGCGCAGCGCCTGAAAATAATCTTCGGCGCGTATCAGCGAACCGGACAGCACCTTGTTGCGGAACATCAGGCCGAAATCCTGCGGACGGGTGCGGAACTCGTGCTCGTAGGCGCTGAACATCTCGGTAATTGAAATAGTGGTTTTGCAGTCCTGGTAGACGAGCAGGTCCGAAAGTTTGATTTCTTCGACTATCGCGCCGGCATCCGCGAGGACTTTCAATGCCTGCTCGACTACCGGCGGGACGTCGGGATGACATCTCTCATCGCCGTCGTACCAATTCCGCACCCAGCCGATGCGCACGCCGCGCACGCCAAACGCCAAGTCACGCAGGTAATCGGCCGGCGCGCGCTCGACACTGCTGATATCGGCGTCGTCGTAGCCGGCGATGGCGCCGAGCACGATGGCCGCGTCTTCCACCGTGCGCGTCATTGGCCCGCAGGTATCGAATGTAAATGTATTGGGCAGCACGCCGCGCCGGCTCACCAGTCCGTAAGTCGGTGTGAGACCGACGATGCCGCAGTTGGCCGCCGGCATGCGGATGGAGCCGCCGGTATCACTGCCGATGGCCGCGGGTAGAAGACCCGCCGCGACTGCGGCGCCGGGACCGCTGCTGGTGCTGCCGGGCAGATAGCCCTCTCTCCAGGGGTTCATCGCCGGCGGCCACGGCAGGTCCCAAGACGGTCCGCCGTGGGCAAATTCGTACGTCGTCAGCTTGCCGAGCAATACGCCGCCGGCCTGCTTCATCTTCGCTTCGACCGCCGCATCGTGTTGCGGAATATTGTGTTGCAGGATTTTCGACTGGCCGGTGGTCAGTATTCCCGCGGTGCTGATGACATCCTTCAAACCGTAGGGAATGCCGGTCAACACGCCGGCGGCCGCGCCCTGCATCAGTTGTTTTTCCGCTTCACGCGCGCGCGCGAGCGCCACTTCCGGCGTCTGCGTGACGAAACAATGCAGGCTGGATTCGTGCTTTTCCACACGCGCGAACAAATCCTGCACGACCTCGACCGGCGATGCGGCGCGCTTGCGGTACAAATCCAGCAACTGCGCTACGGTTGCATACTCGGGCGCGCGCTGCGCGACGGCCGCAGGCTTGCGTTGCGGCGCCGGCACGTTCACTTCTTGACCCCGTCGAACACCAGTTTGCGGTAGGCGAATTTCCACGCGCCGTTTTCGCGCTTGATGGTGTCGGTATAAACGCCGGCATGGGTCGTATGCGGCAGCGTGCCGGGTTCGCCGTTATAACCGAACAGGTAGCAGCGCCCGCGTATGGTGTCGTCGTCGATTTTCTCGAGATGCACGCTGCCGTTCCAGTGGCGGCGGTAAAGGTGGGAGCGCGTGGCGTAGTCCTTTGTCTTGTACTCGACCAGCGCGGCGTGGCCTATCACGTCGTAGGTGCCGTGCTGCTCGCCTTTCTCGGTAAAGCAGCTCGCATACCACTCGGCGTCGCCCGCGTCGCTCGCCAGGTTATACGCGGAGTAAAGATTGAGTATCTCGACGTAATCCGCCGGGGCCACCGCAAATTTTTTCATGCTCATTTGAGTTGTTGGTCCGTTGCTGAAAAATCAAATCTCGAGCTTGATGCCCGCGTCCTTCACTATTTTCGACCACTTGGCCATTTCCTCGCGCAAGTACTGCGCGAACTGCTCGGGCGTGTTGGCCACCACCTCGGTGCCCAGTCCGATCATTTTTTCCTTCATCTCCGGCGTTCTCAACACCCGCGCCACCTCGGCATTGAGTTTATCGATGACCGGCTTGGGCGTATTGGCGGGCGCGACCAGCGCCTGCCACGACACCATGTCGAATCCGGGAAACCCGGATTCCGCCAGCGTCGGCACGGTTTTCAAGACCGGAGAACGGTCCTTGCCGGTGACCGCCAGCACCTTGAGCTTCCCGGCATTGATGAACGGCAGTGCCGACGGCAGGATTTCGAACATGACCTCGACAAACCCGGCCATGACATCCGTCAACGCCGGGCCGCTGCCCTTGTAGCTGATGTGCGTCATTGCTATGCCGGCACGCTGCTTGAGCAGCTCGCCGGTGAGATGAGTCGATGCGCCGGCGCCGCTCGAAGTAAAATTGAGCAGGCCGGGACGCTTCCTGGCGAGCGCAACGAGATCCTGAATGGATTTCACCGGCAGCGCGGGAGTGGTCACCACCACGCTGGTCACGACCCCGAGCACGGTCACTGGCGCAAAATCTTTCAGCGGATCGTAGGGCAGTTTCGGGTACAGGCTGGGATGGATCGTCATCTGGCTGACGTTGGCCTGTAGCAGCGTATAGCCGTCCGCTGGCGACTTCGCGACATACTCCGAGCCGACTATCGCGGAAGCGCCGGCGCGGTTTTCGATCACCACCTGCTGGCCGAGCGTTTTCGCCAGGTCCTGGCCTATCATGCGGCCCATGATGTCGGCGCTGCCGCCGGGCGGGAAAGGCACCACCCAGCGCACCGGCTTGTTTGGATAACCCTGCGCCATGGCGGCGGCAAACGCACCGCCCAAACATCCGGCAACGATAACTTTCAATACAGGATTCATGTGTTTGACGCGCGTGGCGCAGCTGTTTCTCTGCACATGATTATAGCGCCACCCTGCATCACGGCAGCGTGAAGTAATGTACCGAGAACAACTGCTGGTCGTCGGTCCAGCACTCCTCCGCTACATAACCGGCGGCGCGGCCCAGTTCCCGCACCTCGGCGAGAGAATACTTGCACGAGTTCTCGGTATGGATGGTTTCGCCGGCACGGAAGTCGAGCGTGCGGCCCGCGATGGTCACGCGCTGTGGCTTGAGGCTCTCGAGGTGCATTTCGATGCGTCCTTGCCCTGCGTCGTAGCGCGCGCGATGACGGAATGCGGCGAGATCGAAGTCGGCGTCAAGTTCGCTATTGATATGCCGCAGCACGTTCAGGTTGAATTCGGCGGTCACGCCCTGTGCGTCGTTGTAGGCGGCGTCAAGGACGGCCGGATTTTTTTTGAGATCGACGCCGATCAGCGCGCCGCCACCCGCACCCAGCAGCGGCGCCCAGCGCGCGAGAAATTCGCGCGCCTCGTCGGGCGTGAAATTGCCTATGGTCGAACCCGGGAAATAAAGCACGCGCCGCGCCGCCGCCAGCTCGGCGTCGGGCAACACGACCGCGCGCGCAAAATCGGCGCGCAATGCGACGATACGCATGTCGGGAAACGACCGCGCCAGCGCGTTGCAGGAAGCTTCGAGCTGTTCGCGCGCAATGTCGATCGCCGCAAACACGGGCGGCCGCAGTTCGTCGAGCAGCGCACGCGTTTTCTCGCCGTTACCACAGCCGATTTCGATCAACGCGCAATCGCCACCCAGCGCGCCGGCCATGGCACGCGCGTGCCGCCTCATGATCGCCAGTTCGGTGCGCGTCGGGTAATACTCGGGAAGACCGCAGATCGCCTCGAACAGCTCACAGCCGCGCGCGTCATAAAAAAACTTCGGCGAAATCTCTTTTTGCGGTTTGCCGAGCCCCGCCCACACTTCCTCGAGCATGCTTTGCTGCGGCGGCAGCAGATCGTGAAAGGAAGTCCGCGCGGAGGTTTGCACCATGAGAGCGTTCGCAAAAAATCCGCAGGGACAGCGTTGTGGAAGGTACGGCGGATGCCGGGCAAACTAGCGACGCTGTTGCAGCGCCCCTGCCCTGATTAATTGACGCTGGTCAGCCTACCGGCTTGCGGCCCGCGTGGCTTTCGAGCCACTTCTTGATGCGGTTGGCGTCGCCGATGCGCGTTTGCTTGCCCCACGAATCGAGCAACACGATGATGACTGGCCGCGCGGCGATCTTCGCCTGCATGACGAGACAGCGCCCTGCTTCGCTGATATAGCCGGTCTTCGACAGGCCGATTTCCCAGGTCGAATTTCTGACCAGGCCATTGGAATTGCGGAACTGCAGGCTGCGCCCGGCGGCGGTTTTGACTTCGTGCGCGCCGGTCGTGGTGAATTCGCGGATCAGCGGGTATTCGTAGGCGCCCTTGACCATCTTTACCAGGTCTTCCGCCGTCGACACGTTTTCGCTCGACAACCCGGTGGCATCGACAAAATGCGTGTTGAACATGCCAAGATCGACGGCCTTGCGGTTCATTGCCGTCACGAACGCGGCGCTGCCCCCCGGGTACGCGCGGCTCAATG
>Ga0114978_10002159_pt1 | contig 16327 bp, 14 predicted proteins | sample S_140212_EF_Meta_FD_87027 | JGI IMG/M metagenome (GOLD analysis project Ga0114978, IMG submission 87027) | Freshwater microbial communities from Lake Simoncouche, Canada to study carbon cycling - S_140212_EF_MetaG | ecosystem: Environmental > Aquatic > Freshwater > Lake | place: Lake... | reverse complement strand
CACAGCCTCGTGGTTGGAGCCAGGGGAGTGCTTCGTCGTGAGCGATGTATCGTTTGAGCAGCTTGTTGGCTCGGCCAACTGGGGACAGTATTCATCGACCCCCGACCTGATCAAGGCGATCGCTAACCCCAGCCTCGGCGTGGGCGCCGACATCCCGCTGCGAGTTCATTCCAGATTCGTGGCTCCAATGCTCGACTTGTCGCTGGCCCTGCTCGGCATTCCCCTAGTTGTTGGCCCCAACCGTCGAGGGATTTTTATAGCTGTGGGGCTGTGTGTCTTGATGACCGTGCTCTTTTTTCTGGTCGTGCTTGGCTGTCATGCGATGGCCGCAGGCTACATGCTCAGCCCGTCACTGGGAGCCTGGACTCCACTACTGCTCTTGGCCCCACTGGCTGCCTGGCGGGCGCAGCCGATGTGGCAGTAAACTGCCGCGCACCTATGGGCCTCGGGAGGCACGCGACTAGAAAATGCGGCCTACTGTGCCGCCTCAACAACGGTTCGAACCGTGAGGGGAGCCAGTTCGGCCAGCGGCACCTGCTTGACAAGCTCATTCGGAATGCGCCACGTGAGGACCGTGCAAAACGCCTGCTTGGGCTCGGCCGACACCCAGATTTCGCACGTGCCTTCTGACCGCTTTGTTTCGGGGTTTCCGGCCACTTTTCGATCAAACATCTGCATTCCGCTGAGGCATAGCACCTGCCACTTTTTCCCTTCTGGCGTCGTATGCAGCTGCTTGTTCCATTCGGCTTCTGGAAATGATTCGTCGGCTCGAACCTGCTCCAGGATGGCCGACTCAATATCCTCCCGCTGGCGCTCATTCGTTGGGACAACACCTACAGTCAGCACAACCGGCAGGCTGGCTCCCGCCACAACAAATTGTTTTTCAAAGGCGAGTTCAAAGCCTGGATACTCCTTGAGAAATGGTGGCACAGCTCGTCTGGGATCCTCCTTGCCGTCTAACTGCGAATCAAAGAAGCGTGGCACCTGTACGCTTACGGCACCTCCTGCGAGCGGGGTCGCAGCGGCATGCAGTCGGGAGAATTCCGCCGCCGTTCTGTATTCCCCAAGCGATTTGCCAAAATCGGTCGTGTATTCGCCAGAGGAACACCCCGCCATGACAAGCCCCAACACCAGCATGAGCGGCAGACATGCCGGTTGAAATCCGCGAGAGAGAGGCGTTGGGATGGACATCCTAGGAGTGCTCCGAGCTTTGAAACAATCGGCTGGCGTATTGGTTGGCGTCATTGTGCCGAATTGAGCGGCAGTGCAAGCGACCCTCATAAAGCCCGCCACAGCCCTCAATACCACCAATCCGCAGACTCTTCGGCATCCCCCGCTTTTATCCAAGCCTTTTTTCTCTACCCCGAACCCCCGAACAGCCGATCATAAAAACTACGGACGAAAGTTTAGATCGAACTGACAGCTGAAAAATTTGTTGTCAAGGCAGTTGTGCAGGCAAAGGAGTGCCAAAGGTCATGCGAATTAACACCACCAGATTTGGACGCATCGATGTCGACTCGGTCGACGTTCTGACGTTTCCCAGTGGTCTACCCGGGCTGGAGGACTGCCGCGAGTGGGCCCTGCTTGCCGACTCAAGCAACGACGCCCTCGGCTGGCTGCAAAGCACCACTCGCGGCGACATCGCGCTTGCCGTGGTGAGCCCACGACGGTTCGTGCCGCAGTATCAGGTGCGGATTCCTCGCAGTGAACTCACGCCGCTAGCCATCAGCGATATCCGAGAGGCTCAGGTGGTGGTCGTTGTCGGCCAAAACGGCAAGACCCTCACGCTCAATTTAAAAGCTCCGATCGTCATTAACCTCGAAGCTCGTACTGGGCGGCAGGTTGTGGCCAGCGGGGAACTTTCCATGCAATACGAACTTTTAACAGAACGCCCCGCACTCAAAAAGAGTGCATAATAAGAGTGACAGCTGACACAGGAATGTCGGCACCACGCAAGGATCAGGAAGGAGCCACCGATGCTCGTACTCTCCAGACAACGCGATGAAAGCATTATGATCGGCGACAATATTGTCGTCACGATCGTGGATATTCGCGGAGATAAAGTTCGACTGGGCATCAACGCTCCGTTCGAGATTCCGGTTCACCGTCAAGAGGTCTACGAGGCCATTCAGCGGGAAAACCTCCGGGCCTCGCGGTTAGAGCCTAGCGATACTCAAGGCATCAATGCGATTGCTGGCCGCAGCCAGGCCAATGCTTCCAAGACCGGACCGACGGGTCAGAATGGTGGTCAGAGTAGCGGCCCAATCAGTGGCTGAGCCGACCCTAGGCCACCCCATCCCCTGCTGACAAATCGGTTCAAAAAGCAAGTTCAGAGGGCAAAGGCCTGTCCTCCCTGTGCCGGATGGATATAGTGTGCGGCATGAACTCCACACGCTCCACACCGATTGGCTCTGCCGTGCCTTCTACGAATGAATTCCTTGTGCGGGTCGGTCACAGCCCCGATCCAGACGACGCGTTCATGTTTTACGCGATTGCAGCAGGCAAAATCGACACCGGCCGCTACCGGTTTGTGCACGAATTGGTCGATATCGAAACACTCAACCGCCGAGCATTTAACGGTGAGTTAGAGCTCACTGCCCTGAGCATTCATGCCTACGCGCATCTGGCCGATCGCTATCTGCTCTGCCCGTGCGGCGCCAGCATGGGGGATGGCTACGGCCCGATTGTGGTCGCGAAAGAGCCGCTCACAAAAGACCAGCTAGCGGAGGCAACCATCGCGGTTCCCGGCACGCTCACCAGCGCTTTTTTGGCGCTATCGCTTTGGCTGGGCAGGAAGTTCAAGCATGTGGTCGTGCCATTTGACCAGATCCTAGATGTGGTGGCAGCGGGGCACTTCGCTGGGCAGCTCATTGATGCGGGCCTTGTGATTCACGAGGGGCAACTCACCTACGGCGAGCAGAATCTCGAACTGGTTGTGGACCTAGGCATGTGGTGGAAGGCCCGCACAGGCCTGCCGCTGCCGCTCGGGGCCAATGGCATCCGCCGCGATCTCGGCGCAGAGGCAATCCATGATATCACGCGACTGCTTTCCGAGAGCATCCAGTGGGGTCTGGATCACCGCGAGGAATCGCTCCAGTATGCGATGCAGTGGGGACGGAACCTGGACAGCCAACGCACAGACACATTTGTGGGCATGTACGTCAACGATTGGACTCGCGACTTTGGCATACCAGGCCGCGCCTCGGTGAAACTGTTCCTCGATGAGGCTTTCGACGCGGGTCTGATCCCCCAGCAAATCGTGGCTGAATTCGTGCCTCTGGCATAAAGGGGCGTGGGCCCTAAGTCTTCGGCCTACGATTGCTATACAAATGATGTCGTCTCACCGACAAATTGGACGCGACCGCGCAGCACCGCACTTCTAGAGAGCCGCGTGCTTCACACGCCGAAATAATCCGGCTCGTTACCCGCCTTCCACTTGATGTTGCAGCCAATGCTGGGCTGCTGCTGGGCCGCAGCGGCTTTGCCGTCAAGCACCGCATCCAGGGCCGCACGGAGATCCTGCCCCGTCACGGGAATGGTGTTGCCGGGCCGACTGGAATCGAGTTGGCCGCGATAGACGAGCTGACGCAGGTCGTTAAAGAAAAAGAAGTCGGGCGTGCAGGCGGCGTGATACGCCTTCGCTACCTCCTGCGACTCGTCGTAGAGGTAAGGGAAAACATAGCCTTGGTTTTCTGCCTCGTGCACCATCTGCTCCGGTGAATCAGACGGATGGTTGGCTACGTCATTCGAGCTAATCGCGACGAATCCAATGCCCCTGGACAGGTAGTCGCGGGCAATGGTTGCCAACTGATCGCTTACGTGTTGTACGAAAGGGCAATGGTTGCAAATGAACATCACAACTGTTCCCTTCGGGCCGACCACATCGGCCAGACCCATCATCCGGCCGTCTACATTCGGCAGTGTGAAATCGGGTGCCTGCGTGCCGAGCGGCACCATCGTGCTGGGGGTGCGAACCATGGGCTCGTTTCCTCTCTTGAGACTCTGATGGAAAGCGGCGTTCAAAATGGAAGCCCTATCGTCCAGCACACAGCGCCCAGAATGCAAGATGCCCGCTCATCTCCCCTGCTAGGCGTTTGTCCCGTCCGCGATCCAACCACCACATGACGCTAGCGTAGATGGGGTATGCTCCTACCAACTGTTTGGCTGCAATGGGGCCAATCGACTCGAAATGCGTCATGGCACCTGCGGAGTCCTGCAACATGAACAACATGAACAACATGAACAACTCTTCCCAGCGGCTGCCGTGTATTGTTTTTCTGACTGCTGTCGCTGCCATCGGAGTCTTTGGTTCGCCACATGCCATGGCCGACGACCCGCTCTTGCCACCCAAAGGCGAGGTGCTGAAATTCTCGTTTGCAAAAAGCACTGTCTATCCTGGAACCGTGCGAGATTACTGGATCTATGTACCCAGGCAGTTTGATGGCACATCACCAGCGTGCGTGCATGTGAATCAGGACGGCATCCAATACGATGCCCCAGCGGTGTTCGACCGATTGATCCACGAACAGAAGATGCCGGTCACGATCGGCGTCTTCGTGATGCCAGGCAGGGTGCCGGCGACTGCCCCCCACGCACTCGATCGATTCAATCGCAGTTACGAATACGATGGCTTGGGAGATGACTACGCTCGGTTTCTTCTCAAAGAACTGTTGCCGGATGTTGAAACCCGCAAAGCCTCTGATGGGCGAGCCCTCGTGCTTTCTCACCAAGGCAACGACCGATCGATTGGTGGAAGTTCCAGCGGGGCAATCTGCGCATTCACTGCGGCGTGGGAGCGGCCGACGGAATTTTCCAGAGTGTTCAGCGCCATCGGCACCTATGTTGGACTGCGTGGCGGCCACAGTTACTCGACTCTGGTTCGTAAAGTGGAGCCAAAGCCCCTGCGGATTTTCCTGGAAGATGGGTCCAACGACCTGAATCTCTACGGGGGCGACTGGTGGATGGCCAACCAAGCGATGCAACGGTCACTGGCGTTTGCTGGCTATGACACCAAATATGCATGGGGCGATGGCGGACACAATGGCAAGCATGCCACCGAAGTTTTTCCTGAGGCGATGGAATGGCTCTGGAAAGACTGGCCTCAGCCCATTGCGGCCGGCAGGGGAAGCCCGCAATTGCAGGAGATTCTCATTCCGGGAGAGGAATGGAAACTGGTAGGCGAGGGCTATGCGTTTACCGAAGGACCGGCTGCCAATGCCAAGGGGGATCTTTTCTTTAACGATGTGGGGAAGAGCAAAACATATCGAGTCACGCCCGATGGAAAGGCTACCGAGTGGCTGGCCGATTCTAAAAAAGGTGATGGACAGAACTTTGCACCGGATGGACGACTGATTGCCGCAAGTGGCGACCATGCAATTCTGGGCTGGAGCCAGGATGGAATGAGCGAGCGAATTGCGGATGGTTTTCGGGGCAATGACATCGTAGTCAATGCAGAGGGCCGCATTTTTGTCACCGAACCAGCCTGGGATGGAACATCGCTAAGCAAGATTCATTCAATCAGCCCCACGGGCGAAGACCGCATTGTGGATACGGGCCTGAAGTTTTCAAACGGCATCTGCCTGTCGCCCGACCAGCGCCTGCTCTACGTGGCAGACAGTCGCACCCACTGGGTGTGGAGCTACTCGGTCGAATCCGACGGCACGCTTTCCAACAAGCAGCGTTACTACCATCTCCACGTACCCGACACGGCTGATGACAGCGGCGCCGATGGCATGCGAGTCGATCGGGATGGACGCCTCTACGTGGCGACTCGGATGGGCGTTCAAATCTGCGATCAGGCCGGGAGAGTACTCTGTATCGTGCCAACCCCCAACGGTCGTGTTTCGAATATCGCTTTGGGCGGAAAAGACTTCGATACGCTCTTGGCAACCTGCGGCGACAAAGTCTACATGCGAAAGCTCAAAGCCAAAGCGGCGTTGAGTTTTCTTCCACCCATCCTACCACCAGCACCGAAACTCTAACCGCCTATGGAAAAGTCATCTATGCACTTTTCCCACTTGAAAATCTCGGGTTTGTGTGGGAGCTGCGCACCCGGAACCGCGTTGTGCGTGCCACACAGCACACGTCGAACGAACTGACGGCTTGGACCGCCTCGGGCTACTCACTCCGAAAGAGGCGTCGGGCCGTAGCCGTGGTTGCCGCGGCCAGTTTTTCAAGGGGCTCGCCCCGAGCAATCGCCAAACAATTTGCCGTATGCACCACGTAGCTTGGCTCGTTGCGGCGGCCCCGGAGGGGTTCGGGTGAGAGGAACGGACTGTCTGTCTCGATCAGCATTCGATCCAACGGCACCCTGGTGGCCACCTCTCGCAGCGTGGCCGACGATCGGAATGTCACCATGCCCGCAAAACCTATGTGGCAGCCCATCGCAACGGCTTCGGAGGCCTGTTCGGCCGTGCCCGTAAAGGAATGCAGCACCACAGCCAGCGGCCCGCGAACCAGTGCCTCCTGCAGCATGGACAACGTGTCGGTAATACTGTCCCGCGTGTGCACAACCAGCGGTAACACGTGCGTTTGGGCCAAACGGATATGCCGGTCGAAAAATTCCCGCTGGAGCTCGCGAGGCGCGTGCTCGCGATACCAGTCGAGGCCAGTTTCGCCAACTGCAGCCACCCTGCCGGAGGCCACCAATCGCTCGATGCGGTCCCACTCATCGGCGTTGATTTCGTGCACGTCGTTGGGATGAATACCTGCCGCAGCCACGAGTCCACGCTCACGGCCTGCCAGATCGGCCGCGGCCTCACTGTCGGCTGCCCGCGTGCCGATGATCGCCATGCCCGTCACGCCCGCCTTGCGGGCTCTGCCCAGCACATCCGGCAAGTCCTGACCGTAGCGCATCGGGTCCAGATGGCAGTGGCTGTCAAAGTATTCCATTGGCGAAGTGCCTCGGCCGGCCAACGATTACTCTTGAGTCCCGCATACAGTTCCACGCACGCTTGCGCACGGCCATCAACGCTGGCTCCCGCCTTCATGCACGCTGACGGACCAGCAGTTGTCCGAGCACGTCGCTGTGGCCGAGCGTTGTGCCGCGGGCCTCACGGGCCAGTTCTAGCGATATTGGATCAGCGTCGGTCGTCTTGGAGATACTCTCGATGATCTCATCAATCTCCACCAATTGCTTTTGCAGTTCATTCAGAATGCGAGGCAAAAGAGATCGTAGGTCAATGTCGTGCGTGGCGGTAAAGTGAATCGGATAGGCTAGCCGCGGCAAGTTAATGTGACGCTGCTCCAGAACAACGCCAGCGCGTTCCACGATGTTTTTATGGTCGCCCACAAGATCGGCCAGCGCCAGCTTGATCGCCTCGTCACCGGGATACGACCAAATCCCAGCATCGGCGACATACATCGCCATCGACGCATGGAGGAGGCTGAGCAAACGAAAGAGTGGAGAAGGATTTTTCATAAGAATGCAATCAGGACGCAAACGAGCCCGCCAACTGGGCGTAGGCGTAGAGACCAGACCAAAACAGGCCGAACACAACCACTGGCACAACTATCACCGTCACAACACCCCCAGGCAGGGACACCAGCGGAAACGGTTGAGACACCCGTTCACCCGATGGCGGATCAAATGTCATCACCTTCAGAACACGGAGGTAATAAAAGAGGCTTACCACCGTATTGAGGCCGCCGACAACCAGTAGCACAAGCATCAGCGGCCGCTCGGCCTCCGCTGATATGGCCTGCACGAGCGACGAAAAAATGAGAAACTTCGCAATGAATCCAGCGAACGGCGGCAGTCCGATCAGACTCACAAGCACAACTGCGGCCGCTACAACAATCCCAGGACTCGTGTAGACCAACCCCGCATACGAAGCGATCTCTTCACTACGAAGCGTGTTGCGCAAGAGGGCCACGATGGCAAACGCTCCCAGATTCATAAAGACATATGTGCCGAGGTAGAAGGCCACCGCACTCACTGCATCGCGGGAGCCCGCTGGTGTCACACCGGCCATGGCTACCGCTGCGGCCACGCCCATCATGAGGTAGCCTGCATGTGCGATCGTGGAATAGGCCAGCAGTCGCTTCATGTTGGTCTGACCATACGCCGCCAGATTGCCCAGCGTGCAGGTGAGCGCTGCCATGAGCCCGATCAGGGCCACGATGAAGTGCCGGGTGTTGGCCAAAGCAGCCAGCGAGTGATCGTTGATCACCGTGACCCCAGCGGTGTCCGCCGCAGCAGTCGCTGCGGTGCCGATCGTTGCTACGGCAGCAGCCGTCGGGAGTGGCATTCCTAGCCCAAACGCCACTCGCAACAGGAGAGCCACCGCCGCCGCCTTGCTGGCCACGGAGAGAAAGGCGCCGACTTCTGCCGCCGCACCTTCGAATACGTCTGGACACCAGAAGTGAAAGGGGACTGCCGAGAGCTTAAACGCCAGTCCTACGGCCAGCATCAGTCCGCCGAGCGCGAGCACCATCACACTGCTGTCGGCGGTGCCTGAGTCGGCCAGACGGGCCAACTGCATGGCCATGCTTGGAAGATGGCATGTACCCAGCACGCCCGCCAGCAGGCTCACTCCATAGAGCATGACTCCGGCAGCCCCGGCGCCGTACACCGCATATTTAATCGCCGCCTCAGAACTCGCCCGCCGCCCCTTGAGCAATCCCGCCAACGCATACGACGGCACACTGGCCATCTCAACGGCCATGAACAGCATGAGAAGGTGATTGGCCGAGGCCATCAGACACATGCCCAGCGTGGCCCCCAGCACCAGCGTGTAAAAATCGGCGCCATCTTCCCGGTCGGGAATGCCCGACACCTTCGTAAAGACGATGTAAAGCACGAGGAATCCCATCAACAAAAACCGTATGTACGCCGTGAGCGCGTCGAACACGAGCAGACCGGTGAAAAGTTCTTGTCGGGCTACAAGCGACTCGCCCCCCACGCCACCAGCTAGCAACCACGGCGAGCCGGGCAGGCCCCGCAGATCACACCACGCATACCAGAGCGCAAAGCAGACCCCGCCGAGCGCAATGATTCCGGCATCGAGCAGGCGTAACAGGGGCAGCATACGGCAGAGCAACACAAGCACAACCGTTGCCGACAGGCACAACTCCGGCCGAAACAGCGGCAGCGACACCGAGAGGGTGTCGTGGAGAGAGCCAGTGATGAGCGTTCCGAGATTCACGAACGATGTTCTCCTGATTCTTCCGAAAGATGCCTAGGGCTTGCCAACCGCCTCAGCAGCAGGAATACCACTTGAATCCCCGCCGATTGCCACGCTGTCCGCTGCCACATTCTTGGGGGCATCGTGCACGCGGCGAGTCCAATCGGCCAGCGTTTCAACCTGACGGTTGACCGTGGGCGTGACATAGTTGAAGAGGATCTGAGGCGCCACGCCAAACACGATGGCTAAAAATACAAGCGGCGCAGCAATCGCCAGTTCGCGAGGCGTGATGGGCGTGAGGTGGTCGCCGTGGGGCCCCTTGTATTCTGCCCCCAGATACACACGCTGAATCGCCCATAGGATGTAGGCGGCCGTCAGGATTACGGTGAACGCCGATATCACGGCCAACACGCGACTGTAATTCCAACTCGAAAGCGTCACGAGCACCTCGCCAATAAAGCCACACATCCCCGGCAGCCCGAGGCCTGCAAAAAAGATGGCAACGGCCAACCCGCTGTAGACAGGCATGCGATTGAAGATGCCGCCAAACTCATCCAGATTGCGATGGTGCACCCGGTCGTAAAGCACACCCACCATAAAGAACATGCCGGCTGAACTGATGCCGTGGGCAAGCATCTGAAACATCGCGCCGTTGACGCCCTGAGCCCAGGCATCCCAGCGGTATTCATGTCCAGCCACTGCGCTCCACACTCCCAAGCCCAGCATCACATAGCCCATGTGGCTCACCGAGCTGTAGGCCACCATCCGCTTGAAGTCTTTCTGTGCCAGCGCGGCAAAAGCTCCATACACCATCGACACCACACCAAGTCCGCATACAAGCCATGCCAGCGAGAGTCCTGCGCCGGGGCAGATCGGATAGCAGATTCGCAAAATGCCGTAGCCGCCCAGCTTGAGCAGCACGCCGGCGAGAATCATCGAGATTGGCGTCGGCGCTTCGACGTGCGCATCGGGGAGCCACGTGTGGACGGGCACCACAGGCACCTTGATGACAAAGCCAATCAGCAGCAACAAGAATGCCCACATCTCTAGGCTCATACCCCACACCTGCGCAGCGGCAAATGGTGAATTCGGCATCTGGCCGATCTGAGCCAAGGCCAATAGATTGAATGTATGTAATGGCGACTCTGCTGCATGAATTGCCGCCAGAGGGCCTGTGCGAGCTGCCCCTTCGAGGACAGGGCTTACGACATGTGCAGCAAGCAGCTGCTTATCGGAGAGCGACCGAAGATCGCTGGCGAAGTAGAGCATCAAAATCGCCAACAGCATCAGCACACTGCCCAGCAGCGTATAGAGAAAAAACTTAATGGCGGCATATTCGCGGCGAGGCCCACCCCAAATGCCGATCAGGAAGTACATCGGCAGCAGCATCACTTCCCAGAACACATAGAAGAGAAAGAAGTCGAGCGACACAAATACGCCCAGCATGCCTGTTTCTAAAAGCAAAAACAGCACAAAATAAGCCTTCACATGCTTCGTGATCGGCCAACTTGCCGCAGCGGCCAGCATCGACAGAAATGTTGTCAGCACAATCAACGGCATGCTGATGCCATCCACGCCCAGCAGGTATTCGATGCCAAAGGCTTGAATCCAAGGCAGTTTCACCATGGCCTGCATTCCCGGTTCGCCAAGCGTAAATTGGGCCGGGCCGATGGCTCCAAAGAGCCCAGGCACAGCCATCCACAGCGACAGCCCAAACACAACTGCCGTGGTGAGCAGAGCCACCCATCGCACAAACTCTTCTCGTGCCTTGGGAATGATCGGCAGCGAGAGGACAGCCGCCATGATCGCTGGCAAAAACACAATTGCCGACAGGGGCCAGAGAGCGGGTTGATTCAGTGAGAAGGTCGGGGGCATGGGAGCATCCGTCGGGGTTTCTGCGGCCGGGAAGTTTTGAGTGTGAGGTCTGTCCGAGTTGCGTTGTGTCGAGTGCAGTGAGGAATGAAAAGGAATCAGCCGGCCAGCGAGCAGCGAAACAAAAGACTGGCCAGCACAAACAGAGCCACCGTGCCGATGACGATAAACATCACGTATTGCCGGAGGTGGCCTGTCTGGAGTTGCTTGAGCGTGAGGCCAGCATTCCACGTCGCATGGGCCGTTGCGTTTACGAGGCCATCCACCAGCGTGCGATCGATCCATGCATCAAAGCCGGCCAACTGCCTTGCGGTCCATGCGATGCCGTCGATAATGCGATCGATTACACCGCGATCGGTGCCGCTGGCGAGGCTAGCGATGCCCAGCACAGGCACCACAAAAACTGCATGGTAGAGTTCGTCAAAATACCAACGGCCAGCTAAGAACCGATACACAGGGCGAAACAGATACGCCACCACCACGGGCGAGACAAATCGCCACAGATACATCACCGCGGCCAGCAGCACGCCAACCGCAGCCGTGGCAAATGCAGTGAGCGTGGCCGTCACATGGATGGGCCCAACGTGACTCTCGTGTTCAGCCGGAATCGTGACACCTCCAAACACAAAGCCGCCCGTGGTTGCCTCCGCCGTGCCCGCAGGCCGAGCTTGCTCCAGCAGATTGGCGACACCAAAACCGCCTGGGAACGTCCAGCCAGCAACGACTGCCAGCACGGCCAACACCACCAGCGGAGCCACCATCACGGTGGGTGATTCGTGAGCGTGTTCAGCGATGTGATGGTCCCGAGGAACACCGGCAAATGTCAGAAACCAGAGCCGAAACATGTAGAAGGCCGTCAGCAGGGCACCGCCGGCCACTGCGGCATAGAGAATCCAGTGCGTTGGGTTGGCCTGCGAAAACGCAAGCGCCTGCGCGAGAATCGCGTCTTTGGAATAGTAGCCGCTCAGGCCGATCACAAATGGCACGCCAGCGCCGATAATCGCTAGGCATCCCACGAGCATGGTGCCGGCTGTCCATGGCATCTTCTTGGCCAGCCCACCCATCTTGCGCATGTCGTTGGTGTGGCAGGCGTGAATCACCGATCCAGAGCAGAGGAAGAGGAGGCTTTTGAAAAAGGCATGCGTGACGAGATGAAATAGCCCGGCCACCCATCCCCCAACGCCCAACGCCAGCATCATGTAACCCAGTTGACTGACCGTCGAATAGGCCAGCACCCGTTTGATATCGGTGGCCACCAGCGCGATGGTGGCAGCGATGAAGAGCGTGATCGCACCGACGTAAGCAATCACCAACAGCACATCGGGAGTGAGCACAGGAAAGAAACGGCCCACGAGATACACACCCGCGGCCACCATGGTGGCCGAGTGCACCAGAGCCGAGACGGGCGTCGGGCCCTCCATCGCATCAGGCAGCCAGACAAAAAGCGGGAACTGCGCGCTTTTCCCAATGCATCCGCAGAATATTCCAATGCCCGCAATAAACAAAAGCCAGCGACCCATACCCATGCTCCGCCAATCGTCGAGCCGGCTGGCCAATTCGCTGGCGGCATCCCGCGGGCGATCAGCGTGGTCGATGCTTATCTGCGCGACTGCGGCGGCGGCGGCAAACTTCACCATACCGTCTGGCACCCGCAACGCATGGCCGCCCTCGGCGGGCCGCACGAGGCTCAGGAGTCCCTGCCGTACGTTCATTGAACCATCTGGGGCCCGTTCGACTGAGTCGGCAAAATGGAGTGTGCCAAGCGCCCCCCACAGGGCCATCAGGCCGATGAGCATGCCGAAGTCGCCGATGCGATTGACGATGAAGGCTTTATTGGCGGCGTTGGAAGCGCTGGTGCGTTCGTAGTAGAAGCCGATCAAAAACCACGAGCAAATGCCTACTAACTCCCAGAAAATAAAGACCATTGCCAGATTGCCGGCAATCAATATCCCCAGCATCGAAAAACAAAAGAGGGAAAGGGCCTGAAAGAAACGAGAAAACCGGCCTGGGCGGTGCAGGTCTCCGCCGCCGGCAAGATGGACTTCATGATCTGTGACATCGTGCAACTCGTCGTGCATGTAGCCTGCCGCATAGATGTGGATACATGTGGCGATACACGTCACCACCACAAACATCAGCACCGTCAGGGCATCGATATACCAACCGATAGTGAGCTTGAGATTCCCACCTTGGTAGAGCGTGTACCAATCGCCCGAGTAGGCCACCGGCGCGTGAACCGCAGCAGGTCTCTGGGCCTCGTGCGACTCGGCATGCGAGTCTTCGGCATGCCCAACATGCCCGGCATGCACAACGCCCTGCACTGGGTGAGCGGCCAGCCACGTACCCATCGCCGCGAGCGAAAGCATAAGCGACGCGACGATGGCCGCGGTCGATACCCACGCGGCATTTTTTCCGTGCTGCCCCATTCGCGGTCCGAAAAACAGGATCGCGACAAACGCCACGAGGGGCGTCAGCCAGGCCAAGCCAAGCAGCATCGAGAGTTGAGAGGCGGTTTCCATGCTAGTCATACGGGAAGCGGGTCAGACTGAAGGCATCAATTGGCCAGAGTGATCCGATAGGGGGTTATCGCGTCAGCCCTTTAGGTCGTCGGCTTGGTCGATATCAACGGTGGAATGGTTGTTATAAAAATTGAGAGTGATCGCCAGCGCCACTGCGGCCTCGGCGGCCGCCAGCAGGATCACAAACAGGGCGATGGCCTGGCCGTCTAGGCCGATTGAGGCGGTTTGCTCGCCCTGCAAATACGGAGAAGAAAACGCGACGAAGTTAACATTCGCGCCGTTGAGTACCAGTTCGATCCCCATTAACACCCCTAGGGCATTGCGCTTCACAGTCATGCAGACAATCCCCGCAGTAAACAGGATTGCCCCCACTACGAGATAATGAGTGACGCTGACGGGATCGCTCAAGAGATTGACGGCAAACAGACTGGCGAGAACCGTGGGTGCATGCATCGGATTCAGGGGGTTCATCGGGGGCCTCCGGATGCAGCCACATCGGCTGTTTCGATCCCTCGTGGAGTTCGCCGTCGCTTGGCTCTCGCCAGATAGGCAGCCCCAACGAGCACAACGAGCAAATGAACCGACACGATCTCAAACGGCAGCAGATACCCACTCCGCACAAGCGATGGCGATGTGCCAGCCGGGGGATCATCGACTCGCACGCCCAGCAGGGCCATGCCCAACGGTGTTGCCGATGGATTGGCCACCTCACCCACTCCCGGCCGACGCCAAGCTTCAACCGAGAAGGCCGCTTGGAGGAGCACGACCAAGAGCGCAGCCCCCACGACGCCAGCCAACACTCGATCGTTCGTGGATGTCTTTATCGAAATGAAAGGAGCCTGCGCCGTGAGCATCACGCCGAAGACCAGCAACACAAGAGTGCCACCAACATAAATCATGAGCTGCATAGATCCGATGAACTCAGCACCAGCCAGAAAAAACAGTCCGGCAGTGGACCCCAGCGATAGCACAAGATAGAACGCCATCCGCACGATGTTGTCAGCCACGACGACAGCCACAGCAAACGCGCATGCCAACCCTGCAAACACCAGAAACAAGACCGAATGCCAGTTGATCGCCGCAAGCATCATGGATGCAATCATGGCTGCACCTGCATGAGCTTCTTCGGCGGGACCGCTGCTGCTGGAACGGCTGTGCCGCGTGCCGCCGCCCGCCCGCCGGGGCCTTCCAGCCAGCCTTCCCGAATCTCTCCGGCCGGCCGCGACATCCCTCGCATGACACCTCCTGGCAAAGCCAACTGCCAAAACATCGCGCCTGCAAACATTGCTGCCGCGATCGGCGTGCAGTATTTCAGGCAGGTTGTCATCACTTGATCGATTCGGAGTCGCGGCAATGTCCACCGCACCCACATCATCACCAGCACGCCGAGCGTGGCCTTCCCCATCAGATTAAAGCAGCCGATCAACCGCACAAAATAGTTGGCGGTGTCGCCGGTGCCCGCACTGAGGCCAAGCAGTTCTGCCACTGGGATCGGGCCATTCCAGCCCCCCATAAACAACAGTGCAGCCAACGCGCTAACAAGAAACATCGAGCCGTATTCGGCCATGAAGAAAAAGCTCCATCGCATTCCCGAGTATTCGGTGTGAAAGCCGGCCACCAGTTCGCTTTCGGCCTCAGCCAAATCAAACGGTGCACGATTGACGCTCGCCACAGCACACGTCACGTAGACCCAGAAAATGACAAACGTGAAGGGGTCGTGAAACAGATACCAATTGGTGACCCAGCCTGCTTGCTTCTCCGCGATTGTGACCAGGTCCATGCTGCCAGCCAACATCACGGGCACCACCACGCACATCCCTAGCGGCACCTCATAGCTCACCACCTGTGCCGCTTCTCGCATGGCGCCAAAGAGCGACCACTTCGAGGCCGATGCATACCCTGCTAAGATCACACCAAATACCTCTAATCCCAGCACGGCCACGACGAAAAACACGCCCACGTTAAGACGCTGTCCAACGAAGTCAAATGCAAATGGCAACGCAATAAAGGCGCAGAACGATGCGCAAAAACTCACATAGGGGGCCAACTGGAAGAGCATGCCATCGGCCCCCTCGGGCATGAGATCCTCTTTGCCCAACAGTTTGATGCCGTCGGCCAGCGACTGCAGCCAGCCAAACCGACCGCCGGTGCGAGTGGGGCCGAGGCGGTCTTGGATGCGGGCGGCAATCTTTCGCTCGGCCCAGATAAACACAAGGGCTCCGCCAGCGATCACGTTAAGGATCAACGCAGCTGCCACGCCCGCCGTGATTACCCACGCCAGCCACTCGGGCAGCCCAACAGTATTGATGAGAAAATCAGCCATCCGTGAGGGGTCGCACGCCGACAAAAAGAGGCTCAAATGCAGATTTCTCGGCCGGAAACCCACATCGTGAAATTTCGCACGAAGTGTGCGCTAACCCGACCACAATCACAAGTGGCGGAGTGAAAAAACGCAAAAAGGTGCGGCTCGACCAGTTTGCATTGCCGTGCGGTTTAGTTCGGCGTCGGGCATGGCCTCCCGCCCAGCCGTCCCACGCTTGTCGATCCCGTCCCCTTAGGTTCCCGCCGCCCCAACTCCTGCCCCACCTGTCCATAGAAGCCCGAGGCGTAAAACGAAGTGGAATCCGGGTTGCTGCACATGTGGCTATACCGTCATTGGCTCCGGAATGGCAGAAGTCTCCTTGCGGCGACTTTTTCTCTGCAGTCCTTCTGTGGCGAGATATGACGAGGAACAATCGACAAATTCAAATACTCGTCGAGCTTCCGCCCGTTCGATCGCTCTGCATTCTTAGCCTTTGAATGCCTTTGAAT
>Ga0114978_10002158_pt1 | contig 16329 bp, 13 predicted proteins | sample S_140212_EF_Meta_FD_87027 | JGI IMG/M metagenome (GOLD analysis project Ga0114978, IMG submission 87027) | Freshwater microbial communities from Lake Simoncouche, Canada to study carbon cycling - S_140212_EF_MetaG | ecosystem: Environmental > Aquatic > Freshwater > Lake | place: Lake... | reverse complement strand
GTAAACTGAAGATGCATGTTGGTATTAATCATATATATTTTCTCGGTGGGATGAATATAAAGTAATTTTATTTCGCCATCCGCTTTATCAGTCACAGAGAAATTTTGACGAATATTCGGTATGGTAGATTCAGTGCCCTCCTCTATAGGGGTAATATTTTCCCGTTGTAATGTGTATGAGGAAGGTCCTACGAAATTTTTTGTAGTGATACGGCCACCTTCTTTATAGTCTTTGCCCCATAATAGTTTCATATAGTCTTGTAAAACCATATTTTGTTCGCCATAAGAAACTGGATAATTGGTGCCTTGTAAACCAGAGAGGATATATTTGATGACTTGTTTCATCGCCTGGTTGATTAAATCAGGTGTATTATAACGCGTACCAACACCGATTTTAGAATTGATGCACTCTATTTCTATTTCGTATTTTTCTAGCCCGTCAAAAACCCCTGAATCTTTGATATTAAACTCGGGTACATAAAATCGGCCTTGTTTTTTCGAATCTTTGACGATACTTAAATCCACCATAAATGGAAACTGGTAGCTGCCGACCATGGTACACCGGTTTAAATATCTGAATGTTTTTTTATTTTCTGGCCATTTGTCTTTTATAGATCGGACCAGGGGCGACCGCTCATCTAAATTTATTTCGGTATTTAATGTGGTGCGGAAATTAAAATCATCAAAATTAACCGGGTATAGATTGTCCGAATCTTTAGAGGGTTTAAACGGTTGTTTTTGCTGAAATGAAATGCCTCCGCGAGTGATGTTGTCTAGTTTATCGGTTTTACAATAGGTTTGAACATTTTGCAGACCGTTTATCTCGGTTCTTATATTGGACATTTTGGTGGCACCGGTTCTAGGATCTACATATTGGTTTTGGATACGCAGCAAATAATTATTTTCAGTTTTAAAAGTAAAGCCCATCGATAAAAGTTTTTGAACAACATTATCATAATCAATGCGCGTGATTGACTTTATGCCTAATGTTCCAAATTTACTTTCCAATTCCAATGATTCATTTGTATTTGATCTGTGTACATTGGCTAAATACAATTCCAGCATAGTAGTTAACTGCTCTTGATTTGATTTAGTTGATTTAGATATAGCTATATCTTTCTTATCAGACATGCTGGTATATATAATTATAAACTATAATATTTATATTAATTTAATATCAATTTTCAATCGGGGGCTCTGCCCCCCAACCCCCGGATGATGATATAGCGGTTAAAATTATGTTATATTGTAAAAATATAATGTAATGTTACCATCTATATTATATGGATTAGGGCATGAGTAGCTGGTTGGTGTCTCCCAGAATATCTTCATACAACACTGTTTTAAGTTTATTTTTACCAGTTTCAGAGTTTGTAATGGGAATTTCTAGCCGCGTACAAATATCTTGTAGCTCTTTCACACTATAACTGCCTGGTGATGCCAATGGCTTTTGAACATTATCTATTTTCCAGAATGTAGTAGAGAGCATTGCCATATAGTCTTCATTGACATCGTATTTCACACTATTCGTTTTCTTTCCATACACAATAACACCAGTACCATTGTTGATGCTGTCTGGTGTACTTTTATATAAAAATTCACAATACTTGCGGCCATAAATATAAGTTATAGATACTTCATGTACCAAGCATAGAGCGTGAAGACCCTTTAATGTAATGACCTGTTTATTTGCGAGTTCATCTTCAATCTCATTAATTTTAAGTTTAGCTTCTTTAAACTTATCTTTCATAGACCGCATTTTTTCAACCGTAGCTATTTTAAACGTCTTTTCAGTAGCAAAATGGTCCGAGTTATGCAGTTCATATTCTTCAAACCCATTTAGAATGATGTAAAAACACCAGAATAATGTATCCTTTTGAAAAGGGGTAAATTGAGTGTCGGATTTCTTAACATGTGGCGAATGCAAAGGTGCCGAAGGCAAAGGTACCGAAGGCAAAGGTGCCGAATGCAAAGGTGCCGAATGCAAAGGTGCCAAAGGCAAAGGTACCGAAGGCAAAGGTGTTGCCACAACAGTCGGGTTTTGAGAAGATTGATGTTGTAGTAGCTGTTGTTGAAGATGAAGTAGTTGTTGTCTAAACTGTTCTTGTTTAAGATCCTGTGCCTCTTCTTCTTTAATTCTCTTTTCTTCTTTGATTTTTTCAACAATCATAGTAGAGAAAACCTTGTTGTATTTGGCCATATTTCCTCTAGTAAACATGTATTCTTCCAATTTATTGAATATTTGTTCCGATGTAAGATCATCTTGAATAGACATTTTATGGTTAATATGCTATTATAAATTAATATAATGTCTTTATATCACTTTTCAACCAACCTTTGAAAAAGGTTGTGCCAAATCCACCTTTGTTTTGCCACGCGTGAGCCATTAAAGTCATATAAAAAAAGATATTACCTATTTTTTATTTTTTATTTTATTTATAGTTTTATAGTTTTATAGTTTTATTTATATTTTTTTATTTTTTATTTTTTATTTTTTATTTATTGTTTATGCCATTGCCAATACTGTCTTGATTTTAAGACTGCCTGCGAACATTTCAATCACCTTCCGTCCATCTTCTTCTTTTGAACCAAAGGTCTTTCTTTGAATAGTTTCAATTGATTTTTGTCCATATTTACGAGTAAACATGGTTATGGGTGTAATATCAACCCCCATAAAAGTCATACAGTGCGGGACTGTTATTACATAGTCGCCCAGAATTACGGCATCTTTACGTGTTTTTATAGCCGCTTTTGATACAATCTGAAACCACAATTCAATTGGCAATTGTGGCAATGATTGATTTTTTCCCATTTCATTGGAAAGCCATTCAGATACATTTCCAATGTCTTTTTTTGATGAAACGAGCAATTTTGTAAAAGAGACTATTTGGCTTTGAATCGCTGCCATTTTCTTAAGATATACAAATTAAGAGTAATAATAAAAGTATTTCAATTTTACATCGATTTTGCCACGCTTTTTCCATGTCAAAAGCGGTTAGGAAAAAAACGTCTTTTCAATCAGTTCCTTTTCAGTCTCAATCTTATTTAAATGCTTTTGCTGTTCATCTACATAACACGCATATTTATCGAGTTCTTTAAGGACATCTTCGTTTTGTTCTGTTAGATTGATAAATGTACCATTGTTATTTTCATTTGTTTTCACGGATACATGTTTATTTAAAATTCGCAGCACTTCAATTTGGTGGTATTTTGGCATCGCTTCAATCCGCTCCTTTAATTTTAAAACGTTCATTATTTAAGTATAATAAAAAAATGTGTTTAACTCTTTTTTATTATTATAATAGTTTGGTTGATACTATTCTGATATTACAAGTCTAATCTTTTTATTTGGGATAATGTGTGTTTTTTTTCCTGCTACTTGGTTATTTACAGGTTCGTTTTCGTGATCGTTTTCATTTTCATTTAAATCTTCTTTATCACCATCGCCGCCCTTTAATCGAGGCTGCTTATACCTCTCTTCCTTGGGTTCAATCAGTTTCGCGATAATAGAAATATATTTATCATTCAATTCAAACCGCTGACCAATCACAGCCACCTTTATTTCGTCATTTTCTTTAATCGACGCGAAATAAGGTAGCGAGTAATGATGATCACGAGCAATAAATATAACGACCGGACTGGGCGTTTCATTGGTTTCGGCTCGAATACCCGCTTTTGTGATGTTCTTTGCTACGCATTTAATATGCATACCTTCCACTGGAGAGCATACTAAACATTCAAAGGTAACTTCAAATATAATATCCGGACCATTTACCAACCCACTCGAGTAGGTCAGTATTTTCGTAGAATTGGGTTTTACAAAACCATCTACTACACATTTGCCTTCAATTTGTAAAGAAATCACTTTTTCCAATGTTTGTTTAATGTTATTTCCAACATTAATGATATTTACCGGAATACTACGCGTAATAAGTGCTGTGCTATATATACCTATATATTTAGGTTTGTTAAATTTAGGTTTAGGTTTAACCACTGTTTTTTTTACGGTTACTACAGTTGGTTCTTCTGCTGGCGGTGGCGTGGTAGGCCCTTCATAGGTTGGCGTAGTTGGCCCTTCATAGGTTGGCGTGGTTGGCCCTTCATAGGTTGGCGTAGTAGGCCCTTCATAGGGTGGCGTAGTAGGCCCTTCATAGGGTGGCGTGGTAGGCCCTTCTGGTGTTATTAATTTGGATACAGTGTCAGATACAGTGTTTATCGCGTTTGTAATAATATCCATGATTGAAGATATGTTATATATTATAGTGATAATAATATTTAAATCAAATTCAATTTTTGGCACAAAGTTATACCGATAATTTTTCTATTTTAACCAATAATGCTTCTACTGGATTTAAAAACCAATAGAGTCCATTTTTCTTTTCCGTGTTATAGATACGCAATATAAATTCTAATAGTATACACACTTGTATTCTGTTCATATCGGGTATGTTATCAAATATTTCTCTACCAATGATCTCATTTATTGTTTTAATAGATTTATTTTTATCCGATTGATCACATCTGGCTCCTTTTTGACGTGGTTTATTTAGATCTTTCAATTTAAATATAATATAATCTTTCTTGAAGTTAACCATAAACCCAATTAATGTATTAAACTTATTTTTAGCAGGTATAGCTTTTTCAACTTCTTTCCCCAAATCTATTATATCTTCGGGCTGTGCTGGAACCCAACTATTATCTTCTTTGTTTTTTACGAGTATTTTAAGTTCACCGTCATTATTAACGATCATTCCAACCACACCTTTATTGGTGATAATATCAGCATCGATATATTGTTTAACTCTCTTGCCAAAATCTACATCGGTTGGAATAGTATCTAAATTATTCATCAATACCAGCCTGTTTTCAAAAGAAAGTTCATCTATGATATGCGCCACCACTGTATTCAATAAAGTATCTCTACTAGTTACTTTTTTACTTTCCAAATCAGTCATCGCCAAACTGCATAAATCATACCAAGATTTTCCAGAAGGGTTGGAAGAAATGGCCACATTATAGTTTTCCAACAATTGTGTAAACAATGCGACAAAAGCCGTCTTTTGTGGTGGTTCTGATTGTACAGAGGGTTGTTGTACAGACGGTTGCCGTATTAAGGGTTGTTCTGCTACTTCTTCTAGACCCTTTTTAGTTTGAGTTTGAATAAAAGATATGTTATCATGTTTAAAGTCTATCGGGACTGAACGATCGTATACAGAAATGTGTTTATTATTTAATTCCAACGGTTGAAATAAGTACAAATCGCCTATATTCACTAGATTACCTACGCGATTATATTTATCAGTTATATATTCGTATTTATCCTCTACTAATTGCTCTAATGCCGCATTAATTTGAACCAGCGGATAAAATTTAATGGCAGTAATCAAAGCAATCAATTCAGTTTTTCTATAGAAAAATCGATCTTTCATTAAAGACCGTATTTTGTGTACGATTTTGTCAGTATTCATCATAATAAATTGTTCATTATACGTATCTAATTTTACATCTGCATCTGTAATGTCTTTCGACGGCTTACACACAAACTGGCATTTTTTCAGATAATCGCAGGTGGAAGAATAGGGTTTATCGCCGACATCATAGTCCAATGTCCCTCTACTCGATAATTCCAATGTTACCCTTTGATTCATATTTTCAAAATTAAAACCAATTTGTTCATAATTTAATATACAATCTACCGCGATTTCTTTTAATACACGAGTTACATTGCCAATTTGAACTGCTTTGAGTTCTGCCAAACGGTACACATACAAGTCGGCGGCTTCTTCTCTTTTGTTTTCCATCAATGTCCCATATAAATAAATCTCTACATTTCGCTTATTAAATGGTAAATCTTTATGACTACAGGTGCGAACGGCGCGGCCAATAATTTGCTCAATGCGATTCATATTATACCAGGGTTCGAGAATATGGACCTGTCTTATAAATTTCAAATCCAGACCTTCTGCACCGGCTTGTGAAATAAACACTACTTTAACTCTACTACCGTCTTTATTATCTACATTGGTAGACATTTTAATATCCGTTACATTGTTGGGGGACAGTGTCTTGTCACCGGTAATCATGACATATTTGGCAGGATAAAAAGGTGCTCCGCCTTTTTTAACAGCTTGTATTTGTGGTTTAAAGGTTAGCGCATCTATGGCCGGTGTGGGTGGCGTTTTAAAAAGAGATTTCACAGTGCCGGCTCTAGTAAATCCCAATTCTTCCAAGGCTAGAGCAATCGGTAAGACTCCTCCATCAATATATTGTGAATATATTAAAACCACGCCAGTAGAGTTCATCACACAATCGCAAATGCTTTTAATTTTACCACTATAGTTACCGATTTCATTCGGTGCGAAAATATGTAAAGAGGGCTCTTTGTATTCAAAATTAAATCGGGATGAGGACGTTTCTTCATAGGACATCATTCGTGATAGACCTGCTTTGCCGACGAGTTCGTTAATACTTATTTCATTTGCGCCTATTTCATTTGCACCTGTTAGATTCGGATGCGGATAAATCATATTTAATGCTTCCAACGGTCGTTGTAACATGGTATAGCCAAATGATTCCATATTTTCAAACGAGAGTAGGTCTGTTTCTTCAGGTTCTGTAACCGTTCCAGGTTCTGTAACCGTTCCAGGTTCTGTAACCTCTTTGATTTCTTCAACTAGACCTTTTTCCTTTTTTTTCTTTATTCGTCTCTCTTTATCTTTTTGTACGTCTTCTTTCAGATTATTAAGTATATAATCGTAGCCTTTTTGTTGGTAGGATCCTATATTGACCAAGTAGACAGACAAAAATTCCAACTGTTGAATAATTTCTTTACCGTTGAGCTGTTGTATTGGCTGCGGATTTTCTACATTTTGAAACGTATGGTCGACAGCAAATTCATTGGGCCACAAACGGTAAGGAAAAGTATATGGATTTTCGCCACGAACAAACGAAATATAGCCAGTGGCTTTACGCTCTAATAATTCACGACCTATTTCTTCACCGGTTTTCGAGAGTTTAAAGGTGCCTTTTTTAACATCAAACACATCACCGATTTCAATCGTTGGTCGGCGATCATTCATATTCATCAGGTTAACCAGCCATATAATCTCTTTATAACTATTATACATTGGCGTAGCCGAGAGTAAGAGTAGTCTTATATTATCGACATTCTCTACTAATTTAAATAATTCCATCGCCACATGTTTATTATCGCTGTTATCATCGGCAATACGGATATTATGTACCTCGTCTATAATAATGAGACGATTACTAAAGAGCCGCCGTAGCTTTTGCCGTAAAGCAGCCGTTCTTTTTTTCGTACCTATGATCGAACTGTCAATGATAGATTCTTTACTCACATAGTTGGCAAATTGAATATATCCCATAAAACTGTAATAAGTATTAATTATTTTTTTAATCTGATTCGTCACATTTTCTCGGGTTAATCCTTTCATATTCATAGGGTTAATTTCTTTCAAAAACTTATTACTGGTACAAGCTTGTATATTCCATATACCATCTATTTCTTTTAATTTTCTTTCATCGAATAATTGTAGTTTGAAATTGTCTTGGACATTTGGATTGGCAATAACTATAATTTCATGTTCAATATTCATTTGAATTAAATAATCCCGCATCTCTTCAGCCACACTGATTGCCGAGCAGGTTTTTCCACTGCCCAGACCATGATAGAGTAGCAAACTGTTGTAGGGTGTTTGAAAAGAAAGAAAATTCCGGACAAACAATTGATGGGGTGCTAGTTCAAATTCGGCATTACAGAGAATTTCGGCTTGTTTTTCGACATTTACAATTTCGCCATTGTATTTCGCATCGTTGAATTCTTTTTTCTCGGCTATTTTAATATTAAACAAGGGGTCGTTTAAATTTGGATATAAATAATCATTGGCAGTTTCACTTTTAATGATGTCTGCTCTTTCTTTCAACTCAATCGTCCGATTTAAAGCATTGAGTTTTTTCTTTCGTAGCTTCTCTTTGTCATCATCATCTTCCATTTGTAAAAGTTCATTATAGTCGGATATAACGAGTTGTATGTTTTCATCTTCAGTAGATACTTTTGTAGGCAAAGGTACAGGTCCAGGCATAAGTCCAGGCATAAGTCCAGGCATAGGTCCAGGCCCAAGTACAGGACCAAGTACAGGCTCAAGTACAGGCTCAAGTACAGGCTCAAGTACAGGCCCAGATGCTGACAAGTTAGTATTTTCTGTAACGGTTGCCATAATTGGTTCTTCTGGAAATTTATCTTTATGTTTTATAGGGTCTAAACAAGTAAATTTTTTATTAGGCACATCGAGATATCTTTTTTTCCCATCAACACATTTAATAACACATCTATTGGTTAATGGATTCAACTCTTGATGCGGTTTGCAATTTTTCATCACTACCCTTATTATATATTAAGGATATAATCTATAGTCGCTTAATAATTTATTAACTCGTATAAGAACATCTTTTTTCTCTAAATTATAAGGTCTGATGGATTCCATTGCTGCATCAAATGTTTTCCATTCCATTTTACTCACCTCTGATTTCTGAAAGGATAACACGTCTGTTTCTACATTCTCCATATATGCCAGGTAATATTTATGTTTATATGATTTGTAATTGGATCCAGTGAAAATCTCTTCAAAGGGAAGTAAGTTTTGTACCAATTTAATAGAGTTTCTTGAATACCCCGTTTCCTCTTCAAATTCGCGCAAAGCACATAACAAATCTTTCTCTTGATGATTATGACGGCCTTTTGGAAATCCCCATTCCGTTTCGTTCCAATGAGTTGAACATTCATCCACTAATGTTTTAAAACTATACGTATTTTTATCATAATGAATACCCGTTTTAATAAATTCAAATTTATCTCTGGCGGCTTTCTCTTCGCCTCTATATTGAATGCCTAAATTATCGCCCCATAATTCTCTCCATAACGTGTCGAAAGTATTGTTCAAGATTTTGTTTTTCTCTGCTTCAGTCATTTCAGAAATAATATTTTGTATATAAAGTTTATTATACATCGGATATTTGCCTCGCATGAATTCGACATAGCCAATGCTATCTTTCCGGCGAATCATTAAGAACAATTCCGCTGGGGGCTCTGTACCCAACGTGGTAGATGGAAATAATGTATTACCTGTTGCCACCCCTGGAGAAATTGGTAGGTTAGAATCTAGAGAATTTTGCCTACGGGCAAGAGCAACAGATGGCAGAGCCCCCGTGAAAACAATCAATCCTACACTGGTAATCGGCTGTTTACATTGATGAAAAGAGTGACCCAATTTACCACAATTGTTACAAAAATTATTATTCATATTCATATTATTCATTATATTCATAGTTGTATTAGTGTAAAATTCGCTTGACATGCTTATTATTTGTTAATTTACTTATCTTTTTATATCATTTATTGTAATGGCATTGGATCCGAAAGTGTGGGGGCCGTATTATTGGTTTGTATTGCATACCATCGCTTTAACCTATCCAGCTCATCCTAACGAGGTTATTAAGAAAAAATATTATGATTTCATTCAAAATATGCCGTTGTTTATTCCGGTTCAAGAAATTGGTAATATATTTAGTTCGATGCTGGACAAGTATCCAGTGACACCCTATTTGGATTCGCAGCAATCTTTTATTAAGTGGATGAATTTTATTCATAATAAAATAAATCTGTCTTTGGAATTACCAGAAATGTCGTTAGATGATGCCATGTTTTCTTATTATGAACATTATAAACCCAAAGTAGTGAAAGATAAAGAACAACGCAAACGTAGAGAAAAATACGTGTTTATAGCTATTATATCGACAGTAGCTTTATTGAGTGTGATTTTGTATAGTAAATAAAAATGTACATATGTACGACAACATTATATATTAATCTGTGTCCATTCAGATGGAAACAAATCTTTAGTGTTATTACCTACACTATCTGGCCCAAACCAGATATTTGGATAATATACATTATGATTTTCAATCTTATTATTTAAATAAGCACCCCACCAGCTGAATGTACTGTTAGCTATAATATTATTCTGACATAATGACATTATAATAAGTTGTTCCCAATCATTCACATTTAAACAAAACGGTATGTTTATAAATGTAAAATTAATAAATTTTTCATTTTGTTTTAAATAATTTATTTGTTCATTCACATGAACAATATCAGATTCTTCACAAAAATATAATATAGTCCAATCATCTTTCATATTGGTATCACATATCAATCTATATAATGCCTTTTCGTAATATTTAACTGGTATGATCGGGTGATGATTTTGTTTTTCTATATAATCTCCCATGCGAAAATGTAGCGATGTAATGTTTTTATAATTAGTTAAAATATTAGAAAACTTTTCATTAATTATATTTTGAGTTTCTTTAATATTTATTAATTGATAAATTTGTTCTTTATGTTCAACAAAATATTTATAGGATTGAAAATAACCGAATAATTTTATAGGTGTACTTGAGAATGGAATTTCAGTATAATGAAATACAGGATCATTATAATAGTTTATGAAATCATTGTTGGATGATGTATTATTTATATTTAATAAATTCTTCAGTAAATTAGATTCCCAATAAACTTTGCGTCTCCAATCGATACGTATTATTGAATCATTTCCAAAATAAAATGGAATATTATATTTAAAACTATATGCTAATACTGCAAATATTTGAAACAGTTGATTGCCTAATCCGCCAAAAATTTCACATGTAATCATTATATGTATAATTAATTAACATATACTTAAATTAAAATCGATAATATAATACATTATTTTTACACAATAACAATTTAAATAAATACAATAATATATTACCAATGGATAAGTATAAAGATTTTGATTTAAAAAAGTTAAAAACGGTTGTGTTACATAATCGATCAGAACATAGGAAAAATCATATGAATACTTTATTAGACTCATTGGGTTTAGATTATACATTGTATGATTGTATTATTCATGAAAATAATATTTATTCTGGCATTTTAACCATTAATAAAATTTTATTAGAATTAGACCAACAAGAAATTTTTGAACCCTTTTTATTTTTAGAAGATGATGTTAATATAACAGATAGTTTTAGTTCTATAATTTCAACCCCAGTAGACGCAGATTGTGTATATTTAGGATTATCCGAATGTTTCTCAAATGATGTTATAAATTATTATCAACATTCACCCAGTCGAAAATGGACAATTATAGATGAAAAATTAGTAAAAATAGCTGACATGTTATCCACACACGCGTTTGTGGTTACTAGTAAAATATATTTATCTGAATTATTAAGTATATTTAAAGAGTTGTTAATAAATCCAACTCATTATGATATACCAGTAGCAAGAATACAACATAAATTTAATGTGTATGGTTTTAAAAATCCTCTTTTTTATCAATATGGTCATGTAGGCGGACAAGAAGGTGCGACAAAAATAACATTAGATAAAATATATGACAGAGTTATGAAATAGAGTTGTTGTATAAATAATAAATAAACAATATATTTATATAATATGTCATTTAAAATAGGCATTGTAATCGTTTGTACAAATGCTTATTTCATATTAGGTATACGATTTATTAAAAAATTTATACATTATTATATTGGTAAAAGCACTATACAATTTTATTTATTTACAGATACAGATCCACGATTATATGCTCCGAATATAACTAATATTACATATATACACACAACTCATTCAAATTGGGTTGATGGAACAAATTCAAAATTTAAAAACATTCTTTCATTAGACAATGAAGAGTGTGACTATTTATTTTATTTTGATGCTGATACAAATATTTCAAAAGAGTTTACAGAAGAATGGTTTATAGGCGATGTTGTTGGAGGAGAGCATTTTAATAATTGTGATACGACAAATGGAAAACTATCGGAAAAACCATATGATAGAAATCCATTATCAAGAGCATATATACCAAACGATACTCTTTTAAAGCAAACATATTATTATGGTGCTTTTTTTGGTGGAAAGAAAGATAGGGTTATTGATTTTTGTAATATATTATATAATAATCAGGAACAAGATAAATTAATTCCATACGAACCATGTTGGAATGATGAAAGTTATATTAATCATTATTTTCATTATCATCCGCCGACATTTACTGTGCCGGCTAATAAATTTATGTTTGTTATAAGTGATAAAGGAGGGCTGGGGGAAACTCGTAATACAAGGTTAGATATTGAAAAATATAAAGAAATGGTTTTAAATAATAATCTACAAATATTCGATTTTAACGATACTACAGTTATATTTTATAATTACGTAGATACAGGAATAATGTACGGACCTTGGATTGCTGAAGAGAAAAAGGTACAATCTATACAGTATTTAATGGATGGAGAGCAAGTGTATATGATTGTCGATGGCATTCATACAAAAATGGTTACTAAAACTGGTGTCGCTAAATATTATGTTGGAAAAATGTCTGATTTTAATATAGAAAAATGGCATGAATATAGTAATGCTGGTGATAATTATAGACTAACATTTTACGGTTAATATTTAACTATTTTTTTCCTATTTTTTTCCTATTTTTTTCCTATTTTTTTTGTCCTATTTTTTTCCTATTTTTTTGTCCTATTTTTTTGTCCTATTTTTTGTCCTATATTTTGTCCTATTTTTTTGTCCTATTTTTTGTCCTACTTTTTCCGTCCTGTTTTTTGTCCTACTTTTTTCTAAAAAGTAGTTATACAACTTATATTCCACCCATTTTCATAGGGTTCTTCTGACGTGTTAGATGCGTGTCCTCCGCATGTTTCAGAAATTTCAGTTTCGTAAATCGCATTCGTCAATATCCAGCTGGTTGCATTGTAGAATATAATATATGTATCGCCACAGGTCCATAAAGGTTTACCAAAATAAACTTTACTAACATGTTTCGAATAAGATCCGTCATAGTCTTTTCCAGCTGTCAAATTGAATGAATCTCTTTTTTCTTTTATTTCTAAAACAATAGTGGGTGACCTGATATAATGATTATTATCTACATAGTCTTTCAACACAGTTGTATATCCAAATGTAGCACTGGTTTTAGATACATGATTAAATAGTAGAGGGTTTTTAATATACTCGTCAAAAATATTTACGTTGGTATACTTGCCTTTATAAAATTTATCACTTGCGGTTTCACTAGTAACACCTGCTAAATGAAATATATTCCTGTCGAAATAATCATGTAATGAATCAGTTGCCCATGAAAAGTATAATTCTGTATGAACGTTTGTTTTATTTCCTCTTTTCCAATAGTTCCATAAAACAGCCCACATATCTGACGTCCACGACTGAATGTCGTGATCCACCGGGTACTGTTTTTCATATTTTTTAAGCATGTCGTATAATTTTACGGTACTATTTTCTACATCTGACCAGAAAGCCGCATCTATACCCTTCAATAGATATTGGGCACCACCTGAATTGTTCTCATTGGATTTGACCAGCGATGGATTAATATCTACAATAGCACACATTTTAATAAAGAGATCATCGACGGTTAAACTAGGGTATTTTTCTTTATATCTATTACAACATGACATTATATAGTCGTGGCCTATATATGAAACCGTATCAGACAGATATCCAATAGTATCGTCATGGAGAAGTAGATCGAATTTAGGTAGTTTCACTATAAAAATATCTGAATCGTGATAAAACACGTTTTTTCCTAAATCCGGATGTTCGGTAAAGAATTTCTTTAAAATATGCGGTCGAATGGATGGAATATAATAATGGTCTACATTTGTTATACGTTCGTCTTTATACCAACGAATAGTAGGGTATTTTATAGCCAGATTGACGATATAGTCGGATGGTTTATCTCCTGTATACCCAAATATAGCATAACAACGATCTTTAATTCCATGTTTCGAAAATTGGTATAAATAGAGTTCTACTTGCCAATGAAAATATACTGTATCGGGCTGTGCTGATATAAAAATCATGTTTTTAGTGTTGATGGCTTCAAGGATTTGTTGTGTCATGTCATTATAATAGATTTTAAAAAAATCTAGGGCAAAAATAAGTATTTTAAAATATAGGGCAAAAATAAGTATTTTAAAATATGGGCAAAATAAGTATTTTAAAATATGGGCAACATAAGTATTTTAAAATATAGGGCAAAAATAAGTATTTTAAAAAATATAATACTATATATGAAGTTTGAACTAATCATATTTGGTTTAACTGCATTCTTTATCATAAATACATATTACGATGGTAAATATGTCCAACTAATGAAATCGTGGAAAAAATATTATCAGATGATTATGATTGGTTTTGTAGGACTTTCTGCGTATATTTTTATGCGTAAATACCCGGGCCATACCAGAAGTTTATTTACTCACGCCAATAGTATTATCAAGTATATGCCGATTGATAAAGACGCTGGTGATTTATTAAGCCCGTTATTTAACATGACAAAATCAGGAAGTTATTATGGTGGCGACCAAAATCAAATGACACCACAACAAATGCGTGTGCTACATTCCGGCGGCAATTCCGGACAAGATGGCAATTCTGGAAATAACAAGACAAAGCGTTGCGTCAGCGAAACCAAGAAAAAATATGTGGCGGCTGAACAAGGATGGAAATGTGGGGCTTGTAAAAACCAATTACCGGCTTGGTTTGAAGTAGACCATAAAATAAGATTGGATAATGGTGGGTCGAATCATGTCGACAATTTAGTTGCTTTATGTAGAGATTGTCATGGTAAAAAAACCGCTTTTGAAAATTTATAACCCCCGCTTTTGAAAAAAGCGTGGCAAAACCCATGTTAGATTTTTAAGGGAAATTTACATTGGGGGTTTAAATCGGTTTTGTCACGCTTTTTTCAAAACCGGGTTCAAAAGCGGGTTTTTGCCACGCTTTTTTCAAAAGCGTATATATATAATAGTAACATGTCCACCTATTTTGAAACAAATATATCTAATCTTAAAAATAAAATGGCTACGGGTTTTACAAAACTAAAAGATAAAGGTCGGGTATTAAAAGGTAATGTAGAAACAATAAATTTACAAAATACGCTCTATTCTAGTCCATGGTATTTCGGTCTACTCGAAATACTTCAATATATTATTTTTATTATAATAATTTACAAGTATAATCCTTTTAATGTCACAAATAATCATCCCGCATTTACAAATGTGTTGGTATTATTAGTATCTTTTATATATGTTGCTTTGTTTTATTTTTTGAAAGAAAGTATACCAGTTGGACCAGTGGATGTATCACAAAGAAAACCTACTGAAATGAGTTTTGTAATGAAAACGATAAAAACTATAGGCGCATTTATAGCGTTTGTATTTATAACATTGGGTACAGTTTGGCTCTTTAAACATTTATCAATATTAACATATTTACTTCATCATGGACTATTGCTTCTTATTATACTATCTACATTAGGTATTATTTATATTTTAAGCAAACCATATATTGACAAAATCAAATCTGACCCATCCTCATTCGCTTCGTTCTTATGGAATTTTGTAATGTTTGTTCCTTGCTTATTCGTAGATGTCGTGAACTACGTTAAAACCCAATATAATATAACGACCAAACCGATATGGCTGTTACTTATATTTGAAATTATTCTGATCGCTTTATGGGTGGTGGTACCCATTGTATTTCATTCTATACTCACACACGATGGCAAACAATTATTAAGTGAGCCTATTTATTTGAACGAGGAAAAGACTTTAGGTAACTTTGAAAATCTACACGCGGATAACAATAATGATAAAAAAAATGGCTCATTTAAATATCGTTATTCGCTGTCAGCCTGGATTTATATTAATCCACAGCCACCCAACACCAGTAGTGCGTATACCAAATATACTTCTTTGTTAAATTATGCCAATAAACCGAATGTCCAATATAACGGCAAATTAAATAGTTTGCGTGTTATGGCACAGACGGGAAAACTTAATGGTATTGATGCGACAGAAGGCGATTTAGTCGAAGTTTTTGAAACAAAAGATATTATATATCAAAAATGGAATAATATTGTTATTAATTACGATGGGGGTAATATGGATGTGTTTTTAAATGGGGAATTGGTGGGGTCAAAGCCAAATATAGCGCCTTATATGACGTATGAAAATATAACATCGGGCGCAAAGGATGGTATACACGGGGGTATACGTGATGTTATTTATTATAATAGCATTATGAAGAAAAGCAATATTGTATTGCTCAACACCAACCTTTTAAAAAAAGGTTGAACCAAAATCCAGGCAAACTTTAAAACAATATTTTGAACAAAAGCCCATTCACAAAACCAAGGCAAACTTTTCCGTG
>Ga0114978_10002157_pt1 | contig 16332 bp, 19 predicted proteins | sample S_140212_EF_Meta_FD_87027 | JGI IMG/M metagenome (GOLD analysis project Ga0114978, IMG submission 87027) | Freshwater microbial communities from Lake Simoncouche, Canada to study carbon cycling - S_140212_EF_MetaG | ecosystem: Environmental > Aquatic > Freshwater > Lake | place: Lake... | reverse complement strand
GCAAACTGTATGTAGTTGCAAAGGCAATCATATACAGGCATATAAGAGGCACGGTTTAAAAAAAACACAAAAATTAGTTCACCTTACCTGGCATTTTGGAAGTACCAATCCATGGCCAAATAGTTCAAGTTTCCGTTCTTCAAATCGCTCTTTTCCAACGAAGACGTTTTCAGATTAGGACCGCCGTTCACGACACTCAAAATGTCCCCGGGTTCGAGCGCACTGTTGTAGTAACGCAAGTTTGAAATGTAGCCGCTAAAGCCTCCGTTTTGACAAATGTAAATGTTCCCGTTGTTCTGCTTAGGAACGCTGCTCAACACTTTACGTTTTGCTAAAGTTCCGTTTACGTAGACGTCAAGGTACGCTCCTTCAACGCGGATCAAGACGTGGACCCATTTGTTCAACGGAACGTCTGTGATCGTGATCATCTCTTCGAGCTGTTCGAAAGTGTTCATAATCACCACGATGGAGTTTGTGTTCTTGTCGATGTACAAACCAGGCGAGTTGTTCGGCGAGTTGATTCCTCTGCTGTCGACGGGTACGTTGTCATTGTCGCCCTTGCTGAACACATGTTTGTACTGCCCTGCATTTCCTGGACTGTCGTCCAAACTACTTACCATCATCCAAACCGACCAAGAAAATTCAATGCCGTGCGTCTCGTTATCCGATCTTGGTATGACAATGCTTCCACTTTTTTTTGGATCTTGCGAAATCACCTTTCCGTTCGATGCCGTGTACAAGCCATCGACGATGAAAGGGTTGCTCGGCTCAAGAATGGCCGACAAAATGTTTGAGCCAATCGACAACAAAATCATAAAACAAATAAGCACAAGGATTACGAAAATGAACTTTTCCAAATAAGTGTTTCCTTGAAAAACTGTCATCACAGATGCAAGAAAATTTTTGCTGGATTTTACGATTTTTGATCCAGCCGAGTCTTTTGAATCGGATGAGCTTGATGAGTCGGACGAAGACGAAGACGAAGACGACGAGTTTTTGCCCCTCAGCATGTCCCACAAACTCTTTTTTTTACCACTGCTGCTGCTGTCATCACTGCTCGAGCTGCTGCTTTCGCTCAACGAACTACTGTCGCTGCTTTTTCCCGAACTAAGGGATGATGAACCCTTCTTGCTTTTGCTGTCGCTGCTGCTGTCGCTGCCGCTGCCGCTGCCGCTGCCGCTGTCGCTGCTGCTTCCGAAATTGCTGCTGTCGCTGCTGCTGTCGTTAGGTTTTCTTGATATGCCTTCGTTGGAAGAGCTAGAAGTGAAATCTGACGACCCATCGCTCGAACTGCTGTCGAGACTGGTGCTCGAACGGGCACCATTTTTTTCTTTACTTTTTAAAAAATCTAAAAAGGGAATCTTCATGAATATGAGAATACAAAAGATTATATTGTAATAGACGCCTTTGTTTCGCTACCTTTGATAAAGTTCAACTGCAGTTTGTACAGACCTAAAAAGTTTGTCAGAATGTTACCTCCCGGACCGTTCCTGTAGACGTTCCAGGCCTCCTGCGGGTTCACTGGGGCTGCCCAATATTTGAAACGCGCCGTGTAGCCGGTGAAACCGCCGTTCGGTGTAAGATAGACCGACGCGTTGTCCGCTGAAGGCGTCGCTGGAACACTCGGGAGCACGCACGTTTTTACTAGCTTCCCGTTCATGTAGGTGTCTAAGGCACGGTCGTTAACCGTAATGAGAATGTTCGTCCATTTCTGGATCGGAATGTTTTGAATGACACAAGGTTGTGTCGACCCGTCTTGAAGTTTGATCGTCGTCGTCAAGGTGTTGTCTAAAGCGCCTAAAGTAACCAAAGGTTTAGCGGTATCTCTCGAAAAAACAACTTTAGGTTTTCCATAGCTGCCGCTCCAGTCACTGATGTACAACCAAATACTGAAAGAATAGTTCGCAGCAGAAGCGTTGTTCATTTTTGAGCTCGGCACCACGGTTTGGATCGTCGCGTCCGAATAGTCACTCAAGTTGGAGCCGGTGCCGAAAACCCATGATAAGAAATAAATGATAGCAATAAAAGCTATGACACCTATAATTATATTTAGCATATACTTTTGCTACTAGAATAAAATTTAATTCATCTAGATTCTATATAACTGTCGAAAAATTCTTTCGAGACCACTCGTTTACCGTGTGTACTAATGTAGTCGCAGTAAAAGGCGTAGAGTTCTTTGTCGTTCGTGCTGTGCGCTTCCAAGGCGTTCTCAATGTCTAGTGTTTTGTCCCATAACTTGCATTTAAACCCGTTCACCATGTTACCGACCGTGTGTTCAGAGTAAACTGTATTCAACCAATCGGCGCACTCCTCAGGCGAGATGTGCAAATGCTTCAAGTCGCACCAGTCGTTGTAGAGCGAAACAAATTCTTGCACACTGTAGCAAGCCCCGCTTTGCGGAGCTACACACTGCGACCAAAACATTTCAAAATTTAAAATACTCAGGGAGCACTTCGGGCGCACTTTACACAAATCTGTTTCGGCGTTGTAAATGTCGTTGGTTATGAGGAGTTGTTTGAAATTTTGTTGCGAAAGCACAAAAGGCAGCGTTTTTTTGAACAAGAACATTTTCCACAAAAAGTAAACGCTTTTGTAAGCAACGCTCCCTTCGGGAACTGTAAACTCGGCCAAAAAAGCGTCCAACAGCATCGTAGGGCTAGAATAGGTGTGCAGAATCATCGCCTGTTCTTCAAAGTTAGTGCTTCCGCATTGGCTCAAGTAAACGTCCGAAGAACCGTACCTGTTCGAAAAGTAGGTCGCCGTCACGGCCAAATCCACATATTTTGTCCGGACCGCGGTCGTTTCACAAACGCCAGGTATAATTCTGCACTTTTGGTAGTCATGTTCGTAATATTTGAACTTGAAATGATCGCTAATATGTTTGTTGACGGCCGTGTACAACCCTTGCGCTACGGTGTAGACAAAAGGTTTGAACGAAGGGTCCATAAAATAAAACAAATTCCGTTTCCCCAAAAGAATGTCGCCTATGCAGACAAGGAAATAGGTGCTTTTCATGTCGCAGGTAAAATGAGAGTACAAGTTTCGAAGCACGTTGTCGATCGTGGTTACGGTCGGCTCGATGTTGAACAAGTTCATGTTTTTGACACGGCGTATCATGCGCCGTTTCATTTGTTGTTTGCCTCGGTGCATATCGAAGTCCACGTGCAAGGAGCGCATGATGAGCTGCATGAGTTCGTCCTCCGAAACTACTGTAAAAGTGTTCCTAGAGTACTTGTAATAATTTTCGGTCGGGGCGTGGTAGAACAAACTGTGATGCGTTACGAACCATTCGATGTAATTGTCGCGTCTCTCGACAAAGTCCGTTTTCAAACGTAACTTCCTAAAGTACTCTTCTTCTAGACCTTGCATTACTTGCGGCAAATTCTCCAAATAGTTTTCTAATTTTTTAGACATGTAAGGGTTGTCTTGGTACTTGTTTTTTAAATATACAACTACTTCCATGTTAGTTTTTATGTTATCTAACCATGTTTGTTTTTAATGTTGTTTTAAAAACAAAGATAATGATGTGCGTTTACTTCTTCTTAACGGTAGCCGATAAGACCTTTGCGGATCGATCGGACCGCGTTCATGCCTCTTTGGCCTAACCTGCGAATGCCGTGGAAGGCCGAGTTTCCGGTAGCGTTCACCGTTCCCAGAAGGGAATCGTTCGTCATGCCTCTGCGATGATGCCTTCGGGACCGACGACCTCTGCTTTTGCGATTACGAATGCGACGTCCGCCGGTGAATGCACAACTTCCCATGCTTTATATAACTTGGCCCTATATTTTTTTTGTAGAAAATTAGTTGATTTTCTTGCTTTGGATAGACGAACAGCACAAGTACAATGAGTTTTCAGTTTCAATAATGTAGTCCGTCTCTACCTTGTAAATTTTCGCGATGGGACTAGTGTACTCTTCCTCGTTTTTCACCAAGAGCTTTTCGCCCGTCCCTCGGACGCCGATGACGATTTCCTTTTTGACAGATTTCACCCAATAATCGAGCATGATAGGCTTATCGTTCTTCATCGACAGCTTGGCAGCATGCTTCAATGCTAAATCGTTCGGTACTCGTTCTTCGGCCATCGGGTTTTATATATAGGCCAACTTCCTTAATTTTATTTTTTATACTCATTTCTTCAAAACCCATTTCTTTATTTTTTTCTCCTTCTTTATGTTTGGCAGCGACGAGATCGTTGTCGAAACATCGATGATGCTCGCAAAATGAGTTTGGAAAATGGTGTTCAAGTACCTGTAGATGGCATGGATAACTTCTTCGTTGCACTTGCCAACAATGAGCACGCTGCCCGTCCTAAAAATCATCACAGAAACCGAGAAGGTAACGTACTCTTTCGCCCTGGTGACGATTTCGACCTCGGGCGTGTAGTACAGTTTGCATTGCACGCCCGGGTATGAGCAGGCATCGTAGACAGCAGCGACAGAATAGGTATCGCGCAGCAAGGTGTACAGTTTGTCCCTGTTCACATAAAAGTTCACGTTGAAGTGCGAGTTGATCAATACTATTTTGTACTCAGGGACGCGGTCGATAGGGTGCAGTTTCCGGATACTGTGTTCTAGCACGTCCATGATCAGCGGGACATGCGCCGAATTTTGTATGCCCGGGATTTCGACGTTCCCCGTGTTGAAGAGCTTAACATGATGGTCTTTGAAGATGCCCTTTCCAACGAAAATTCGGACGTTTACTACCAAACAGTTGAAAAAGGCGCCCTTCGACTTCATTCGGTTCGGCGCTAAATCTTTCTTCGACATACCGATCGAAACTTTGCAAATGTCCTTGAATTTGTCGTTTATGTTGCTTTTTCGTATCTGGTACACTTGGTGCAGCGGAAACTGTTCGAGCTTTTTCTGAAGGTCGTCGACTTCTTCTTGCGACGTGCTGGTAAACTTCATTTGTTTTTTGCAAAGACCCGTGTGGTGCGTGTCGTAAGGTATCAACTCGAGCTCCCAAAAGAGCTGTTTCAGATCGACGTGACGGTTGAACTGCGTGATGAACGTTTGCGTAGAAAAGTACAACGGCGACGGCTCACGGTACTCGAGCGAAACCGTCTCTGGTGTTGCCGGTGCCGTGTTCAACGTCCCTTTCATAAAGCTCTCCCAGTCATCTACCAAACTTGCCATTGAAAACTCGGTGTTTTGAAGTTTAGTAAAGTACGGTTGAAGAATTACGTGCAACGGTCATTTTTTTTTGCGACGTTGAGTTAACACATTGTATGGATGACGTTACAGTAAACTTAAAATTGCTGGCTCGAGTGCAGAAACACCAAAAAATTATCACGAGGGATATGTTTTTGAACGTCGAAAGTAAATCGTTGGTCCCTGAATGTGTTCGCCGCTGGCGAAGAGGCGACGACCGCAACGCTACCATAAGCAAAATAAACGCCGTCGTTACCGCTGGCTTAGAACTGCTGCCTTCGACGCCGAACATACGCCACGAACTTCTCGCTGCTTTAGTCGGCATTCAAAATTTGAAAGAAACGTACTCTGCATGCAGCCAAACATGTGCTCGACTAGACACCATTATTGACAAAATCAAAACGTTGGAAGAGCCGAAACAACAACAGTTGGTCGTAGTGCTACGGTAACTTTTTTTAAAAAAAATGAAAACATTTATTTCACAAACACAAATATAGTTCAAGTGTATGGGACTCAAAACATTTCTCAACTCACCAAGAAGCAAAATTATCATTGCCTTACTTCTCGGCTTTGGTCTTTCAACGTTTTTTAGGAAAGCGTGCAGCGACAAAAATTGCATGGAATTTAAAGCACCGAATTTAGAGAAAATTAACGGGAAAATGTTCGAGTACAACACGAAATGCTACGAATTCGAAAGCAAGCACCAAAAGTGCGACGCAAAGAAAAGAAAGGTTACCTTTGCGTAACACTTTAAGAGTTTCTCCTCTCGACATTAAGAATGACAAGCACTAACATTTCTGATCTCCCCTACACGACACCTCCCGTGGCAGCAGCACCGCAGCCTACGGTCAAGTTGCCGGAACGCGACATCCCCCGCGAGACGATCCAACACACCGTAGACCCGCAAGCTAACGTGCAGTACATGCCGCCGCGGCAGATGGACTATATCCCTGCAGCACCTGTGCAGGCCTCAAAGTGGGACTACGCGAAACTGTACGACGAGTTTCGTGTGCCCATCATGATCGCGTTGCTTTACTTTGTCTTTCAACTGCAATCCTTTCAAGATTTGATCAAAAGGTTCATTCCTGCCTTGTTTAGCGAATCAGGACAGCTAACGTCAAAAGGGACCATTTTCAAAAGCGCCCTGTTCGGCTCGGCGTACTATTCACTCACGTTGGTTATGCAACATTTAAGTCGTCCGTAAATACTAGAGAAAAGGAAAAATGTCCAACATGCAGTTTACACCTTGCTCTTGCGCATGTCCGACCGCAGCGCAACTTTCAACCGGGACGCTGGCCCCGAGCAGTGCGAACAAATCTAAAGCCATGCTCCTCGCCGAAAAGGTTCGTTGCCTCCCCGGAAGTCTTGTTGTTCCAAAAATTGTTTCGTCCACTCCGACGTTGGACGCCGTGATGTTGCAAGGCAACACTGCCTCCACAAGCCTCGACATGAACCAATTTTGCATCTTGAACTGCAAATGTGTTGTCATCGCCGACGATAAAACGTTGCCCAACCCTCAACAAATGAAACTAACCAGCCGCCAAATTCAACTCGGCGATTTGAACGTCGACACTACAGCCCCGTCCAACCAGGTTCTCGGCACCGACAACGACGGTAACCTTGTCTACGTGTCGCCCGGAGTCCCTGATTTAAGTTCTATTTCTGACGACATCGACATGCACGGAAACAGTATTGTCAACTGTAAATCGGTAGAAATCGTCGATTTGGAAAACCCGAATTCAGGCGCAACTGTGAACAGCGAGTACATGTTTGTGCAAAAGGATAACCTTAACCATTCCGCTGGCTGTTTTGTCGACGCCCTGACGAGCAGGGCAGTTTCGTTCGTCGCGGACAATTTGAACCAAAACAAAGCGCAAATGTACGCCGACGACCAGAATACCGTTGTAGAGGTCGACGGTCTGAACGCTTCTTTGGTTCTGAAAGATATCAACACGTTGTCGCAGTTGAAACTGACAAGCCAACAACTGCAACTCGGTGCTTACCCAGACGTTTTGGGCGATGCACCTTCGAACAAACTGTTAGGTACTGACACGTTGGGAAATTTGACTTATCTAACAGGTCCGGACTTGAGCAACTTAGCGGACGATATTGGCATGAACCAACATTCTATAAACAACGCAGCTTCGGTAAATGTAACTGCGAGCAACGGTGCCGTGCCCTCCGTAACGTTAACAAACAATCAACTAAAGCTGAACAACTCTACACCGAGTGCGAACAAAGTTTTGGGTACTGATGTTAACGGTAACTTGGTTTACACAGATAGTATTGATTTAGCAAACATAACCTCTGACATCGACATGCAGTTGTTTAATATTAACAACATAGGACGAGTTCAAGTAGTAGATGACCTTGTTAGTCCAGTCTACAGAAATCAAAATGGTTCAAATTATCATTACATAAGAAGTCTCGGTTCAAATGTTTCTATATTTAATCAGATAGATTTATTGAGCGCACAGTCGGTTTTACAAGATTTTTATGGTAACTATGTTAAACTTAACGCAAACTCACTAACGTCCTTTGTCGAGCTACGTTCTAACACAACAAATTCGCCTTATCTTTTTTTGCGAAAATCAGCATTAAATCTAAAAATAACAGAAAAAGAAATTCTTCTTAACAACGCAGCTACTGCACCAGCAAACAAAGTTCTTGCTACAGACGATAACGGTTATTTAAACTACAAGACAGGCTTGACAACTACGGTAACTACTCCGGTTGTGAACGGGTCCAACCTTTCTATACCGATTGTCTTGAACAACGTTACCTACTACGTCCCTGTGTACACTTCGCCGCCTTAGCGCCGCTTTAAACGTGTTTTGTTTTTATTTTTGTTTTTACCACGTCGTTTGCTCTTGATTATTTTTCCGCCTGAAGAAGTAACTGTATTAGAACCATTGACAGTAGTATTCATCGGAGTGATATATCTTCTGGAAGAAGTTGTAGCTGTTGCAATTTGCCTACCTAAATCTTTTCCTTTGTTGTAGAGCACTTGTCCAACATTTTTAAACCCTCGCTCAAAAGAATTAAAAACGTCGTATGATGCAGTCTTAACTTGCATTTCGCGCAGTTTTTTAACATTTTCGTTTTGTTTTTCTTCTTCTGTGTTGTCGAAATTCGGCTTTTCAGTGTCTGATCTATCTCTTGTTATAGCATTACTCGTAATGTTTTTGTAAAATGGGTGTCCTTCAGAGTCTATCAATGAAATCCATACATTGGGTAAGTGATTGTGTACTGGTTTTTCTGGGGCATTGGATAACATGTTATCTGTGTCTAATTCTGGAAACCAAAACCGTTCGTTTTTGAACGGATCCATGGTTCTTACATAAACAGATGTTGTTGTACCAGGAATTAAGGTTCGACGCCAACCTTCAAGTAACGGCATCTTAGTCGTTTCATCAACAAACTCATTAAACCCTTTACCGTTACCAAGCAATGAGTTTATTGTCCTACTGTACCCTGTATTTTTAGCAGGAGCTGCGTTCTCTAGAGGTTTCTCATCATTGTTATTAAAACTGTTCTTATAAGCTCTTTTTACGACATCTGGTATGTACTGCGCACTTCTAGAAAGCTTGTCTACAAGACCGAGCTCAGCTAAAGCTTCAGGAGGAAAGTCAAGCAACAATGTGGTCAAAGCGTTCCTTATCTTTGTGGCTCGTTCCTTGCACGTATCTGAGCCACAAAGGTAGTTGCTTCGCTGTGTTCGGCTTCTGAAGGTTAAATCACGCCATCTTCTCGACTGAAAATTGTAGGAAGCAATAGCGTTTAAAAGAAATCGCAGCAACTTACCTGAAACAGCAGTAGAGTCACCTATAGCCCCGTCGATTACTTCTTGTATGTTTTTACCCTTTTCTCCTATTTCCTGTTCTTGTTTTTCTTTCTTTGATTTAATTTTTTTAGTCAATTTGTCTAAAAATTTATTTTCGACAATTACTCTCTGCGGAGAGTACTCGCTCAACAATAAATTTGGTTTTTCAAATTCTTCTTTTAGCATCTCGTTGTTGTCGAAACGTTCTTCTCTCGTCAGTTCGTTTTCGATTTGGTAGCTTTCAGGTGCAGGATCAGACACGACAAAAGCTTGAACTGGTGTTTCGCTGTATGATGCAGGGTCGACTACAACAGCTTTTACTGGTGTACTTTGTGCCATGATGTAGTCAATAGTAGATACTTTTTTTTGTACATTGTATATGACACAAAAATATTTCATCATAACAGGCGGCCCAACAGGTTCTGGGAAGACAATTTTGATCGACGAAACTCTTAAACAGCTAGGGTTACCAGCAGAGACAGAATATACCAAATTTTTAATCGACGATTTGGTTGAAAACGATTTTTCCTACAAAAATAAAGTAAAACTTATCATTGAAAAGATCGACCGCGACTGTGAAAAAGATGAAAAAAAAGTGAATTGTGAACAAGAAAAGTACACTCATCCTTCCGAAGAACTTATTAGTCAATTTAACGCTGCCTATTATGAAAGCCGTCGAGTAGGATGCGAAGATTTCAGAAACGAAGGTGAAGGATGTGATAAGGTATTAGATTCTCGTTTGCACAACATTAAAAGACATAACTATCCGGTTATCGTGTTTGAATTCGTTGGACAATATCTTCCGATATGGCTTTTAAGTAAAGAATTTATTCCGAGCGACTACATGGTCGTGGCATCTTTTTCATTAGTGAATATCCCCGTTCTGGTTCAACGCAACACCTTAAGGGCTTTTTCGTCTGTTTTAGCTTTTAAACAATCAAAAGGTAAATCTCCCGCACCTAGATTAGCCAACGTGTCTGCCGCTAATTTTGACAAAGTTGTAACGAATATTATTAAAACCATTCGTATTTTGTTTCAATGTGTCAACCATACTTCAGAAACAAACGAGTACCATCTTGATCAATGCGGTCAAAAACCAGTCGACATATTGTTGTTGTTCGAAAACAACGGTTCTTCTCACATCCTTCTTTACAACAGTTATTTGCAACGATCCGTGAGTGACGACCAACTCACACAGTACATACAACAGTCAATACGATCTACTGGAGGGAGTCGTTTTTTAAAACGGCTTCATTCGAAACGACGTAGTAAAAAACGATCCAGAAAAAATAAATGATTTTTATGCGTTTTCTGTCAACGGGCTGTACCTGAAGAACCAACGCTTGTAAGCCAAGGTTCCTTTCGTGAGTGTTTTTTTCAATTGCCATTTTTTGGCCTTTATACTTCGGAGAGAGCTTTGCTTTCCGTAACAGTTTAAAGGAAACCGTTTCAAAGGACCGTTTTGTTTGCGAATGTTCTCTTGCATCACTTCGAACAACATGTTGGCCATGCACATGATCCGGTCTGTATCGAAATGCGGAAGCTCGGCGTACAAAAACGCAAAGTAAAACGATAAGAGCGTGTCGAAGGAAGCGATCCTTATTTTAACCTTGTCCTTTTTCACTTCGTTGTAAGCGTAGCACTGAATCGCTTCAAAAATGTTCAAAACAACGTTGTTTTCGACTTGCAGCTCGTAGTATACACCAAGCAGTTCGCCGACAGCAGCATGTTTTACGGCACGAACGTTCTTGTACCCTTCTTCTTTTAACTTTTGCATTAACATTTCTAGAAACAACTTCGGTTCGAGCACGATTATGTCGTAGTAGCCAGGACTTTCCGTTTTCAACGAAGGTGACATTGCGGGCAAGTAGTAAGAATGCGCCAAGCCGCCCAGAAAGACTACCTTTTCAGAAATCATGACAGACTCTAGCACTTTTTTCAGCTCATCGTCGATAGGAGCGCTCTCTATGTGCACGTTTAACTCTTTGCACTTTACCTTTTCAACGGGGTATGCTTCGTTCAAAAGATGCAACCTCGGCAAAATTTTTTCCCATCGACCGACATTGCCGCCGGTGTTGGAAAGCTCAAAATAGATGGACTGTCTCAACAAGTCAGGGTGACAGAACAACATTCCGTCTTTTTTCAACGCATTTTTCTTGACCAACTTGAAGAGTTTTTCAGGCATGTAGGTTATGTCAAGAACAGCTGCGAAGTCGACGTACACTTTGTAGGTGCCGAAATGAACCGCACTTTTTGCTTCGGCGTGCTCGAAGCCGGCTTTCAAAAACAAGTCTACTATTTTTTTAGAGTGTTCGATAGGTGTCGGCGAATAAATGTCGTAATCTGGAATGTCTATTTCGGGGTTGTAAAATTTCAAGGTATCGGGCAAAATGGCGTTGATGGCCGTACCGCCGTAAACGACCGTTTTGCTTTTACTTATAAAACTTTCGCACATTTCGGTCAGTTTTTTGTAAAAGGGAGACGACGTTTCGGCCTTCGCCATATTCAACAAGGCCGCATCGGCTGTTTTTTTAGACAAAATGCGCTCACTCTCGTTGTACGTGGTGTTTTTGGTACATTTTTTTTTTGACATATAAACAATGTCAACATAAATTTCAAAAAATCGATCTACTTAAATTCGTCGTTTCTGTCACGACTGTGTTTGCGCCAGCGGTGAACATGCTTACGATACTGTTTGAGTTCATTGTGTTGGGCAAGTCTCCGGCAGCTTTCACAAGGTTCGGAACGTATTTGAGGTCGGTAGGCTTCAACAAAAATGAATAGTTATCGAACCTGGCCAAATAGTTCTTTAAATTCTGGTCGTACTGCTGAAACCGCATCGCGATGAACTGCGCTCCTTGCTGGAATGCGACGTTGCTGTTGTAGTTGTCGGGTTTTTTTTCGTCGGGGTAACAAAGCAACAAAGCCGAAGTGGTATACTGAACGATATCGTTAGGGGCGTTGTACGTCAAGTCGGTGTTCGACATAGAACGGTAACTGTACCTATCACCCATGTTCACATACTCGGCTAAAGAACTTTGATTCACGACTTTGTTGCTCTCGTCGACAATGATAACTACTTTACCTATAAAAGCACTAAGAGGAACGGCGGCTAAAGATTCATCTAAGTTTCCGGTCGAACCCCCTTTGTAACTGTACTCGCTCCCAAGCAAACTGTCGTTGAATTTGTCGCTCAACAGTTTTGCAATTTTACTGCTTAAAAATGCGTGGGAACATTTGATACGGAACTGCAAAAACAACGGGTCCGAAACGGTCAACGCCTCTGTTTTGACGACATCTAAAACATCTTTCAACGGTATCGAATTGTAGCTGCCTTTGAAGTTGTAATTTTTTTCGTTGGACACACCCACGACTGGTTCCTCGTCTAAATCGTAGATTTCAAAGTCTAAAAAGCGGCAACCCCAACGGATCGCGTTGGACAGCGCGTCGAGCGTGACGAAGTCGTTTTCGTAGTCACCGGAAGCACATGAATTGTAGGAGGATTTAACGTAGTAGTTGCGCAAAGCTTGGTTCGCATATTCTGCCGAGACAGACACGGGGTCCGTCTTCGGCAAAACAAAACTTCGTGACATTTTTTGACCCAAAACAAGTACTATGATGAGCGTTGTAAGAACCAAAACAGAAATAACAATACCGGGTAAAATCAGCTTTTTTGATTCGATTTGCATTATATAAATAACACGCGTATTCTTTTTTTTACGGCATTTCCTCACACATCGACCCATAAGATTGTGTTGGCCGCGGGCACAGAGCCTTGAGCAGGCACGACGTATTTGGAACGCCACAAACGTTCCTCCATGTCGTGCACTACTTTGAACGCCGTCGTTTTACCGTCGACGGGCAAATGGATGGTGGCCTTCTGAAGTGCTTCCATGCTCAAGCCTGTTTTTTCCCACTCGTTCGGAACGGCGATTAACGAGTCGAACTCTAGTTTCAATCGTTTGTAGTCGTCTCTCTTGCGAATGTAGTCGGCTTTTTTCTCTTCTACGTTGCCGTTTTTTTCGTAATTGTACAAATAGTCTAACCGCGAAGTCATTGCGACCATGGCGGCTTTTTCGTAATCCGATTTTGCTTTCTCTACTTCTAAAGCAAACTTGTACATTTTATACTGCACAGCGAAGATTAAAAATAAGTTGTTTAGTCGTTTTTGCAATAAATAGTCCACAGATCCAATTAAAATAAATAATTATTTTCTAAATAGTAAAAGCAAAAAATAATGATCGACAGTGTCGATAAAGTGTATTGCAAAGTGTTAGGCATTTTCAACCCTTACAATGCGATGCCGAACAGGTTGGACATTACGTTTCCACGGTACGACGGCCCAGCTTTCAAAAAGAACCCGGAGCACAACTTTGTCTACGACAAACTCTTCGTCGCACAATCTCAAAACCTAAAGGCGGGAGTGCTGGAAGAACTTCGGTCAAAAGATACGGTGATAGACTACCCTATTTTCATCAAGCCACGCTACGGGCACAAGACGGCTTCTAGCAAGTACTGCTACAAAATTAAAAACAGGAGCGAGTTGGACCAGCATTTCGAAAAACCGGACATGATGTGGTCGGAGTTTGTAGATGCGACCGAAGGGATGACGGACTTTGTGGTCGTCGATGGTCAAATCGTTTACCAACTCAGCTACGTTTATTCCGACAAGCAGTACGGCTTTGCCGACGTGTGGAAAAAAATAGACCCTGAACTGCAACCACCGACCAAAATCGTGAAATGGGTCAACAAGTATTTAACTTCCTATACTGGACCGTTGAACGTACAGTACCGGGCGACCAGTATCATCGAAGTCGGGTTACGTTTCGCTCGGAGCGGCATGTACATTGAAAGCGCCGGATCGAAAGCCTTGGTCGACGACATGAACGAAATGTGGAAAAAAAAGGTATGGCCGAACCGGCGACCAGAAGAGTACAAGTTCAAACCTTTCTACAGTTTTAAGTGTTGGTCGCCTATTCCGGTGTTTTACTTGATACCGCAGCACATCCTTGACATGATCCTGAGGAGCAACGGAGCTATGCCGTTTTACGAATATTATTTCGAACCTACGGGCGTTTCAAGCTTGGTATTTTTTCAGTTCTTGCACCATGACTTTGACAAAGGTATGCAGTTGAAAACGGTCATTGAACGGTTGTCTCTCACCTTCAACGTTCTTATTTTAATCATCGTAGCAGCCGGTATTATCTACCTTTGTGTAACAAGATGTGCTACGGTGTTGTTCGTCGCCCTTATCCTCTACCTTACGAGCTTCGACAACTCCATCGTGGTCCTCATGCACCAGGCTAAAAATCAAAAACAATTTATCGGATTGTAGCTTGGTTGCACGAAATGTGATTTAAAAAAAAGGTGCACGCTTTCCTTTTAACAGTACGTGATGAAGTTTGAAGAATACATTAGCAAAAAGAGTTTTTTGCACGAGCTGCCGAAATTGCCAAAATGCGTAGAGCAGTTCGAACACATGATCGTGTACGGGCCGGCCGGTTCGGGAAAGTACACGCAAATGCTCCGCATCGTCGGCAACTACAGCAAAAGCAAACTGAAGTACGAACGTCGTGTTACGGTGCCGTTGTCCCTGCAGCAACAGACGCATGTCATCAAAATTAGCGACATCCACTACGAGGTGAACATGGAGCTTCTGGGTTGCAACGCCAAGGTGATTTGGCACGATCTTTACACGCACATTATGGAAATGATTCAAAACAAGTTCCCGCACAAAACCGGTATCATCGTGTGCACGAACTTTCAGCACGTCCACAACGAGCTTCTAGAAATTTTTTACAGCTACATGCAGTCAAACATAAAATTCATCTTGTTGACCGAAGCGGTATCGTTCATACCCAACTCGGTTTTCGACCGCTGTAAATGCTTGGCCGTACCGAAACCGAGCAGCACAGAACTAAAATCATGTCTGGGAATTCAAAACGTTTACGTGAACAACAATTTGGCCATGGCGCATTTGCCTTTGTGCTCTGCAGAATGGATTGCCAGCCAAAAAATAATACAAGGTATTGACAGTGATTCTATTCTAACGATACGGGACCATATATACAACATTTTGGTGCACAATTTGCAATCAGAACTTTGTTTATGGTACATATTTAAAACTTTAGTTCCAAAACTTAGCGCTGAAAAAGTGGAAAAACTGTTGAAAGAATGGTGCGACGAAGTTGTTCTGTACACTAAGAACTACCGACCGCTTTTCCACTTGGAGCATTTCATCGTTTTGATCGCACTTTCCTTACGGTAGGTCTAGTCCATATAAGTGTTTTGTTTTATACATACTGTTTCGAAGTAGGACCAAGGCTTCTGCTGCCGCTTTGACTTCGGGAGACGGAACATAAGCCGTAGCATCCGCTCTGAGATGCGGTTTTGACGCGCGTGTTTCGTACGAACGAGCGTAGGCGTTTAATGGTTTGTTATTTCCTTTTTCTTTGTTGTCTTCGCTTACGACGAAAGTATTGCTTGACATAATAGTATACTTTCAGATCAAAGTTGTCTCTTGTTTTAAAATACGTTTAAAACAACGGAACTCTTAATATGAAAACCGCTTATGGAGCGAGCCTCTAATTTGCTCGGAGTTCCGTTGAATTCAAGTTCGGCAGTAATCAAACGTGCCTACTATAAAAAGGCGCTGTTGGTGCACCCTGATAAAAATACGGACCCAGATGCTGCCGAAAAATTCAGAGAACTGAAGGAGGCTTACTCGCTGCTGTGCGAGCAGCAAGACGACGCGGACAAACAAGAAGAGTCATGGTTTGACAGTTCGGCCATGTTGAACATGCTGGCAGACGCCGTGAGCGAAGAAACGTTAGTGGCCATGTACAAATTTTTAATCGAATACAAAAACTTCATCCCTGAGCACAAATATCTGTTTACCATCATCGAGTCGAAACTCTCTCGTCCGCACATTGTTGTAGAGCCTACGTTGCAGAACCTTTTCGAACAAAAAGTGTTCATCTACACGCACGACAACGGTAAGAAGTATTCAATACCGCTCTGGCATCACACGCTTTTTTTCGAAGACTTGATCGTCGTGTGCACCCCGAAAACGGAGGACAGCGACGTTTGGGTTGACGATTCGAACAACGTGCACCTTTCGGTGAACGAAAACGTTTCAACGCTTCTTCAAAAAGGCGGAATCGGTTTCCAACTCGGCGCGCGGTCGCTGCTCTTGCCCGCCGAGGAGGTCCGGGTTGTTAAAACGCAGACCTGCATCTTGAGAGGTCAAGGAGTACCCTTGCCGGATCTGGAAGACATTTTGAACGTTAGCAACGTAGCCGATATATTGGTGCACGTGAATTTGACCTATTAATTTATATTTCTCGGTATGTATAG
>Ga0114978_10002156_pt1 | contig 16332 bp, 35 predicted proteins | sample S_140212_EF_Meta_FD_87027 | JGI IMG/M metagenome (GOLD analysis project Ga0114978, IMG submission 87027) | Freshwater microbial communities from Lake Simoncouche, Canada to study carbon cycling - S_140212_EF_MetaG | ecosystem: Environmental > Aquatic > Freshwater > Lake | place: Lake... | reverse complement strand
GTGGTGCATCTGGAATAAGTGGCTACTCTGGTTACTCAGGATTTTCAGGAGCACAAGGAGCATCATCTAATTTATTTTTATATAAAGCAGATAATTCAGCAACAAGTGGACAGCCTACTGATGGGCATTTACTTTGGAACAATGGCACTCAAATTAGTGCCACACAAATTAATATTAGTCATTTAACAGAAGATAATACTGATATTGATATATTTTTAGCATTATTAGTGCCAACAGAAATTTTTACTGTTCAAGATAGAAATACAAGCTCTAGTTATCAAAGCTGGAGAATAACAGGAACAACTACTAATGTTAATGCTGGAACAGCCAATAGTTATTGGACAATTCCTGTAAGCCTTATTTCATCAGGTGGAACTGGAACAACAGGATTTACTAATAATGAACAATTATTTTTTGCAGTTACAAAAGGTGTAAGTGGAACATCTGGGTATAGTGGCTATTCAGGATTTAGTGGAGCACAAGGTACATCTGGTTATTCTGGCTATTCTGGATATTCTGGTGCTGTAGGTGCAAGTGGCACATCAGGTTACTCAGGTTATTCAGGATCAGGCATATCTGGTTATTCTGGATTCTCTGGCATCAATGGAGCATCTGGTATTAGTGGATTTTCTGGTGCTAATGGAGCATCAGGATTTTCAGGATACTCTGGTGAACAAGGGCTTTCTGGGTTCTCAGGAATTTCTGGATATTCTGGTGCAGTTGGAGCATCAGGAATTTCAGGCTACTCTGGATTTAGTGGTGCGGTTGGAGCATCAGGATTATCTGGATTCTCTGGCATTAGTGGTCAAAATGGTGCAACTGGAACATCAGGATTCTCTGGTTACTCTGGAGCAGTAGGCACATCTGGATTTAGTGGCTATAGTGGAACTAATGGCACTAATGGAGCATCAGGCATTTCTGGTTATAGTGGTGCAACAGGAACATCTGGATTTAGTGGATATTCTGGAGCACAAGGTACAAGTGGCTTTTCAGGTTATAGTGGTAATGCAACAGGAATAATTTATGATTCATTTACATCTACTGCGGCACAAACTACATTTACTACAAGTCAAACTTATGTATCAGGAAAAATTCAAGTATTTTCTAATGGTGTAAAAATGGTAAATGCATCAGATGTAACAGTAACAAGTGGCACATCAGTAGTATTTGCATCTTCACCTACAACTGGAACAAGAGTAGATTTGGTTTATCCAAAGGCTTAATATGATAGGACAAAATGAACATAAGACAAGAATTAGAAAACAACTTTGAAAGAGCAGTATTCCTAAAGGGTGATCCTGTTTATCCCAGAGAAGCTAGTCGCTATATTTGGGCTAATGAACACCTTTTAGGTAAAAACATTTTAGAAGTTGGTTGCTCTAGTGGCTATGGAATACAGTTTTTGCCAAATGACATTTACTATGTAGGTGTTGATTATGATGAAAAAATTACAAAATATGCTTCTATACAAGGTTGGCGAAACAATACTTTGTATGTTCATGCAGACATCAATACATTAGAACTTCAACAGCATGACACCATTATTGCTTTTGAAGTAATTGAGCATTTAGACAATGGTTTAGAGATTGTTGAGAAGCTCAAAAAGCATTGTAAGCGATTGCTAATTTCAGTTCCTTATAATGAGCCAGTAGGCTTTTGGGGTGAGCATCATAAACTACATGGTCTTACAGAAAAAGATTTGCCTGATTTTAAATATGAATTTATTAACCAAGATGGTTATGTAACATCACACATTAGTCCAGATGATAAATTTAGCCTAATGCTTTGTAGGTGGGACAATGCCTAAAGTTCTATGTTCTGTAGCAACTAGGGGCAGATACTTTACAACCTTGCCATTGGTTTTAAATGCCATTATTAATCAGACTACATTACCAGATAAGGTGATGATATTTGATGATAATGATGAACCCCAAGATATGCGAAAGGAAATGATTTACCAGTATTTCTTTCAAATGCTAGATATAAAAAAAATAGCTTGGGAATGGCAGTTTGCAGAAAAGAAGGGGCAACACCATATCCATCAGAGAGCTAACACAATGGGCTTTGATTGGGTTTGGCGATGCGATGATGATGCAATACCAGAGCCTAATGTGCTTGGCAATCTATTAGCCTACACATCCATAGAAGATATAGGTGCTGTTGGTGGCTCTATTCTTACTCCACCTAATTTATTTGATACTAGCAAATCTACTGGCAAGATAGCAGATATTGATACAGAACCGAATATTCAATGGAATGATATAAAGAGAACAAAAGAAGTAGAGCATCTACATTGTTCATTCCTATATCGTGCTGGAGTGCATGATTACAGCCTTGGACTGTCAAGAGTGGCACATAGGGAAGAAACATTATTTACTTATGGTTTATATCAAAAAGGATATAAGATTTTAACAGTTCCTCATGCAACTACATGGCACATGAAGAACCCAGAAGGTGGCATTAGAAGTGAAACCAAAAGGGAGATGTATGAACATGATGAACAAATTTTTAGGAATATTGTCGGTCATTCTGATAGGACTATTGTCGTACTTAATTGTGGGCTGGGCGATCATATCGTTTTCAATAGTATCTTGGGTTCTATCCCAAATCCGGTGGTCTTTGGATGCTATCCTGAGATAATTCCTTGCAGATCAATTGCTGAAGCCCAAGCCTTATTTGGTGATCTTGACCAATGGAATATCTATAAAAAGATGTGTCAATGGAATTGGAAAGGCACTCTTACAGATGCATTTAAAAAGCTATACCTATGATTATTATTTCTCCTTATGCCAAAGCATTAATAAATGGCAAACAAAATCCTAAAAACTATCCTTACTGGAAAGAGCTAATTAAATTAATAAATGAACCTATTATTCAAATTGGCATTGAAGGGGAAGAACAATTAGTGCCAGACTTTAGAAAAAATTTGCCTGTTTCAGAATTGCGACAGTTAATAACCCAATGTCGAACATGGATTGGTTGTGATAGCTTCTTTCAGCATCTTGCATGGGAATGTGGCAAGCAAGGCATTGTCCTATGGTCTGTATCTGATCCATTAATCTTTGGGCATCCAGAAAATATTAACCTATTAAAAAGCAGACATAATCTAGCACAAAATCAATTTCTTTGGTGGGATTTGACAGAATATAACCCTGATGCTTTTGTCAAGCCAGAAGAAGTGATAAAATCTCTACAGATAATATAAGACTGATTAACCCAAATTTATGAGTTTTATATTATGCCAACTATTGATAAAAATGAAGCGGCTCTATCAGCCCATGAAAAAGTATGTGCCGAAAGATATTTGGGCATAAATGCTAGGCTTAAAAGACTAGAACAAATCCTAATAACTTCTGCTGGATTTATTATTGCAATCCTACTTTCAGTAGCATTAAAACTCCATTAATGATTCATGCCAGATCAATTTGGATTTTCCGAAGGGGTCAAAGCCTTTTCTTCAAGCCTTGATTCAGCTAGAGAAGCCAGCAAAGGTTTATCTAAAAGCATAGAGGGCATTCAAAAAGATGCTACTGATGTCGCAAAGCAAAAAGCACAAGACAGATTAAGAGCAAATCGAGAAGCCGAACTAAGAAAAGAAAGAGCTTTAATTAAAGCATTAGAAGCATGGAAGCATAAAAAACAAATAAGTGATGAAGAAGCTGATTTAAAGATTAAATTTGTTAAGGCTCATGGAGCTAAAGAATGGGAAGCAGTCTTAAAGATTAAGCTGGACATTGAAAATCTTGAAAGAAAGAACAATGAAGAATACCAGCATGATTTGAAAGAAGTTCGTAGAGTGCAAATGTGGTGCTTTATAGCGGCATTAATAGTTACTCTATGGCTCAAATTTATATTGGGTGTTATATGAATGATGATTTTAATTTAATGATGTGGGGCTGGGTAGTAGCTACTGCTTGGATTGCCTTTGGAATGTATGTTTATTGGGGGTCATAATGTTTACTTTACTTACTACAGTTATATCTTTTTTATCTGGTGGATTACCTACACTTCTTGGCTATTTTCAAGATAAGTCTGATAAAAACCATGAGCTAGAAATGGCTAAAATGCAGACCGAAAGGGAATTGGCAATGGCTGAAAGGGGTTATATTGCCCAAGCCCATGTTGAGGACATCAAGACCCAGCAAATCCAGATTGAATCCCAGACACAGGAAAGAGTTGCCCTATACCAGCATGATATTGAAATTAGCAAAGGTGCAAGCCAATGGGTTATCAATATGAGGGCTATGGTTAGACCAACTATTACTTATGGCTTATTTTTTCTGTTGGTATTTGTAGATGCTTTTGGCTTTTACTATGCCATTAAAACTGGTGTTGAATTTACAGATGCTATGAACATTCTTTGGGATAATGATACTCAGACTATTTGGGCATCAGTTGTATCATTCTGGTTTGGAACACAGGCATTTAAAAAATGAAAGTATCCCCTAAAGCAATAAACATGATTAAACACCATGAAGGTGTAAGACAAAAAGCCTATCGATGTCCAGCTAATCTTTGGACAATTGGTGTTGGTCATGTGCTTTACCCAGAACAGGCAAAGCTAAAGATGGATGATAGAATGCTTGTGCCATTAAGATCAGAAGATAATAAAACATTTAGTATGGAAGAAGTCGATGATATTCTTAGAACAGATTTGGCTAGGTTTGAAAGAGGTGTTGAGCAATACTGTCCTGTTCAACTCACACAAGGTCAGTTCGATGCTTTGGTGTCTTTTAGCTTTAATGTTGGTCTGGGGACATTACAAAGATCAACCTTGCGTCAAAAGATTAATCGACAAGATTTTAAAGGGGCATCGATGGAATTCTTAAAATACATCATGGCTGGTGGCAAGATTCTTAAAGGCTTACAAAACCGAAGGAATGATGAAAGAGCATTGTTTGAATCTTGACAGCCTGATAGGAAGATTCTGGGCTGTCGGCAAAATCGTGAAGTAATAGTCCTATCTGCTATTTTTCATTAAAAGGGTATATCTTCTTCAATGCCACCAAGAGGTGCAGTTTGTGGAGCATTTTCCTTTGGTTTAGGTTCTGCTAAAGAAATCCAGCCATCCCAAGATACAGGGATAGTTTCTAGTTTAACTGCTAGACCACCTTGCTTGGTTTCTACACAAACACCAATCTTCTGCCACCGGTTCTTTTCAGCCCCAGTTTTATCAGTATAAGTGCCATTCTTAACAATGCATTCATATTTAATACCCATTACATTCTCGCTTTCAATTGTGAGTAAATTTGTTCAACTTCTTCTAAAAACTGCTTAACTTCTGCTTCTATTTCCTGAATATATGCATCATCCCTATTCAGGCGAATTACAATCAATTGCAACTCAGATGGCAGTCTAGGGTCAAATGATACAAAATCGCACCATCTAGCCCCTGTGCAAGCCATCTGTGTCTGCATTTGTGGGACATACTTTGCTGGGGGAATACCCCCCATTAAATACTCAATATGGGTAGTGGTATTTGGGCATTTAATCTCTATAAGCCCATCCTCAACCACTCCATCTGGACTACAACCAAAATTCTTGATGGTAGGATGGTTGCAAAAAGCAACCTGATCTACAAATAGCCCAAATTTGGCTTCATAAGCCATCCTAGCCAATGGTTCTGTTTCTGTGCCCCATTGCATAGCTGGACTGCTAAAACTGCTTGTAGGGCTGTTTGTGAGCCTTTCTACCACCAAATCCATCTTATAGTTCTTTCGACCAGCAGATTCTCCAGTTTTAACCTTGGACATGACATCAGCGACCCTACTGGCTGTTACTTTGCCAAGCCTAATCTGATGCCATTCTTCAGTACCCTGTTTAATCTCTAAATCGACCAACCCAGCAAAAGGGATGGGTTCTATGGCACTAAGCCGATCTTCTGTTGTGAATGTTGTCATAAGTTTTTATCGTGTCCTGTAGTTGTTTTGCATATACTGATATTGCTTCTGCCGCTTTACTTGCTGATTCCCAATCGCTTTTTAAGCAAAATAAATGACAGTTCTTGATAGCACATTGGGTATCTAGGTATAACTCTGAATAATCTTTAGTTTGCATGATTTCTTACTGTTAGTGGAGTTGAACATAGCATCTTGTGGGATGCACCTTTTTTGTCTTTGCATTTCTGCTGAATAATCTGCATCACAATCATCACAAACTGAAGCTACTTCATGAGCATAATCTCTTGCCTGTTGCCATGAAATATATTGAGTTCTTGATTCAAAACATAATGGATACCAATTATTCTGCTTCATCATCTGGCATTGGCATTTGCTGGTGTTCATGAACTAATTGGGTATCTTCAATTTCTGCTCTTTCCCATTTAGTCATAAATTCCTTAGACAAAGTGTTGATTGCCGACATCCAGCCCATTTCAAAATATTCTTCTGGTGCATAGACAGCTTTTGGTATCTTATCGAATTCCTTTTGTGCAAATGGATTCATACTTTATGCTTTCGCTGTTTCTGCCAAATCTGTTGCACTTTAGGATCAATAAATATAGCATCAGAATCATCCAATGTCCTGTTAAATAATGCTTTAAAATCAGCCCATTTTTTTTTGTAATGTGCTTGTTCACTTGCTGGAATATAGCCATATATTTTTCGCCACCTAATGGTAATATCGGTGCTTGCTGAAGTATAAATAAAGTCTTTATCTACCATGTTTACTCCTATATTGTTGATCGGATTGTCGCTTCAAACAAACTGCACACTTCCATACTTTTGTTTTATTTCTTAATACTAATTTAAAACCATCTGCTTCTCTTAATGATTGACAACTAACACAAAACTTCTTTTCCATCCCAGCCTACTTTCAAGTACCTATATTCTGATGCATCACATACTGCTGTTAATTTCTTGCATACATCACAAGTATCTAGCCAAACTCGATATTCATGGTGTCTGGGCTTTCCTAGCCCCCATTGTTTGCCACAATCGGTACAAACATTATCAGGTTGCTCTTGGGCTAGTCGCATTTAGTTCTGCCTTTCGCTTTTCATAAACTGGCTTAACTTCATCTTGCTGTTTTTTATTTTTTAACTTTGCCCAGTTTTCACCAAACACTTTTATTAGTTCTTCTGGGGTCTTGGCTGATTCTAACATTGCATTAATTTTATCAGCCATTGATTCTTCTGGTTCATCCCAAAATTCATCCCCAGCATACAATGATAAACCAATGCCTGTGCATATTGCGATGCACTTAACCAAAACCCTTTTCTGTGCATTATTAATAGCCATTGCAGTTGGGTTGGTGATTGCTTTGTTATTGTTATCTTTAACTGGCAAATACTCAGTCATGGTTTTACCAAATGCAGTAACAGAACAATTAACCATCATTGTGCCATTGTAAATTTGTGGTTCACCATAAGTCCAGTTGGCTTGTGGGTCATGTTGTAACAATGTATCAACAGAATATACCCAAGGCAAATAATTAAATCGACCCATCTTTTTTATTTCATTTGATACATCTATTGTTCTAAGTTCTTTGTATTTGTTCATTGTGAGTTCCTAATAAATTTAACAAGACTACCAAATTCAAGTAATGCCCATATTACCCACCAACCCCAGCCAGCATCAGCATGATATAGAAAAAAAGCTGTCAGTAATCCTATCATTTTCTGTCCTTTGGTGGTTGTTTATTGTGAGTTGGATAAATAGGGGATACAGGTTGAACTGGAATAATCATTTTTCTGCATTCCAAAATTGTAAGCAAATATGTATAAAAACAAAAATAATAAATGCCCAAACAGCCAAGCCAGATAAGGCAAAAAACCAAATTAAAAAGTTTATCATGGCTGGCAATCCTGTTCTGCTCTGGTTTCCCAATACTCATAAAGACAAGTAGTAATGATTAGACCAATGACTGCTTTTTCATTTTTTTGAATAGCATCTACTAAAGCATCCCAATGAGTACCAAAGAAAGCATCATTTAAAAATGCTTCTTTAATATTTTCTGGTAGGTCTGGGTTGTAATCGCCATTGAGCAACTCAGCTATTTGTTCATCAAGTTCAGCTTGTTCATCTTCAGCTTCATTGTATGGAGATTCAAGCCAGTTATCATATTTGTTCATATCACATATCCAGTTCTAAGATAATGAGTTCCAAAAATTACTATAGCAAACATTAAGCCAAGTAAACCACCTAAGATAAAGTCTTTCATGTTATCTCCTATGCCCATATCTATAAAAATCCATGCCAACTGATTTTTTTGTATATACAACTTTACCTAATGCTTCATCATAATAAGCAATGGTGCTAAAAGCCATAGGGTTTTCCTCATGCAATTCTAGGATTACTCTGTCAATCCTAGCGGCAATCTGGTCTGTAATGCCAACTGGCAACTTGTTCCATTCTTCCCGGCTCATTTTGCTGGATGCATTAATAAGTCGCTGTTGTTGCAATAGTGTTAATGGGTTGTTCATATCTTTTCCTGTTTAATTAAGCTACTTGTAACATCCTATCTACTAAATAAAAATCACCGCTAATAGTGCAAAAAGGTGTTGCCCTATCTGTATCTAAACCATCAAATCTTCTACCTGATTTAAGCAAGCCACCATTGTGCTCATAACCCAAAGCATCTGTTATTTCAAAGTAACAATCATAAGTTACCCAGCCAATCAATGCACCAAACTTATCAAACAATGGGCTGTGCTTAGAAAAGTAATAGGTAGGTTCTTTGACAAAGCCACCATGAGCTAATGCTTGAATGGCTTCTTTTAGGCGATATGTTTTCATTGTGATTCCTTGTAAGATGCCCCCGAAGGGGCTGGTTAATTAAACTGCTTTAGGTCTTTGAATTAGGGTTTGTTTAACACCATTGCGAACCCCATGCTCTTTGATACTAGTTTTTAATGTAGCTGTTTCACCTTCTGCTAATTCCCAGATTGATGAAGCATTCCCTTTATAGATTACAACATTTTGTTCTGCATCTTCAAAAATAAACAATCCAATAATTCCAAAATGACTATTTAAATTAATTACTTTTTTTAATGTCAAAGTTAAAGTAACTTTTTCGCCAACTGTACCAATATGCTGTTTTTTAGCATCAATAAGGGCTTGTTTACTAGCCCATTCAGCTTTGCGAGCATTGCGATCAACAATGCATTTGCGAACAGCTAATACTTGCTTTTCAGACAATTTGCCATAAGTAGCATAAGCAGAAGCTAAAGAACCAACAAAACCTTCTTTGTAACATTTAAAGTTGCCTTCATCATCATAGATGCGACCATCAGCCAAAAAACTTTCAATATCAGCAAAATCTTCATAAGTTTTGCAAAAAGTTTTGTTTGCATTAGCAAGAATACGAGCATGAGTAGCTTTTCTATAGGCTTCTTCATTTTCAATGATTGAACCCCATTGATAAGGTTTTTGCTTGATAGTGGCTTCCATTGTGATTCCTTTCGGTTGTTGATGTAAGTATATTGCTACCAAACTTTTGCTATGTAAAGAAAAATCGTATTAGGACATACCCTAGTGTCAAAAATACAACAGCCCCCGAAGGGGCTATTGCAATTAAAGACCTATTCTTTTTTTGCTAAACATCTGGGAAGTGGTTGGATATTTAACAAGCCCAACATCTATCCATTGCACAGCTTGATTGGGGACTTGTTTTTCTATAGTTGAATCGATTAATCCAACATTGAATTTACCATCTGTTGCGACCACTTTGTAATAAGTGGCATCTGGCAAATTATTGACAACAACTAGCGTACCTACTGCTGGTAAGTTTTTCATTATGATTCCTTTTAGGTTGTTAAAGAATTGTATTTACTTCTACTACTCTTATAGTTTAAAACATATTGCAATGCAATAATATAAGGACAAACCCTAACTTTATTGATCTAGGTCAAGAAAATGAAAAATAGTTATAAGGGTAAACCCTAATGTTTGTTTCTTAAAGTTTACAAATAGTTGGAATTGTAAAGTTTGGTATGATTTGGCATGACCAGCTTAAATCAAAGAACTGTTGCACTTTTAAAGGACAGGGGCTACCAATGCGATATAGTCGAAAGCTACAACGCTTTTACCAAAAGAAAAAAAGATTTGTTTGGAGTGTTCGACATATTGGCTATTGGAAAAGGCGAAACAATTGGAGTGCAGATTACAAGCAAGTCCAATATTGCCGCTAGAATCAAGAAAATAGAAGAATCTGAGTATTTACCCCTATTGCTGGAAGCTGGTTGGCGAATTATTGTCTTTGGGTGGTTTAAAAAAGACAATGGAAGATACGATGTTAAGGAATTTGAGTTTTAGTAGTAAAATCTATGGACAGGCTAGGGTCATCCCCGAAAAGTCGATTAGTCACCGATCTGCCAAGTCCACCTATTGACTGCCTTTGACAAGGGATTTATGTATTACTATAAATTTAATATATCTGATTGGCATCTTGCTACTAGCCATCTAAGCCTAGAAGAAGAAATCATATATTTCAAGCTAATCAATTTTTATTATGATTCTGAACAACCTATCCCACTAGAAACCCAATCGGTTTGCAGAAGGTTAAGGCTAAATGATTTTTCTCACTTAGTTGAAACAGTTTTGCATGAATTTTTTATAAAATCTGATGATGGATGGCATCATAATAGATGCGATTCTGAGCTAGAAAAGTATCACCACAAAGCAGAAGTTAATCAAAAAGTGGGGAAATTGGGTGGCAGACCTAAGAATAACCCAGAAAAAACCCAATCGGTTTTCAAAGAAAACCCACAACAAACCCTAACCACTAACCATAAACCACTAACCACTAACCATAAACTAATTACACCTGAAGGTGTTTCTGATTCTATTTTTAAAGATTACATGGAAGTTCGGAAAGCCAAGAAAGCTAAATGGACAGAAACAGCTTTAAAAGGACTACAAAGGGAATCAGATAAAGCAAAGATAACTTTACAAGAAGCAATGCAAATATGTTGTGAAAGAGGTTGGATAGGATTTAAAGCTGAATGGATACAACAAGAAGCCAAGAAAGCCAAGGAATTGCCCCTAGGAACTAATGAACAGATAGAACAAGCCTACCGGGTTGAATGTGGTAAAGACCCAGCCTTGGCTCGATTTAACAGTTATTTTGATATGAGAGATTACATAGTCAAATTTAGAGAAGAAAGGGCAAAAGCATGACAACCCCATCATTTACAGTTGTTAGCTTAGTAGAGAATCCAGATGGTTCAGCAGATATTGAATTGGATTGTTCACCAGAATTTATGAAGATGATGTTCCAATATGGATTTATTTCAATCTTAGAAAAAGCTATAGAACAGGCTAAAAATGAACATACCTAACTTTGCTGATCGCCTAAAAGAGCCAAACAAAGGAGAAATCCTTTTTGAAGCCTATTGCATTTCCAAAGGATATAAGTTCAATAGGATTGGGTTTAATGGACACAATGAGGACATACCAAACTTTTATAAGTTAAATCATTTGCTCAGAAACCTACCAGACTACATGGTGCATTCTTTGGACAATAGCTATGTAGTCCAAGTAAAAGGCACAGACAATTTTAAAAAGAAAGAAATAGACCTATTGCCTTTGTTTTTAGAATGGTATCACTCGCCAAAAGCACCATTGATTTATGCTTTTTGTTTTGAGGGTCAAAACCCTATATTGAAGTACCCAGATCAAATCATAAGGCTGTATGAAAAAGCAGTAGATCAAAAATGGGATGATGGAGTAACTTATAGATGTTTGAATTTAAGAAATCAGAAGCATGGCGATTAGAATGTGAAGCAAGAGAACTGTTAAGCTGGTCTTTACAGAAAAGAAGGAAGCAACTGGCATTAGTTTGGGAAAAAAGAGGTGCTGAAGGTGCAATTAAACTACAGGATGAAATAACAAGATTATGGAAAATACAGAAGAATCAGCAAACAAAGCAAGACGATTTATTTATGAAAAATCAGTAGATTTTGCCCAAGCCAAGGCAAATAGGATATATATCGAGCAATTTCTTAAATCAAAACTGGCATTACTTATGTCTGAATCATCAGAAACCACTATGGCTGGCAAGGAAATGGATGCAAAAAAGCATCAGGATTATTTAAATTTGCTATTTGGACTAAAAGAAGCTGTAGCAACTGAAGAAGAATTAAAATGGAAGCTGATAAGTGCTCAACTCGCTGTAGAGATATACAGGACTGAAAGTGCAAACAATCGTGCTATTGATAAAGGGATGTAAATGGGGGATTTACCTTACTATTTTGGTTGCCTTGTTTTCGCAATCGTGGTCTTTTCTATATGGATCGATTTTTAATGAGTTCCTTTTTAATAATTATTACTGGTTTAATTTACTTTTACATCGCTGTTGAGCAGTTATTTAAAGGTGATTTAGGGCTGGCTTGTATGTATGCTGGCTATTGTTTTGCCAATTATGGTGCTTATTTAATTGCTACAAAATGACCAAAGATGAAAAGATCGCACTTAACAAGATTGCAGAACTCGGATGTATTCTCTGTTCCGAAGTCCTTGGGATTGAAGGCACTCCGGCAGAACTCCATCATGTGCGTAGGTATGGAGCTAAGCGGGCTACATCCCCAATCTTGCCACTTTGTCCAATCCACCATAGGCTCGGAAATGATAGTTTTCACTCATTGGGTGTCTGTGCTTTTGAAAGAAAATGGCAAATATCCTGTGAGAAGTTATTGGAGCAAGTCGATAAAAGACTTGGAAAAGGAACTGAGAAATGACAAATAGAGTTATTTCTTGGTTTTCTTGTGGGGCGGCTAGTGCTGTTGCAACTAAATTAGCTATTGCCGAAAGCAAAAGCCCTGTAGAAATTGTTTATTGTCATGTAAAAGAGGAACATCCAGACAATTTAAGATTTATGAAAGATTGTGAAAAATGGTTTGGACAATCTATAAATGTCATACAAAATGATAAATACAATGGCAGTATTTATGAAGTATTTGAAAAAAGAAAATATATTGTAGGTATTGGTGGTGCTCCATGCACAGTTCATTTAAAAAAAGATATGCGTAAAGCATTTGAAAAGCCTAATGATATTCAAGTATTTGGTTATACATTTGAAGAACAAGATCGAGTTGATAGATTTATTGATGCTAACAATGATGTAAACCTTTGGTCAATCTTAATTGAAAAAGGGTTAGGCAAATCTGATTGTTTAGCAATGATTGAAAGGGCTGGCATAGAATTACCAGCAATGTATAAGTTAGGCTATCAAAATAACAATTGTATTGGGTGCGTTAAGGGGGGGCTTGGATATTGGAACAAGATTCGAAATGATTTTCCTGAACAATTTAATAAAATGGCAGATATAGAACAATTGGTAGGGGCTAAAATTTTAAAGCATCAAGGCGAAAGAATTTGGCTTAAAGAATTGCCAAAAGATGCTGGGGACTATCCTACAGAACAATCTATCGAATGTGGAATTTTTTGCCACATGGCAGAGGAAGATATTAAGTAATGAACAGACCAATAAAGACAAGCTCTAGTCGCACTAGCTACACAGTAGGTGGCGATAACCTAAATGAGATTATTGAGCATTTAAATGATTTGTTTGTAGGCAAAACAATGACCAATGATGAAATGAAGCTGTTACAGCATATTGTGGATGATATATGCGATATGGCTAATGAGAATCAATTACTCAGAATCTATAACCAAGAGCAAATCAAACCTTATTCAAGCAATCATTGATATATACAAAATATATACCTATAGGTATAAGTAGGGCTGTATTTGGCAGTTACTAGCTGTTAGGTGGAAAGCCACAAAAACCCTAACTTACTGCATCCTACATTAGTGGCTTAATGCCCTGTCATAATTCTAAAGGATCAAAACCTAATTCATGGGCTACCATCTTACAGCGTACTCTGAACTGTTTAGAATGATGTAGCCATTTATCCCCTTTTTGCCTATGAAAGCTCATGTGGACTGCTTCATGTGCCAGCGTGGTTAGGGCTGTGTATAAATGCCCACATCTGGCAGATGAAATGGTAATGCTGTGCTCATAATCTTCTCCAGTATCGTACATATATGTACCCATAACTTCTGGATCAGGTGTTACAACAAACTCAACTTCATCAGGTAAAGGCATTTTCCATTTAGTAAATGGATAACAGCAATACAGGCTTGCGTATAAATTGCGTAGAACTTCTGGGGTCAATTTCATGATAAATGTTTAAGTTTGACATGAGGAATACAAGTTCTAGTATCTGTGGAATATGCACCACAAGCCTTGCATTGATACCTTTGATAAGCCCCAGTAGTTGTATATCTAAAGCCTTTGCTAATTAAATGAGGTTTGCCACAAGTAGGGCAATCAAAGCCATCCCTATTTTTTTTCATTAAATTAAGATTAATTGGCTGTTTAACCCAAGGCAATAGCTTGTTATATAGCTTTTCAAGCAATATGACATCTTGAATGTTATATTCTTCCATTGTTTTCCAAGCCTTTTTATCCCCATTCATGCATTTAATCCAAAGGGTATGCCCCTCATGGGAATTCTTTTTGCCTAGACCCAATCTTTGGGCTACATAATCTAGTTTATTGCTGGGAAATCTAAATTGGCTTTTAACCACTCTTAGCAGATCAACTTGCTTAATTGGTGGTGGTGGTGAAAGTTTATGTATTAAAAATTCTTTATTTAGGGTTGGCATATCAAACTTTGTGCCATTGTAATGAATGACAGCATCAGCATCTTGTAACAAACCATGTATTCCCTCTAACATAGATTGTGATGTGCTTTTCTGCACAGAATCAAAGTATATTTGTTTTTCACCAAGCCATTTAGCTGAATAGCACATGGTATAAGATGATTCAAGAAGCTGGTTCAGCGATACATTTTGTTGCCAAAGTCCCCAAACATGAGCAGTATTGGGGCTTGTTTCGATGTCAAGCAAAAGTATCTTCATAAATCGCTTACAATAGTTATGTAGTTACATATCTTAATGGAATTCTATTAAAAAACAATGGCTTATACAAAATACACACAAAAACCAAAAGTATATAGTTTAAGAGTTTGTGCCAAATGTCAGTTAAAAGCCAAAACCAATGAAGGATATTTTTTAATTTACAACAATGGATTGCGTGAAAAGTTTGTCTGCAAATCCTGTAAAAGATAGTAAAATCACTTTATGCCATTTAAAAAAACAGACAAGGGTTGGTTCTGGGGAAGTTCCGGTCCATATCCAACTAAAACCAAAGCTATACAAGTGGCAAGAGCCGCCCATGCTTCAGGATATAAGGAAGAATCAATTATGAATCAATCAGTCATTGGTGAATTTGTAGGAATGTTGCTACATTCAGCGACAGTTACCCATATCATGCATCTGCAAGCAGTAGGTGAAGGCTCTTATGCCAAGCATCAGGCACTCGCTACATACTATGATGAAGTGGTGGAAGCCACAGATACTTTAGCCGAGGCTATACAGGGATGCACAGGCGAGATCATCAAAGCCTATCCCCCAATGTTTGGCAATCCAGCAGTAGAAGCCCTAGATTATCTGGAATCCATTAGGGAATATGTTTGCAACAATCGAGAGCAAATATCAGAATACAGCAACATCCAGAATGAGATTGATACCATCATGACCCTTTTGGATAGCACAATCTACAAGCTCACATTCCTAAGATAATGCATTGGAATATCAGAGTAGTTAAGTATTCTGAGGATGATAAAGTAATCCTAGAGGTAGCAGAGGTTTTTTATAATACTCATGGTAAACCCTGTGGCTTTCATTTGGCTAGGGCATCAGGCGAATCTATAGATGAACTGCATGAATACACAGATATGATGAAAGAAGCATTAGCCTATCCAATTTTAGAATTCAATAAAGACTTTGGCGATTGGGACAAATAGTGTTGTATAAAAGCGACAATGCCTAGCATACCTACCTATACCAAATGTGCCAGCCTAGGATGTAAGAGTACCAAGAGTAAGCTCAATAGCTATTGCATGGAGCATGGTGGCAAGGAGTGGATAGACACAAAAGAAAGAAAAGAATTCAACTCTATCTATCAAACCCCATTCTGGAAACAGAAGCGAAATAGTCAGCTATCTAGTCAGCCATTGTGCCAATCCTGTCTAAAGGTAGGCAGAGTAACCCAAGCTAACCATGTAGATCATGTGTTTGCTTGGAAGGCATTAGGCAAGGATGCATTCTATAACAACCTATTCCAATCACTATGCCCAGAGTGCCATAGTCATAAGACAGCATTAGAACAACAGGGTATATATCGATGCTATATAGCAGATACTAAAGACTATGCCTTGCATGAATATAAATTTGTGCTTGGCTCGACCCCATCCCATGCATCAAATGTGTTGTAAAAAAGCTACATCTTAGGAGAAACTTAAACTTTTCCCCCATTGGTAAAGAG
>Ga0114978_10002155_pt1 | contig 16333 bp, 20 predicted proteins | sample S_140212_EF_Meta_FD_87027 | JGI IMG/M metagenome (GOLD analysis project Ga0114978, IMG submission 87027) | Freshwater microbial communities from Lake Simoncouche, Canada to study carbon cycling - S_140212_EF_MetaG | ecosystem: Environmental > Aquatic > Freshwater > Lake | place: Lake... | reverse complement strand
AATCTTATCGCCAAAATACACAACCAATTTATGTAAACCGTCAATACTTACTGTAGCGGTTCCATAATCTTCCCCGTCTTTTTCAAAGTGAAATTGAAATACATCCGCTTCTTCCGGGACTGGAATTTCTTTGCCGGCTGTGTTTAACATTACCGGACTATACCCCCTACTTTGCAGTAAGTTAAATAACTCGTTGTTTAATGAATCTTGGTTTTTTGGCATTTTTTGATCTCAATAGTATATTTATGCAAAAACTGCAAAGAAGGGTAATGGCATTATGATTTCGCTGTGGTCACGCATATGCCCGTCTAAATCGCTGTTATATTCACCTAGTATTTGCATTACTCTGACTGCCAACAGTGAAGCCATTATCAAATCGTCAGTTTCTCCTAATTTAGCTTCATAACTACTACCCTTTGCAACAAAGGTTTTGAGTTCTGATATTAGACTTTTGCTATGTACCGTCAATTTCTTGCTCTCCAACAATGATTTAAACTTGGCACATGCGGCCAGTTTACTCTTATTTGTTGTAGTAAAACCCTTACGCTTTTTGCCCGGTTCGCTAATAAAATTACCCAATATATTCTGTTCGCCGTATTCATTTAACGACACTAATGCCGCTTCTCCTATACTATTATTTTCAATACTGTAATAGAGATTTCTTGGTTCTGTTGTGCAATCAATGATGTACTTGTTAATCTGCGCTATCAATTTAATCTGATTAGGAATATCAGTTTTATTATGTTTCCACTCACCTATTTGCGTAGTAGTATTTGCTTCAAATATTTCTATACCTGCAGGGTCACCTCCTGTACCAATACTAGGGTCTAGCGTTACTACATATATATTGCCCTTTTTAGGTGTCTTGTACCAACGTATTTGTCCTTGACGCAAGGTAGGCTCAGTGCCTTCCAAGTCAATTAGTGTGCTAGGATTGATTAGTGTTTCATCAGCAATAATGAATTCGCAATTCATCTCTCGGCGGAATCTGTCATCGCCAAGTTGTGACCGCATTTCATCAGCCCACTTTTCATCACGTTCAGGATGAGAGTGCCACGTAGCTTTATACGCTTTAAATCCATTAATTCCCACATCAGTTGTATTACCAAATTCATCTTCACACTTATTGGCACCCTTCCAAATCAATGCAAATTGGTCTTCGTCACTGTTTGGGGTGCTTGTAATAATTGCTTTACCACCAGTACTTAATGTAGGTGTAATAGATGTCCAGAATTCTTGTGCTATAGTTGGTCTTACGAATGCAAACTCATCTAAGTATAATAATGAAATAGATAGACCACGACCTGTATTTTCTGTTGTAGTAGCACTAACTATACGACTACCATTATCAAATGTTAAACTACCTTTGTTATAATCAACTGCACCTGCTTTAATATGATCGGGGCAATTCTCATATGCATACCGAACACGTTGCATAATTTCTTGTGCACCTGCATACTTGTGTGCGGCAATTAATACAGTACTGTCTGGTACAAACATTGCATACCATAGTAAGTAACCTGCGGCACTAGTTGACTTACCTGTTTGTCGTGCCATTAAATTGATACTGAATCTGTACTTGTGATAAGTTTCAATCAATTCTTTTTGAAAGTCCCATGGATGATAGTGCATACTACCACGTGTTGGGTGTTGGATCATAAAGAAGTTATCCATGAAGTATAGATAACCTGTGATTGGATCACAACACTTAATGTAGTCGTCTAAATCCTTATCAGTTTTGAATTTAGTTTTCTTATAAGGTGTTTTTACTAAAGTAGTTGTTCCGCTCATGTGTTTATTTAGTGAGAACAAATCCCAAATGTATTAATTATTTATAATCCGTATCTACCGCGTAGTGCGTTGAAGTTTTGTTGAATTTGACTTGCGTTTAATGCTTGCCCGTAGATAGCAACTGAGCCAATATCACCGCGCCAATAGTTGTCTGACCGTGCTACTGCTTCTATTCCACTGTTTGTAAATTGATAAAATGTTACGCCAGTATCTGGTGTGCCTATCTGTTGTCCGTTAATATAATAAGTCACTACTCCACTAGTGGTTTGTGTTGCGGCTACGACTATCCACTGGTTATCTGTCACCGTGAAAGATGCAGATACAGATGGCGCCCATGGTGAATTGGGGCCGGTGCTGAAATGCATTCTCCAAGTATTTCCTGATATATGATACATGTAGGTATTGAAGTTACGAACAGCGGTGCTACCACCAAACAAGTTACGATAAGTAGCATTGCCGGTGTTGGCATTGACAGTTTTAATTGCAAACATTGTAGTCTTACCTGTGTAAGTGACATTCATTTTAGATGTGGTCACCGGAGCATACTGAGTGCTACCATTGAAGCTGAAGTAACTAGCAGAACCAACATCGGTAAAGGTTGGACTGCCAGTCAGGGTAGCATTGTTTTCATAAGTACTAAGGTCCGTCCAGGTAGTTCCTGATCCCGAATAGCTTGTCGGATTACCTGCATCTAATTGTAGTAGTAATCCTGAAGTAACCATAGAGTATATCCAAGGACGACCTTCAATCAATCCATCAGGATTTGGATTGTCAACTATATCATTGTCAGAATACTGTGTTGGCAATTGTGTAATATCATAAGTTGCTCTAGGGTTGCCCACTGCGGCCCTATTTGTTTCTGCCAAGTCAAGTTTAGCAATCTGTCTAGCCTCTTTGTCTGCAAGTCCACCGGCTGCTGGTGTTATAGTCCATTGTGTTGTGGTTATTTTAGCAACTCTTTGCCAAACAGAGCCATCATAGATGCGCCAGTCTTGTTCACTGTACGCAGGAAAAGCACCACTGGTTCCAGTAACTGTTGTATCGTAAGCATCTCCCAAGGTACCAACACCATCAGTCAGTGTGGGAGTGTTAGTAAAAGCGTTCCATGTGCCCTTGTATATTGCGGCATTTATTATAGTGCTAGACAATGAACCACAAACTGCCGCGGCTTTAGCCATATAATTGTCTATCGTAGTATTGCCCTTGATAATGCCAATACTGGTTCCATATTCATCATACAAGAAGTTGCCTGCTGTTACTGCATAATCACCTGTCTGATGACTGGTCAATGTGAGAGCAGAGCCTATTCCCAATGATGTTACATACAGTTTGTATGAGACATTGTTTGTTGCCCCTAAAGCGCCCGCGTAATTTAAACTCCAAATAGCCGAGAAAGGAGCGACAATCTCAGTATTGGAATGCGGTGGATTGGCATTTTTTGTGAGAGTGGTTCCACTTGCTATCATCAGGGTTGATATTCCGTTTAGTGCCATGTTATTTTCCTACAGGCTTTTCGCCGGTCAAGTATGGTCTACTAAACCATAACTGGAACCATTCTTTAGTTCCAGGTTGTATATTATGTTTCTTCATTAGTATACCCTTTTCATTTCCAGTAATACTTATATTACTTTCTTCACCGATTACTTGAGTAGTAATTCCACTGAGTTTTTTGAGGTCTTCTAGGGTTGTGTCAACGTTTTCTTCACGTGAAGGAACAGATTTGAGTTTATCAAATCCATTCATTATTTTAGCTTGTTTCCATACATCAAAGGACATGATGTATTTAGTAGATTATTTGATATCTAACGGACGTGTCTTGGTAGCTACTACGCAATACATTTTTTCTTGTAGAATTAGGTCTTCGTCTGAGTCATTACCGGGAACGTTTGCAGGAATAGTAATATCGTATGTTATATCGTTGAAATCTTTGACGCTAAATCCAGTACGCTCTAACAATGCGGCAATTTGATGATGACCCAAAACACTATAATGATTCGTGTTGTACTCATGTCTCCTAGCCTGGTCAGGAGCCGGCATTTCAATATAGATTTTTCCGCCTTGTTTCAGTACACGATTATATTCAATCAAAGTAAAGATAGGATAAGGACTGTGTTCTAATGCCTGTCTACAGAATATGAAATCAATTGTTTCATCGTTAAATCCGTCTTTTTGTGGGAGAAAACTCATATCATAACCTTTTACGTTATGACCTTTGTCTCTGGCTATGTTGATATCAGTGTCGCTGAGTGTAATACCCATCATATTAGTGTATCCACGTTCTTTCATTATATCTAAGAAATAACCTGGACCACATCCCATATCTAAGATAGCGGCAGTTTTGGGTATACTGAGTGGGTCAATGTACATTTCGACCACTCTATTTGTCAATGTTTTGTGATATTCGGAAATTCCCTCATCATATAGATGGGAAGTATAAATCCACTCGTTATAAAATTTAAACTTTATTAAATCAAGTGTTTTGTTTATGTCGATCATGTTTATCCTACGTGTGATAATATTACTTATACACGTAACACATGCTTAAATTATTTTAATAGCCCTTAAATCCAAGCATTGGACTAGATTTGTGAGTGTCTTTGGGTTCTTCACTTTTACCACGCTTTGCCATCTTATGATGTTCGCTTGGTATAGTTTTTAGTGCTGATTGAACCATGTTATGTTCTTCATCAGTATATGGATGATAACTATTAAATTTCTCAGTGGGGCTGGCTGCATTCATTTTAACTGCTTTAGTACTTTTTCCATCTGACATAGCCATAGCCATACCCAAACGATTTTGATGATATACACGATCATATCCGCCGTCATCACGTGCAATTATGCTACCACCAGTACTAGTAGCATTTTCTTGGTCCTTGCTCATTTTACTGCGTTTAGGACCACCTTCAACTATGAATTCACTTGCTCTCATTAAGATTCCAATTCCATATAAATTTTATGACCTATCGTTGAATTAGGAATAGGACTAACCTGTACTCGTACAAGGCCAAATGCAACATCAACATTATATCTTGTTATAGGTGTTCCAACAAATTGTGTACTATATGCAACAAAATTAACGTTTGCACCGCCCGGTCTTTTGGTTACGTTAATAGTTACTGACTGTTGATTAAACGAATTAGTTTCTATAGAGTTAATTTTAAAGGTAGCCGCATTTAATTGTTCTATGGGGGTTGTAAAAATGTCTTGATTAGGTGCATTAGTTGTCGTTATATATGACGCAGTTAGTTTTGATAACTGTGCAGTAGTTGGTGTTACCGTGCCTATAACTAATGTTTGATTTAACGAAACATTACCAACTAAAGTTATATTCTGTATCCCTGCTAAACTACTAAAAACACCAGGATCAACTCTTGTGGGGAAAAATATAATATTTCCAGCTTCACCTATATTAATATTACCTAAATTAAATCCACCTTGACCAACAAAAAGTTCATTGATTCTAGCATTTGCTTCACCTAAGTTCAACAATCCCGATACTTTTGGGATTATTGTTCCGTTTAATTTTAGAAAGTTTAATGCACTATCAAATACTAAATTTGCAGAGCCACTATAAATATTACCAGATTTGAATTGTACAGATCCTTCTACTCCACCTGAATTTAATGATGAAATTGTTGAAAAATTATTATTGATTTTTTCAAAGGCAACACGTAACGGATCACCAGTGCCGTCGTTGGCTAAATCACCGATATCAATATTTAATAATGTTAAACTCATGCTTTTGTCCTGATTATCTTATATTTATCGCCTATCACTCCGAAGTAATATTGCAATTATCATAAATATACATATATTTAGGAGACAAATATGCGTGTATTATTAGCTTTGGTGCTGACATTAGCATCCACTGGCAGTTTTTCTTGGGACCAACGTCCTCCCTTACCCGTTCAAGCCTGTCAGGTTCATAGCCCTTATGGATTTGCACAGACTGCACGTACAGTGCAACCTATTTGTAGAGAAGCATATTTGGTAGCATATGATGCTCCTGTAAAGATTCCTGCATATGTTGCGTATACACTATTACCAAAGAATGCAATAGGATGTTGGCCACGTACTAATGCGTTTGTTGCAGATAAAAGTATAGTCGGTGGTGCTGTCCCGGATGATTATGCTGGTACAGGATATGACAAGGGTCATGCAGTTCCTGATGGTGACTTAAGCTGGAGTGAAATAGTAGAGTACGAAAGTTTTTTAATGACAAACATGTATCCCCAGCACGGCAGTTTAAACCGTGGAATCTGGAAATTACTAGAAACAAGTGTCAGGGGATGGGCTGTGCAATTGAACCAACCTCTTACAGTATACGTTGGAGCTATGTATGGCGCTGGTGATTTGACTATTGGTAAGAGTGTTATTGTACCCCATGCTTACTATAAGATTGTTATCAATCAAACTACCGGCCAAGTTGCTGGATGGGTATTCCCACACACTAAACCTTATGTTAACTTGGGGAATGATTTAACTAAGTTCCGTGTAAGTGTTGCCGATATTCAGAAACAAGCAGGAGTTCAATATGCTTTCCCTAAAAATGCTACAGAGTTGCAACCTGGTGCAGAGTGGCCAGTTGACTATGGCGCATTGACTAACGCCAAACGTGCTAAATGCAAAAATAACGCTGATTAATTACTTACCGGCTTTATCAAAAATATCTTTTTGAATTTTATACCACTCTACGAATGCATCGTGCTTAACAGCACATTCATAGTAAGTGGTATAGTTTATTGTAACCGTCTTACTTATGTCAGATAACTTTGGCTCGTTTCCTAATTTTTCTAATTGAGGGCACTTTACTAATAACCTATCCGGTACTTCCGGAAACTTAACAGTAACCGGCACGATAGTACTACATCCTGTTGCTAAGAATGCAAGTATAATAAAAATTGTTAGTGCAAATAATTTAAGCAAATTCATTTTGGTACCTCGGCTGCATCATTGTGTGCTTTGATAAATTCTTTTGGAATTTCACAAATTCCACCGGGAGCAAACTTTACGTCATACTTAACTATCTCACGATCAACGTATCTTACAATATCTTGTCCTCTAGTTCTGACAATCTGAGTTTTTGTAATTACTTTCGTAACAATTTTTGTATTCTCTTTGGCACTTTGTAATTCTGCTTGCGCTAACTTAGCTTCAACTTCCTTTACTTTAGCTTCCCAGACTTGATAATCTGCTAATCCACCCTCTAAATATAATCCAATAGATAACAAAAGAATACTAATAACACGAATAGGAATAATGTATGTTTTGATTACTGGAATCATCCCCAAGACAAAGCCAGCGACTGTCCCGAGGACACCCATAAATGTTATTGCATGAAAGACCCAATCGGGTAAAAATGATATTATCCACATACTCTTATTTATTAAAGTATGAAGATCCCTTTAACCAATCATAGTATATTTTGAATCCCTCAGCAACGTCAACTTTAGGATCAAATTCAAAATCTCTTCTGGCCGCATCAATATTCAATGCTCCCCTACTAGGAAAATCAAGGTCTCTATCCCCTACAATGATATTACCGCCACCTGCTAATTCTACTGCCATACGTGCGGCTTCCAATAGAGTAACGCTGTGACTTTTTGTAATATTGTAAGTTTTATTTTCCGTGTTATCAGATAATGCGGCGGCAACAATGCCATCTGCGGCATCATCTACATACGTGAAGTCTAGTGTTTCTTTTTCTCCGTTTACTTTGATAGTGTCTCCGCGCATTGCGGCAAGTAAAAATTTACTTATGACTCTATCTTCCACATCCAGAGGTCCATATACAGCACTAGGCCGAATGATAGTATGGACAAGATTAGTTCTGCGAGTATAATCTCTAACAAGCCATTCTCCTGCTAATTTCATAATGCCATATTGTCCTTGTGGTTTACAGATGGCATCTTCTGTAACATCATCGGTAAAGTCTCCGTATACCATTGAACTACTGATGTAAATAAACTTACGTACTTCATATTTATTGCTACCCTCTAATAAATTCATTAGCCCTTCACTCATAGTACGACTACCCAATGCTGGGTTAGCATTAACAACTTTCTGTCTAGGAAAACTAGCCATGTGAATTACAATTTCAGGTTCTTCAATAGAGAATACTTTATCAACATGTACGCCAAGAGAGATATCTTTGTCATAAATTTCACATTTATATTCATCTATCTTTTTCAAACGATTATACATTAAATAATCTATTTCATCCTGCGGTATGATTCCGTAGTTTGTTTTTATGTCCATGATTGATACAATATGTCCTTGGTCTTGTAGTCGTTTAACTACATTGTGACCAATCAGTCCTAATCCACCTGTTACTAAAATGTTCATTCAAATCTCAACTTATAATATGTTAATTGTTTTGGGGTAAAGTATGCTTTAATCGTATAGAGATGTCCATACGTATAAGGGTCTGCACTTCTTACCCACATTGGTGAAGGTTTACTATTTTTCATCACGTACTTACCTGCTTTTGTTTGTTGCCACTCAAATATTGGTTGTGCTACAAATAAGTCAGGATCTTCTACATCACCCATTTTTATAGAATGGACAGTGTACTCACTTGTTTTTTGATCTTCGTCAGACAGCCATTTTTGCTTTGATGGGGCCATGACTTTGATAATTCTCTAAATGTATATCTTGTATTGTCATTTCAAAGATATTATTCTTTAATGAGTTTAACATCAACGTTGGTAACGAAAATTCTTCACGGGTCAATTGTTCTTTAACTTGTTCAACGTGATCCGTGTATATATGTGTATCACCTGTACTAATAATTAATTCACCCACCTTCAAACCACAATGATGTGCAATTAAATGAGTGAGTAACGCATAGCTAGCAATGTTAAAAGGTAAGCCAAGAAACACATCCACACTACGCTGGTACATATGACAAGAGAGTTCTTTATTTTTGTTGACATAAAATTGACTCATTACGTGACACGGCGGTAACACCATTTGATCCATTTCAGCTACATTCCATGCACTTAATATATGCCGGCGACTGTTAGGATCTTTTTGTAGACCGTCAAGTAGATTTTTAAATTGGTCTATGTCGTGTCTCACCGCATCTACTACAGTATTGCCTGATTCAGCATACACGTCCATCAAGTCATATTTTCTCCAATGACGCCATTGCACTCCGTATACTCTACCTAAATCACCTTCAAACTTTGCCTTATCTTTCCAATAAGGTGCAAGTGCGTTGGGAGTCCATATAGTTACGGTGCCTTCTTTGCTGCCATGCGTAATCTCCGCAAGGCGCCTCTCGTCTTGCGAACCTTCGATGAACCAGAGTAGTTCTCCGCAGACAGCTTTCCATGCGAGGCGTTTGGTAGTGATAGCTGGAAAACCCCTACGCAAATCAAAGCGAAGATTACGTCCAAAAACACTAATAGTGCCAATGCCAGTTCTATCATCCTTAATTTCTCCGTTATCTAAAATATCTGTTAGTAAGTCGTGATACTGTTTCATAATTTGTTTAAAAATTTATCTGTTTCGGGCTGTACTGTTTCTGCAATACTTTCTAAATTTAATACAAATTCAAAACTATTAATCATTGGATCTAACTCACTTAATTTACGACCAATCACATCTTCAACTTCGTTCGGACTTAGCCCTTGCTTGAAAAGAGCCTGTATGTTAATAGTATGTTGCTTTTTACCAACCATTCTAACCACAATTTTTTTGATAAATTGTACAGGTACTTTGCTTTTCTCTACGTCCTCTAAGATGTGTTCCCATTTTCTTAGGTATTCGGGTGACATTATATTTTTATGCGGTTACAGTTGCCTTTGCAGGTCGACCACGCTTTTTAGCAGTTGGTGTAGATGTTGTATTAATTTGTGTTGTAGTCGGGATACCCAACATGTCATTAGCTTCTTGGTTTAGTCTAGCACTTTCTGCCAATAAGCCTTTTGCTTCCACTTCCATTTTACGTGCTTGTGATAGTAAATTATTAGCAATTGCATTATCAGCTAAAACACCTTGAGTACCGGCTGGTGCTGAAGGATTATTTACGGTAGATTCACCGCGCATTCTACGTGCAACATCAACTGGATCTTGTAAACCCCGGCTTGCATCCATTTCGGATAAGCGTTTAACCGCGGCTTCGCCTTGTTCCATTTCATCTAATATCTTATTCAATTCTTCTAATTTAATACTAGTAGTACTGTTAGGAGTAATAACAACTTGTGATGTTTGTACTTTCTTTATCAGACCTTCTTTATGTAAAACTTGCAAGAGGTATCTACCATCTTTAGTATGTGTGCGATTTAGTGCATCTGCTAAATTTTGGCTGTGTTGTCCGATATCACTCTCAATACAACGCATCATAGGATCGTGTATGTGCTGATTCAATGTCTCTGTGTATGTTACCAAACACATATGCGGTTCGTTTGGTACTTCTCTAAAAATAATAGCAACTTTGCGGTCGCCCATTTTTCCAATATGTCTTAAAAAACTCATGATTTTCTCCTTGTAGCGTATAGCTTATAGTTATTTAATATGATTTTTAGTAGCTATAAAATTATTTGCCACCGGACCAACGTAGTTCATATATCGTGGCCTCTACCGGATCTTCAAAGTAGATATATTGTTTATCTTCAAATATAAAAGCTAATTTATCTTCTTCATCCTCCTCTTGTCCCGCACATATACTGTACCTACTTTGTGTTTTGGTTAAAACCCAATGTTTTGATTTTTCGGTTAGAGAGGTTGGACATTTGGTAAAATGTGGAGGCGTAAATTTTACCTCACGTTCACCAAACCATAATAAAGGATTTACGTTCATCTAGTCAATACATCTAGCATCCTATATTTCTCATAGGCATCTACAACTGCCGGAATAGTATTTTCATTAGTAGGAACTACTTGAAACCAAAGTCTATCACCAACATTAAATGGGTGTCGGTAAGTAGTATCACCGTTCATAAACATTCTAGGTTGATGTATTTTACCACTATTCCATAATCTCCCGGCGAGTTTAAGTACATCTTCTAGTTCATAATCATTCAATTCATATCGTTCAGGACGACTAGCAAAAGGATTACCTTGTTCATGGTATGCCTTTACTACATTAATAAATTTTTCATAGTCAGGGCAATCAGTGCGTGTTATGATTACCATGACCTCGTCTTCGGACACTTCCTTGTTCATAAGACTAAGCAAGCACCCACCTAAACTTGTTCCGATATGGATCATATAATTACTGCTTTCTTTTCGGTACGGTCACTATAAATTTTCTGTCCATTCTTACGAATAAAATCTACCATACCTTGCGGGGCAGATTCAAATGCTAACTTGATTGATTCTTCAGTTAAGCCATCATCTGCATTGAATGAGTAAATTTCATAACAACGTTGAGAATTTGCTTTTGCTCTTAGCATCATTATTTGAATACTAGGCATAGTTGGTTTAGGTTTTTCAGAAAGAATACTCCACATGTATTCTTTCTCCCATTTATCAATATCAAATATAAATTCAAGACCGTACATATCCCACATTGCAAGATAGTGTTTCATGTATTACCTTTTATTTTTCATCATAAATTGCATAAGTGCCGAACGGGGGATTAGGATTCTTGTCACCATGTATGATCCAAGTAGTATCACAATAATCAGGGTCACCCCAAGAACCACAGGGATATCCGTCAGTAAAAACAATCAATCGTTTTGGTTCAATTGCATTTTCTTTCAAATAGTCAAAGATACAATCAAAGTCAGTGCCACCGCCACCTTGAGGTTCATATTCTTCAATACTATCCATGTTCTCACTATCAAAGTCTTGTGGATTATATGTATCAGTATCAAAACAGAATACATGCACTTTGTAGCCATCGAAACTATTCATCATACCGGCAATCTCACCTAAGAATGCTGTGGCTTGTTTGTCACTGATACTACCTGACATATCAAGTGAAACGACAACATCAATTTCTTCGCCGGGAGTCATACCGGGCATGATAGCATCCATATGCCAACTTCTACGTGAGGGGCGCATCCAAGAATAATCATTGCGAATTGCACTTGTCAAGTTAGTCTGAATCAGTTCACGCCAGGGCATAACTGGTTCAGTAGCATCACGGATCAGTCGTTCAACACCTTTAGGAAGAGTACCTGCCTCTGCACTTTGTGCCGCTTGAATGATAGCTTGTTTCATTTCTTGACGGGCACGGTCACGTTCTTCTTGTGACATTTTAGGGCGACCTTTACCTTTTTTGTCGCCGCCTTCACCTTCTTCTCCCTCACCGTCACCATCTTCACCGTCTAAGTGGTCATCAATCATTTGGTCAACCAAATCATCAATAGAAATCTTTTGAACATTCTTCATCAGGTCATCATAAATTTCCTCTGCAGGCTTACCATCATATTTTGATTCGTATAAGCAAGGCACAGTAGTAATAAATTGACCTACTTTGTGACGTTTCAAATCGGCATTGACTGCATAGTCATCAGCAATATTCCAGATTTGAGGATCACGATCACCTCTACGACCCATGTGGTCGTATACAACGTGTAACACTTCATGTCCAACTAAGAATTCGACTTCTTTAGGTTTCAACATCATAATGAAACGGCTATTGTAATAAAATTTCAATCCATCTGTTGCCGCGGTAGCACACCATTCATCAGCATTAACCAATTTCATGCGAGTAGCAAGATTACCAAAAAAACTATGACGCAACAATAATCCGATACGTGCGCCGACTAGCCGCTCACGTGCTAGATTATCAACTTTAGGATCAGTAGGTCCTATAAGATTATCAAATTTCTTACTACGTTTACGTTTTTTAGTTGGGTTAATTACTGCACTCATGTTGATTCCTTTTAAACAATAATGTATTGTATCACAATATCTATTTACTGTCAAATCTTAATAAAAAAAGGGTGAGAATATTCACACTATCCTCACCCTAAACGAAACCTTTCGGTTCCGAGGGAGTCAACCTTGTTGACCTATTAGTTACCTGCTTCCACGATGTACTTGCCGTACTTCTTATGGAACTCATCAAAGTTTTTCAACTGACTTGGTTCGATTGGCAACTCATAAGTTTTAAGTGCAATCTTAGCACCCATGACAACCAATTCAGTTTCAAAGTTATTCATCATGTAGTCAAAGAAGTTTTGAGCCATTTCGTGGAACTCTTTTGCTTTGACCTTTTTGTTGTCGGTTACGTCTTTCAACTCATAGCACATACCAACTGTCAATGCGTACATTGCTGAAATTTCTTTAACTGACAAGTCTTTTACTTTACCAGAAAGAATGTCAGAGGGTTCTGGCATCTTTCCTGAGATTTTGCGGTGTGCTGAGAACTTAACAGCAAGACCTTCACCAACTGCACCTGCAATCAAATTAAATTGAGTATCAGTGTCCATGTTAGCCTCATCATCTAGCAAGTCACTAACAAAACACCATGAACGGGGTGTCGCAAATGCACGGCTTGAAGATTTGCTATCAAAATCATACAAGTCTTGTTTAGCAAAACTCAAATAACCAACAACGTCTTTGTGAATGCCTTTGTTCACAGCCCAAGTCTGCCATGATGTAAAGTCAGGGCGCATTTCTAAGTGAATGAAACGATTAGCAAGGGGCATCGGCATACGATAAGTAACACCTTTATCACTATCACGATTACCCGCCGCTACGATAACGACATTATCGGGTAAACGATATTTACCTACACGGCGATTCAGAATCAACTGATAGCCTGCGGCTTGTACAGCAGGGGGCGCACTATTCATTTCATCTAAGAATAGCACAACGATAGGGTAGTCTTTTGCCATTTCTTCATCGGGCAAGTCAACAGGAGGAGCCCAGTCCATCTTGTTGATATCTTTATTGAAGTACGGAATACCACGAATGTCAGTTGGTTCCATTTGCGCCATACGCAAATCAATCATAAGACCACCGAGTTCCTCAGCAATTTCTGATACAACATCACTTTTACCGATGCCGGGAGGGCCCCACAAGAAAACAGGGCGTTTAGTTTTAAATGCACTAAGCATTGCTTTGCGGGTTTGTACACTAGTGATAGTGTGATTGTCACTTACTTGAGATGCCATGAGAGACTCCTATGTTGGCTTTGTTGAAAACAGATGTTAGTATATATCAGATTGGATTTATTGTCAAGCACGACTTTTTTGTTTTTTAACTTTTTGGGCAACCGTTTCAAGTAATGCATAAACTAATTCACGTTCACGGCGAAAGGCTTCACGTTCCCAAGGACGCTTGAGATATTCTACTGAATAAGGTTTACCCAACCAGATTTTTTTCATCCTACCGTTGCGTGACCATTCACCTCGGTATTGTCCACGGACATATTGTTTTGCATGAACCATTTCATGGGCAAGTGTCATTAACATCTGAGGTAATGCTAAAGCACTATCCACTGCTATACTGATTTCTTTATCACCGGTTCTGCTACAAATTCCGTTATTGCCGTCTCTTTGCCGCATTTTGGGTGCTAAACAAATGTATACTTTATACTTAAAACTTGTTATATTTAAGTATTCGGCATAGAATTTGGCAGTCTTGCGGAATAGTTGGACCTTTTCAGGGCTAGTGTTTCCGTGTGCTAGTACTTCAATTTTCATGCTGTAAGTATACTACAGTGTGGATTTATTGTCAACCTTTCAAGCTAAATACTAAGTGTTAAGGAACAAAAATGTCAACTAATAGTACTAAATTAGAACCCAGAGGTGTTAATACTGATGCTACCTTTAATTTTGCAAATTTAGCAGTAACATCCAATGTTACTACTGCAAATCTTACAGTATCAGGGAAATCAAATTTAGGTGAAATAGGTAATGTAACAATAACCGGTGGTGATAGCGGACAGGTCGTACAAACAAACGGATCTGGTGGATTGTCATGGGTAGATGTAAGTTCGATAGTTGGTCAAGCCGCCGGGCCAGCAAATTCAATACAGTTCAATGATGCTGGATCCATTAATGGAGATAGTAAATTAAAATTCAATAAAACATCCGGTGTGCTTTCAGTAACTGGAAATATTGAGGCTTCGTACTTTAGCGGAAATGGTAGTTTATTATCAAATGTAACTGGAGCCAATGTAACAGGGTTTGTATCTAATGCAACTCATGCAAACAGTGCTACTACTTCTACCATTGCTACGACAGCAGGAACTGTCACAGCCAATGCTCAACCAAACATAACAAGTATAGGGACATTATCTACATTGAGCGTCACAGATACAATAACATCTGGTACTATCAATGCCACAGATATCAATGGAAAAATAAAAACTGCAACTCAAAATGAAATTACAAGTTTAGGAACACTAACTGGATTAGCTGTGTCCGGAACTACTACAACTACCACTCTTACTGCTACTAATATAAACGGAACAATTAAAACAGCAAGTCAACCTGAAATTACAGGTTTAGGAACATTAACTAATATGACCGTATCTGGTATCGGAAATATTAGTACATTACGCACAGATATTATACAATATTCCAATGGTGCCACATATCAATTTGCTATGACCCCACCTGGATTAGATACACAAATTACATTCAATGATTTAGGTGAGTATGCGTCTAGTTCTAATTTAGTTTTTAATAAAACAACAAAAACATTAACGGTTGATAATATAATTAGCAACGGGGGTCAACTAACTAATGTACCAGCCGGAAACTTAACAGGTACTATACTTAATACCGTATTGGGTAACAGCACTTTTTATATAGGCACTACTAGTATAAAAGCAAATCGTGCTAGTGCAAGTCAGTCACTTACCGGAATAACAAGCATTGATGGCTCAGCCGCTAGCCTAACTACTGCCAGAAATATAAATGGGGTATCGTTTAACGGTACTAGTGATATAACTGTTACTTCTAATGCTACAACGCTAACAGGTACTATATTAAAATCTACAATAGTTGATAGTAGTTTAACATCGGTGGGGACATTAACTCAATTAAATGTATCTGGAAATTCATCATTCACTGGTGCAAATGTAAGTTTGGGTGGTAATGCTAATGTAAGAATAACCGGAGGTACTGCTGGTGCAGTGTTAAGTACTGATGGCTCGGGTAGCTTATCATGGACTAGTGTTCCAGTAATACCTAGTCTAAGTGGACAAAGTGGAAACTTTTTAACAACAAATGGTAGTACATTGAGTTGGACATCATTAGGTGCAGTAACCTTACCAAGTACTTCAGGTCAATCAGGAAAATATTTAACAAATGACGGTACTGTTACATTATGGGCAACCGGTGCAGTATATACTGCGGTTAGTATAACAAATGGCACAAGTAATATAATTATCCCTACTAGCGGTGGTCCTGTACGTGCATATGTTGGTACTACATTAAAATTAGATGTTAACAGCACCAACGTATTAATCAATGGCACTCAATTATCTATTAATATAGCGACAGGTACTGCTCCACTAATAGTTGCAAGTACAACACGTGTTGATAATTTAAATGTGGCAAGTGCTGGTAAAGCAGATCAACTAGTAGTAAACTCAGGTGATAGTGATGCTGGTCTTTATTATCTT
>Ga0114978_10002152_pt1 | contig 16339 bp, 13 predicted proteins | sample S_140212_EF_Meta_FD_87027 | JGI IMG/M metagenome (GOLD analysis project Ga0114978, IMG submission 87027) | Freshwater microbial communities from Lake Simoncouche, Canada to study carbon cycling - S_140212_EF_MetaG | ecosystem: Environmental > Aquatic > Freshwater > Lake | place: Lake... | reverse complement strand
GGGGCAGCCAGGCTTCTCGGGATGCCTTTTGGATTGCCATCCCTATTGTCGATCTTTATCAAAACGTGCGTGGAAAAGCTTCCCGTCGGACACGCATGTTTTCTCTTTGTTTTTAGCAGCGAGCTTCGCAGCGGTTTGCAACGCATGCCGCTGGTTGAGTACGATTCGATAGCTTTCTGAGAGTGTTTTCCGTTGTTCGCGAGCCATACGTATCTAGCCACAAGTCCATAAAGGAGTCTGTGCATGCCACGTCGCCGGTTAACTCGTTCTGCGGGTCGTTTCGGTGCTCGCTCCAGAAGTTCTTCTGGTGGCAAGCCAGTCCCATCGCGGCGCGAGTTTTTAGTTGCATCGGCCGGCTCTGCGGTCACGATTGGTTCGGCAGTCGCCGGCGGGTATTGGATTGCTCCAGAGTCGCAGGCCGCCGACGCAACTCCCCCCGTCAGTGCCAATGAGGAAATCCGCTTTGCATGCATCGGCATCGGCGGAAAAGGGCAAAGCGATTCGGCTGACGCGGGCCGGAGGGGCAAAGTGGTGGCCGTTGCCGACGTCGATTCCAACCAACTCAAGCGAGGCGAAAAAGCCTTTGAGGGTGCAAAGCAATACTCAGACTTCCGAAAAATGCTTGACGAAATGGGCAAATCGATCGATGCAGTCACGATCAGCACTCCCGATCACGTTCATATCACCGCCGCTGCGATGGCCATGCACATGGGCAAGCACTGCTTTTGCCAGAAGCCTCTTACCCGATCGATTGCCGAGGCTCGACTGCTCGGTGAACTCGCCCGCTCAAAGAAGGTTGCCACTCAGATGGGCAATCAAGGCACAGCCGCTTCATCACTGCGGCAGACCGCGGCGGTGATCAAGTCGGGTGCCCTAGGCGTGGTCAAGGAATTGCATATTTGGACCAACCGGCCAGTGTGGCCTCAAGGAGGCGCTCGGCCTATAGACGCTGTTGTGCCAGCAAATCTTGACTGGGATGCGTGGGTCGGCCCGGCCCCCATGCGGCCGTTTGGTGCGGGCTATCATCCGTTTGCGTGGCGTGGGTACTGGGATTTTGGCACCGGTGCGTTGGGCGATATGGCATGCCATACGTTCAATATGCCATTCATGGCGTTGAATCTCCGCGATCCATCCAGCGTGCAAGCTTTGACCAGCGGCCACAACAGAGAAACCTATCCCAAGTGGTCGATCATCGACTTTGAGTTTCCGGAACTCGGCGGCCGACCGGCCCTCAACGTGCATTGGTACGACGGCGGTAAGTTGCCGGATCAGTCGCTCTTTGCCGGCTTCAAAGGGGAAGTCAAAAAAAACGCAGTAGAGAAGGAAGTGGAGCATCCGTTTAAGCCGACTGCCAGCGGCGTGCTCGTCATCGGGGATAAGGAGACGCTTTATGCCCCCGGTGACTATTGCGAAAAGAACTTCTCGTTGAAGAGCGGGAAAGTGTTGCCGGAGTTGGAGATTACAAAGTCGCCAGGCCATTTCGACGAATGGATCAACGCGATTCAGGGTGGGCCGCAGGCCATGTCCAACTTCCCGGACTACGGCGGGCCGCTGACCGAGACGATCTTGCTCGGTAATCTCGCAGTCTGGGCAGCCGATGCGCCCGAGAGCAGCGGAAAAAAGATCCAGTGGGATCCCGTGAAATTGATCGCAACCAACGCGCCCGAAGTCGCCGCGATCATCCGGCCAACGTACCGCGATGGCTGGAAGCCTTCAACCGGGAATTTTTAGCTATGCAATCTACGGAATATAGAAGGGCATTTGGGCTGCGCTTTTGCAGAATGGCGACTGGCTTCGTGCTGGCTTTTGGGCTGTCCGGCGGTGGCGTTCTGTCACAACTCAAGGCTGTGGGAAGTGAGCCAGTGTCGGTTGAGGCGAAGGCTGTTGCAATCGTTGTGGCTCGAGGCGGGGCCGTTGCCTATAACCCCGAAGGGCGCGTGTCGAAGATAGACCTAGCCGATAGGCCAGCCAGCGATGCCGATCTCGGGTTCTTGGCTTCGCTCGAGTCGCTTGAATCGCTTGAAATCTGGGGTGCGGAGATCACCGACCTCGGCATGAAATCGCTTTCTAAGTTGGTGAGCCTCAAGCATCTCGTCTTGGAAAACACAGACATCACCGATACCGGAGCCCGATGGCTCGCAAAGCTGCCGCACTTGAAGGTGCTCAATCTGCGACGCTCATCCAATCTTACCGATGCGGCACTCGAGTCGGTGGCATCGTTGACTGGGTTGGAGCAGTTGGTGTTGCTCTACAACAATTTTACAGACGCGGGGCTGGCCCACCTCAAACCTCTTTCTCAGCTGCGCGTGCTCGATCTGCGGGGCTGCGCTTTGATCAGCGACGCGGGATTGGAGCATGTTGCGCATCTGCATAGCCTCGAACGAGTGAAGTTGCGTTGCCCCAGCGTGAGTGATGTAGGCCTTGTAAAACTAGCTTCCTTGCCAAAGCTCAGGGGGTTTGCCGTCGAGGATGGACAGATTACCGATGCGGCGTTGACCGCATTTGCAGACAAGACCACATTGGATGAGATCAACGTGATGCGGACGTTTGTAGGAGATAGTGGGCTAGCCCATCTGTCTGGGCTTACCAAACTCAAACGGCTCGAACTGCGAGGCACGCTCGTTGGCAACGCTGGGATATCGCACCTTTCCAAGCTCTCCAGTCTGGTGCTCCTCGACTTGGCTGAAACGGGTGTCGGCGATGAGGGGGTGGCGCATCTGTCGGGTCTCCACAAACTCGTCGATCTGGATCTCTGGGACACCCGCGTGGGCGACACGGCCATGAAAACTGTCGGCGGGTTGGCATCGCTTGTGAAACTCAATCTGCAGAACACCCGCGTCACCGATGCCGGGATCGCCCAACTCACCGGGTTGTCCAAGCTCCATACGCTCAACGTCACGGGCACCAAGCTCACTGACGCAGCCCTCGCATCACTGGCCAAAATGGCCGGCCTTCGCACGCTCTTTGCCAGTTTTACGCAGATTTCTGACGAAGCCATGGCCGCCTTTCAAAAGGCCCATCCGGCGGTCGCGATCACTCGGTAGGTGCCGCTTCGAGTGAGCCTCTTTGCGTCCCAGGACGTCCGTCCGGTTGTGAGGATTGCGTGGGAGTTACCCGCCGTTTGACTCTGGCTCGGCTGAGCAGTATGACGAGGACGTTTGTGGAACGATTCCCCGACCCCGTGTTTTGTGGAGAACCCGCCGATGATCTTGGGAAAACTCTGGAAGGCGCTTGCGGCGCAGATGAACAAGGTCGCCAACTTTTTTTGGACGGCTGATCCAGTTGCGCAACTACAGTACGAATACGACAAGGCAGTCGACCAGATGAAAGAAGGTCGCGAGGGATTGGAGCAGTATCGGGCTTTGGTTGAACGCGTCATGCGGCAGGCCGATGGCGATCGGCAGCACGTGGCCTCGCTCGAAGCTCGCATCAAGGCGTATCTGCAGGCGGGCGAACGCGAAACGGCATCGAGGTTTGCCCTTGAACTGCAACGTGCGAAAAAAGATCTTGTCGAAAACGAGGCGCAGCTCAAGCTCCATGAGTCTGCCTACGGCAACAATGTGACGAAGATAAAACACGCCACCAAAAAACTGGCCGAACTCAAGCAGAAGATCCAGAAGTACGATGCCGAACTCAAGCTCAGCCGCGCAGAAGCGGAGTTGGCCAAACTCGCCACCAGCTTCAACTTCGACATCACCACCGATTTTGGACAGATCGAAGATGTGATTCAGGACAAAATTGGTTTGAACCGCGCCAAGGTGCGAGTGGCGGCAGACCTCTCTGGAGATGGCATCGAAAATATCAAGCAGGAGCAAGCTGTCGAGCAGAATATGGCCGAGCAAGCCTTGCGACAATTTGAGGTGGAAATGGGAATGGTGACTCCCGAGACAGTAGACGTGAAGGCAGACGAAAAAGAGCTTGGCGGCGAGCGCATGAAGCAAGCTGCTACCTGAGGGCCGAGCGTTAGCTGGGTGCTGTCAGTGTTGAATCGCGGTAGTGTTTCGTAACATCTCCTGTTGAGAGGATGGCCTCTGTGACAACCGTTTCCGCTCCTCAGTTCCCTCCACAAAACTCAGCGTCGGCCCAGCCGCTGCCGCAGGTTCCTCTGGGCACGGCCGCTGTGGCCGGCCCCAGCGGAACGTCGCTGCCGGCCTGGTGTCCGGCGTGGGCTGAGCGGATTGGGGACGCCTATCTCTCCGGCACGAGTTGTCTGTTTCTGGTGCACGGTAACGTGCGGGACGTGGTGCTATTGGGGCCGCCGGATGCCTCCGGTGCTGCTGCCAGCACCGCTCAGTGGGGAACTCTGCCGGAGTTTCTCTCGCGAGAGCTCTTTGGCCGCTGGGATATCGTCCTAGCTTACGACATCGGCAAAGGCCTGCGGCCGTTGGCCGGCCCAGACCCAACCCGCCTGCGGACGATGGTGCAGTGGCTCACTGAGCGGCTCGGCGTCGCCGCCACTTGGCCCCGCGATCCCGATGCCGCCATTGCTGCGGTAGACGCATTGCTCGAACGCAATCTGATCGATCCCCCAGAACAACGCAAGCGCATCGCCGTGGTACTCGACTACGCACAGTATCTAGCTCCTGCTGGCGATGCAGCGGCGTCGGTGCGAGGGGGGGCTGGCAGGCTCGTGCGGCTCTTGTCATGGGCCACTAATCCGTTGCTTCGTCGAGTGAACGTGGCTATCGTGCTGCTCACCGACTCGATGGCCGAGATGCATCCACGGCTTGTCACAAATCCAGCCGTCACCGCGATTGATGTGCCGCTCCCCAATGTCCAAGAGCGGGAGCGATTTGCGATTGCCACGGCCTCCGGGGCTGGCGTTCCGGCTGATCAGATGACTGCCGTCCAGCGAGTGGCGGCGATCTCGGGCGGCCTGTCGCTGGAAAGCCTGCGGGCTGTGATCACGATGTCGGCACGCGATGGATCCTCGCCCGATGGCCCGGAGTTTGCGATCAAGAAAAAAGAACTTATAGAGCGATCCTGTCAGGGAATCGTCGAATTTATTCAGCCGCGGCTCACGCTTGATGCCGTGGCTGGCCACGCCGAAGCCAAGCAGCGACTTCTCGCCGACGCCAAGGCGATTCATCGCGGACAGTTGGACAGTGCCCCGATGGGCTACTTGATCTGCGGGCCAGTCGGCACGGGTAAGAGCTTCATTGCCGAGTGCTACGCCGGCAGCGTTGGCATTCCCTGTGCGATGCTGAAAAACTTTCGCAGCAAATATGTTGGAGAAACGGAAGGCAATTTGGAGCACGCCCTAGATGTGCTGCGCAGCCTTGGGCCAGTGGTGGTGGTGATTGACGAGGCCGACGCAGCGCTCGGCAACCGCCAGTCGGACGGCGATTCAGGCACATCGGCTCGTGTATTCTCGATGATCGCCAGGCAGATGGGCGATACTCGCTACCGCGGAAAGATCGTCTGGATGCTGCTCACGAGCCGCCCAGATCTCCTGCCGATCGACCTGAAGAGACAGGGGCGTGCCGAAGTGCACATCCCGCTATTCTATCCTCACGACCAAGCCGAGATGGAGTCGATGTTTCTCGCTATGGCGAGAAAGTGCCATGTGAAACTCGCTGCAGGCCTCCCTGGGCCGATCGATTTAGAGCTTGGCCTCTCCGGCGCCGACATTGAAAGCGTTGTGCTGTCAGCTCGTAGAAAGGGGCTTGATCGAACGGCCGACGCAGGTGAGCCAGCCCCCGAGGCAATTTCCGAGGGCGACTTCAACGCCTCGCTCGACGACTTCATGCCATCGGCTCAGGGCCTCGAAAAAGAACTGCAGGAGATTGCCGCCGTGCTGGAGTGCACTGAAAAGCGTTTTCTGCCGGAACGTTGGAAGCAGAAAGTCAGCCAGCCCGGAGGAAGATCACACCTCCAGGAACGTCTTGCGGCCATCCGCGAGGTGATTGGTTCGTAATGTGGTCAATAGACTCGAAGAACACTCAGGAGAATTTGTTCCATGGCAAAAGCACAGAATCCGCAGGCATCGGCTGGCAAAACTCCGTGGTTTGATGCAGCCAGCGACTCGCCGCTGTTGGCGGAGTACGCCCGCAAGCTGGACTCATTTTTGGATGTCGTGGCCGACGGCAAGGTCGACACCAAGGAGCTCGAAAACCAAGAAAAGCGAGTGGTGTCGCTGATGAAGGAAATCGAACCGCTGCTCTCGCCCGAGGCGCACGAAAAGGTAACGCAACTCCTATGCGAGGTCACGGCCTACGATCTCATGAACACGTTTCACATGGCCGGAAAGTCGCGTCCGATGGCAAAGTTTCGCGGATAACAGTCGTTTTGTACAATTTTTATTGCAGCCCGCGTGGAATACGGGGGGCTCGCATGCGGTGCCGCGTCCGCAGGGGCGAGTCGCTGCGGACGATTGCCGCAGAAACTGCGAAAGGCCAAGTTAGTCGAGCCACTGTTTTTCTTCGAGCCGCTCGGGCACATAGACCTCGGTCACATAGCTGATGTCCTTCGAGATAAGCGACTCCACTTCCAGTTTGAAGCCGTTGGTAAGCATCGTTTCGATCTCTTTTTGCCAGGCCTTTTTCTGGGCAAACCACGGATAGGCTGCGATCTGCTTAGCGCGTTTGATGTCGGTGTCGTTGAGGGCGATTTGAACGCTTTGATTCAGCTTGCAGCGGTCGTAGTCGCGGGATCGGAGGCCGATGTATTTCGCCTCGGGGATAGCCATACGGTTGGACTCATAGGCCAGATTGATCGAGCCCTGTTTGAGAACAGAATAGATGTAATACCCCCAAGGATCGTTGTCGAGCAAACAATAGACGGGCAGTTTCAGTTCGTTATGGAGTCGGTAGAGCATGCGTCGCACTCCGCGAGGTGGCTGCCCCCCCCCGTGCGTGAGCAGACAGGAATACTTTCGCCAGAATTTGTCTTCGTTGAATCGCCTCCAGACCGTGTCCTTCTCAACATGCAGGATAAATTTCGCATCACACGACTTGAATTTCACAACATCGGCCTCAACGATCGATGGAATGCTGTAGCCGCCTGAGCCCATGCGAGAGCAATCGATTTCATCGCCAGAATCCTCCAGCACAATCGGCCCCACCATGCCGCCGCGATTGCTAGCGTAGACGTGGAGTTCTTCGCGGAGGCTCTCCAGCGTGACCTCCAGATCTTCGATAATCGGGTCGCACTCCTCTTGCGTGGCGAAGGTCTCTTCTCGCGTGCCATCGATCGTGTGTTTGAGAAGGTAGTAAAGACCCCGGATGCTGGTGGTTTTTTGCTGATCGATTAGCGCCTTGCAGCCGGTTGCGACCAGCAGCGTCTGCATGTAACTCTTGGCTTGGGAGAGGTTAAAGAGCTGGCGGCAGTTGGTCTGCGTGCCCATCTCAATAATCTTTCGCGACTTATTGAAACGAACGTTCGAGAGGCTTCGGGTTGGGATAGAGAGTTGCGGATCACGACGCTTTTCCGCAGCAGTGACGACGCCGTCGGCCAGTTGCACGATTAAGCGATGAGTCTTGATGTCGACCGGCGGCAGCTTCGGTTTGGATGCATCGCGCGTCTTAACCGGGGGCAATGTGCGGGCGCGTTTTGATGATGAGGCCATCTGCGTAGGATATGGGGAGATTGGGAAGGCTGACAATGGTCAGTATCCTACCCTGCTCTTGGAGGCCTCGTGCGCATGACAAAATACATTCTAGCCTATTTTCTGACGGCGCTGTTCATCGGCTTAGGCGTGTTTATGGTGGGCCGGCCCAGCAACCGGTCTCGCGACATCTAAAACGCTTTGGACGCCCCTGGCCTGTGCCACCGGCCCAGGTTGACCTCTTTGGGTTGCGACCGAGATGCGGCTCAGCAGCGAACGTCGTCGGCCCGGCCGACTGCCTTCATGCGTCGGAGGAAGTGCGGCCCTTCGGTGGCCGGTGGCTCGGTGTGCGATGGATCTCCAGCGGCGGCGATGTCTTTGGCCGGTTGGCGCACCTGCGCCGCTTTGAAGAACTCAGCGATTCGGCCAACCACGGTGCGCTGTTCGGCCGGCTCAAGCTCGGGAAAGATTGGCAGTGCCAGGGTTTCCTCAGCGGCGCGTTCGGTCTCGGGTAGATCGCCCTTGCGCCAACCGAGAGGTTCAAAGCACTGCTGGAGATGCAGCGGTACGGGATAATAAATCTCAGTGCCAACGCCGCACTGCGTGAGATGGTTTCTCAGGGCATCCCGCTGCCCATTGGCTACACGGATGACAAATTGATTCCACACATGCCGGCCGCGTGGTTCGTCGGTTGGTACTGCCACGTGCTGTTCGAGGTTATACTGGGCAAAGAGTTCCATATAGCGGGCGGCATTCGACTGTCGGGCAGTTGTCCAAGCATCGAGGTGCGGGAGTTTCACTCGCAGCACAGCCGCTTGAATCGAGTCGAGGCGGCTATTGATGCCAACGACCTGATGGTAGTAGCGAGGCTCCATGCCGTGGACTCGCAGCAACTTCAGCGACGCAGCAATATCATCTCGCGTGGTCGTGAGGAATCCGCCATCACCGACGCCGCCCAGATTCTTTGTCGGATAAAAGCTGAAGCAGCCAACATCGCCTAGGCTACCGGAGCAGCGTCCATGCCACGTGGAAAGGATCGATTGAGCCGCGTCTTCGATAATGGGAATTCCGGCGGCTTTTGCGATCGGCACAATCGCATCCATGTCGGCGGTGCGTCCAAAGAGGTGCACCGGCACGATGGCGCGGCAACGCTTGCTGATCTTCCGTTCTACATCCCTCGGACTCATTAAATAGGTGTGTGGGTCGATGTCGGCGAAGATTGGGATGGCCCCGAGGCGAGTTACGGCACTGGCTGTGGCAAAGAACGTATAGCTCGGCAGAATCACTTCATCGCCGGGCCTGATGTCCAGCGACATCAGCGCCAAGAGCAGGGCGTCGCTGCCTGAAGCACACGAGATAACGTGTGGCACGCCGAGCGCTCGAGCGAGTTCTGTTTCCAGTTCGCTCACATCGGGCCCCAGAATGAATCGTCCGGAGTCGCAGACGCGTTCAATCGCGGTGCGAATCTCCTCACGCAGCACGGCATACTGTCGATCCAGTGCCAGCAGTCCTACCGTTGGAAGAAACGCTCCGCCAGCAGACTGGTCATCAATTGAGTTGGCTGTTTTGGCGGTTTGGTTGGCGGGCAGGACGGTTGTATTTGGGCGAATCATAGTGGCCAGTTCTCCGGGGCATTTGCTGGAAACCGCAGTCGCGCAATCAGCGTAATGCTGCGTCTGTGGTCTCAAGATCGTCACGACCGCCCCAGTCGCTATAGTCAAAAGGTGTCGGGAGTTCTCAAAATAGGGGTTCCGATCTGGATGCGATTGGCGGAACGGGCCTTGCCAGACGCGGCGCCACAGCTTGGAAATAGGCGACTTTTTAGGGGGAAGTCAAGGCCAAGCCCGTTGGAGGGAGCGGGGCCAAAAGCCCACATTGGGAAGATGCGGGGGATTTTCAGTGTCGACCGGTGCAGGGCAAAAACTAGTCGATGCACAAAAATTTGACATAGACCCGTTGGAAGCCCTACATTTCTTTTCGGTTTCGTAGGTCTCGCACTCCGACAGTGCGCGCAGGCCGATACGCGAGAGAAAGGTGGAGTTGCGTGCGAACAATGCCCCCGTGGCATTGCAAGCACCGGTTGGGATGGGATCGACAACGATTATTGATTTGGGGCTATTAGCCCAAAGGCTTGGGATGTCGGCAGCCGACGTCGAGGCTGCGGTGCATTTGCTTGATGAGGGCAATACCATTCCCTTCATCACCCGCTACCGCAGGGACCAGACGGGCGGTCTAGACGAAGTTGCTATCCGGCGGATTGCCGAAAGCATTACCAAGCTGAGGCAACTTGCCGATCGGAAGCAGACGATCCTGCGCACGATCCAAGGACAAGGCAAGCTCACCCCGGAGCTGGCCTCCCAGGTTGAGGCATCGGACAACTCAAAGCATTTGGAAGATCTCTATCTTCCGTTCAAGCCCAGAAAAATATCGCTGGCGGAAATTGCAAAGCAGCGTCGGCTGGAGCCATTGGCTCGCGAGATTCTTGCTGCTGATCCGCTCGCGACAGACCTCGATAAGCGAGCTGCCGATTTTATCGATGCCGACGGCCAAGTAGCGACTGCGGCCGATGCTTTGCTGGGCGTTGGTCACATCATTGCAGATGATTTCAGCGCCCGGGCTGATGTGCGGCAGCGACTGCGAGGGATTTTGTACAAGCAGGCCCACCTCAAGAGCCAGCGGGTGGAGATTGAGGGGAAGGCGCTGTCAAAAGACGAGAAGCATTTTCGCGACTATTTTGACTACTCAGAACATATTCAGCGAGTGCCTCCGCACCGCGCGCTTGCCATCAATCGTGGCGAACGAGCCAAGCTACTCAAGGTTCGGATTGAAGGGCCTGTTGACGAAATGCAGGTTGCGGCGGAGGAGTTCCTCGTGCCCCCTGGTCACCCCCATGCTGATCTTTTGAAGGGATGCGCCCGCGATGCGCTTGTGAGGCTCGTACTGCCGAGCCTCGAACGGGAGATCCGTCGGGAGATTACGGAATACTGCGAGTCGCATGCGGTGGAGGTGTTTGCCAAAAACCTTCGCAACCTGCTGTTACAAGCACCTGTTGCAGGGCGTCGCGTACTGGCGCTTGATCCTGGCTTTAAGAGTGGCTGCAAGGCGGTGGCGATTGATGAGTGCGGCAACCCGCTCGAGTACGCCGTGCTGCATATCATCGGCCAGAAAGAAAAGCGCGAAGCGGCCGTGAAGAAAATCGTGGAGATGGTGACGGCTCACGCGTGTACCGTGGTGGCTGTTGGCAACGGCACAGCGGGCCGCGAAGTGGAGTCTCTCGTGGCCGAGCTCGTAGCTGGCGAGCTCAAGCCCCTCGACGTGGGCTACGTGATGGTGAACGAAGCTGGCGCGAGCGTCTATTCAACGAGCGTGTATGCTCGCGAGGAATTGCCGGCGCACGAGGCCGCTGTGCGCGGGGCGATTTCGATCGGCCGTCGACTGCAAGACCCACTCTCCGAACTCGTGAAAATCGAGCCGGCAAACATCGGTGTCGGCCTCTACCAGCACGACGTGAAAGCTCGCCACCTCCACACCTCGTTGGATGCAGTGGTGGAGAGTTGCGTGAATTACGTTGGTGTGGATGTGAACACGGCCAGCCCCGCGCTGTTGCGATACGTGTCGGGGCTCAACCAGACGATGGCTCGTGGGTTTCACGAATGGCGCACAAAGAACGGCGCGTTCACCTCCCGTCAGCAATTCTTGGAGGTGCCGGGCTTTGGCGAGGCTGCGTTTGTGCAGGCAGTCGGATTTTTAAAAATCACCGCTGGAATTAATCCGCTGGATGCCACGTGGATCCATCCAGAAAGCTATACGATCGCTTCAAAAGTGTTGGAGCGGCTCGGCGGCACTCCAGAAGACCTGACGAGCCGGCAGCGGGCAGAATCGCTTGCGCAGAAGGCAGCCAGCCTCGATCTGCCGGCCTTTGCAAAGGAGCTCGGCGTGGGCCGACTGCTCCTGACGGACATCATCGAACAACTGGCTCGTCCCGGCCGGGATCCGCGAGAGGACTTGCCGCAGCCGTTCTTTAAGAAGGGGGTGCTCAAGCTGGAGGATCTTGAGGTGGGGATGGAACTCCTTGGTTCTGTCCTCAATGTCGTTGACTTTGGAGCCTTTATCGACATCGGCTTGCACGACAGCGGCATGGTGCACATCAGCCAGCTATCCAGCCGCTACGTGCGAGATCCGCACGATGTGGTGACCGTTGGAGAGATTGTGAAGGTGTGGGTGTTGGAGTTGGATAAAGCGCGTCGTCGCGTTGCGCTGACGATGATCCAGCCCGGCAGCGCACGAGATCAGCAAGAGCAACGTCGTCCGGTTCGCGTCGCAGCCGACGGGGCAAGCAACGAGCGAAGCAACGGGCCGAACGGGCGAGGATCGCAGCGTGCAGGCAGACGCGAGCAGGGTGCCCCGGCGAGGAGTCGGGGTTCACAGCCCAGCGGTCGTCCGACGTCGCGCGAGCCAGCTACGAAAACGTATACGGCCCGCGCCCCCAGCAAACCAGCCGCACCAATATCGAAGAAAATGCAAGAAGGCAAAGAGCCCCTGCGGACGTTCGGCGACTTGAAGCAGTTTTTTCAAAAGCGGGACGAAACCCCCGAGAACGAAAAGCCCGAGAGCCCAGAGCCGCCTCAATAGGCTCTGAACTGCCCGTGGATAAAGTCATCCACGGCCTTTGTCCACTTGGTCAACCGCTGGAAACGCCGAGAGTTTCCATGGCCGTCGGTCACCGCTTCGTGCGGCGGCAGACTTGTTCCACAGTTTGTTAACGCTCGCGGAACGTGATTCGGCCCTTCGTGAGGTCGTAGGGGGATAGCTCGACCTTCACTTTGTCGCCCGGCACAATACGAATGAAGTTTTTTCGCATCTTCCCAGCCACGTGGGCATTGACGATGTGGCCACCGGTAATCTGAACGCGGAAGCGGGTGTTGGCGAGAGCCTGTGTGACGACCCCTTCCACTTCAAGAGCCTGTTCTTTTTCGGGCATATGTTTCCTTCAGAGACGGAATTCAACTGTAAAAAATATATCTTCGAGACCCAAAACAATCTAGACGGAGCCATTTTACGTGGTTGGACTGTGTCTTATTGATCGTCGGCCGTGGTCTGCGGTGCTGATCCGGATGCTTTCCACTGAAGGTAGGAGTTGAGAAAGCCATCCAAATTGCCGTCGAGCACGGTTTGGAAGTTGCCAACATAGTGCCCGGTACGCTGGTCTTTCACCCGCTGATCGGGGTGGAGAAAATAGTTACGGATCTGCGAACCGAAGCCCGTTTTGGGCTGCTGTTTGTAGCGGGCGAGTTGCTCGGCTTCGCGTTTCTCCTCCTGCATTCGGGCGATCCGCGACCGCAGCATCTTGATCGCTGTGGCACGGTTCTTGTGTTGGCTCCGCTCGCTTTGACACTGTACGACAATGCCCGTTGGGAAGTGCGTCATGCGGATGGCACTGGATGTTTTGTTGACGTGTTGCCCGCCGGCCCCGCTGGCCCGGAAGACATCCTCTCGAATGTCTTCGTCATTGAGCTCCACCTCGGTGTCATCGTCGGCAATCTCAGGAGCTACATCCAGCGCCGCAAAGCTCGTCTGGCGTTTGCCTTCGGCGTTAAACGGACTGATACGCACGAGGCGGTGGATGCCCGTTTCCCCCTTAAGGTACCCGTAGGCCCACGGTCCGCGGATGGCGACGGTTGCGCTTTGGATGCCCGCGACAGCATCGTCTTGGCGATCGAGCAGTTCGACAGCATAACCACGCTTGTTGGCCCACGCCGAGTACATCCGGAGAAGCATCTCTGCCCAGTCGTTGGCGTCGGTGCCGCCATCCCTAGCATTGATGGAGACGAGCGCATCAAAGCTATCGTGTGGGCCAGAGAGCAGCGATGCCAGTTCTAATGAGCCGACGAGTTTTTCAAGCCGATCGGTTTCGGTCGCCAGTTCCGGTTCCAGCGAACCGTCCTCGCGGGCCAGTTCCTCAAGCGCTGCTAGGTCGGCGCCAACGGCGATTGCCTCATCCAGTGGCTTGAGAATCGAATTGATGCTCTTGAGTTCGCCGACTGTGGCCTTTGCTTTTTCGTTGTTGTTCCAAAACTCTGGCTGCCCCATCGCGTTTTCGATCCGCGCGACCGCCTGTTTGCGCCCTGTCCAGTCAAAGAGAGTCTCGGAGTTGGAGGAGCCTGGCCCGAATCGATTCGCCGCGGTTGAAGAGAGCTGTGTCCATGGTGAGTGCTAGCACGCTAGGGATCGTGTGGATGCGAAACTGCGGGCAGTGTAACAGAGAACGCTCAAGTTGGTTTGTGAAGACGGGCAGGACAGAGCGCATCCGGTTACCATGCATCGCCGGCTCGGGTGCGGCAAAAGTCTCGTCGCTGTGGGCCGCGGCGGCCCAACGCTCCTCGAGCGTTCGCCTACCTGCTCTCACTGTGTCACGACGACGCTCCACATCGAGCGAATGCGATCTAGGTGCGTTGGACGCGATTGCCGGGCAGACGGCGCACCAAGCGTCGCACTTCGAGGACGCCTATGGTGGCGAGCACCTGCGAGACGGCGAGCAATGTTGAGTCCACGATGCCGTCAATGTCGATGGGCTCGTCGCAAACCGCATCGAGCACGCGTCGCTCCAGATCGGTGAGCTGAAGCTCGGCTGGATTTTTGATGAGCCGCCCGTCAGGGGTTATGGCCGTTTCGAAGAGCGGCCCAAACTGCTCTAAGATATCGTCCACTCCGCCTACCAATGTGGCCCCGTCCCGTATGAGTTGGTGGCAGCCCCGCGACATGCGGCAGTCGATTGCACCCGGCACGGCAAAAACCTCGCGACCCTGCTCGCCTGCCATCCGGGCTGTGATCAGCGCGCCAGAACGGTCTGATGCCTGCACCACCACAACACCCAGCGATAAGCCAGACACGATTCGGTTGCGTTGTGGAAATGCGCCACGGAATGGATCAGCGAGCGGCGGAGCCTCGCTGATCACGGCACCATGGGCAATGATTTCTGTGGCCAGTGCGACGTGCTCTGGCGGATAGATGTTGAGCACGCCACTGCCCAAAACGGCAATTGTACGGCCGCCGGCCGCGAGTGCGCCACGGTGAGCCGCCGCGTCGATACCGCGGGCTAGACCGCTGATGATGGTATAGCCAGCATGGGCGAGGCTGCTGCCAAGCTGTTCAGCCACTTTGAGCCCATAGGCTGTGGCGTGCCTAGCGCCGACGATTGCGATGGCCATTGCGTCGCATGGCTTGAGTTGACCGCGCACAAAGAGCAGGCCCGGTGGATCGGGAATGTGCGACAGAAGCCCTGGGTAGCCCTCGCTTGCTTCTGGAATGATCCCCACGTCTCGCGAGCGACACAGTTCGATGATACCGTCTGCAATCGAATCATTAGCCATCGCGAGGATCGCCCCAGCGATCTCTTTTCCAATGCGATCGACGGCGCGAATCTCATTGTATTGGGCCGCGAACACGGCTTCGGGTGTTCCGAATCGTTCCAGCAGCAACTGCCGCAGTCGCGGGCCGACGCCGGGTACGCAGGCCAGTTGCACCGAGGCCCGTAAGTGGTCGGCATCGGCACAGGCGTTTGCCATGGCTCAATTCGCTCTTGTTGATGGAAATTCAAAACACGTGAACATTTGTCAAGTTGTAGCCTTTGTTGTACAGGACACGTGCGCGAGAGTCAACCAACTGCGCGAGTCAAAAAAAGCATGACTGACTCGGTCACTCGGACTGGTCTAGCCAGCCTGGGCTTTGAGTTCGGCCAAATGGTGGGCCGTACCGACCAAGCGGTCCCAGTGTTGCTCAACGTATTCCGGAGGGCCGCCTATCTGAGCCACAACGTGCGCCACCTCCTCGGTGGGTATCATCTCGATGGCATCCCACGGGCAGACCTTGAGATCGTACGGATTCGACTTTTTTCCGGGGATGTGTACGCAGACTTCGCAGCCCACACAGCGTTCGATATCAATTTCACACCAACTCTGGAGGTTGTGGAAGCGGTCGTATTGCTGCACCTTGAGAATGCAGTCGACCGGACAGACTTCGATGCAGGCCTCGCAGCCAGTGCAGTTGTCGGCTGTGATCACGGCCAGTTCTTTGGGGAGCTTTTTACGAGGGCCTTGCTTTGCCATGGTGTTTCGATCTGCAACAGGGGTGCTCTTTGCTCGAATACCTTCGAGCAAACTCAAGGGGATTCTAGTCGCCGGGCTAGTCTCCGCCAAATACCACTGTTATGCCGCCCGTCGAGCGGGCATTTGGGGCTTCGCATATGGGCTTGGAACAGACTCTTCAAACGTATACCCAAACCGTTGGATGTCTTCAGCGAAATGCTGCCTCACGCGTTTGGCCAGGTGGTCGGTGTAGGAGTCGCGATAATCGCGGTGAATACTTAGGTTTTTATGCAGCAGGCTGGCCAGACAGATTGAGGCGCTGGCAGACGAAAGAAAAATCATCGCGAAGCGTTTCGAACCGTCCGATGAAATCGACCAGCAGTTCGCCACGACGGTCGGTCACCATGCGGCTCTGAGAAATTTTGTTTCGATGTATCTCGTAGCCCACGTAGTCTTCAAATGATTTCAGATTTCGAGTGGCTTGGCCCCGGTGGTGATCGCCGGGTTGAGTGATGTAGTGGTAGTACGACGTGAGGAGATCCCACGGATTACGAACGAAGGCAAACTTGAACAACCCGGCGAAAACGCTTGCTGGCAACTGTTGCTGCAGCGTTTGTGCAGAGGTATGCAGTCGAAATCGCTTGAGGCGATGCGGCGCGTAGTGGTTGACGTGAATTCCAATCGCGTTGAGCGAGCGATTCAACCAGTG
>Ga0114978_10002151_pt1 | contig 16344 bp, 13 predicted proteins | sample S_140212_EF_Meta_FD_87027 | JGI IMG/M metagenome (GOLD analysis project Ga0114978, IMG submission 87027) | Freshwater microbial communities from Lake Simoncouche, Canada to study carbon cycling - S_140212_EF_MetaG | ecosystem: Environmental > Aquatic > Freshwater > Lake | place: Lake... | reverse complement strand
TCGTTGGCGAATTGGTAAAGCGTGCGCAGAATCGCCGCGAGCCACAACGGCCCGCGCCGCCGCGCGAGTAGCATTCGCTCTCGATGTACAAGGCGCAGAATCATCAGGAGCGAATGCTTCACGAAAAACTTCGCGCCAGGCCGAGGCAGCGACTGGGCGTGGCGGGCCGAATTGGTTTCGCGGTGCTGGCATTTGTGCTGTTTTCCTGCGTCGCCAGCCTGCCGTGGTCTATGGGCACGGTCGCAAGCGGCGCCACCACCATCGCCCGTTACGAGGCGTCGAATCTCTCGCTGAACCTGATGCCGCCGGTGTGGCAGGGGCTCGGCGAGGTTGATCGGGCGCGCATGGACAGCGCGATAGCGGCGGGCCACTATGTGCCTGGGCGCGTGTTGGGAACCGATCGGCTTGGCCGTGATGTGTTGGCGCGGCTGTTGGCGGGCGGCTCGGTGAGCTTGCTGGTGGGCCTGAGCGCGGCGGCGATTGCGGTGGTGTTTGGCACGCTCTACGGGTCGATCGCGGGAGCGGCGGGCGGGCGTATCGACGCGGTGCTGATGCGCATTGTCGACATTCTCTTTGGGCTGCCATCGATCCTGCTCGTGGTGCTGCTTGCGGTTGCGGTGGACGGAATCATCGAGCGCCGAGGGGCGGATTTGTCGCTGCTTGCGCGCCAGGCGATCAACATCACCACACTGCTGGTGGCCATCGGCGGGGTGAGTTGGCTGACGATGGCGCGCGTCATTCGCGGGCAAGTCATGTCGCTGCGCGCCAAGCCGTTCATGGAGGCGTGCCGGGCGATTGGTGTTGGCGCGCCGCGGCAGTTCTACGCGCATCTGCTGCCCAATCTGGTGGGGCCGATCGCGGTGTACGCGGCGCTGGCGGTGCCGGCGGCGATCCTGTCCGAAAGTTTCCTCTCGTTTCTGGGGATCGGCGTGCGCGAGCCGCTGCCGAGTTGGGGAAACATGGCCGCCGACGGTCTGGGCGAACTGAACACGGTTGATAGCCGATGGTGGCTGCTGGTCGCGCCGTGCTTTGCCATTGCCTTGACGCTGGTCGCCCTTAATTTCCTGGGCGACGAATTGCGCGAGCGATTTGATCCGATGCGTGGGCGAAAGGTCGCCTAAGCAGCGCGGTCGGTCGGCGGGTCTGTGGTTAGGATGCGCCCCCCGCGTCAGGCTTCCTGCGGGTAGGGATCACCATGAACAACCGCTTTGGCTTCAAGGACTTCATCCAGATCGTGCTGCTCGGCGCGGTGCTCGTACTCGGTTGGCTGCAAATGGTGCAGCAGGACCGCGATCGAGTGCTGCAGCAAGACATGCTGGGCAAACTTTCCGCGATCGAGAAACAACTGTCTTCGGGCCTCGTCTCAGCGCCAACGCGCGGCGGCGGTGCAACGGTGGCGGTCGCCTCGAGGGATGAATCATGGGCGCGGCCGGGCGTGAAGATCGAGTGGCAGGAGCCATGGGACTTCGCCAGCGATCCGCGCAAGGTGCCTGGTTTCCAGGAGGGCGGCGAGTTCACCGATCTCTTCGAGGCGCAGCCCGCCAAGATCACGCCGTTTCTCGGCAGCGATGTGTACGCCACCCGCGTATGCGACCGCGTGTGCGATTCGCTCGGTGCCTACGACCCAACGACGCTCCGTTTCGTGGGCACGCTCGCCGACGCGTGGCAGCAAGATCCGAAGGGTCTGTGGATCCGCGTGCACATTCGCCCCGATGCGCGATTTAGCGACGGCGAGCAGGTCACGGCCGAGGATGTGCGCTGGACATTCAAGGACTTCATCTTCAATCCGTCGATCGAAGCCGAGCGCACCCGCTCGACGCTTGATCAGATCGAAGAGGTCAAGGTCCTTGGACCCAAGACCGTCGAGTTCGTCTTCAACAAGGCGCTGTCGTTCAACATGGTGGCGGCGTTGGGGAACTACATTCTTCCCAAGCATTTCTACGAGAAATTCGAGCCTGCTCAGCTGAACAGTTCGACGGGTTTGCTGATGGGATCGGGACCGTTCCGACTTGAGCGGCTTGATCCGTCGGCGCAGTGGTCGCCGGGCCAGGACATCGTTCTTGTGCGCAACGAGAACTACTGGGGCCCGCGATCGCCTCTCGATAAGGTTCGCTTCAAGGTTGTGAACGACGATCTTGCCAGGCTTGTTGCTTACACCAACGGCGAGGGCGATCAGACTCTGCCGACGAGCCCGCAGTTTGTGAGCAAGACCAAAGAGCCGGACTGGGACAAGAACAACCAGTCGCTTTCGTGGATCAACATGCGGTCGGGCTATTCGTTTATTGCTTGGAATCAAGGGCCGCGCAACGGCAAGCCGACACCGTTCGGCGACAAGCGCGTGCGGCAGGGGCTCACGCTCTGCCTCGACCGCGAGCAGATGATCCGTGACATTTGGGAGGGCGTCGGCGTGGTGGCGAAGGGGTCGGTGAATCCCGAGAGCCCAGCGTCGGACCCGAAGCTCAAGCCATGGCCGTTTGACCCCGTGAAGGGCAAAGCGCTGCTGGCCGAGGCCGGATGGAAGGATCGCAACGGCGACGGAATTCTCGAGAACGAGAAGGGCGAGCCGTTTCGAATCGAGTTCACTCGCGCATCGGGCGGCGAGATCTACGAGCGCATTTCCAACTTCCTCAAGAGCAGTTACTCAAAGGCCGGGATTCAGGTCGACACCAAGGTCGTCGACTGGTCGATCATGCAGGAGATCACCAAATCGCGCGACTACGACGCGTTGATGATGGGCTGGTCGGCGAGTGCGCCAGAGAGCGACCCGAGGCAGATCTTCCATTCGGAGTCGATCAAGGAAGGCGGCGACAACTTCGTGCAGTGGCGTTCGGCCAAAGCCGACCAGCTGATCGACAAGATTCGCTTGACGCTCGAGTACGACGCGCGCATGCAGATCTGGCACGAGTTCGAGGCGACGCTCCATGATGAGCAGCCGTACACCTTCATCCGCGTTGCGCCGTGGCTGCGCTTCGTGAAGAAGACGATCGGCAATGTCCACCCGTACAAGACCGCGCTCGAGCCGTGGGAGTTTTTCCGCTACGGAGCGCAGGCGACCCCGGGCAATTGACGCGTGACCATGTCTGAGCCGCTGAACATCGCCATCACGAGGACGCGCGGATGCTGAATTACATCGTCCGCCGCGTGCTCTTCATGATTCCGACGCTGATCGGAATCACCTTCGTCGTGTTTTTGCTGTTGGCGCTTTCGCCGGGCGGAATCGGCGCGGCGCTTTCGGTTTCGGGTGGACAGCAGGATGCGTCGAAGGCGGCGATCCTGCAGGTGTATCTCGAGGATCGCTACGGCTTGAACGATCCGGTGATCGTGCAGTATGGCCGCTGGATGCATCGGATTTCTCCGCTGAAGTTCGGTACCCGTGACCAGGTCACGCCTGCGGGCGAGCGCCTGCAGGAGCCGAAGGATATTCCCGCGCCGCCGTTGTCGGCATTCGCGGGCGCAATAGTGGACCGTGCGGCGATCGAAGCGGCAGCGTGCGATCCCAACCAACTCGTGTTGCGTGGAGCCAACGAGATCGAGTGCCAGCGCAACTACCGCAAGATTGCCAACGACGCACTGACCGCGCGATCGAAGTATCTCGCGGCTCGGCGCGGATTCGAGAGTGCGCTCGTCGATTACGCCAACGCGGCCAAGCGGCCTGATCTGCTTGATCGCAAGGGCAAGATCATCATGACGCGTCTTGAGACCGAGGTGCCCGATCAGGCGAACGCCGCGTGGCCCAAGGTCGAGGTTGCGGCGAAGGATCTGCGCGAGGCATTCGCGCGTGCCGTTGCTTCGCGGCAGGTACTGGCCCGCGCGTTTGCGGAGCGGCCGTTTCCTGAGGCGGGATTCACCGTGATTCCAGGCATTCTTTGGGTCGGCACCCCTGATCTCGGAACCGCGTTCTCGAAGTCGCGGCCGGTGACGGGGCTGCTGCTCGACGCGCTTCCAGTCACGCTGCTGATCAACTTCATCGCGTTTCCCATCATTTATCTGATCGCGATTCCATCGGGCATTCTGGCCAGCGCGCGCGCCGGCTCGTGGTTCGACAAGCTTTCGGGTGCGACCTATGTCGCGCTCTGGTCGATCCCGACGGTGTGGGCGGGCGTGCTTGCGGTTGGATATCTCGCCAACAATCAATATCTCGGCATGTTCCCCGTGTCGGGATTGCATGATCGAGCGGCGGAGTCGTGGACCTTTTTGCCTGGGCTCCAGGTTGATGGTGTTTGGCACATGGGCTGGTTGCTTGATGTGACCTGGCACATGGTGTTGCCGGTGTCGTGCCTGGTGTACGGCGGATTTGCCGTGCTTTCCAAGCAAACCCGCGCGGCCATGCTCGACAACTTCAGCGCCGACTATGTGCGCACCGCGAAGGCGAAGGGCGTTTCGCGCAAAGATGTGGTGATTCACCATGTCTTTCGCAACAGCCTGTTGCCGCTCATCACCATGTTCGTGACGGTATTTCCGGCAACGCTGGCGGGCTCGGTGGTCATCGAGCGCATCTTCTCGGTGCCGGGGATGGGAAGCCTGATGCTTGACGCGATCGCGCAGCGTGATCGTGAACTGATTCTCGCCGACACTTTCATGATCGCGGTGGTCAATCTTGGCGCGCTGCTGCTGGCGGACATTCTCTATGCGGTCGCGGATCCGCGGGTGAGCTATGAGTAAGCAATTGACGAAGGAGCCTGCGTCGATCAGCGGCATCGAGGCGATGCGCGGTGTTGGCGCGGCGCATGCCAAGGGATTTTGGGCCGACGCATGGGATCGCGTGGTCGGTCGATTCGGCGCGCGCATTGCGCTGGCGTGGATCGGCACGATTGCGTTTTTCGCCGTGTTGGCGCCAGTTCTTGCCAACGCGCATCCGATCTATCGCAAGAACCTCGAGACCGGCGTGTGGGATTCGCCGCTGTGGCAGAACCTCACCAGCGTCGACATCGCGCTGTTGGCTGGCGCGCTGTTCGGCTTGCCGTTCGTGTGCATGCCGCTCGGCGCAGCGATGCGCGTGGGTATGCCTGAGCGCTCGTCGCGCCTGTTGATGCTTCTGCTTGGCGCGGTGCAGGCGGGCCTAACAATTGTGATTTCGACTGGCGTTTCGGCATGGTCGCGTGATAGCGAGAGCGTGACTTGGATTCGCGAGTTGGCCAGATCGAGTTCATTTCCGTGGATGGCTGCGAGCACGGTCGGCGTGGTCATGGCGATTCTGGCGGCGATCATGGTCGGGCGGCCAGCGACGGGAGCGCGGATGCGCTGGTTGGTGATTGTGTTGGCGGCGATGGTGGCGATCGGTGCATCGGCATCGCGCTGGTCTGATCGACTGGTGAACTTCGATATCTACGACACCCAGGAATCGTCGGGCAAATACGACATTGTCTACACGCTGGTGCCGTTCTCTCCAGAGTTCGGGCGGTCGGACACCTATGTGTTTCCGCCGATGACGACGCTCGGCGAACGCGCGCCTGCGATGAAGGGCAGGCCGATTGGCCAACGGATCGTGCTGCTTGGCACCGACGCGCTGGGCAAGGATGTGCTCTCGCAGATGATGTGGGCGTGCAGGCTTTCCATCTCCATTGGCCTAGTTTCAACGGGAATTTCCGTGCTGATCGGTGTGAGCATCGGCGCAATCATGGGCTTCTTCGGCGGCTGGGTCGACCTACTGCTGTTTCGCGTGGTTGAGATATTCATGGCGATTCCCGTGCTGTTTCTGCTGATCGTGGCGGCGGCGGTGTTGCCGCGCAACACCTACATGATGATGGCGATCATCGGCTGCGTGTCGTGGACGGGCGCGGCGCGATTCACGCGCGCGGAGTTCTACAAGCTGCGCAAGCAGGACTTTGTGCAGGGCGCGCAAGCAGCCGGCCTTCCGCTGCGATCGGTGTTGTTTCGCCACATGCTTCCAAACGGCGTGACCCCAGTGTTGGTGGACGCATCGTTCGCCGTTGCTGCTGCGATCATCGCCGAGGCAACACTCTCCTACCTCGGCCTCGGCCCTGACGGACAATCGTCGTGGGGCAAGCTGCTGTCGAGCGCAACGGGGACGACAGGCACCTTCGTGTGGTGGCTGGCGATCTTCCCTGGATTGGCGATCTTTCTTACGGTTCTGAGCTACAACATGCTTGGCGAGGCGATGCGCGACGCAATCGATCCGAAGCTCCGAAAGGCAGCGCATTGATGATGGATGCCGCGCAAGCAGTCTCGACGACACCTGTTCGAACCAAGCCGATTCTCGAGGTTGCCGATCTTGCGGTGAGCTTCGCCAACTCGGCGGGCGGCCCGCGCATCCAGGCGGTTGCGGGCGTGTCGATGACCGTGCATCCCAACCAGACTCTCGCGGTTGTCGGCGAGTCGGGTTGTGGCAAGAGTGTCACGGCGATGAGCACGATGCAGTTGATTCCGCGGCCGCCGGGACGGTTTGACCGCGGTTCGATTCTGTTCGACGGCAAAGACATCGTTTCCTGCACCGAGCGCGAAATGCTTTCGATTCGCGGCGGCAAGATCGCCATGATCTTTCAGGAGCCGATGACCAGCCTGAACCCGGTCTACACGATTGGCGATCAGATCATCGAGGCGATTCTGCTGCATCAGAAAGTTGGCGCCGAAGAGGCGTGGAAGCTCGCGATTGCGGCGATGAACGATGTCGGCATTCCCAATGCGCACGAGCGGATGCGCGCCTATCCGCATCAATTCTCTGGCGGCATGCGCCAGCGAGTGATGATCGCGATGGCGTTGGCCTGTCAGCCGAAGTTGCTACTCGCCGACGAGCCGACCACCGCGCTCGACGTGACGATTCAGGCGCAGATCCTTGAGTTACTGCGCGAACTGCAGCGGACGCGCGGCATGGGAATCATGCTCATCACTCACAATCTCGGCGTGGTTGCCGAGAACGCCGATGTTGTGTGCGTGATGTATGCGGGGCGCGTGGTTGAATACGCGCGCGTGTTCGAACTCTTCGATAACCCGCTGCATCCATACACCCGCGGTTTGTTTAGTTCGATTCCGCTGCTGAAAGAGCGCAAGCATCGCTTGACCACCGTTGAGGAGGTCGTGCATGACCCCGCGCAATTCAAGCTGCAGCCCGCGCCTGGTGCGAAGTTTGCCGACAGTCTCGTGCCGTGGTGGCCTGAGCCGCCCGTGGGCGTGAAGCCTGATATTGCGCGCAATCGCGACGAATATGCACTAGTGCAGGTTTCGCCCACCCGCTGGGTTGGTTGCTTCAACACGCCGTGGGTTGAGGAACATCCCAGCCCAAGACCAGACTTGGACTATCGACGCGACGATCTCACCTGAGCGCGCAACACTTATCAGTGAAGGGAAGCACTATGCCAACATCGAAGAAGAAGGCCATCAGCAAAAAGGCCACCAGTAAGAAGGCCACCAGCGCGAAGCCTGTTGCCAAGAAACCTGCGACGAAGTTGGTGGAGGTCGGCGCGATTGCGCCTGCGTTTGCGCTGCTGAACGAGGCGGGAAAGACGGTTTCGCTTGCGGATTTCAAGGGAAAAACCGTTGTCGTCTACTTCTATCCGAAGGACGACACTTCGGGCTGCACGGTGGAAGCGTGTGACTTTCGCGACAACCTCGCGCAGTTCAAAAAACTTGGTTGCACGGTCTTTGGCGTGAGTCCCGACTCGGTGAAGAGCCACGCCAAGTTCATCGCCAAGCACACGCTCGGTGCGCTCACGCTGCTGGCCGATGAGCCCGCGACCGACGGCGGCACTCCTTCGGTGTGCGCCGCATATGGCGTGTGGCAAGAGAAGAGCATGTACGGACGCGCTTACATGGGCGTGGTTCGCACGACCTATGTGATCGCCAAGAACGGCACCGTCGCCAATCGATTTGACAAGGTCAGTGTTGACGGGCATGTTGGCGAAGTTGTGGCTGCGGTGAAGGCGATTGCCTGACATGGGTGTGGCGCGTTACTCTGCGCCGATGCACACCGTCGAGATTCAGTTCAAGAGGCTGCGCGCGAGCGCGATCCTTCCGGTCTACCAGACGCAATTGGCGGCGGGGATGGACCTGTCGGCGGACATCGACGCGCCTTTGCTGATGCAGCCTGGTGACATTGCGATGATTCGCTGCGGGTTCGCCATGGCGCTGCCGCCGGGCTTCGAGGCGCAGGTTCGACCGAGGTCTGGACTCGCAACCAAGTTTGGAATCACGATGCCCAACGCGCCAGGCACGGTCGACGCCGACTACCGAGGAGAGATGATGGTGCCGCTGATCAACCTCGGCCGAGCGCCGTTCATGGTTGAGCCGCGCATGCGGGTGGCCCAGATGGTGATTTCTCGGGTGGAGCGCGCGCAAGTCATTGAAGTCGATCAACTTACGGAGACCGCTCGCGGGCAGGGCGGGTTTGGTTCGACGGGTGTTGGTCATGAGCCAAATCATGAGCCAAATCATGAGCCGAATCATGGGCCGAATCATGGGCCGAATCATGGTTCGGCCAACCGACCCGCTCCGTCAATCTAGACGAGGCGTGCCTTCCCGAAACGCGGGGATTTCGTCACAATGGCGGGTCTCCGGTAGGCCGGAGGAAATAGGAGCCTCGTTTGACGACCGCGACCGCTGTAGCCGTGCATGTCCCACTTCTTGACCTCAAGGCGCAGTACGCCACGATCCGCGCCGAGATCGAGCCCGTCGTCAAGGAAGTGATCGAGAGCCAGTACTTCATCGGAGGGCCGAAGATCGCCGAGCTCGAGGTCGAGACGGCGAAGTACTGTCAGACCAAGCATGCGATTGGTTGTGCCAACGGATCGGATGCGATCGTTCTTGCGCTGCAGGCGCTCGGCATCAAGGCCGGCGACGCCGTGCTGTGTCCGACCTTCACTTTCTTCGCGACCGCGGGAAGCGTGCATCGGCTTGGCGCGACTCCGGTGTTCGTCGATTGCGATCCAGCGACTTTGAACATTTGCCCCGAATCGACGCGCGCGGCGTTTCATTGCCACAAGAACATCAAGGCGATTGTTCCTGTGCATCTGTTCGGTCAGGCTTGCGACCTTGATGCGATTCTTGCGATTGCTCAGGAGCAGGGCGTGCCGGTGGTTGAGGACGCCGCTCAGGCGATCGGCACTGAGGATGCGCAGGGCAAGCGCGTGGGTTCGCGCGGGACCATTGGAACGCTGAGCTACTTTCCCTCGAAGAATCTCGGTGGTTTTGGCGACGGCGGCATGATCACCACCAACGACGACGCGTTGGCGACGCGCATGATGCGGCTGCGCAATCACGGCATGGAGCCGAAGTACTACCACGACGAAATCGGCATGAACTCGCGGCTCGATGCGCTGCAGGCCGCGGTGCTGTTGGTGAAGATGCGCCATATCGACGCGTGGAGCGCGGGGCGCCAGCGCAATGCGGCGTACTACGACTCCCAGTTTGCCAACGCGGGTGCGCTCGATTCGGGCTCGCCGCTTTCGACCGGTGGATTGGCGCTGCGTTTTCCCAAGGCCGCGCCACGCGGCGCGCGCCACATCTACAACCAGTACACCATTCGCGTGCCGGCGGAGATTCGCGATGCAGTGCGTCAGGATCTCGCTGATCGCAAGATCGGCACCGAAATCTACTACCCAGTGCCGCTTCACTTGCAGAAGTGCTTCGCGGATTTGAACTACGCCAAGGGCATGTTCCCCCACGCCGAACGCGCCGCGCTTGAGGCCATCGCCTTGCCGATCTACCCCGACCTTGTGCCCGCGCAGTTGGCGCATGTGGCCACATCGGTGATTGAATCGATCCGCACTCGGACTGCGAGCGCTTCATGAATCTGAACTATCGGCGCAAGAAGCGCGAGCGTCACCATGCTGCGGCCCAAGACGAGGATTCGTCGGGCGCGCCGCATCTTGAGCACCAGTTGGTTGCGCGCGGCGAGGCACAGTTGGTGACGACCGATGCTGATCTCGCGGAAGCGATTGCGCATGTGCGTGAGATGGGCATGTTCGCCTACGACACCGAATTCATCGGCGAGGAAAGCTACTGGCCGCGCATCTGCGTGGTGCAGATCGCCACCACCGAGCGCGTGGTTCTTGTGGACGCCGTTGCGGTGACGGATCTCAAGCCGATCTTTGAACTTGTTGCCGATCCGGCGCTGCTGACCTTGGTGCATGCGGGAACGCAGGACCTCGAGCCAGTGCGCCGGCTGCTCGGATGCGAGCCAGCCAACACGCTCGATGTGCAGGTTGCCGCGGCGTTTGCCGAGATGCCTTGGCCGGCTGGACTTGAGAAGCTGGTGGAGCGTTTCGCGGGCCACAAGCTTTCGAAGGGCCACACCTTTACCAACTGGGATGCGCGTCCGTTGACGGCGTCGCAGTTGCGCTATGCGGCCGACGATGTGCGCTACCTTCCGCTGGTTTGGGAGCGTTTGCGCGCCGAGCTTGAACGCCGCGGTTCCCTGGCGTGGGCGATGTCGGAGTGCGAGCAAAGCGTGAAGATTCCTGCGCGTTTCGACGAGGAATCGCAGATGCGCCGCACGCTGAAGAGCTGGCCGATGAAGCCCGCGCAGATTCCGACGCTGCGCTTGCTCACGCGTCTTCGTGATGAAATCGCGCGTAAGGAAGACTTGCCCCATCGCGTGGTGATGCCCGACGAGACTGTTGCCGAGATGGTGAAGCAGCGTCCGGTTTCGCAGCAGCAGTTGGCGGCGGTGCGCGGCTTGCCCAAGCGTTTCGCGCAGAAGTACAGCGATGCATTCGCGCAGGCCGTCGACGAAGGCGCAAAGAGCGCGCCGGAGAAGATGCAGCATGGCAGGAACTACGACGAAACTGCGGAGGATCGTTCGCGCATCGACGCGCTCTTGGCAATCATCAGCGCGCGCTGCATCGCCATGGGACTTGCGCCGGGAATGGTGGCGACACGCGGCGACCTTGCCCGTTGGTGGATGACCCGCGAATCGAAGAGCCCAGAAGCGTTGTTTGAAGCGGGCGATTGGCGCATCGAGGCGATGGGTCATTGGCTCGACAACTTCATGAAGGGCGACGCAACGGTGTCGATTTCGTGGCAGGACGGCGGACCTTCGCTGTTGGACAAGTGAACTTATGCGCGCGATAAATCCAGCAAACGGTAAGTCGTTCGGTCCCGATTTTTCCTGTTCGACGCGAGCGCAGCTTGAGGCGATGGGGGAGAGCGCCATCGACGCGGTCGACTTTCTTGCGGACGCTCCTGGCGCGCAGATCGCAGCGTTTCTCGATGATTACGCGGTTCGGCTCGAGGGCGACCGCGCGCAGTTGTCGCTACTCGCACATGAGGAGACGGCGTTGGCGTTGGTGCCGCGGTTGTCGGAGGTCGAGTTCAACCGCATGACCTTTCAACTGCGCGAGGCGGCGAATTGCCTGCGCGATGAATCGTGGCGCGAGATTGCCCGCGATGAGAAGAACAACATGCGCGCCACGCTGGTGCCGTTGGGCGGCGCGGTGCTCTGCGTTGGTCCGTCGAACTTTCCACTGGCGTTTAACGGCATTTCGGGCGGGGATTTCTGCGCCGCAATCGCTGCGCGCAATCCAGTGATCGCCAAGGCGCATCCCGGTCATCCGAACACTTCGGCACGATTGTTTGCTCACGCTTGCGCCGCGCGCGATGGTGCGCGCTTGCCAGCCGCCGCCTTGCAGATGTTCTACGAGTGCGCGCCCGACGACGGCGTTGCGCTGCTCGGCCACTCCGGCGTTGCTGCGCTTGGATTCACGGGCTCGCGCGCGTCGGGCATGCGGCTGAAGGCGGTCTGCGATGGATTGGGCAAGCCGGCGAGTCTGGAGATGTCATCGGTGAACCCGGTGTTCGTGGCGTCGGGTGCGGCCGATGCGCGCGCGCAGACGATCGCGGAAAGCTGGGTTTCCTCGCTACTTCTTGGTGGTGGTCAGTTTTGCACCAAGCCAGGCGTGCTCTTCGTTTCGGGCTTGAAGGCGGCGGATCGTGTGTGCGCGCGCGCGGCGGAACTCATGCGCGCTGCGCCGTCGGTGGTGCTGCTGACCGACGCGGTGCGCGCGCATCTTGCTGGTTCGATCGAGGATTTGCGGCGCGCGGGCGTGCATCCGATCTGCGGCGGCCGCGAGACTTCGCCGGGCTTTCGTTTCGAGCCCACGCTGGTGAGCGTCGATGCCGCGCAAGCGCGTGAGTTGAGCGCACTGGTCATGGCCGAGGCGTTTGGACCGTTGGGGGTGGTCGTGTGCGTGGAAGGCGATGCGCAGCTGGTGGACTTTGCCCGCGCGGTCGACGGGCAGCTCGCAAGCACAATCATTTCTGATCCAAGCGACAGCGCAACGCGTGCGACACTGCTGGGAATCCTGCGTTTTAAGGCAGGCCGCATACTGGACGAAGCCATGCCGACCGGCGTGACCGTATCGCCGGCGATGGTGCACGGCGGTCCGTTTCCCGCCACGGGCGACGCGCGCTTCACCGCGGTGGGACTCCCATCGGCGGCGAAGCGCTTCTCCAAGGCGTTGTGCCTTGATCGCGTGCGCTAAGCGATTGCCTTTGGTGTGCGTGGATTCCGCCAACCGAAAGTCATCGAGACAATTGATCAGCGCAGTGCGTGACGAATGATCTCGATTGCGCGCGCGCGCTCCACGCCTTCGAGCGGCTGGCGCGGCGCGCGTACCCGCTCATCGCCAGTCTGCGTTTCGGCCATGACCAGCTTGATCAGCTGCACAAACTCAGGCACGGTGTCTAGGCGCAGCAGCGGAAGAAACCAGCGGTAGAGCGCATCACACTCAGCGATGTCCTTCGGTTGGACCGATTGCGCGAGGTTAAAAAGTCGCACGCTTTCGGCGGGCATTGCGTTGGCGAGGCCGGCGATCCAGCCGCAGGCACCCATGCGCGCGCCTTCGACGGCGCAGTCATCGAGACCGACGAGCGCGCCGATTCCTGCGGATGGTCCATGGCGAGATTTGCTCGCGCGCGTTGCGCTGCCCGCGATCAGCGCGGTGAGTTTGCGCGCATCTCCCGACGAATCCTTCACCGCAACGAGATTCGCGTGCTTGTCGGCGAGCTCGAAAGTTTGATCCGCGCTTACATCGACCGTGTACGCGGCGGGGTTGTTGTAGAGCATCATCGGCAGCGGAGCCGCGCCGAGCATTGCTTCGAAGTGCGCTCGGTATTCGCGCCACGGTCCCTTGTGAACATACGGCGGAAGGATCATGCAACCGCGCACGCCAATGCGCTCGGCGGCCTCGACCTGCTTGACGGCCTCGCGGGTGGAAGCTGCGGAAATCGTGGCAAAAGCGTTGCCTGCTGCGCCATTGCTGCCCTCGCTGGCGGCGGCGATGGTGCGCCAGCCTTCGACGCGCTCATCGAAGGAAAGCGTCTGCCCTTCGCCGAGCGAGCCCGGCCACACCGTGCCCGTGCAGCCCGCGTGCAGCATGCGATGGGTGAGGTTCGCCAGCTTGGTCGGGCAGAGCGCGCCATCGTCGCGCAATGGGGTGACGAGCGCGGGGATGACACCGCGAAACGGTGCGCCGATCGAGTCTGCATTGGACATGTTGGCAAGATAGCAGCGGTGCAAGCAGGCGCAGTATGCTGCGCGCGTGCAGAAGAACCTCCCCATCGGCCGATTCATCGACAGCCACACTGAAGGCGAGCCGACGCGCGTGCTGCTTGCGCCCGACGGCGGTTTCTTTCCCGAGACTCTTGCCGAGGTGATCGCGGGCTGGACCCGCGAGAATCGTTTGGAGATTCCATCGCACTATCTCGCACTTTGCGCGAATCCGCGCGCGGCTGACGCGATGGTGTGCGCGCTGGTGTGTAAGCCCTCGCGGGCGGACGCGCTGTGTGGCGTTCTGTTCTGGAACGCCAACGCGCCACTGGGCATGTGCGGACACGCGACGGTTGGGCTCGGGCGCACCTTGCGCCACAGCGGCGTGGCCATGCCGCCGCGCGCCATCATTGAAACGCGGGTGGGCGATGTGACGGTGGAGACGCTCGCTGACGGCCGAGTGAGTTTCGCGAATGTGCCTGCGCGCGTGCATGCTTGCGATGTTCCGGTTGTGCTCGAGCAGGGTGGTTGCGCGCGCGGCGATATCGCTTGGGGCGGCAATTGGTTTTACATCGTGCGCCTTGCGCGGCCGATGGGCGCGCACGCGGATGAGCTTGCTTATGCGGGCTCGATTCTTCGCGCCATCGAGCGTGAAGGTTTGCGCGGCGGCAGCGAGAACGGCGGGCAAATCGATCATGTCGAGCTTGTTTTCCCTCCGAGTCGCGCCGATGCTGATGCGCGCAATTTCGTGCTGTGTCCCAACGGCACCTTCGATCGTTCGCCGTGCGGAACCGGATCGAGCGCGCTGCTGGCATCGCTGGCCGCGCGTGGCGAGTTGGCGCCCGGCGCGCGATGGCGCCAAGAGTCAGCCATCGGCAGCATCTTCGAGGCGCGGTATGCGCGGCTCGACGCGGACTCGATCACGCCAACAATCACCGGCCGCGCGTTCATAGTTGCGGAGGGAACGCTCGTGCTCGATCCCAACGACCCGTCGCGCACGGGTTGCTGGAGGGAGAACTCATGAGGCAGGAAGCACACGAAATCCTCTACAACCCGCGCCTGAACAAGGGCACGGCGTTCACGGAGTCCGAGCGCGAATTGCTTGGACTCACCGGGCTGTTCCCCGACGCGGTCGATGACAGTGCAACGCAGCAGGAGCGCGCGCGCGTGCAATTGGCGATGCGCGCCAATGACCTCGAGCGCTACATTTTTCTTTCCGAGTTGCAGGATCGAAACGAGCGGCTCTTCTATCAGCTGCTGCGCTCGGATCCTGCGCGCTACATGCCGATTGTTTACACACCGACGGTTGGAGAGGCGTGTCAGAAGTTTGGCCACATCATGCGGCGGCCCAAGGGGCTGTACCTCTCGCTCAAACATCGCGGTCGAGTGGCCGACATTCTGCGCAATTGGCCTGAGATCGATGTGCGCATCATTTGCGTGACCGATGGCGAGCGCATCCTCGGCCTTGGCGATCTTGGCATTTGCGGCATGGGCATTCCCGTGGGCAAACTCGCGCTCTACACCGCGATTGGCGGAGTTCATCCAGCGCGCTGCATGCCCGTGGTGATCGATGTCGGAACCAACAACCAGGAGTTCCTCAACGATCCGCTCTATCCAGGTCTGCGCCAACCGCGCGCGCGTGGCGCTGAGTTCGACGCGTTGCTCGACGAGTTTGTGATGGCGGTGCAGGAGGTGTATCCGCGCTGCTGCATCCAGTTCGAGGACTTCCACAACACTACGGCGATCCCGTTGTTGGCGCGCTACCGCGATCGGGTGTGTTGCTTCAACGACGACATTCAAGGCACGGCGTCGATTGCCGTCGCTGGTTTGTTCGCCAGTTGCCGCGCGCTGGGAAACACGCTCGCCGATCATCGATATCTGTTTTTCGGCGCGGGCAGCGCAGCCACTGGTATCGCGGATCTGCTTGTGCAAGCGATGAAAGCGCGCGGCTCGAGCGACGCCGATGCGCGCGCGCGGATCTGGCTGATGAATTCGAAGGGTCTGGTGGTGAAGGAAAATCCTGGCATTCAGCCGCACCAAGTGGCATTTGTGCGTGAAGGACGGATCGAGCCAACGCTGCTTGACGCGGTGATGGCGGTCAAGCCAACCGTGCTGATCGGAACGAGCACGCAGCCAGGAACCTTCACCCGCGAGGTGATCGAGGCGGTGCGGGTTTACTGCAAGCGGCCCGTGATTTTTCCTTACTCGAACCCGACTTCGAAAGCCGAGTGCACGGCGGAGCAGGCGTGGACATGGACCAACGGCGATGCGATCTTCGCCGCGGGTTCGCCGTTTGCGCCAGTTGTGATTGGTGAGCGCGTGCTGATTCCCGGTCAGGGAAACAATGTCTACATCTATCCCGCGGTTGGGCTGGCGGTCTATGCGACCGAGGCGTCGCGGGTGACCGACGAAATGTTCCTGAAGGCGGCGGAGTCGCTGGCTTCGCGCACGAGCGATGCGGAACTCACGGTTGGGCTGATCTATCCGCCGATTGAGCGCATCCACGAATCGGCCGTCGAGGTCGCGATTGATGTTGCGACTCTGATCTTCGACCGCGGGCTTGCGCGCGTCGAGCGTCCTGCCGACATCTATGCGTGGATTCGGTCGAAGGTGTATCGACCGGGTTACTAGCGCTTGAGCGCATGGTCACTGCGCGCAACGGCTCAGAGTTGCTGCGAATTGCTCAGGGTTTCTTCGAGCCGCTCAGCCTGTTCGCGCCGCGCACGCTTGGCCGCCATGCTGACAACGATCCAGGGAATGCCGAACCCGATGAACATGAGCAGGCCGCAGACGGAGGCGCAGCCGCCGCCGATACCTTTGAGAATTGCGCCTACTGGAGCGAAGAGCGCCTCGGCTTCATCCTTGGATGCGGCTGCGACCATGATGGCGGCGGGGGTCGCCGA
>Ga0114978_10002147_pt1 | contig 16364 bp, 11 predicted proteins | sample S_140212_EF_Meta_FD_87027 | JGI IMG/M metagenome (GOLD analysis project Ga0114978, IMG submission 87027) | Freshwater microbial communities from Lake Simoncouche, Canada to study carbon cycling - S_140212_EF_MetaG | ecosystem: Environmental > Aquatic > Freshwater > Lake | place: Lake... | reverse complement strand
GGGAGATCGAAAAGCACGAGGTGATGGGCGAACTGGAAATTCCGCCCCTCGCTGCCGATCTCGGAGCAAAGGAGAATCTGGGCGCCGTCGTCCTCGGAAAACCACGCGGCGTTGCGGTCGCGTTGCAGCAGGCTGAGGGCCTCGTGGAAGAGGCCGATCTTGAGATTGAGGCGGGAGCGCAGGGCTTGGGCGAGGGCGAGGACCTTCTCGCGGGTGCGACAAATCAAGAGCACCTTGGCGCTGCGCTTTTTTTGCAGAAACGCGACCAGCCAGTCCACGCGGGGATCGGCGGCCAACGGGTAGGTGCGCGGGGCGGGGGAGTCGTCGGCTTTGGCTTCGGCGGCGAGTCCGTCGGCGACGGCGGGGAGCGGTTCAAGAAAAACGCGGCGCTTGGGGAATCCTTGCATGGACGCGCGGGTGTTGCGGAACATGACGCGCCCGGTGCCGTGTTGATCCACCAGTTCCTGAATGAGCGCGTCCCGGGCGGAGGACTCGCCGCGTTTCAAGCTGGCGATATGGTCTTCGAGCCGCGCGGGATTGGCCTGGCAGAGGAGACGGAGGACTTTGAGATCGGCGGCGGTGAGGGATTTTTTGTCGAGCAACTTGGCGGCAAGGCGGGCGGTTTTTTGATAATCGGTCCGCTCGGCCGCGAAGTGCGCGAAGTCGCTGTAGCGGCCGGGATCGAGCAGGCGGAGGCGGGCGAAGTGCCCCTCGGCGCCGAGTTGCTCGGGCGTGGCCGTGAGCAGGATCAATCCCGGCGCGGCGGTGGCGAGGGTTTCCACGATGCGGTATTCCGGGCTGATTTCGCCGGGAGACCAGGCGAGGTGATGGGCTTCGTCCACCACCACGAGGTCCCATCCGGCCTCGGCGACTTGCTTGGCCCGTTTTTCGTCGTGGGCGATGAGGGAAAGCGGGCAGAGAATGATCTGATCGTCGAGGAAGGGATTGGCTCCGGCTTCGCCCGCCTCGATGGACTGGCAGCGTTCCTCGTCAAAAATGCTGACGAGCATATTGAAGCGGCGGAGGAGTTCGACGAACCATTGGTGAACGAGAGGCTCGGGCACGAGAATCAGAATCCGCCTGGCGCGCCCGCTGCGAGAGAGGCGGTGCAAGACGAGGCAGGCCTCGATCGTTTTGCCCAGGCCCACTTCGTCGGCCAGCAGCACGCGGGGAAGCACGCGCGCGGCGACTTCGTGCGCGATGGAAAGTTGATGGGGGATCAAATCAATGCGCGCGCCGAGCAACCCGCGCACGGGCGCGTAGCGGATCTGGTGGCGGCGGCGAAGGGATTCGAGGCGCAGTTCAAAAACCGGGTTGTCGTCCACCTGGCCGGCGTAGAGACGTTCCTCGGGTTTCGAGAAGCTGAGGGTGTCGGAGAGTTCTGTTTCCGGAATCTCGCCGTCCGCGCCCCGATAAATCAGCACGCCGTCGCGGCGTGTTTCGACCGACTCGACCAGGAGGGACGCGCCATCGTGCGTCTTGATGGTGTCGCCCGGACGGAATTCCACGCGTTTCATCGGCGCGGACCCGGCGGCGTATTGGCGCAGCGTGTTACTGGCGCGAAAGAGGAGAAACACCCGGTCCTGTGCAGTATCAATCACCACTCCGACGCCAAGTTCGGGTTCGGACTCGCTGATCCAGCGTTGACCTTTTTGGAATTTTTCCATGGCTCTGCGCGATTCTCTCTACATCTAAGGTTTCACAGTAAGGCTGAAATCCATAGAACTTTCGCGCGATGATCTGCTAGAAGAAGAGGCAATGTTTGAAATCAGACCCCGGGACAAGATGGTCGAGCGCGCGCTGCTGGTCGGTGCCTACGGCGACCATGCCATCAAAGCCGATGCGGGCGACCTGCTGGAAGAACTGGAGGAACTCGTGCGCACGCTCGGCATTCCCGTGGTGGACCGGATGCTGGTTTACAATCGCGAACCGCAGGCGCGTTTTCTGGTGGGCTCGGGCAAGGCCGAGGAGGTCTGCGCGCGCATCACCGAAGCGCGTTGCGACGTGGTGATCTTTGACAACGAATTGACCCCGGCCCAGCAGCGCAATTGGGAAACGCTTTCCAAAGTGACGGTGATTGACCGCCGCGAAATCATTCTCGATATTTTTGGAAGCCGGGCCCAGAGCCGCGAGGCGCGGATCCAGGTGGACCTCGCGCGCATGGCGTATTCGTTGCCCCGGCTCACGCGGGCCTGGAGCCACCTTGGCCAGCAGGGCGGCGGCATCGGCGCGAAGGGCGAAGGCGAAAGCCAGCTCGAACAGGACAAGCGCAAAATCCGCGGACAAATTGACCGGCTCAAAAAGGAACTCATCCACGTGCGCCGGTCCCGCGCGACCCAGCGCAAGGATCGCAAACGCGCGCCCGTGCCGAACGCGGCCATCGTCGGGTATACCAACGCGGGCAAATCCTCCCTGCTCAAAAAACTCACCGGCGCGGATGTGTTGGTCGAGGACAAGCTCTTCGCCACGCTGGACACGACCACGCGCAAAATCGCGCTGCCCAACAAGCAGCCGCTTTTGCTCACGGACACCGTGGGCTTCATCCGCAAGCTTCCCCATGAGTTGGTGGAATCCTTCAATGCCACCCTCGAGGAAGCCACGTATTCGGATTTTCTCATTCACGTGCTCGATGCCTCCAACCCCCGCGTGATCGAGTTTTACAATACGACGATGAAGGTCCTGGCCGACCTCGGAGCCGACACGAAGCAGATGCTCGTGGTCTTTAACAAAATGGACAAAGTCGGGGATACGGGAACCCGCGAGGTGCTGCGGAAACATTTTCCAGCGGCGGTGTTCATCTCCGTTCACAACGGCGACGGATTTGGTGAACTGGTGGATCGGATTTCGGATTTCGTCCGCACCGGCACGCAGGAGGTCGAGCTTTGCCTGCCGCTCGCCCGCCACGATCTGCTGGCCCGTCTGCACCGCGAGGGAATGGTTCACCGCATCGCCTACGGGGATGACGGGATGCGCATCCACGCCACGATTCCGGATCGGGCGAGGGAGGCTCTGGCGGAATTTCTGGTCAATCCGGACGCCGGGAACGAAGGCGGTCCGGGGACAAGCGCCCCGACATCAGTTTCTCGCTGAAAAACCTCAGCAGCAGGCTCAGGCAAATGGGGGCGAGCGAGGCATTGAACCGCGGCCCCTCGTCGCGCAGGAACGCATGGGCGGCGTCAAATTCGTGCCATTCAAAATCCACGCCGGTTTCGTTGAGACGGTCAGCGATTTTTTGGCGTCCTTCCAGTGGCACATGCGGATCCTGCCTGCCCCAGACAAAGAGAAAGGGTTTGGTGACACCGGCGAAGCGTTCCAGCGTGTCGTCTTTTTTCCCGGCACCCAGGGTTCCGGTGTGGATGTCGGTCGGATAAAATGCCGCCACGGCTTGAACGAGGGGATGAAATCCGGCGCGAACCGCGAGATGTCCGCCCAGGCACACTCCGTAACTGCCGATGCGTCCGGTGCAGTTTGGGTGGGAAGAAAGAAATTCCGCCGCCGCCGCGACATCGGCATCGGAGGAGGCGAGTTCCTTGCTGAATTTCAGCGCGTTGCCGCGTTCGGCTCCAGCCGCATCGTAAGCCAGCACGGTTCCGGCGGGTTCGAACTCATGATAAACTTCCGGCACTGCGACGAGATAGCCGTTCCCACTCAGAGCTGCGGCCATACGGCGGATCGGTCCCGTGACCTGGAAAATCTCCGAGTAGAAAATCACGCCGGGATGACGTCCGCCGTCCTGTGGAATAAAAAGATGAACCCGCATGGGCCCCCGGGCAGTGGGAAGGTCAACAAAGGTCCCGTCGGTGATGGTCATACGTGTTTCTATGCGCTGCTCTTTTACGCGTCAGACAAGGGCGTTGGCCGCCATGACCCGGGCATACCAGAGGGCGCTGGCCTTGGGCGTGCGTTGCTGGGTTTTGAAGTCGCAATACACGACGCCGAAGCGGCGTTGATAGCCGTCTTCCCACTCGTAGTTGTCCATGAACGACCAAAGGAAATAGCCCTTGACCGGCACCCCGTCACCGATGGAGCGGTGAAGTTCGCGCAGGTAATTCCGGACGTAATCGCGCCGGTGAAGGTCGAGGACTTCGCCGTTGATCGGAGAGGCATCGTCGTAGCCGGCACCATTTTCTGTGATGTAGATTGCCTTCTCACCATAAATCTCGGCGACATGGCGCGGTCCCCAGTAGAGGGACTGCGGGGCATGGAGCAGCCAGGTGGCATCGGCTACCGGATAAGAGGGGGGGAAGGGCAGGGTTTCCGGCCGCCCCTTTTTGCCGGCGCGGACGAATCTTCCGGTGTAGATGTTGAGGCCGAGGAAATCCGTGGGGCGGCTGATGTGTTCGAGATCGCCGGGCTGGAACCTGGGCGCATCGGTTCCGGCGGCGCGGAGGTATTCCGGGGCATAGCGGCCCCTGTAGATAGGCTCGAGGATGCGGGTGTTGGCGGTGACGAAGGCGGCTCGCGCGGCGGCGATATCCGCGGGGGTTTCGGAGAGGGGAATCGTGACCTCGGAGTTGTCGGTCAGACCGACGAGGGCCCCTTTGCCGCCGTGTTCACGGACGGCGCGGACCCCGTGGCCGTGGGCGAGAAGGGCGGTGTGATAGGTCTGGTTGACGGCCTGCTCGGAAAGACGCAGGCCGGGGGCTTTCTGGCCATTGCCGTAGCCAAGGCGGGTGAAGCAGGTGATTTCGTTGAGGGTGATCCACTTTTTCACCCGGTCGCCGTAGGCCTGCACGATGGTGTCGGCATAGGTGGCGAAAGCGTCGGCGGTGCGACGGTCACGCCAACCCCCGAAATCGTCTTCGAGTGCCTGAGGCAGATCCCAATGAAACATGGTGACCCACGGCGTGAGGCCTTGGGCGAGCATGGCATCAATCAGGCGATGGTAGAAATCCACGCCTTTCTGATTCACCGCGCCGCGACCGGTCGGGAAAATACGCGGCCAGGCCAGGGAGAGGCGGTAGCTTTTCGCACCGAGCTTGGCCATGAGTGCGAAATCTTTTTTGAAAAGATGGTAGTGGTCGCAGGCGATGTCGAGGGTGTCGCCGTTTTTCACTTTGCCGGGCTGACGCGCAAAGGTGTCCCAGATTGAAGGGCCTTTGCCGTCGGTAAAAGCGGCGCCTTCGATCTGAGGTGCGGCGGCGGCGAAACCCCAGGTGAAGTTTTTCGGGAATTTCAGAGGACGCGTATGGATGGGCATGGTGCGGGAGAAAAAAATACCGTACCGGATAATTTGGCCTTCGACAAGGCGTGGTGCCGTGTGCGGGGAGAACACCCCTCGTTTTTTTACGACAAGATTTGTTGATTTTGGCCGCGCCTTGCTTTCCGGCACGGAGGGACTTGGCCGCTACTTCATGCAACTCGGCCGGTCGCGGATAGCCTTCCTCGGACCGGATGCTCCGGGGGATTTGGTCTTGCAGCAAAAACTCGGATCGTACTCGTGTTTCACCTCACGGGAAAATCTGGCTACGATTTGCGGGCTGGTGCCGACCGGATCCCAGGCGGTGGATCAACTGGCCCGGCGCTGGAAGTCTTATCGCGGCGATCTTGCGATCATCAGCTATGATGACGAACATGCCCTGCGCTTCATGACGGCGATGCATAAATTGGGCCTGAGTGCGCCGACGGATTTTAGCATCATCGGTTACAACAACACCGATGCGAGTCACTACAGCGATCCGCCTCTCAGCACCGTGGCGCAGAGTTTCGACCACATTGGCCATGGCTTGCTGAAAAGCGCCCTGGCCCTGGCCAAAGGTGAATTGTGTCAGTTTTCCGAGGCTCCGGTGCTCAAATTTCTCGTGCGCCAGACCTGCGGTGGGCGGAGTCATATTGACGCTTCGCTGGCCGCAGCGCTGCGGGAACTCAATCTCGAGATCGTCGAGGAATCTCCCGCTCATGATACCGGGAGCAAGCCCGGGTCTTCTTTGATGGATCCCCTGTTCGCCGTGGCCTCGACATAGCTTTGCTTTCCCGCAAGCGGTATGCGTGCAGTCGGTGTGTCATCCCTTGAGACGCCGGCTGGTTTTTGGCCTCGGAAAGGAGGGCGGAAAGCCGGACGTGTGAGCGGGGAAGATCCGCGATGATTCCTGCTTGAATCCGGCCCGCGACGGTGATGCGGCCAAGTATGGCTCGTATGTTTCAGCGCATCCGGCTAGTCTCTGACCGGTGAAGCTGCAACAAGATCAGGTTTGGAAAAAAGACGGGGAGTTCCTCCGCATCGTGCGTCTGGAGCGTCTGGCCGTGGAGTACAAGCAGATGAAAGATCTCGTGACCCGGGAGGGAAAACATTTTCAGGTTAGCAAGAAGGAGTTCTGCCAAGTGATTAAAGAGGCCACCCTTCTGACGCCGGAGGAAATCCGCAGCGCGCAAGGCTGGGTCGAGCCGTCCTGAGGGTACGTTGCCGCCGGGCAGATGGATGGTGCCTCCGACTGTAGCCGAGCGCCTCGGCGAGGGTGCGGTGGATGATTTCGAAGGTCTTGCCGCCATCGTGGTCCCTGAGGTTTTTGACATTCTCCAAAACGAACGCGGCGGGACGCTTTTTCCCTGATAGGAAGGAGAGTCTTCCTTGACGGCTTTCTGCGAATGGGCCCCCTGACTGGAGCTCTTCTTTTCGGGGTTTTAAGTAAGAATGCCGGGAGGAATTCGTTTGCAGGGGATGAAAATGTCCGATTTGTCAGGGAGTGCAGACATGCGGTGCAAAGGCGGGATTAAACAGAAGAAATCCGGAGGTGGGAATGCGGAAGTCTTGAGTGGATTCTGCTTGAAAGGAGACACAATCTCCCGCTGGGTGTTGGTTGCATAAAGCGACCGGAGGTAGCTTCTACTTTGCGTCAAAAAGCTCCAGTGCCGGCTCGCACTCCGCATCGGCGACAAATTTTCGCAGGGCGTCTTTCAGTTGCTGGGTGGTGAAGTCCGACTGGATTTTGTCCATCGCGGCATTGGCCAGCTCATCGCAGTGCTCATTCCCGGCGTGCCCGGCGTGTCCTTTGAGCCATCGCCAGGTGACGCGGTGTTTCGCCGCCGCCGTATCCAGCGCGCGCCAGAGGTCGGAGTTTTTCACCGGCTTCTTCGCGCTGGTGCGCCAGCCGTTGCGTTTCCAACCGGCGATCCATTCGCAAATGCCATGGCGGACATAGTTCGAGTCGGTGAAAAATTCCACTGCGCATGGTTCCTTCAGCGAAGTGAGGGCTTCGATGGCGGCTTGCAGTTCCATCCGGTTGTTGGTCGTGGCGGGAACACCGCCACTGAGTTCCTTGCGGTTTGCCTCATGAGTCAGGACGAAAGCCCAGCCGCCCGGCCCGGGATTGCCCCGGCAGCCGCCGTCGGAATGTACCACCACGTCCTTCATTTTTCCGCCTTGGCCTGAGCGGGGCGTGACTGGGGACGCCGGGCGGCTTCGAGTCCGCGTCCGGCGAAATCAATCACATGACCTTCATGCAGCAGCCAGGCGAGATCGGAAGCCAGGGAGGATTCGCGCTGCGCTTCCGCGCCTTCCGTTGGGAGCGGACGCAAGGCCACGAGGGCTTTCCATTGTTCCGCGCGGGGAACGGCCGGATGGGCCTCGAGATATTCCAGCATTCCGCCCAACACCTCCGAAACCGGCGTGACCACGCGATCCAGATAACGCGGACGGGCCACGGATACATAAGTGATATTCTCATGAGTCTTGAACATTTGCAGTCCCTTCGAGACGAAATCCCTGCCCATGACATGGGCGAGGGGGAGCGGAAAGCGCTGGAGTTCGTCCCAGATCCGGCGCGCCAGAGTATGGATGGGCGGGGAGGATTCATTCATGGCGGACGGACCCGGGGCCTTGACGCGATCCCGGACGGATACGATTTCTGCTGCCACATGGTTTTGATGGAAGTGGCGCTCCACCTCGGGAAGGGAAGTGAGTTTGACCGGCTCGGTCCCCTCGGGAGTTTCCGCCGGATAAAATTCGTCCTTCGTGCTTTGCTCCTCCTTCCACTTCGCGATGAGGGTCTCGTCTTTTTCCATGCGGACGCGGCTTTTGAAAGCTTCGAACGGCATGCCCGCGAAGCGCGCGGCGTGGAGCTGTCGGAGTTTGCTTTGGTAGTCGTGATAGTTCGACGGTCCAAGCAATGCACCGCTCATTCCGCAAACGGCCACGGACGAATACGAGCCCTTCGGCGGCTCCGTCGTGACCCGTTCACGGCGATAAAATTTTTCCAAATGTTTGGCCAGCGCGTGCGCCACAGCCTCGCTTTCGCTCAGCCACAAACTGCCGTCGGCCCGGAGCTGAAACAATGCCGGGCTGTTTTCCGCTGCCCGCTGAAACTCGACCAGATACCGCTCCGATTTTTCCAGAACCAAGCGGGCCAGACCGAACAAAGGATAGGCCTTGGCTCCGGTTTTTATTTGTTTGCCCAAGCCATCCAGGCCGCGACGGTCCGGGGCGAATTGCACCGTCCATCCTTGGAGTTCTGGTGCGGGGCGGGGTTCGGGGCGGTCATCGCGCCGTCCGGCGCTGCGGGCCGGGGGACGATCCCGGTCGTTGCGCGGCCCGCGGCGTTCCGGACGGTCCGCCCGCGAGGGACGGTCCGCCCGCGAGGGACGGTCCGGCCGTGAGGGGCGGTCATCGCCGCCGTGTTTTTCCGCCAGACGGGAAATTCGTTCCGGGGCGTCGGATTCCCGGGCCCAGCTCGGCTGAAAACTTTTGGCCAGATCCATTTCAAGGTTGACCAGGTCGGGGGCGGAAGTTGGTTCGTCACTCATGCGGCGGGGAAGGTAGCATGGGATGCGTGGAAGCAACATAAGAAGAAATGAGTTTTACGCTTGCGGTTTTCCTGGCAGCGAAGCGGATCACTGCTTTATTTTTTTGCGGATGATGAAAGTCCTTCTCCCTGCCGCGGCCAAGGCGCTGGGCGGCAGCTAAAGGCGCCTGCGGTTACTTGGTAAACGGCAGGGTGGAAATTTCGATTTCGGGATTCTTCGTCTCGAAATAACTGAACGACCACTGGTTGGCAAAAAGGGCGACGTCCTGACCGGCGGCATCGCGGGCCTCCGCCGCTCCGCTGGGCAATGTCAGTTCCGCGGCTTCCGATCCCGCGCGGGGCCGCATCCAGCGCGCCACGGTCCATGGGGCGGATTCAACCCGGCACTCGGCACCGTATTCGGATTCCAGCCGGTATTTCAGCACCTCGAATTGCAGCGGGCCGACGGCGCCCAGCAGGGTGGTGCGCGAGAGGGAATCCTTCAGTTCAAAGGCCTGTGCGACACCTTCGCGCAGGAGTTGTCCGAGACCCTCGCGGAAGCGTTTGTTGGTGGCGCTGCTGGAACTGTGTATCTGGGCAAAACACTCGGGCGCGAAGCGCGGAATCTCGTCGAACCGGATGGTGGGATCTTCCGAAAAGGTGTCGCCGATTTGAAAGTCCTGATTGCCGACGATGCCGACGACATCGCCCGGCCAGGCGGAGTCTACCGTCTCGCGTTCCTGGGCGAAAAGCCGCTGGGCATTGGAAAGCCGGACGGGTTTTCCAGTGCGCGGATGCTGCACGATCATGTCGCGTTTGAATGCGCCGGAAACAATGCGGATGAAGGCGACCCTGTCGCGATGCTTCGGATTCATGTTCGCCTGAATTTTGAAAATGAAGCCGGAGAAGGCAGGGTTTTGTGGGGCCACCGGTCCGGTCCCGGTCATTCTCGGGCCGGGCGCCGGGGCCAGCGTGAGAAAACGATCGAGCAGCATTTGCACGCCGAAGTTGTTCATCGCGCTGCCGAAAAAAACGGGTGACAGGCGGCCGTGCTGTACCTCCTTGAGATCGAAGTCCGCTCCCGCGCCGTCGAGGAGATCAATTTCCTCGCGGAACTGCGCGTAAACATCCGGGGCCATAGCCTCCTTCACCAGCGGGTCGCCCACCCCGCCGACCTGTTCCGGCGCGCGGTAAGCTCCGTGCGGGGTTTTTTGAAAGAGATGCACCTCGCGGGTCTGGCGGCCATAAACGCCGCGGAATTCCTGCCCGCTGCCCAGCGGCCAATTGACCGGAACGGCGTGGATGCCGAGGACGCTTTCGAGTTCGTCGAGCAGGTCGAGCGGCGGACGCGAGGGCCGGTCGAGTTTGTTCATGAAGGTAAAAATGGGCACGCCGCGCTGACGGCAAACCTCGAAAAGTTTGCGGGTCTGGGCCTCGATGCCCTTGGCCGCATCAATCACCATCACGGCGGCGTCCACTGCGGTGAGCACCCGATACGTATCCTCGGAAAAATCCTTGTGGCCTGGCGTATCGAGCAGGTTCACCACGCAGCCGCCGTATTCAAATTGCAGGACGGTGGAGGAAATCGAGATGCCGCGCTGGCGTTCCAATTCCATCCAGTCGCTCGTGGTGGCGCGCTGGTCCTTGCGGGCCGTGACGGTGCCGGCCAGTTGCAATGCGCCGCCGTAGAGGAGGAATTTTTCCGTCAGGGTGGTCTTGCCCGCATCGGGATGCGAGATGATGGCAAAGGTGCGCCGCCGTACGATTTCGCGCTCGGCGGTTTTGGCGGCAGCCGACGGAACGATGGACGCTGTTTCCAACGGAATTATTTGGAAACGAGTTGTTCGAGCAGCGAGTTGATCCGCTTGAGCATGGCCTGCGGATTTTCCAGCAGCCCGGCGGAAATGAGCGCGTTGTCGTAGATTTGCTCGGCGACTTCCCTGGAGAGTTCCGGCTGCGATTTGCGGGAATTTTCCAGTCCGACCATCATCGGATGGTTGGGATTGATTTCAAGATCTTGCTTGAACGGGTTTTCCTCGCCGCGGTTCATATTTTTCATGATGCGGCGCATGGTGGAGGTCATTGTTTTGTCGCTTTCGACCACGACGGCGGGGCTGTCCACCAGCCGTTTGGAAACCCGCACTTCGCCGATTTTGTCGCCGAGGCTTTCCTTGATGAAATTGCAAAGCAGGCGGGCGGCGGTTTCGTCGAGTTTATTTTCCGTGGGCTCCAGCGCAATTTCGGATTTTTCCGCAGCGATGAGTTTTTTACCGTCGAATTCGCGCAGGTGGTCCATCACGAACTCATCCCACGGGTCGTAGAGAAACAGAACCTCATAGTTTTTGGCCTTGAGGCTCTCGTAGTAGGGGCTGATCAGGCAGGCTTCGCGGTTGGCAGCCGTGATGAAAAAAATCTCCTTCTGCTCTTCCGGCATACGGGAAATGTAATCCGCGAGTCCCGCCGGGGTTTCGGATTGCGAGGTCTCGTAACGCAGCAGCTTGGTCAGGGTGTCGCGGTGGGTGTAGTCGCTGACGATGCCTTCCTTGAGGAAGTGACCGAATTCCTTAAAGAAGCCCGCGTATTTGTCGGCGTCGGATTTGGCTTCGTCTTCGAGGAATTTCAGGAAGCGCGAGGTCAGAACCTTGTTGAGTTTCTGCATCAAGGCGGAATCCTGCATCGTTTCGCGCGAGATATTCAGCGGGAGATCCTCGCTGTCCACCACACCCTTGAGGAACCGGAGCCATTCGGGGAAGAGGCCCTTGGATTTCGATTGGATCAGGATCTTGCGGCAGTAGAGATGAACCTCGGACTCGGACTTGGGCATGCCGGCTTTTTCCAGGCTGTGCTTGGACACAAACAACAGCGCGCGAATGGCCAGCGGTGCGTCGGCGTTGAAATGGAAACGGTAGAGAGGCGCGTCAATGTCGTGCCCGATGAATTTGTAAAACTCGTCGTAGTCCGTATCGGTCAGCTCGGATTTGTTGCGGGTCCAGATCGCGGAGATCGTGTTGACGGCGGTGCCGTTGAGTTCGATCGGGTAGCCGACAAAATTCGAGTAGCGCTTGATGATGGCCTCGACGTGTTGTCCGCGGGAAAACTCGCGATCGGCCTCCTTGAGATTGAGGACGATTTTGGTGCCGCGGTTGAGATCCAGGCCGGGCTCGATCTCGTAGTTGCTCACGCCGTCCGAACTCCAGATCCAGCCGGTTTCCCCCGGGAGATAGGAGCGGGTGAAGACGGTCACCTTGCTCGCGACCATGAACGCGGCGTAAAATCCGACGCCGAACTGTCCGATGATACTGGGATTGTTGGCGTTTTCCTTAATCTGCTGGAGAAAAGCTTTAGAGCCCGAGTGCGCGATTGTGCCGAGGTTTTCGATCAGTTCGTCCCGGGTCATGCCTATGCCGGAATCGGTGAAGGTGATGCTGTGGGCGGTGTCGTCCGTGCTGACGGCGATGTGCAGCGGTCGGTCGGGCTCGAAGACTGCAGTGCCCGAGGTTTGCAGGAAACGGAATTTCTCCGTGGCATCGGCCGCGTTCGAGATGAGTTCGCGGATGAAGATCTCCTTGTCGGTGTACAGCGAGTGGATGACGATGTCTAATAACTGGGCGATTTCCGCCTGGAATTCGTGTTTTTCGGGTGTGCTCATAAAATAGGCCTCCTGGGAGGGAAGGGGACATTGCCAAAAACTTTCCGGATCGGGAAGGACGCATTTGGGTTGGCCGCGCCGCCGCAGGCGGTCTGCGCGACATTCTCATCGCCCCCGCCGGTCTCTCTGAACGGGTTCCGCTGGAGGCCGTTAGGTGCAGGAACACGTCTCGAAGCCATTCGACCGGAATGGGCGCTAAGCTTTTCCGGCACTCGGACAGATGGCGCGCAGTTCGCAATTCGGGCAGTCCGGCTTGCGGGCGGTGCAGCGGCGGCGTCCGTGCCAGATGAGCCAATGGCTCAAATCGGTCCGGCTTTCGCGGGGGAAGAGTTTGCTCAAGTCCTGTTCGATTTTAACGGGATCGGTGTTTTTAGTGAGTCCGAGCCGGTTGGAGAGACGGGTGACGTGGGTGTCAACGGCCACACCTTCGTTCAGACCAAAAGCGTTGCCGAGAACGACGTTCGCCGTTTTGCGTCCGACTCCGGGAAGCGCGGCCAGACCTTTCAAGCTGCGGGGAACCTCGCCCCCGTGTTCGGCCAGGAGTTGGGCGGCCATGGCGCGGATATTTTTTGCCTTGTTGCGATAGAATCCGGTGGAATGGACGAGGGTCTCCATCTCCTCTTGGGAAATGAGGGCGAAGTCCTGGGCGGTTTGGCAGCGGCGGAAGAGAGCCTTGGTGACGAGGTTGACCCGCTTGTCCGTGCACTGCGCGGAAAGAATCGTAGCGACGAGGAGTTCGAGCGGGTTGCGGTAATCCAGTTCGCAATGCGCCTCCGGATAGGTGAGGGGGAGAAGGCGGGAAAGTTCGCGGACGCGGCCGGAGCGGGTCATTGTCCGCCCAGCGCGGTCAGGCGTTCCTGGGCTTTGGGCGCGCACTCGCTGTTGGGGTAATCCTTGAGCAGTTGCTGATATGCGGCCTTGGCCCGTGCGAGTTGCTGGGCTTTGAATTTCGGATCGGTCGCGGCCCCGGCCTGTTGTTCCTGCAATTGTCCGCCCTGCCAGAGCCCCTCGGCGGCGGGCAGGGCAACTCCGCCGTAGAACTGGGCGATCTTGGCAAAATAGTCTATGGCGGCGGCGAGGAATTCGTCTTTCTGCTTCTGGTCGGTCGCGGACTTCATCTTTTCCAGCATGAGGTAGCCGCCGAGGAGCATGCTGTTGGCGCGGAGTTCAGCCGTGGCATTTTTTTCCCGGATGATGGCTCCGAGAAGGAGGAGGGACTCATCCAGCTTGCCTTGCTGCTTGAATGATTGGGCGATGCCGTAGTTCGCCTCCAGAACCTTGGGCGACCAAGGATAAAGAAGCTTGAGTTGCTCGAACATCGCGCCGGCCTCGGCGGTTTGTCCCGCCGCTTGGGCGACGCGCGCTTTGCCGAAGAGTGCGATGGCTTGCGCCTCCTGCACCTGGGCCGAAGCTTGCGCCGGAAGCAGGCCCGCAGGCAGAGGATAATTCGCGGCCAGTTTTTCAAAAACCGCCTGGGCCTCTGCATTTTTTTTCTGGTCGAGCAGGGCGGTGCCGAACGCATCAAGGTCCTGTGGCGAAAACAGGATTTCCGGATTGTAAGCGGCCGTCATAATGGTGAGAGCGCGGGCTTTATCCTGCCCGGCCACGTAGTTGGCCAAAGCGAAGAGGATTTTGCTTTTGGAGTTGGGTGAAGGGGCGGCATCGGCAAGGGCTTGGAAGTATTGCTCGACTTCGGGGGCCTTTTTCAACTCGGCCGAGAGGAGCATGCGCTGGGATTGCAGGAGGGTTTGCAGGGTGAGGGCGAGCGACGGGCTGTCGGGGTATTTTTTGATCAACTCCTCGGAACTGGCCACGCTGCCTTCGATCAGGGTCTTCCACAGCGAACGCTCCTGTTCGTTGAGTGCGGCGAATCGGCCGATGCTGCCGGCCTGTTCATTTTGAACCTTGGCAATTTTGAACATGGCTTCACCGGCCTGGGCGCTCTCGGGGTATTTCTGCACGAAGTCCCGATATGCATTCAGACCCTCGTCTGTTTTGCCGGTGTTGATGGCGTTTTGGGCGATGGAGTCGTAGGCGAAGTACACTTTATCATCCTTGGGATACTTCTCGATAAACTGTTTCATCAGCGCGATGAGGTCGTCGGTCTTGCCCTCGCTGGCGCTCAACTGCGCCCGCGTGAAATACGTAAACGGCGCAGGCTGGCTGTCGGGATATTGCGCGGCCACGGCGGCGAGAGTGACGACGGCTTCGGTTTTTTGTCCGAGGGCGATTTGCGCGCCGCCTTTGAGGTAGAGGGCGAGGGGGGCAAAGCCGCTTTTCGGGTTGGCTTTGACGAAGGCGTCGAGGAGCGGGATGGCGGCGGCGTTGTCGCCTTTTTGCTGGGTGGAATATCCAATCCAGTAGTCGGACTCCACGGCCTGCGGCGTGCCGGGATATTTTTCCCTGGTGGTTTGGTAGGCCGCGATGGCCTCGTCCCATTTGTGGGTGTCCTTGTAAATTCCGGCCAGGCCGGTTTGGGCGATGACCCCGATCTCCGGCGGCGGGTTCTGCGCGAGAAACTTTTGAAATGTCTGCCTCGCATCTTCGAGTTTACCGAGGCGGGTTTCTGCGCTGGCCTTGCTCACGACCGAAAGTCCGGCGAACCGCCCGTTCGGGTAAAGCGCGATGGATTCGTCGAAGTAGCGAACGGCTTCGGTGGGGTTATTGGTGCCGAGGAACATGGTGCCCATCACGACGGGCAGATTGTCGGCGAGGGGGTCGCCTTGGTATTTTGCCTGGAAAGCGGTGTAGCCGGCGGGCGCGCGGTCGGCGGCGTTTTGCAAGGCGTAGGTCATGGTGGTGAAATAGAGCTCGCGTTTTTTGTCGTCGTCCGCGGTGAGGAAGGGGGCGATATGTTTGAGGAGGACGCGGGCGGCATTGTTGTTGCCTTGCTGGAAGAAAATTTCCGCCATCTTAAGCTGCGCGGTGGCGGTTTGATCCGGCTTGCCTTGAAGTTCGGCGAATTTTTTAAATTCGCGCTCGCTGTCGGCATCGAGTTGTTTTTTTAGCGCAACATTTTTGGCCGCGAGAGCAGCGGCTTTTTTGGCGGGGAATTCCTTCAGTTTGTTTTGCTGGAGTTGGATGATCTGTTCTTTGGGCGCAATGTCGCGGAAGGCGGTGAGAGCTTCCTGATAAAGAGCGGGGCGCTCGGCCGCGGGGCTGGAGCTGGATTGGTTGAGGAGAATCTCGCCGAGTTGGAAGTTCGCCTCGTTGATCAAGGCGATATCGTCCTTTTTCTTGATGATCTCGCGCAGATAGTCGGCGGCCCGCTTGTAGAGCGCGAAGGCGGTAGCTGTGTTTGCGCCGGAGGCTTGGGAGAGTTCCAGGCTTCCCTGCGTGGCGAGTGTGATGGCGAGGAGGTTTTTGCTGGAGGCCAGAGTGTTGCTTTGCGGGAATTTCTGGAGGTTTAATTCGAGATCCTTGACCGTATCATCGTACTTCTGCGTTTGATATTCGGCGATGGCGCGGCTGAAGATGGCGTTTTCCAAATCCTGGGCCTTCGGGTATTTTGTGATGTAGTCGGAGAATTTCGTGATGGCTTCCTCAAACGTGGTTTTGCGTTTCGGATCGGTCTCCGGCATGGCGGCGGCTTTGGCCGAGAGAATCTGCGGCAGGAAGCTGTCTGTGATTTGCTTGAGTTCGGTCGGCAGTGGCGGACCCGAGGCGGCCTTGGCCAGAAGGGCGGCGGCCTGGTCGAACTGAGCGAGAAAATAATAGGAAAACGCGAGTTGAATCTGGGCGTTCGGAACGATCAAGTCGGTGGGAAAATCCTTGAGCACCTTCTCATAGGCCGCCGCGGCGTTTTTGTAGTCTCCGGTCGAATAGATTTCGTATGCGGCGGAGTTGGCGTCGGCGGCAGGCTTGGATTGGGCGGATAGTGATGCCGTGAAGACGGAAAAAAGCAAGCAGCCCGGGACGATGCGAAAGATCAGACGATTCATGGGGTAATTGATTTACTGTAGCTTGGAATGGTCTGTGATTTCCACAGGAAAAAGTCC
>Ga0114978_10002143_pt1 | contig 16373 bp, 35 predicted proteins | sample S_140212_EF_Meta_FD_87027 | JGI IMG/M metagenome (GOLD analysis project Ga0114978, IMG submission 87027) | Freshwater microbial communities from Lake Simoncouche, Canada to study carbon cycling - S_140212_EF_MetaG | ecosystem: Environmental > Aquatic > Freshwater > Lake | place: Lake... | reverse complement strand
TGTGGTTCAAAACTAAAGATCTTTGAACTGCGATCGCGTAGTCTGTTGGCCACAGGAATTGTAAAAAACCCTGCATTAGCACCACCGTCAATGATCACTGCACCGTCAGGCAAGGTATCTATTACAGCAAAGATATTTCTAAGTTCACTTTCAATGTGTGTGGCACCTGTTTTGATCAGGGCTTCGGCTTGAAAGTCACAATGGCGATTTACAATAAATCGACCATGTATGCTGTCTAGTACTACAAAATTTGGAATATTCATTTAAAAAGTATCAAGGCCATTAGCCCTGCTTGTACTATAAACCCTGCACCAATTGTGATGATGTTTAGGGCGTCTTTGAGCACTACTGCTCGCAAAAACAGCAGGACCAGGCCGCCCCACATGAACAAGATGATATCCAGGCTGGGTGTGCGATCGCTCAGGCCGGTCATTAGAGCCAGCAAGGTGGGAACAGTAGCACAATGTATCACAATGGCTGCCAGCCAACCTAGAGTGTCTGCTGATATTTTGGTCAGGCTTTCATTGACAAAATTACGAATTGCCAAAATACTGATGGACCAATTGATTGTTTTCCAGTTCATTTTCTATCTCCGTAAAAGATATGGCGGCCGATTTTGGCGATGGGTTCGTTTTTCCATCCTGGGCGTACATAGTCCCCGTGAAAGTACAATGCGTTTTTGAGAGCTGGCAAGCGGAAGCCTTCTAGCAGAACCTTCTTGGCCACTTCTTCGGACTCTTTCCACAGCGGTGTATACACTGCCTTGACTCGATGACCAGCTTCACAAAACCAACTAAACTGGCATATTACTTTTTGGTACACAACATTCTTTTGATAAACTACACCGCAGATGGTATCTGCAAAGCGGCCAGAAGCCACTCGGTTTAGCGTGACCTGGGCCACCGCTACTTTTCCTTCAAAGGATTCTGAAGCGGCTTCCCAATAGATGTTGCGTGTCAAGCAGTCCAGTTGTTGAGTGCGTTCTTGAGCTGACACATAGCCAGCAGGTAGGTCTCCTGATTGCTCACGCAGTTGTGATAGTTTTGAATTACACACCGCGACCACTGCAATCGTTATTAACCAGAATCCCACAATCTTAAAGACTCTAGAACTCCAGGTGACCAATTGTAAATTTATAGCGTTTACTTTTGTTTTCATGGTAGTTTTACTTACTGTAATGACACACGAAACCGGTAAAGACCGGGCCAAAAAGGCACCATTTTTGTTTAAACGGCACAGTTATTCGGGTATGATGCAAACTGGAATTGGTTCCATCTTGTGTAAATTTTTTGCACGAATTGCCTGATACTTTTTAAGATTGAGTTTTTCTTTTTTATTGTCCACACCAGAATTGGATTCTGCCTGTTGCATGGCCAGTTCCAGTTCGGGGTAGCTCATGCCCAGCTGTCCTTCATCTGTGCGGTCATCATCCCAGAGTCCGTCAGTGGGTTCTGCGTCAATGATTTCTTGGGGCAGGCCGAACTCTCTGCCCATGTCCCACACAGCAGTTTTCATGCAGTTGCCAATGGGGCTGATATCCACCCCACCGTCGCCGTACTTGGTAAAGAATCCTACCCCAAAGTCTTCTACCTTGTTGCCAGTGCCTACCACAATCCCGTTGTGACTTTGGGCAATTTGGTACAAGGTCATCATGCGTAATCTAGCACGTGAATTAGCAAAAGCCAGGGTTATACTATTGCTGTCTTTGCAAACAGGTTCCAGTTTCTTTTCAAATGCTGTAAACACCGGGGTCAAATCCATGCTGACATGAGTGACGTTTTTGTAGCGTTCCTGCAACCAAGTGGCCTGCATCGTGCTACGATTGTCTAATTTTTTGTTTTGTCGAATGGGCATTTGTACCACAATAGTTGGGAGTCCTGTTTCTGCACACAGTGCGGATACCACGCTAGAATCGATTCCACCTGAAATTCCCACCACCAAAGTGTCAATTTTGGCACTCCGAGCATAACCTCGGATCCACTTTGTGATATATTTAATACGTTGTTTTGAGTTCATGTATCCACCTTGGGCATTGATTTAAGTTTTTTCCACATGTCTGCTTTTTCGCGACACTTCTTTTCTAGTTTACGATAACGGTCACCTAGTCGTTTTAGCTCATTCCATTCTGCTTCAAGTTCAATATCGGGAGTCAAGATGTTGAGTTGTTGCTCAACACGCTCCATCCAGGCCTTCATGCTCTTGCCATTGATTTCTAGATCAGCATCCTCGCCTTGAATACTAATCTTGTTGCTGGGCAAAGAGTTTGAAATTGTATAAGTTGGACTGGCGGTTGTATTAGTAGTCCAAATGTTATTTGGATAAGTGGAGGTATACGTACCTCCGCTGGTAATATTAACGCCCTGAGTTGCCATGGTATTATTAGTATTAATAGTATTAATAGAAGGGATAGCACCATAATGGGCATCAGCAAATCCACCAAGTGGTAATGCACCCAAAGGTGCATTAGGCAGTCCATCCTGACCGTAAGTTATGTTGAAGATCAGATCTTCAACTACCTTTACTATGGGCATTACTTGGCAGCGGCTAATGCTTCTTTTTCTGCGGTAATTTCTTTACGACGTTCTTTAATGCCCTTGCTCATTTCTTGCAATGCTTTTCTAGCACGAGCCGCAGATGCTTTTACACCCTTGGTTGTGAACTTTTCGTTTTCAGCGACGTATGTTTCGTAAGCGGCTACGATTGCTTCATGTTGGGTCATTTAGTTTCTCCTTGATTATGACTACCTCTATGCCTTCAGCAACTGCAATCTCTAATTGACTGCTGTAACTTTTGACATCAAACTCTATCACACGATACTTCTTGTCCTTCAACCAATCCTCAAGAGCTTGGTCTTGTGCAAACACACTATCACTGTTGCTAGACCCTGAGGCCAGCAATGCTTCGTCAAAATTGTATTCTTTAAGATCTCGATTGGGGTTGATGTAGTGAAGTATCATAACACTAATTATACAGCCTTACAAGCAGGCTGTCAATAACTTAGTCAAGATAAATGTGCCTTTTTAGCCAGGTGTCCCATACTGTGATTGCATCTACGCTATGAGTCCAGGTCACTCTGAATTGTTCAAATGCACGTTGGTCATGAAGCATCATTCGATTACCAGTAATAGTAGCATGATTAATTTTGTTTGCTTTGACCCAAGTTCTAAATAAGTTTTCAGCTTGAGTGTTGTTGCGTAAGATTACAATGTACAGTGGTTCCACTGCACGGTAAGAAGTTATGGTCATTAATGGATTGTGGCACCGTCTGGTACCTGTGTTGTACCTTTATTTAATTCCGCCATCATGGTGGCAAAATTTTCATCTAGTTCAATCAGTTCATTGTCATGCCCGGCGGCCTTGTCGTCATCCACGCCCAACAGCCGCATCATAGCACCTACTTGGACTTTTTTGATTCCGTTGTCATATAGCACCGCCATAATGTCAAGCATGATGTTTTTGATACGCTCGTGTAAGATATCATCTTGTTCTTGCATAGTATTAATTATTGTATTGAATCAAAAGCCACAAAAAAGCGGCTCAAAAGCCGCCTTTTTGGCACTCCAACCAATTAAGCCTTCACAGCGGACTTGGCAGTTGCTTTTGGTGCAGAGGCTTTTACACCTTTACCTGCGACTTTGACTTCGCCTTTCTTGGCGAGCTTGGTCTTCTCTGACAGTTTGTTGGCTACAGCATAGCCAGCGTCGCCGTCAGTAATGCCCTGCTCAGTTAAGAACTGAAGAGCTTCCAACTTGGTCATTGCACTGGGCAATTCAACCAAGTTGATGTTTGTGCATCCAGCCTTGTTAAGGATCTTGATGCGGGCTACCAAGTCGTTCGCAAAGCGAGCCTTGGTAGTACCATCGGAATTTGTAGCGGTACCTGCTACTGTAAAAAGTTTATCTGCTGACATAGTGTTGCCTTTCAAAGTTGCCTAAAGTTTAAAAAATTATGTTTTGCATTCCTGCTTAACATACCCAAATTATAGCATAGAACGGTATTGGAGTCAACCATTTTTTGCAATAATTTTGGTTCGATTTGCCCATTTTACTGGGCCAGTTCCTTGCTTTGCGTTTGGATGGTTTGGACGCCCTTGTCAAAGATTCGGGCAATGCCTGAGAATCCCACACTTGCTACTATCAACCCAAACACAAATCCAATTAAGATTTTACCCATTTCAATTCTCCTTACGATTAAACACACGAACAAATTCTTGATGTAGCCCTGCAATGTCTTCCTGGACTCCGGTGCGGACTGTATCTACCACGGCACAGGCACTCACAATAGCAGTTGAGATCAATACAACCACGGTTCTCATTCTGTTATGACCACACGGTTCAGTTGGGTAGTACCATCACGCAGGCTTTTGACAGTACCGCGGATTTGATAACTATCACCTGCTGGCAGTTCTCTACGATATGCAAAAAACACAGCCGAGTTGTTGGGAGTCACAGCAGTCACATACCAAGTGTTCCATTTCACACTAAAAAACGATTTGATCACTTCAATGTCAGTGTCCACTTTTGTGCCAACTGTACCTATGTAGTCGCCTGTGGTGGCACGTACACGCTCTTGTTCTGCAATGCGAGACAGGCTTCGTTGGTGGCTGGCGGGCAAACTTGCAACCACAGCCATTTCATAGCGATGTTTTGCGGTATCAAATTCTTCTGCCACAGCCAAACACTTGCTGATGGCCAGGTCAAACTCACCAAGTTTGTTTTTTAATGCACGGAATGTGATATCGTTTTGCAGGAATTTGCGGCACTCTTGTGCTTGTGCAATATCTTCCACAGTAAGCACGGCTGGATTGGCTAGGATGTCTAACATGATATTGCGGTTGCTCCGGCGAGCCAATTGTTTGCCAGTGGCCTCATGCTCGGGCAATTCTGCTTCATCATGTTTGACGTAAGAACCATTAATGCGTTGTGCCGCCACTGCCGCCGCCCAAACATTGTCAACTGAATGCTTGATGCTGATTTTCTTTGCACGTGGTTTCCAGGTGCGAGTGGCAGTTGTTTCATCTGAGTCGGATGCTGAATTCATGAGTTGGATGTCTTGCTTGGACATGTGGGTTGCATCTACAAAATCTGACATTGTGGGCTCCTTAGAAATAAAAGGCGGTTTTAAAATCCAAGCGACTGTAAACAATCTCTCGCACTTCGGTATCCATTGCTTCAGCAAAGTCTTCACGCTTTGCAAGATTTTCCAGTTCCTTGTAAACTTGTGGCCAATCCATTTTGAGAATTTTAGCACTACGAACGATTGCGTCAACTGCATCGTTACCAAAGTCAGTGAACATTCCAAAATCTTTTGTTGCAATCATTTGCGGCTCCTTGTTTGTGTTCGTGTCCATATTATAGCATTTTGGGAATTATTGGTCAAGTACTACTTTTGTGCTACCAAATTCTGCTGGATATCTTCTGTTGCCAGGGCATCTGCAAGGAACTCCAAGTCATCCGTGCCCTGCTTGACATACCACACACCGTCTTTCATAAGGTATGCATACTCTGCGCCACAATTGTCGTAGAACTCTAGAAAGTCGTCCCAACTAGTCAGGGTTTTAAAATCACATCCGGTCTCGCCGCGATCACGATCGTAAAAAGTACACCAACCTGCTTCTTTGGCGGCTTCATATGCCGCTTCGGTTTCGGCTTTGATTTGGTTTTGTTCTTCTTCAGTCAATGCCTTGAACTCTTCGTCCTCAGTCACAAACGGACTGAACGTATGCTTACTGCCGATTGTGGTGCCAAGGCTACTCAAGTCGCCCAGTGTCACAAGATGGTTGGCTTTGCTTGAGTCGTAATGGTCCAACAAAATACGTCCATTGTGGTCCAGATACCCGTCCCAATGACAATATACTACTTTAGCATTACCGCCGTGATACACACCAATTACGCTTCTTGTACCCATTTTTGACTCCTGTTTTGTTACTGTATGTCCATATTATAGCATTTTGGCAATAATTGGTCAACCGAAATAGTAGTACTACAAAAGTATTACTTTTGGTCCATGAGTTTAATAAAGTTGGAAAATACAGCCAGCATTTCTTCCGGGTTTTGTTGCTTGACACAGGCGGCCACCGTGCCTTGCTGTCGGAATTTTTCTGCTGATTTTTCACAGTCAGGAAGACTGTTAAATTGTCCCACGCTCTGTACAGAGGTGCTCATGACCAAAATTATGTTCCACATCGGAGTTCTCCTATTTCAATACTTGTATTATATAGGAAATTGTGATTTTTGTCAACCAAAAGGCCGCAAACAAAAGTACTACCCATTCTGCTACCGTAAACTTAGTACGATAGTAGTAGAGTAGTACTTGTTGTTTAAACCGGGCTAGGTTCATTGATTTTTAATTTTTGCAATGTCAGCAAAGGTGTTTTCTACTTCCCAGTCAACCCAATTTTGTATGCTTTCAAAAGGAACAGTTTCATCTACCCATTCATAAACATAGTCGTTGTGTCCGGAAAACAAATAGTCCCTAAAGGCAGATTTAAGGCGATGCTCTAATTCACGTATCTGGCGTTCTGGGCCTTGCCAAACAGCAGTCCACTTGATAGTGTGCCCCACATGTCCTTCGTAGCCATTTTGTCTTGAATCAATATTACTAGTAATACCAAAACAGGTCCGAGTAATGATAGCATCAGTGTCATCATCCACGAATCGATGACGCCAGAGATAAAAATAGTGTGGCTCAAAGAGATTTGTATTCATCGTAATTTGGAATAGTTGGTAATGTCAAAGTTCCGCCGCGTTTCATGTAGTCTTTGATCCAAATTGGCAACAAGCAAGCATCTTTCCAACCAGAACCGGCCCATCGGGTGTACCTTGTTTTACAGTCGTTGTGAAATGCCTTTGGAGACCCATATCGTTTCATATGTTGGAAAAACTCTAGCTCATGTTCTTTAGTAATTTCTATTTTTTGCTCGCGACATAATTTAACAAAGCGGCCGAATGTAATTAGATAACCACCATCTACTCCTTTTTCACTGGCGTAAAATTTATTGTGCCATGCCAAAATCCAGTCTAAATCTGCTTTAGTCACATCAAACTTATCTGTGTCATGTCCTGCTATTTTTAGTACACTACTAATATGAGTAACCATGCCTGGTTTCCCTCTTTGACCTTTTGCCTCAAGACTTGGTGCCGCAAACATATTATAAGTTTGCAACATATTCTGTATTTCGTTAGCCTGTAGGTCTTCTGTTAAGTTGCTATCGTACAAGCGAACTCCATTTACCATGCTTCTAAAAATCCAAAATAAGTCAGGCTCTTTGCGTCCCTTATAGTTAATGCAACGAAATCCATAATTGCCCACAGCCTCGCCGGCTAAGAAGGAACCTGGTACGTAAAGATCATCATCCACTACTTTACATTGTATTAAGGTATCGGGAGCAATTAACCCAAAATGTAACATCAACGCAAAGGCTGTACCACTTTGTTGACCTTCCCATGCACTATAGCGACCAGTTTCTTTGATGTAAATCACATTAAGTGGTTGCATTATTCTAGGATCAAACAACTCAATAATATTTTTACCAATATGTGGAATTTCTAATAACCGTTGAATATCGATGTTAATGTCAACTAGAGTTGCTGGATGTAATTCCAGTCGACCAAAATGTTCTTGTGTATACTGTTCGCCTTGCAACCTAGCTCGAAGCTTATCTATAGCTTCTTGTATTTCATTGTTATTAGCAATCGCCATAGCCCGTGAAACCAATGGATCATAAATGTTGCCAGTTGATACCAACGGAGTTTGAATTGCTTTAGGAGGCGGAGTAAACGGGTTTGCTCCGGCACTGGTTTGAAACTGTGAAACTTGGGTCGCCATCGAATTTCCTTTTAAATTAAACAAATCAAATTATACAACAAAACGAATTTCTGGTCAAATGCTCTGCGTCCCTCGGCGGTAATTATAGTGCGTCAAGACAATGTCCATCACACGCACCTTCCACCCGCTTCCCAACAGGGACCGTTCTCGTATTGCCAACGCCGGTTAGGCTAAACCGCAGTATTACTACTGTGAAGATTCAACTCTTCAGAACCGCCCGTGTGTGTCATCACACTTCTCATCCTCCGGGACCAGAGTATCCAGTGACGCTGGAACGTTTGGGTGGGGCTACGGTTGCAGGACCTAGTGCCTTTTGCAAGGGAAGTATCCAGGCGTAGTAGCCCCAAACTTGGCGGTCTGTGGGGGAATCGAACCCCCGTAAGCGGATAGACAATCCGCAGTAATAACCTCTATACGAACAGACCAAAAAACTTATTCATCTTCTTCTTCTTCCTCTTCATAAGGATCGTCATCCCACTCACCGGTGTTATGCCCGTAACCTTTGAGAGCTCCAATCAAATATTCTCCATCATTGACCACATACACATTGTAGTCTTCTCTAATGTGATTTTTTATTTTGGGAGCAGGTCTCCGTCCACCTGTGGTGGAGTTTATGGGTATAATGCTGACCCTGCTCCGTTGGCCAGGTTGGTGTAACTTGGCAATTTTACCTACCACAATCCTGTTGTTGAGGGTATACACCACAACAGCATCTGGTTTTAATTCAGTTCCAATTATGTCTCTTCTGGCTTTCTTCACATTGACTCCTAATAATAGTCTTCTGCTGTTCAAGTTCTAATTATAGCAAATTCGCATTTCCTGGTCAACTCAGTGTTGTTTTAAAACAACGGGTTGTATTAAACAATCACTACCTTTTCTCTTGATTCGCGGGCACTGTAAAAACAATGACCACAGTTTCTTATGGTGTCCGCGGCCATCTGTGGATTGGCTTTGAACATGCTACGGATGTCGTCACTTGTGATACCATCCATGGCTTCAATGATGTAGATTTCATAATGACGTTGTGGATTTGCCTGTGCCCTCAATCGCAGGTGCATGGGATTGGCCACCGTGAAATCTTTTGGGGTGGCACCTCTCAAGGTGTCCCACATCCTAGTTTGGAGGTCAGGGGTTGCGTCACCTATGTACTCCAGGCCTGTGTTGTCCCACATGATGATGAATTTGCAATTCATAGTTGAAATTTCTTCAAGTAGTCACGTGCGTCAGCATAGCCGTTCATCATCTCTTCCATGGTCTCAAGAATCACAAGACGTTGCAACATTTCTGCTTGGCGTTGTTCCTCTTCGTCAAGGTTTTCGTGCCATGCAATGTATTCCTCTGGTGTGTCAAAACTCCAGATTATATCCAGCATTTCAACTTGCTCTTCAGTAAGGTTGTTAATTTCCCAATCCATATCAACTCCTTGTTGCGATGTTGTTATTATACGGGATTTGGGGTTTTAGGTCAAGTACACTAAAAGTATTACTTTTTAGCGCCAAAATAACGTGAATGCAAAGTAATCTCGTTCCCGGTCAAAATAGAAAATGTAGCGGCCCGGACGGAAGTTTGTGCTAACTTCTACTAACTGCCAACGCCACTCTCCAACCAGTTCGCTTTTGCACCATTCCAGGATGCCGTCCAAATCGCCAAAAGGTTTTGAAATCTCTTGGGCATGATTAAAACTGTCTTTTAGACGAACTTTAAGTGTTGGATCAAGTGTGTTCACACTATTAATTATTGTGATTTTGCGGTGTCTTGCAAATTCTTGTCTACAATATGGTTGTACAATAAGTCTTGGGCGGTTGTGGTTCTTTGCTGTTTGGTCTTGCTTCCTAGTACCACAACCACGTACTGCTTTTGCTTCTGTTCAACCATCATGCCCATGCACCATCCTGCTGATGAGGTCAGTCCAGTTTTGCTCACAATCACACTATCAAATGCAAACAATAAGTCTCCACTGGTATGATTGAGCTTGATCTTTCTAACCTTCTTTTGATATAGGGTTTCGAACTCCACATCCTTTCGGGTACTGGCTTCTCTTATGACCCAATATCCTGAGGCGATCTGTACCATGTTGGCAACATCGCCGGCTGTGCCTGTGTTCTTGGAACTCAAGCCCGAAGGATCATCAAACTGAACGGTACGCAGATCCAATTGGCGAGCTTGCCTATTCATAACGGTGATAAAGGCACGCCTGCCTCCGGGATAGTCCGCAGCCAGGGTCTCTGCGGCCGCATTGTCCGAACGCACCAACATGGCCATCAACAAGTCATATCTTGAGTAGTCTTGTCGGGGTAGGTTACTGCTGACTGGGGTGATTAACCTTAACTTGCGTTGTAGATTTCTATCATGATCCAAGGTAACCATGGCAGTCATCAGCTTGGTTATACTGGCTATGGCACGAGTCTCGTTGGAGTTGCGTTGATACTCCACACGATTGTCTGTTACGTTGTAAAGATACACTGAGTCTGGGCGAGCATGTGCTAGATTGGTCACCACAGCCAGCATGATCAACAGCCACCTCATAGCCACTTCAACTGATAAAAAGTTGCCATGGCTGGGTTTTGAAAACTAAACACTGTGTGCTTTGGGCGTTCTGTGGTGAAGCCATCCCAACGTTGTGGATGATATTCCCACTCAAAATCTTTATGCATGGTCAGCCCATCCTGCACCAGTTGATCTTTCATTTCGATTGCTCGGTTAACATCTACACACTCAACTCTAACTCTGTGCATTGTGCAAGTCCATTACGTAACAAAAACAACAGTCGATCATCTGCACTGGCAAACCACCAGGTCATGTCGTTGATGTTTATTTCAGTTATATATCTGTTTCCGGGCAAGCCAAACAATTCAATACCCCAACAGGCCACTTCTTCCCAGGCAGTTATGGTATCGTATGGTCGCCCCCACAGAATACGAGCACCGTATGGGTACTTAGGGTCTTTCAAGGTACTCGCTTCTAATAATTGCGTCACATTTGACCCAGTCTCTTTCATAGTAGAGTCTGTAGTCTTCGATCGCAAATTGTCGACAAAAACTTTGTCCATAGCGTCGATCTTGCAAGGCATCCCAGGTGTATTCCTTTTGCCACTGTTCATAGGCCTCCATGGATATTGAATTGGGGTCAAACGGTTTATATTTGTTAGATCTAAAATCCGTTAACTGGTCAGTCATTGCTTGAAACATTGTGATACTTTTTAGTGATTAAATCGTCGGTACAACCGGTGCAGGTTGCTTGTGTGCATACAGTATCAGTTTTGATATTCCAGTCCTGTATTACGTTGCCAAGATAGTTGTTTTTACATTCTCCACTCCAAACATCAAAGTTTTTGTCAATATAAAATCTAGTGTGGCCAGCATCGCAACAATATCCTTGCCACTTATCTAATCCCTCATTGTGTAGCCAGTTGGCATACACAAGATGTTCTTGGCCATCTTGATCTGTTGCTCGGCAGTTGTAGTTATAGTGTTTAATCAATTTGATTGATGCTGTAACTTACTTGATGTTGGTCTAGCAAATTGCAATATTTCACAAAGTTGCTTTGATTCCAAGATTCGTCCATGATGTTTACGTGACAACTCTTCTTTGGTTTCTTCATTTGCGTGTTTACTGTAATCACCGTTTCAAAAAATTTATCTTCGTTCCAAAATTCTGAATGCACACTAAAACTGATTGCATCCACTAGTTCGGCCAAGCGAAGATAGTATGCTATACTAGCACTACCATTTGTGGTCACTATCAGTTGTCCCAAATCAAACTCACCTGTTTTTAAAAATTCAATCAAAGGCAAAAAACTCCGGTTGGCAGTGACTTCGCCACCAGTAAAACTGATCTTGTATGGCAAGCCAATGTGCTGTGTTTTTGCATAGAAGTTTTGCCATGCCTGTTTGAGTTTGTCAAGGTCCGGGTGTGGACTTGTGTCATCATGCAGTTCACTAGGACAATAAGAACAAGCATAGTTGCACCTTGACCCAATCATCCATGTCATGCTCAACATTGGTTGAGTGGGTTCAATCCGAACAATTTTCATCAGTCCCAGAGACCTTGGTAGTACTTGCCAAACAAGCGGAAGCCGTTTTGTATACGAGCCTCAACCACTTGCATGCCTTTGTAATCGCACTTGTAAGTGTCCTTGGGACCGTGCTTCATTTGATAGGACCGATGTTCACCTTTGGTGACTTCGTTGCCGTCGATGTCCACCGGCACCCACAGCATATCATGTTCGCCTGAACGGAATTCATCTTCCCAAGAGTCATACACTTTGCAAGTAAATGCAAAGATCATTTCGTCCAGCACCCAGTCCCAGCGTTTGAACCAGTTTTCGTCTGTGTCCCATTTGTTTTCTTTGGCCGGTGCTTCGGTACTGCGTAGGCCTAGGCCTTCAGGCACATCTTCGTCATCCACACTGGGCGAGCCGTGCTTGGTCTTTTGCAGTTGTTTCAGCATGGGCAAGATAATTGATGCCAAGGTATAATCCATGCTCCAGGTATCCCAACGATCAATTTTCACAAGGTCAATAGGTGGATGCACAAAATCCAAGAACGCCTGCCAGGCCTTGCACAAGGGTTCCAAGCGATTGCTCCAGCGTTCAATCACGGGTTCATCGTAATCAATCTCACGCCAGAAGAACACCTTGTCCAGTATTGTATACGGACTCAGCCAATGATCTCTATAATTTCCGATCCAAACTTTCATTCTTCAACTCCAAAATGTCCGACATCTCTACCAGCAACATTAGCACATTCTCTCACAATCAACTCGGCAAACTTGTCGTTACTTATTTGATAGAAAAATACATTCTCTGGCCCTTCTGTTGCTATACGTTGATCGTACACTCCTGATGCATATTCGTGTGCTTGGTCGGCAAGTTGTTGAATTCGTTCGTTCATTACCATGCTCCGTTATCTATCCACCCGCGGACAGTTAAAAACAACCAACTCACACTCCATGTGCGTTCGTTGGGACTGGGCCACCCATCATTGGGTTCGCGTAGGGCACGTGGAATAAGTCTCCAATGCAGTGGGTTCACCACAATTATGACGCTGACGCCACTGTAGCGTACCCAATCTAGATATTTACTGTTACTAGTTTCCATTCGTCTGCCCTATCTTCATATCCGTGATATCCACGTGGGTTGCACATTACTCGAGTACCGCCAACCATGTAGTCAAATGGATCATGTGTGTGTCCATGTGTCCATAATTTGATTTGCGGATGGTCAAGTATAAACGAATCCAATGCAGAACTGTAAGCACCATTAACAAGAATATCATCTTGATATTTAGGTTTAGTCGAAGCTTTGCTGGGTGCATGATGTCCAACTACCACATACTTATTGACAGGAGCATCAGCAATAGACTCGATAATAAACTCCAACATGGCTCGGTGCTCGTTTATAGTGTCCTCAGGAGTGAACCTACGATCACCATTTTGTATCACACGAAAGTCACTCATATAACGTCTGATGTGTGTGATGGTTTGTTGGTCTTCATCATTCAAATCAGTCCATAATGTGCCAGCTAAGAATGTAACATCGCCAATGGTCTTGGCCTGTTTCTCCAACACGTACAGGTTGGGCAAGTAACCTAACACATCCTGAAAATGCGGAACAGTCGCAGAGAAATCATTGTGATAGTGTTCGTGATTGCCCACGATGAAGATCACGTGTGGGAACCTTGCACTACAGCGTTGAAAGAACTCATGGTATCTAGTGCTACGATAATCTGGACCCATGACGTTGTAGGGATCACGTTGTGCAATATCGTTGGCCACACAGATGTCGCCGCCCAAGATCAGGACTTCAGCGTTGTCTTGGTTGTCAAAGTCCAAGTCACCAAATTCAAGATGTAAGTCCGACGCTAGAGATATTTTCATTTTGCTACTTGTTGTTTAATCCAGTCCCAGTATTCCTGAAATATTGGGTTATCAATTTTAGTCGGTACAATGCCAGTTCGGTCAAAGTACTGCAATAAGTAATTATACTGCTCAAACAATTTTAGGTCAATAGGTTCTTTGCAATTTTCATACAGTTCTTGAAAAATTTTAGGTGGTGTTTGCTCTCCAAATTGGTGATTAATTTTTTCAAGTATATGCGGAGGTAACCAACAAGGATCAAGGCAATCCGGATTGTTAATTTTATAAAAAGTCACAGGGGTATTGGCGACCCATTGTACAAAATTTGGTAAATCAAAAATTCCCAAAATGCTAACAACACTTACAAAATTAAATCCAATTTGAAAACGCCTCAACAACTCTAAATTATTTAAAAATTTTTCTTGATCAAAACCACTCCTGGGAACATGGTTGTATTCAGGAGTAGAATCAATGCTTACATTAAAATACAATTTTTCAGGGGCAACATAATCCAGCAACCAAACTAAAAATTTGTTTGTGGGCGGATTGAGATTGGTATGTATTCTCAATAAATTAATATTGTCCTTGCTTATTGTGAGCAATTTCTGTAGGTTTTTAAATTGCATCAATGGTTCGCCACCTAACAATTTTAAATTGACAGAATTGGGCGGCTGTTTCATAATGTATTGGGTGATTTCATTTTCCCACTTGGTAATGTCAACATTGTCCGGTTTGGTAGTATCAAAATTATTTTTTGCAGATGCACTGATATTTTTAAACATGCCATGCGTATCGATACTTTCTTGCCAAACACTACTGAATTTTGGACCACAGTAACTACACATGTGATTGCATAGGTTTGAAAAATACAGTTCAATTTCATTAAACACTACCGGAGATGCCAACTGTCGATGTGATAACAATCCTTGATCTTCGTGTTTCCAACATACTTCACAATTGGCAATCTGAATCCCCTGTGATAATTGTTCGCTTTCAGATTGCCAATGTGTTACTAATGTATCAATATTATCCGGAAACGGCTCAGGGTACGACCTGCAACATGATGCAGATGTTCCTTGTTCAAGAAAAAATACCTTTTGAGTACCTTTAAGATTGCACTCAAGTGTCAAGTTTTACTGTCTCAAGTTGTAGTTTAAGAGTTTGTATTGCAGTCTCGTCACCATTGTACAGTGCAACCTTTTTGTTGGGATAACGCGAGTGGAACCGTTCCAAAATTTCTTTTAAATCTGTTCCTTGACAGACAAAATCCTGTGTAAGACTATTGTAGCACAAATAGAGATTGTTGTCAACTTCTACAGTGAGTGGTACCAATAGATCTTCATCAAGTTCCTTCAATGTTTCACCAAGTTCTCGAACAACCAAGTGTTCTAAATACTTACTGCCGGCCCAGACCAACAGCAAAAATATTGCCACACACGCACCTAGGAACACCAAAAAGTCCCCAACATACATTAATAATTCGCTTGTTTCCATAGTGTATTTACTTTCAGCCTCGCATGGTTTCTAATGTGATCATCTTGCCCAGTTCACGTTCAAAATCTAGATCTTCTGGCACCACGTATGTTCTGTAGTTGTGTCGATCTGCCCGTGAATCATATTGTCTAAATGTCACAATCCTACCGCCAACGGCTGTGCGAACTGTGATGTTGATGCCATCTTCGTTGTCAGTAATGTCGTGAGTGCTTATGCCTATACCTCGACCTTTTCTTAAGCCATTGCCGCGAATCGCAGGTGTCGCAGTCTCAACCTCGTCTGTAAAGATCCACTCTCTAAGTTTTTGTTTGACCCATCTCATGCTGTTTTCCTTTATGACACTTGTATTATACACGATCTAGAATATTTGGTCAAATAAAAACCCGCCACTCGGGCGGGTTTTTAACGTCCTACCAGAGTATTGATTAGGCCAATCCCAAAGCCATTGCTTTGTAACCAGCGGCCACAATCTTACGGCTGGGTTTGCCTATAACATATTCCGTGACTGCTACACCATTGCCCGCTTTGCGGTTATTGCAGTAAACTGCAAACCCCGCTTGCCTGATTCTTGACACTTCAGCAGAAATGTTCTTGATGCCAAAACGCTTTTCAGCTTGGCTTGGGCTAACTGACTCGCCATTGATCATGGCTGAGAACAGTTTGTAAGTTTTTGTATCTTCGTTAAAACGCATAATAAATCTCCTTTAAAAGATGCCGTTGCGTACAGCATTCTTCTATTATATACAGGTTTCAACACAATAGCAACGGTATTCGGCAACAATGTTATCAAAACAAATTATTTTGGCAATATTACCAAAACGTGTAAACTGTTTGAGCCGCTACCGCGTTATATATATGTAGGCGGAATAATTTTGCTTACAAGTTTCAAATCAAAGGAGATTACTATGAAACAATTGATCGCTCTTATCGCTACAGTAGTAGCCGCTTCCACTTTTGCCGCTGACGCTCCCAAAGCACCTGCCGCAACTCCTGCACCTGCTGTGACTGCACCAGCTGCCGCACCTGCACCTGCCAAGAAGGAAGAAAAGAAGGCAACCAAGGAGGCAGTTAAAACTGACGCCACCAAAAGCGCACCCGCGCCTGCCGCCAAAGCTGAAACTGCTAAGAAGTAATCCACTAAGATTTACTCTCATCCGGTTTCACGGGACCAGTCCTTATGACGCACCGGATGATGA
>Ga0114978_10002142_pt1 | contig 16375 bp, 7 predicted proteins | sample S_140212_EF_Meta_FD_87027 | JGI IMG/M metagenome (GOLD analysis project Ga0114978, IMG submission 87027) | Freshwater microbial communities from Lake Simoncouche, Canada to study carbon cycling - S_140212_EF_MetaG | ecosystem: Environmental > Aquatic > Freshwater > Lake | place: Lake... | reverse complement strand
CGGGGGGCAAGCTAGCGTCTCGCGGGGCAGGCCCGCCCTGCAGGGCTCCTCCGCCGGACGCGGTGGAAGGGGGTGGGCCGATCGGGGGGGCGGCGGCGAACGGCATGCCCGCTCCGATCGGCGCGGCCGCTGCACGAGCCGGCTGGGCGTGAGCGGGGATCGGGGCCCCGTCGTCGAAGCCCTCATCCGCCCGATCGGCAAAGCCGGCGGTCCGCCCCGCCGCGATGCCGGTGGGGGAGGGTGAAGCCGGGGGAGGGAACGAGGTCGGCGGCGGCGCCGCGTCCGGCATCGCTGCTGCAGCAAACGGGTGCTGTGGTGGGGCTTCGTCGGAGCTCAGAGGGGGTGGACTGGCCGGCCGGCGGAGCGGATTGCCAAGACCCGCTGGGAGGAGCGCCGCGGCCGGCATGGGGGAATGCTGCGGCGGGGTGTCGGTGGTGTTCGGAGGGGACGCTCCCGCTGGCTGACGGAGCGGATTGCCACGACCCGCCGGGTGGGGCGCCGCGGCCGGCATGCGGGGATACGGCGGCGCGGTGTCGGTGGTGTTCGGAGGGGACGCTCCCGCTGGCTTTCGGAGCGGATTGCCACGCCCCGCCGGGAGCGAAGAAGGGGCAAGTGCCCGGCGCTCCCCGGCCGGAGCGGCGATGTCGCCGAGGTCTTCGGGGAGCCGGGCCTCGTCCGAGGCGGTGGCGTTAACGTCATCGACAAGTTCCTCGCTCTGGGAGCGAGAAGGATTGTCCGTCGGGGCCTGTGACTCGAGGTCGGCGGCTCGATCGAGCTCGCCGGCGTACGGGGCAGAAATGTCCCCGCCGGGGCTCTCGATGAAAGGGGCGGCCGCGGGGCCGGCGAAGTCGGGATCTGCCGGTGGCGCCTCCGTCGCGTCGATCCCCGAGAGCGTCGTGATCAGGCTTGGCGCTCGCAGCCCCATCCGCTCGTCGCCACTTTCCATGGCTGGGGTGGAGGTGTCGGTGAGCTCCGGCTCCACGGGTGGCAGTGCCTGGCCGAACCGACCGGAGCTGGCATAGCGCTGTGGCGTCGCCGTCGCGTCGCCGTCGTCGTCGTCGCCGGGTGGCGTGCCAAACGATGTCTGCCCGATGGGGAAACGGGCGAACCCACGCTCCGGAGCCTCGTCCGCCAGCGGTGCGGCTGCGGCGATCGGCGAAGGGACAGGTTCCGGCTCGGCGGCAAGATCGGGGCGCTCAACCCTGGCGGGGGCGTCTGCGCCGCGCAGCATGCCGCGCACGGCGAGACTCGCCCACACGACCCCGAACCCGGCGCAGGCACAGCCGGCCGCCGTGAGCGCAAAGCGAAGCTTCGAGGTCTGCGGCGACACGACGAAATCCTGTCGCGAAGGTCGATCGGGCATTGGTGGAGCCTCTGCGGAGACGCCGTCGCGACACCGGTCACGCCGGGCGCACCAAAGGGGCGCCGAGGGGAGGTACCACAATCAGGGCGTCCTGGAAAAGGTCAACCCGCGGCGGGGAGGGCGAGAACGCGGTGGAGATGGAAGTGGAACTTGCCCAACTTGCCACCGTAGTTGCCCGCCGACACGGCCAGCAGTTCTGGGCCGACGGCCGCTCCGATGCCGGCCGCCATGGCAGCGGCCACCGTCGTCTCGTCGGTGCCGTCGATGACGATTTCGACGGCCGCTGCCACGCCGGGGTGCAACTCGCTGGCCACCCGGCCGATGAGGGCGGGGGAGAAGGCCTCGTTCGTCGAGCCCCGCAGTCCCTCGTAGCGCGATCCGACCTTGCTCCCCGACCGCACCGCGCCCCCCGGGAAAGGCGCGATCACGCCGGGGCAGCGGTCGATCGCGGCGACGGCCCGCCGCACGGCCGCAAGGGTGCCGTCGAGCGTCGCGCCCTGGAGGATGAAGTTGCCCCCGCCGACTCCCTTCTCGATCCCGCAGGTCTCCTCGACGAGGAACTCGCCATCCATCACCGGCACACGCCAGTAACGCCGGCCGTCGATGACCTTCGTCTTCTCGAAGCCATCGCCGAAGTAGCGCACGTGGCCGCCAAGGGGGGCCCGGTCCGCCGCGGACGGCAAGCCGTCGAAAACGGCGGCCGAAGGGCAGGTGAGGAGGCACTGGGCGGTGCGGTTGGCGATCGCCTTGGCGACCCCTTCGGCTGAAAACGAGAAGGCGAGGATCGAGGCCCCCGGTCGGCCATCGGGAGTGTCGGCGGGGGAGACCCATCCCTCGACCCCGATCTCGGCGTCGCAGCCCAAGACGCTCGTGCCATAGCCGCAGGCAGCGCGGACGGCAGCGTCGCGCCAGTGGTCGTCGTGGGCCGTGACGATGATCCGGGTGTAGCGCAACCGGAACGCCTCAGCGAAGGTGTCAACGATCTCGGTAGGACCGATCTGCAAGGCTGTCACGTCGGGGGGGGTATTTCCGCGGCGGATTCAGGTTTCCCCGCCAGACCGGTTTGCCATATTCTAGTTCATGAGAGATCCGGCGTGCCGGATCGAATTGAACCTCTGCCCCACCCCCAGCAAAAGGATCCACGATGGCCCTCGTCCGCCATGCCTCCGCCGCTCCGCAGGCCGCGCGCCGTGTCGGCCGCCGGCTGTGCCTTGCGCTCCTCGCCTCCCTGCCGATAGTGGGAGTCGCCCGCGGCGCCGACGCCCCTGAGGGGGGCGTGTCGATGATCCCCAAGGATGCGGCGTTCGTTTCGGCGACGCTCCGCCTGCGGGAGCAGATCGATCTCGTTCTCCACAGCAATGCCGTCGCGGCGATCCGCGAGCTCCCGGCCGTGGTCCAGGCCCTCGAGCAGTACGAGGAACAGAAGCTCCAGCCGGGCAGCCCGCTGTCGATGCTCGACACCTATCTCCAGCTCCCCGAGAACCAGCAGGCAGTCGATCTCCTCCGCGACATGGTCTCGACCGACACCTTCCTCTACGGCGAGCCCTCCTGCATCACGTTCCTGGAGTTGATCCAGAAGGTCCAGCAGGCGCAGAACGCAGCCACCATCCTCCAGATGTCGCGCGGTGGCGTGCCGGAGGGGATCGAGGTCAACAGGCGGTTCGAGCTCGACCGGATCGAGATGGATGACGATGACGATGACGATGACGACAAAGGTTCATCGCTCGATCGGGGCCTGAAGATCGTGCCAGTTCGGCGGCAGGTGGCCGAGATCGAAGAATTCGAACTCAACACCACCGGCACCGGCGAGCAGTTGACGGCTCGGATGGTCCTCCAGGCGCTGGCCGACAACGCCGAGAAGATCGTCGTTCCCGATCTCGTGTGGGGCTTCAAGACCGGCAAGCCGGAGGTGGCAACGTCGCAGATCAAGCGGATCGAGGTCCTGCTGAAACTCCTCACGCAGACCAATCCCGCCTTCGGCAACGCGCTCGAGCGGCGCTCGATCGCCGGTGGCGAGGTGGTGACGCTGACCATCGACGGCGGCCTCGTCCCTTGGGGGCAGATGCTGCGCGACCAGGCCGGCATCGAGGACGGCGATCTCGACAAGATTCGTCGCAAGCTCGGTGAGCTCGATCTCGTCATCGTCATCGGCCTGATCGGCGACCGGGTGATCCTCTCGATCGGCGATTCCGCCGACCACTTGGAGAAGCTCGTCGTCGCCGGCGGGGACGGCTTGGCATCGACGAAGCCTTTTGAGCCGCTCCGCGAGCACCGCAACGAGCGGATCACCGGGATCTCGTACGTCAGTGAAGCCCTCGCCAGGGCCGCGGCCCCGTCCGCGGCCGACCTCGAGCAGCTCGCCGCCCTCGCCGATACGGTCGCCGACTCGGCCGGCCTCCCCGACGGGGCCGCCAAGGAGGCCCGCGAGATGCTCGGGAAGATGGCCGCCGGCTACAAGCGGCGTCTGCCGATTCCCGGCCCGGCGCTCGGCTACTCGTTCCTCACCGACAAAGGCTATGAGGGATACTCCTGGGACTGGACCCGCAATGGTGTCCTCGACAGCTCGAAGCCCCTCGATCTCCTCGGTCACACCGGTGGATCGCCGTTGCTCTCGATCGTGACGCGGGCGAAGACGCCCCCCGATCAGTTCGATGACTTCGTCGACTGGGGACGGATGGCCCTGGCGTTCTTCCGCAAGAACATCCTCATCAAGGCCGACGAGGACGATCGGGAGCGCTTTGAACAGGCGGGACGGCAGCTGGAACCTCTCGCGGATCGGCTCATGACGACGCTGCAGACGAAGATCTTCCCGGCGCTCGCCGACGGCCAGTCGGCCTTCGTGCTCGACGGCAAGGAGAAGGCGGCGCAGCTGCAACGCCTCATGCCCGCCTCCGTGGAGCCGTTGCCGATCGTCGCTCCCGCGATCGCCGTCAAGCTCGACGATCCCAAGCTCTTCCGCGAGGGGCTCTCCGACCTCTTCGTCCTCGCCGATGATGTGGTCGAGGAGATCCGCGCCCTCAATCCCGACTCGCTGCCCGATGGCTACCGGATTCCCGAGCCGTCGAAGTCGAAGGTCGACGGCGGTGCGCTCTGGACGTTCGCGCTGCCCAACGCAGGGCTCGATGACCAGATCGAGCCGACGATCGGCATCGGCGAGGATGTCGCGGTCTTCAGCCTCCTGCCGAAGCAGGCCTCGCGGATGCTCCTCCGGCAGCCGCAGGAGACCGGTGCCACGCTGTCTCGCTTCGGGGAACCGTTGAGCGTCGCGGCCGCGGCTGATGCCCCGGGGCTGATCGACCTCATTGAGCCGTGGGTCGAGTATGCCGTTCGCGTCGGCGTGCTCCAGCAGCGGAACGGATTTGTCGACAACGACTCGACGATCGGCCCGGAAGACGACGACGACCGGATGCGGGACATCCTCCGCCAGACGGGCGTCGTGTTCGAGGCGCTGCGCTGCATCCGCGTCACCGTCGCCGAGGCCACGACCCGCTCCGATGCCACGGTCGTCCACTGGCAAAACGTCATCCGCGACCTCCCCGCGGAGCGGTAAACGGCTGGAGTCGGTCCAATTCTTTTCGTCGTCCGGCACATTCTCCATCGGCACGATCGCCCCAGCGGCGATCGTGCCGATGTTTTTTCAAGTCCTTAGCATCAAGGGACTTGTGGTCGCATCCTCGGAGTCTGCCCGGGGGACCTCCGGGAGCCAGCTGTCCGTCTTCAGGGGGGAAGGGTGCTCGACAACGCCGGGAATGGGTGTCACAATTCCAGACAATTCGGCGGTTTTGCGGTCACCAGGAGTTGGCGTCCATGAAGTGCAATGGCAACGATCTCGCCCGGCGTGGGTTCCTTTCGGTAGGGGTGGTCGGGGGGCTGGGGCTCTCCCTCGGTGATTTCTTCCGCATGCAGCAGGCACGCGGCGACATCAAGAACTACGCCAGTCACGAGGGGACGGCGAAGTCGGTGATCTGCATCTTCCTCCCTGGTGGCATGGCCCACCAGGAGACGTTCGACCCCAAGCCGTTTGCGCCCGTCGAGTACCGCGGGCCGCTGGGAAGCATCGAGACGAACGTGTCCGGTATTCGCATGGGTGAGCTTCTCCCCCACACCGCCAAGGTGGCCGACAAGCTCGCCATCTGCCGCTCGATGACCCATGGTGAGGCCGCCCACGAGCGTGGCACCCACAACATGTTCACGGGTTATCGGCCGAGCCCGGCGCTGCAGTATCCGAGCATGGGATCGGTCGTGGCCCACGAGTACGGCCCGCGCAACAATCTCCCCCCGTATGTCTGCATTCCCAACCAGCCCAATGAGTTTGCCGGCACCGGCTACTTGAGCTCGTCGTATGCCGGCTTCAGCCTCGGGAGCGATCCGGCCGACGGCAATTTCCAGGTCAAGGACTTGAGCCTGCCGAGCGGGGTCGACGTGCCCCGGTTCGACAAGCGGCGGCGGATGCTGGATGTCGTCAACGAGCACTTCCAAACAAAGGAGAAAAGCGACTCGCTCGACGCGCTCGACACCTTCTACGACCGGGCCTACAGCCTGATCAGCTCCGACAAGGCTCGCGAGGCCTTCGACATGACGAAGGAGTCGGATGCGATCAAGGACGAATATGGCCGCAACCAGGCCGGCATGCGAATGCTCCTCTCCCGGCGGCTGGTCGAGTCGGGCGTGCGGTTTGTCACCATGACCTACGGCGGCTGGGACATGCACGACAATATCGCCGGCTCGATGAAGGGGCAGCTTCCCGCCTTCGATCAGGGCTTCGCGTCGCTGATCCGTGATCTCGACCGGACCGGCCTCCTCGCCACGACGCTCGTCTGTGTTTGCTCCGAGTTCGGGCGGACGCCGAAGATCAACGCTACCGCCGGCCGCGACCACTGGCCGAAAGTGTTCAGCGTCGTCATGGCCGGTGGCGGTCTCAAGCAGGGGATCGTCTACGGTTCGAGCAACGCTACGGCGAGCGAACCCGAGGACGATCCGCTCACCGTCGAGGATTGGGCAACCACGATTTATGACCGGCTGGGTATCGTCGCCGACAAGGAGCTGATGGCTCCCGGCGACCGCCCGATCGAGATTGTCGATGGCGGGAAGGTCCGCCAGGGGCTGATTGCTTGACGTCGCAACTCGAGCCGTGCACCGGCTGACGCCCAACCGGGCGTTGATGCCGGGGGCCGGCCGGGCCGAAGACTCAGAGACGACGAGCCTCGATCCCAGCGGCCCTTGGCCGCCCGCACCCCAGGAGCAGCGGCGGACCCCGATCCGCCCGGAAAACGATGCCTCATGCCTGTCGGTCCCGGTCGAAAGTCAGGGGACTGGTCGTGGCGATTCTGGCGGCGGTCGGTGCCGCGGCGGCAACGGATCTGGCCTTCGCCTCCTATCCCCAATTGACCATCATCCTGCCACGCGGGGTGCAGCGCGGCGGCGAGCGCGAATTGACGCTCCAGGGAGCGCGGCTGAAGGACGCGGAGGAGATCCTTTTCCACGCCCCGGTCGGGCTCACGGTGGCCACGCCTCTGGCGGTCCGCGCGATCACGCCGGTTGATGACAACACCATCAAGGCCATGGTCTTCGTCCCGGACGACTACCCGCTCGGGGAGCAGCTTCTCCAGATCCGCTGCAAGTCGGGGATTTCCGACTTCCGCCCGATTCGTATCGGCGCCCTGCCGATCGCCGACGAGAAGGAGCCCAACGGCTCGCTCCAGGAGGCGCAGGCCCTCGATCTCAACGTCACCGTCCACGGCGTGGTGGAGAACGAGGATGTTGATCTCTACGCGGTGAAGCTTGCCAAGGGGCAACGGCTCGGCGTCGACGTCGAGGCACTCCGCCTGGGGAGCTACCTCTTCGATCCCGCGGTGTCGATCCTCGACTCGAAGCGGTTCGAGGTGGCGGCGGCGGACGATTCTCCCGTCGCCCAGCAGGACGGCGTGTTGAGCTTCGTCGCCCCCGAGGAGGGGACCTACTACGTCCAGATCCGCGAGACGAGCTACGCCGGCGACGGCAACTGCCGCTACCGGCTCCACATCGGCACGTTCCCCCGTCCCACAGCCGTTTATCCGGCGGGAGGCAAGTCGGGGGAAACGGTGTCGGTGACATTCCTCGGCGATGCCGCCGGGCCGATCATCCAGGAGGTGGCCGTGCCGCCGACGGGAACCGTCCTCCCCCTCTTTGCCAAGGACGCCAACGGCATCTGTCCCTCCTCGATCCCGTTCCGGATCACCCCCTTCGGCAACCTCCTCGAGGTCGAGCCGAACAACGCCCCGGCCGAGGCGACCACCGGCGAGTCGACGCTCGCCTTCAATGGAATTGTCGGCACCGATGGGGATGTCGATTGCTTCCGGTTCGCCGCCACCAAGGGGCAGGTGTTCGAGGTCGAATGCTTCGCGCGGCGGATCCGCAGCGGGCTCGACCCGGTGCTCAACATCCTCCGCGCTGATGGAGCTGCGATTGCAGGGAATGATGATTCCCGCGGGCCCGACTCCTACCTGCGGTTCGAGGTGCCGGAGGACGGGCAGTACGTCATCCGTGTCACGGATCACCTCGGCCGCGGGCGCCCCGATTTCGTTTACCGCGTCGAACTCCAGCCGGTGACGCCGTCGCTGACGCTCTCGATTCCACGCGTCGATCGGTATTCGCAGACCCGTCAGCAGATCATGGTGCCCCGGGGCAACCGCTATGCGGTCCTCGTCAACGCCGGCCGAACCAACTTCGGTGGTGACCTGATCCTCGAACCCGGGGCGCTTCCTGCCGGGTTAACGGCCGTCTACCGCGAGATGCCGGGGGCGGTGTCGCAGATGCCGGTCGTCTTCGAAGCCACCGCCGACGCGCCCCTCGCCGGGGGGTTGGTGTCGCTCGAGGCCCGTCCGAAGGATGAGAACGTCAAGGTCCGCGGAGCCTTCGAAAACTTCGCCGACTTCGTTCTGGGGCAACCCAACAACGCCGTCTACTACGGAGCGAAGGTCGACAAACTCGCGATGGCGGTCGTAGAGCCGCTGCCGTTCCATCTCGAGATCGTGCCGCCGAAGGCGCCCCTGGCCCGCAATGGAACGATGAATCTGAAGGTCGTCGTGAAGCGCGGCGAGGGTTTCGCGCAGCCGGTCACGGTCGAGTTTCCGTTCCGCTCGCCCGGCATCGGGGCCGGGCCGAACATCACGATCCCGGCCGATCAGACCGAGGGGCTCTACACGCTCAATGCCGACGGCAACGCGGCCCTCGGCGTGTGGCCGGTCTATTGCATCGCCCAGGCGGATGCCGGCGGTCCGGCTTGGGCGGCCTCGCAATTGGCGACGATCGAGGTCGTCGAGCCCTACACCGTGGCCACGCTCGCCCGCGCCTCATGCGAGCAGGGACAGGCAGCCCAGGTCGTCTGCACCTTCGAGCAAAAGGTGCCTTTCGAGGGGGAAGCGACGGCTCGGCTCCAGGGGCTGCCGCCGGAGACTTCGGCGGAGGAGCTGAAGTTCACGAAAGAGACCACGGAGCTGGTCTTCCAGGTGAAGACATCAGACAAGACACCGGTCGGTAATCACAAAACACCGTTTGTCGACATCGTGGTGACCGTGGCCGGGGAACCAGTCGCGATCCGCGGAGGGGGGGCAGAGATCCAGGTTGCCGCCCCGAGCGCGCCGCCGCCGCCACCACCGGAGCCGGCTCCGGCCGCGGACGCAGCCACCCCCGCTCCCCCCCCTCCGCCCCCAGTGCCCGAAAAGCCCCTGTCGCGGCTGGAGAAGCTCCGGCTGCAGGGGAAACCGGCAAGCTCTGCTGCCAAGTGACCACACTCCAGTCATTTCTGGTCCCCGCCCTGCGGTCGGCTCCCTCCTTCCTGCGAGATCCATCGTGAGCGCCTCAATCGTCCGCCTCGTCCCGGTTCGTAGTCGGATCGTCCCGCTCTTGGGGGCGATGCTCCTGCCGGCGGTCTGCCTTTCCGCTCCCGGCATCCGGGCCGAGGATCCGGTCGCCCCGGTGGCGATCGCCGAGAGCTTGGCGGTCTACCCGACCTCGGTCCACCTCACGACCTGTCGGGACCGCCAGTCGCTTCTCGTCCAGACGACGTCGGCCGACGGGGTAACTCGCGATGTCACGGCCGAGGCGACGTTCGCCATCGAGGATCCCGATCGAGTGGCTGTCGAAGGGGGCATCCTCCGTCCCATCGCCGACGGCGACACGGCCGTCAAGGTGACCGTCGGCGAGAAGTCGCTCACGATTCCCGTGCATGTCGAGCGGGCCGGCGAGGATCCGCCGTTGAGTTTCCGCCTCGACATCATGCCGCTGTTCCTGCGGTCTGGTTGCAACACCGGGAGCTGCCATGGCGCGGCGCGGGGCAAGGACGGCTTCCGGCTGTCGTTGTTTGGGTTCGATCCCGACGGCGATCACCACCGCCTGACGCGCGAGTTCTCCGGCCGGCGGCTCAATCTCGCCATCGCCGAGGAGAGCCTGCTGATGGAGAAGTCGATCAACGCCGTGCCCCACAGCGGCGGCGCGAAGATCAAGAAGGGGGACGAGAGCTACAACACGCTCGTCCGCTGGCTCGAGGCGGGCGCGGCCAACGACCCCGGCCCGGTTCCGGCGGTTGTCAAAGTCGAGATCGACCCGCCGACCGCCGTCCTCGACGGGGAGGGGGCGACGCAGAAGTTCATCGTTCGCGCGAAATATGCCGACGGCACCGACCGCGACGTCACGAAACTCGCTGTGTTCTCCAGCAACAACGACAATTCAGCGGTGATCACCCCGGACGGCACGATCACGGCCAAGAACCGGGGCGAGGCCTTCATCATGGCCCGCTACGAAACTCACACCGTCGGGTCACACGTCATCGTGCTGCCGAAGGGGCTCGTGTTCCAGTGGTCGAATCCGGCGGCCAACAATTACGTCGACCAGCTTGTCAATGCCAAGCTCCTGAAGCTCCGCATCAATCCCTCCGAGCTGTGCTCCGACGAGGAGTTCATCCGTCGCGTCAGCCTCGACATCTGCGGCTCGCTCCCCACGAGCGACGAGCTGCAATCGTTCCTCGCGAGCCCCGATCCGGCCAAGCGGGGGCATCTCGTCGATTCGCTCCTCGAGCGGAAGGAGTTTGTCGAGATGTGGGTCATGAAGTGGTCGGAGCTCCTCATGATCCGGACGTCGCAGCAGATCAGCTACAAGGCGATGCTCCTCTACTACAACTGGCTCCAGCAGCAGATCCAGGGGAATGTCCCGATCGACCAGATGGTGCGCGATCTCCTCTCGGCCAAGGGGGGGACGTTCTCAAGCGCCGCCACGAATTACTACCAGAACGAAACCGACACGCTGAAGGTGTCGGAAAACGTCGCGCAGGTGTTCATGGGGATGCGGATCCAGTGTGCCCAGTGCCACAACCATCCTTTCGACCGCTGGACGATGGACGACTACTACGGCTTCGCCAACTTCTTCGCGCAGATCGGGCGCAAGCCCGGGGAGGATCCGCGCGAGACGATCGTCTTCAATTCCGGCGGTGGCGACGTCAAGCATCCGGTCGGCGGCCGGGTGATTCCGCCGAAGTTCCTCGGCGGCGACGCTCCCGATGTCGCCGGCAAGGATCGGCGCGAGGTGATGGCGGCTTGGCTGACCGGCCCCGACAACACGTTCTTTTCGCAAAACCTCGTGAACATCGTCTGGGCGCACTTCTTCGGCCCCGGGCTCATCAACGACGTCGACGATGTCCGCGTCAGCAATCCGCCGGTCAACAAGGAGCTCCTCGAGGAGCTTGCTCGGCGGTTCGTGGAATACAAATACGACTTCAAGAAGCTCGTCCGCGACATCTGCACGTCGCGGACCTACCAGCTCTCCACGAAGACGAATGAATCCAACGCCACCGACGAGCGCAATTTCTCCCATGCCCTCCTCCGGCGGGTGCGGTCCGAGGTTCTCCTCGACATGGTGACGAGCGTCACCGACACGAAGAACAAGTTCTCCGGCCTACCGATCGGCGCACGGGCCGTGCAAATCGCCGACGGGAACACGTCGACCTACTTCCTCACCACCTTCGGCCGCGCCACCCGCGGGACGGTCTGCTCGTGCGAGGTGAAGATGGAGCCGAACCTGTCGCAGGCCCTTCACCTCCTCAATGGCGACACCGTGCAGGGGAAGCTCCAGCAGGGGGGGCTGATCAAGCGGCTCATCGACGCCGGCCAGCCTCCCGAAGCGATCATCGACGAAATCTATCGACGGAGCCTCACTCGCCTGCCGACGGAGAAGGAGAAGGGGGCGATGCTGGCGATTGTCAGGGAGGATCAGAATCCGCAGCAGGCCCTCGAGGACGGATTCTGGGCAATCCTCAATTCCCGTGAGTTCGTTTTCAATCACTGACCGGAAATCCGGGCCTCGCCCGGGGAACCCACTGCCATGACTATCACTCACCTTCAGCTCGCGGCCGCCTTGGCCCTCGGTGTCTCGGTGTTCACGTCGCCGGTCGTTGCGGCTGACGACGCCGTGACGTTCGATGACAATGTTCTGCCGGTTCTGCGGCAGCGGTGCGGGAGCTGCCACAACCCCGACAAGAAGGCGGGCGGCCTCGACATGACCACCTACACCGGGCTGATGGCCGGCGGCGGGTCGGGCGGCTCCATCGAGCCGGGCGATGCGTCGGCGAGCTATCTCTACCGGCTCGTCACCCAAGAGGACGAGCCGAAGATGCCCCCCGATTCCCCGCCGATCCCGGAGGAGGAGCAAGCGATCCTCAAGCGCTGGATCGACGGCGGGATCCTCGAGAATCGGGGAAGCAAAGCGGCGGCCCCCAAGAAGAAGAAATTCAATCTCGCCATGAGTACGGCGCCGACAGAGCGTCCGGCGACGGTTCCCCTCCCGGCCCACCTCCCCCTCGAGCCTGCCATCCACACCCGTTCGCTCAATGCCTGCACGTCGATCGCCACCAGCCCCTGGGCGCCGCTTGCGGCTGTCTGCGGCCAGAAGCAGGTTCTCCTCTATCGCACCGACACGCGCGAGCTCGCCGGCGTCCTTCCCTTTCCGGAAGGGCGGCCGCAGGTGCTCCAATTCAGCCGCAACGGCAGCCTCGTCCTCGCCGGCGGCGGCCGGGGCGGAGCCAGCGGCAAGGTGGTGGTGTGGAGTGTCGACAGCGGCCGACGCGTGATGGAGATCGGGGACGAGCTCGACACCGTGCTCGCCGCCGACATCAGCTCCGATCACCGGTTGGTGGCCCTCGGCGGGCCGCAGAAGGTGGTGCGGATCTATTCGACCGAGACCGGTGAGCGCCTCCACGAGATGAAGAAGCACACTGACTGGGTGACGGCCGTCGGCTTCAGCCCGGACGGCGTCCTCCTCGCCACCGGCGACCGCAACGGCGGCGTGATGGTGTGGGAGTCGGGAACAGCACGCGATTATCTTTCGCTCGCCGGCCACACCGCGGCGATCACGGCCGTCGCCTGGCGGGGGGATTCCAATCTCCTCGCCACCGGCAGCGAAGACGGCACGATCCGCCTCTGGGAGATGGAGAACGGCGGCCAGGTGAAGAGCTGGAACGCCCACGGTGGCGGTGTCGCGGCGCTCGAGTTCACCCGTGACGGCCGGATTGTCAGCATCGGCCGCGACAAGCAGCCGAAGATCTGGGCCCAGGATGGGAACCAGCAAAAGGCCTTCGAACCCTGCAACGATCTCGGGCTGGCGGTCTCCTTCTGCGATGAGACCGATGCGGTGATCGTCGGCGACTGGACGGGGGAGATCCGCGTCTGGAAGGCTGCCGACGGAGCCCGTCTCAGTGGGATCACGAGTAATCCGGAGCCGATCGCCGCGCGGATCGCCGCAGCCGAGAAGGCGGTGGCGGAGCGGGGGCCGGTCGTCGAGCCGGCGAAGGCCGCAGCTGCGGAGGTCGCCGGCCAACTGGCGGGCATGCAGCAGGCCTACGACGGCCTGATGCAGGCGAAGGTGGGGGCTGACACGCAACTGGCCGAGATGGAGAAGGGGTTTGATGCGGCGATGGTGGTGAAAACGGAGGCGGCGGCGGCGTATACGGTTGCGACCGACGCCGCGGTGGCCGCGGCCCGCGACCTTGCCCCACTCGTTGAGTCCCAGGCCAAGTCGCTCGCGGCGGTGGCCCAGAATCCAGCCGACGACGGGGCCAAGCAGTCGCTGGCCGAGGTCGGGGAGAAACTTCGGCTCCAGCGCGAGGCGATCGCGGCCCGCGAGGCCGATTTGGTGGCCTCCGCCACGCGGATGGCCGACGGCGAAAAGAAGCTCGCCGAGACGACCGTCCAGCGTGACCAAGCCAAGGCAGTTGCCGACCAAATGGCGGCCAAGATCGCCGAGATGACGCCCGGCCTCGAGGCGCTGAAAACCTCTGCTGCGGCGGCGGCGACGAAGGTGGCGGAACTCTCGACCCAACTCGACGCCGCCCGGGCCGACCTGGCGCGCTGGCAGGGGGAGCAGGTCTTCGTCCAGAAGTTCACCGAGCTTTCCGGGTCGGTGGCTGCCCGTGAGGAGGTCGTTCGGCAGGCGGACACGAAGGTGGCCGAGGTCCGCGGCACGATGGCCGGTAACGAACAGGCCCGCCGCGACATCGCGGGCAAGAAAGCAGAACGCTTGAAGGCCGTCGAGGCCCTCTCTGGGGCCCTCGCTGCTGCAGCCGGCGAGCACGCCGCGCTGCTGGAGAAGATCGCCAAACGCCAGCAAGAAATCTCGATCCAGCAGGGAACAATCGACACGATCACGAAAGCTTCCGGGATGCTCGAGCAGGCCGCTGCCCTGGCAAAAGACGCGCTCGACGTCGTCGCCGGTGATGCCGAGCTCGCCGCCGCCCACAAGCTCCTCGTCGACACGCTGGCCGCGAAAGTGGCGCAGGTGAAGGGAATGCGGGAAGGGATGGAGGCCTTGGCCGCCGAGCGGGCCGGCTGGGAGAAGCAGGCGGCCGAGACGGTGGCCATGATGGAGAAGCGGCAGGCCGAGATGCCGGCGCTGGTTGCCGCGGCAGCCGAGATGGACGGGCCGCTGGCCGAGGCGGCGAAGCTGGTGGAAGGAGCGGGCGCGGCCGTCACGGCAGCCGAGGCCGAAGCGGCCGCCAGGCAGGCCGAGGTGGAGACCGCCGTCCGCGATCTCCTCGCGCTTCAGGGAATCCAGTAGGGAATCCAGCCTCCGCCACCGCAGCTTTGAGACCGATCGATCTCAATCCCCGGCCGGCTTGACGAGCCCGCGGATGAGGAGATCGCCCCCCAGGGGCGTTGTCTGCTCGACGACGATCCGCTGGGCGGCCCCCACGCCAGCAGCCCCGCGCCCGGCGATCGCGGCGGGGGCCCCGGAGCCGCCGAGGAGCTTGGGCGCGACAAACGCCCATGCCTCGTCGATGAGGCCGCCGTCGTGGAGGCTCCCGAGGATCCCGGAGCCCCCTTCGACGAGGAGGTTCGTGATTCGCTCCCGGCCGAGATGCGCAAGGAGCGCGGCCAACCGCGCGTCGCGGTCGGTCTCCTTCCCGCGCCAAATCCCGCACCCGAGCACATGGAGCGCCGCAAGCCGCTCCTGCGGCGCTTCCGGGCCGACGGCGACGAGGAGTGGAATCTCGTGGGCGGTCTGCACCAGCCGGCTCGCCGGTGGAAGCCGGGCCGTCGAGTCGACCACCACCCGAAGCGGGACCCGTCGCCCCGCCGGCCGGGCTGTGAGAAGCGGATCGTCGGCCAGGGCCGTGCCGATGCCGACGAGGATGGCGTCCATCCGGCCCCGGAGCGCGTGAACGACCCCGCGCGAAGCGGCGCCCGAGATCCACCGCGAATCACCACCGCTGGCCGCGATCCGGCCGTCGAGGCTCATCGCCCACTTGGCGATCACCCACGGTCGACCCGCGCTGACGAGGCGGCGGAACGGGGCCGTGAGGCGGGTGGCCGCCTCCTCCAGAACCCCGCTCTCGACCTCGAGGCCGGCGGCCCGCAGGCTCGCGATCCCGCCACCGGCGACCGCCGGGAAGGGATCGCCCGCTCCGATCACCACCCGCCGGATCCCCGCCGCGATCACCACGGCCGTGCAGGGGGGAGTCTTGCCGTGGTGGCAGCAGGGCTCGAGCGTTACCACGAGGGTGCCGCCGCGGGCCGCCTCCCCCGCGGCCTCCAGCGCCATCACCTCGGCGTGCGGGCCGCCATGGCGCTCGTGCCATCCCTCGCCGACGACCCGTCCGTCGGCCGCGAGCACAACGGCGCCGACCTGCGGATTCGGCTCCACGAAGCCTTCGCCACGGCGGGCCAGTTCGAGGGCCCGCTCCATTGCCGACGCTTCCAATTGCATGTCAGCTGCCGGGGGTCCAGATGGCCTTCTTCTCTCCCTGGGGGGGGGTCTGACCACCTCCGCCGGGCGTCCAGATTCCCCCACCAGACGAGGCTGCCGGCGCGGCTCCGGCTGATCCGGCTCCGCCGAGCGTCGTGGGAGCAGCGCCGCCGGCACGGGCCGCGGCCAGCCCGGGGAGGTCGATGCCTGCCTCCATGAGAACCTCCGCCACCGCCTCCATGGTCCGGGCGTCGCGGGAATGCTCCCGGCGGAGATGGTCGAGGAGCCGCATCGTGTCGGCCTGGTCGCCACGCTGGAGGCGGATCCTCAATTCGTTCACGTCGACCATGCCGTCGTTGGCCTTCAGTTCTGCGATCATCTTCCGCAACTCGGCGATGATCTCGAGCTTCCGCACGCTTCCCTGGGCCCGCTCTTCGAGGAACGACAGCGCCTCCCAGCGCTCTTCCGGGGTGGCATCGGCGCGGGCGAGGATCGCCTCCGCGGCCCGCTCGGCGGCGAGGTCGAAGCCGGCGTCGGCCGCCATCAGAAACAGCCCCCGCAGCTCGCCCCGATCGAGTCCCTCGAGGACCACCCGGTGCCAGCGCATCGGCGGCACCTCTTCCAGCGGCTTGGCGGAGGAAATCGGCGCGGCGGCCTTGATTCCGAGCTTCTCGCGCATCTCGATCCAGGCCGCGGTGGCATCGGCACGGCGGCTGGTCGCCTCCCCCTCGACGACGAGCGCCTCGACACGGACGGCCCCGTCCCCGTCCGCGAGCGCCTGACGGGGGGTTTTGCCGAGGAGCT
>Ga0114978_10002140_pt1 | contig 16393 bp, 12 predicted proteins | sample S_140212_EF_Meta_FD_87027 | JGI IMG/M metagenome (GOLD analysis project Ga0114978, IMG submission 87027) | Freshwater microbial communities from Lake Simoncouche, Canada to study carbon cycling - S_140212_EF_MetaG | ecosystem: Environmental > Aquatic > Freshwater > Lake | place: Lake... | reverse complement strand
GCGAACGGATGGGCTTTGATTTTTTTCTCGATGTTTTCCCAGCGGAATTCCTCGAGCGGAATCGGGCCGATGATGCCGAAGTGATTGCGCGTCGGCATCAGGAACACGGGGATCGCACCGGTCATCGTGATGGCGTGCAAAATCGACACATGACAGTTGCGGTCGACGATAACGACGTCACCTGGCGCCACCGTCGAATGCCACACCATCTTGTTGGAAGTGGAGGTGCCGTTGGTGACGAAATACAGGTGGTCGCAGTTGAATATGCGCGCCGCGTTGCGCTCGGACGCCGCGACCGGCCCGGAGTGATCGAGCAACTGCCCGAGTTCATCGACCGCGTTGCACACGTCGGCGCGCAGCATGTTCTCGCCGAAAAACTGGTGAAACATCTGGCCGACCGGGCTCTTGAGAAAGGCCACGCCGCCCGAATGTCCCGGGCAGTGCCAGGAATACGAGCCGTCCTGCGCATAATTGGTCAGCGCGCGGAAAAACGGCGGCGCCAGGCCGTCGAGATAAGTACGCGTCTCGCGGATGATATGGCGGGCGACGAATTCCGGCGTGTCCTCGAACATGTGAATGAAGCCGTGCAGCTCACGCAGGATGTCGTTGGGAATGTGCCGCGAGGTCTTGGTTTCGCCGTAGAGGTAGATCGGGATCTCCGAGTTGCGGAAACGGATCTCTTCGATGAAGGCGCGCAGATTCAGCACCGCCTGGTCGATTTCGGGCCCCGGCGTAAACTCCTCGTCGTCGATCGACAGGATAAACGCGGAAGCGCGCGACTGCTGCTGCGCAAACTGCGACAGGTCGCTGTAGGTCGTAACGCCTATGACTTCGATGCCCTCGTCTTCGATCGCCTTGGCGAGCGCGCGTATGCCGAGCCCGCTCGCGTTCTCGGAGCGGAAATCCTCGTCGATGACGATGACCGGAAAATGGAATTTCATGCCGGACTCCCTAGAATGGCGGCAGCCGCACGGCACGGCGGCCGGCGGCATCGATAAGATGGAACTCGCTCACGCGCGCTAGATTTTGGGCAGGGTAACGCCCTGCTGCCCCTGGTACTTGCCGCCGCGGTCCTTGTACGAAGTCTCGCAGACGTCATCGGGATCGGATTCCAGGAAAATCACCTGGGCGATCCCTTCGTTGGCGTAAATCTTGGCGGGCAGCGGCGTCGTGTTCGAAAACTCCAGCGTCACATAACCTTCCCATTCCGGTTCGAACGGCGTGACGTTGACGATGATGCCGCAGCGCGCGTAAGTGGATTTACCCAGACAGATCGTCAGCACGTTGCGCGGAATACGGAAATATTCGACGGTGCGTGCAAGCGCAAACGAATTCGGCGGGATCACGCACGATTCGGCCTTGATATCGACGAACGACTTGTCGTTGAAGTTCTTCGGATCGACGATCGTGCTATTGATGTTGGTGAACAGCTTGAATTCGTCCGAGCAGCGGATATCGTAGCCGTAGCTCGAGGTGCCGTACGAGACGATGCGCTGGCCGTTGACCTCTTTGACCTGGTTGGGTTCGAACGGCGCGATCATGCCGTGCTCTTGCGCCATGCGCCGTATCCAGCGGTCGGATTTAATGCTCATCGAGGGACGAGAGGCGCGAGGAGTGAGGCGTTTTCATGGTTCGGCGGGATTTTACACCTCCCGCCTCACTCCTTACACCTTACACCTTACGTATTTTGAACGACGATTTTGGGGAACGCCGCCGAGTGGTCCTGCTGCTTCTCGGCGATTTTGACGGCGACCTTGCGCGCGATCTGGCGGTAAATCTCGGCCACCTGCCCGTCGGGGTCGGCGACCACGGTGGGTTTGCCCGAATCGGCCTGCTCGCGGATGCGGATGTCGAGTGGCAGGGAGCCCAGCAAATCGATGCCATAGTCCTTGCTCATGCGGTCGCCGCCGCCGCTGCCGAAAATGTTCTCTGCATGGCCGCACTTGGAGCAGATATGCAGGCTCATGTTCTCGACCACGCCGAGGATGGGAATATTGACCTTTTCGAACATCTTGAGTCCCTTGCGGGCATCCATCAGCGCGATGTCCTGGGGAGTAGTGACGATGACCGCGCCGGTGACCGGCACGCGCTGGGCCAGCGTCAACTGGATGTCGCCGGTGCCGGGCGGCAGGTCGACCACCAGGTAATCGATGTCGCGCCAGTTGGTTTCGTTCAGCAGTTGCTCGAGCGCCTGTGTGACCATCGGGCCGCGCCACACCATCGGCGTCTCGACGTCGATCAGGAAGCCGATCGACATGGCCTGTATGCCGTGCCCTTCCATCGGCTCAAGGCGCTTGCCGTCCTTCGATTCCGGCCGCCCGGTAATGCCGAGCATGGTCGGCTGCGACGGGCCGTAGATGTCCGCGTCCAGCATGCCGACGCTCACTCCTTCGGCGGCGAGCGCCAGTGCCAGATTGACGGCCGTCGTGCTTTTGCCGACGCCGCCCTTGCCCGAGGCGACCGCAATGATGTTCTTGACGCCCGGAACCAGCTTGACGCCGCGCTGCACCGCATGTGAAACGATTTTCATCGTCACATTCGCGGTCACGCTGCCTATGCCCGGGATAGTCTTCAGCTTGGCGACGACCTGCTTGCGGATCGGCTCGATCTGGGTCCTCGCCGGGTAGCCCAGCAGGATATCGAGCGACACGTTGTCGCCGTCGATCTTGATGTTCTTCGCTTCCTTGCCCGTCACGTAGTCTTTGCCCGTGTTGGGATCGGTCAGCTCCTTGAGCGCAGCCTGGACTTGCTGTTCGGTGATTGCCATGGGTGGTTCCGGATATTGAGCGGTGAGGGCGGAATTCTAAACAATTACACCCCGAAAGCCTAACGAAACCACCCTAAAACCCTGAAATCGAGAGGGGGTTTGTTACAATTCAAGGCTTATCCTGGCTACCCCGCACATGACCCGCAAGATCTTCGCCACCACCGCCCTGCCGCATTTTACGAACGGCAGCGTTACATTAGCGTACGTTCCCGCTACGAACAGGGGGAGCGCACGATGACGCGCAAACTGTTTGTCACCACCGCGTTGCCGTACGCGAACGGATCGTTCCATATCGGCCACATCATGGAGTACATCCAGGCCGATATCTGGGTGCGGTTCCAGCGCATGCAGGGCAACGAAGTACATTTCGTGTGCGCCGACGACGCGCACGGCGCGCCCATCATGCTCAAGGCCGAAGCCGAAGGCATCACGCCCGAGCAGCTCGTTACGCGCATCGGTTCCGAGCGCAAGAAATACCTCGATGGCTTTCATATAGCCTTCGATAACTGGCACTCGACCCATTCGCCGGAAAATACCGAGATGTCGCAGGACATCTACCGCAAGCTCAAAGCGGCGGGCCTCATCTATTCTAAGCCGATCGAGCAGTTTTACGACCCGGTCAAGAACATGTTCCTCGCCGACCGTTACATTAAGGGCGAATGCCCGAAATGCGGCGCGAAGGACCAATACGGCGACGCCTGCGAAGTCTGCGGTTCTGTTTACGCGCCAACCGATCTGAAAAATCCGTATTCGACGCTGTCCGGCGCAACGCCGGTGATGAAGACGTCGGAGCACTACTTTTTCAAATTGTCCGACCAGAAGTGCGTCGATTTCATCAAGCAATGGCTCGACAAACCCGGCCGACTGCAACCGCAAGTCGCGAATAAGGCTAAAGAGTGGCTCGAAGGCAAAGCCGAGAAAGCGCTCGGCGACTGGGACATTTCGCGCGACGCACCCTATTTCGGCATCCCGATTCCCGACGCACCCGGCAAATATTTCTATGTCTGGCTCGACGCCCCTGTTGGCTATCTCGCGAGCTTCAAGAATTACTGCGCGAAGAAGGGCATGGATTTCGAAAAATTTCTCGCCGATCCGAAGTCCGAGCAGATTCACTTCATCGGCAAAGACATTATCTATTTCCACACCCTGTTCTGGCCCGCAATGCTGCACTTCGCCGGCAAGCCCTACAAGGACCCGGACCAGATCAACGTGCATGGCTTTATCACGGTGTCGGGCGAGAAGATGTCCAAGAGTCGCGGCACAGGGATTTCACCGCTGCGCTATCTCGATGTCGGGATGAATCCCGAATGGCTGCGCTATTACATCGCGGCCAAGCTCAATGCGAGCGTCGAGGACATCGATTTCAATCCCGACGATTTCATGGCCCGCGTGAATAGTGATCTCGTCGGAAAGTACATCAATATTGCCAGCCGGTGCGCGGGTTTTCTAAAAAAGTTCGACTGCAAATTGACTGCCGGGCCTGCACACGCCTCCGTCGCGAACTTGCAAAAACACGCCGGCCAGATCCAGACTGCTTATAACGATCGGGAATTCGGTCATGCGCTGCGCACGATCATGTCGTTAGCCGACCAGGTCAACCAGTTCGTCAACGATGCGAAGCCGTGGGAAATCGCGAAGGACCCCGGGCAAAAACAAGCACTGCACCAGATATGTTCGCAGGCGATCAACGCATTCAGGCTGTTGACTCTTTACCTGAAACCCGTGATGCCGGAATTGGCCCGCAATGTCGAAGTGTTCCTGAACATCAACTCTCTTCAATGGAGCGATGCCTCCACATTGCTTGCGGACGGACATCGCATCAACGAATACAAACATCTCATGACCCGCGTCGAAGAAAAACAACTCGGCGCGCTGTTCGAAATCGAAAAGGAAACTCCGAAAGTGACAGCCTCCACCCCTCATCCCGCCACACCCGCGAAGTCCGGCGTGACGCCCCCGCCCGCTGCCGCAGGCGATGGCGTCATCACAATCGACGATTTCACCAAAATCGATTTGCGCATCGCCAAAATTTCGAATGCGGAGCACGTCGAAGGCGCCGACAAACTTCTAAAGCTGACGCTCGACGTCGGCGAACTCGGCACGCGCCAGGTATTCGCCGGCATCAAGTCGGCGTACGACCCCGCCGCACTCGTCGGCAAGCTGACGGTCGTCGTCGCCAATCTCGCGCCGCGCAAAATGAAGTTCGGCATGTCCGAGGGCATGGTACTCGCTGCCTCGGGCGAAGCGCCGGGAATTTTCCTGCTGTCGCCCGATGCCGGCGCCGGGCCCGGCATGCGGGTGAAATGATTCGAGAGGCGTGAGGCGAGAGGGGGGAGGCGGAAGACTCACAACCGGCCCGCTGCTTACTCCTCACTCCTTACCCCTCACTCCTCACGGAATTTTCAAATGCGTATCGACAAAGTCGAAGCCGTCGCCATCTCGATTCCGCTGAAGAAAAACTTCGGCGGTAGCACCTACGATGTGAAGAAGCGCTGCACCGTCGTCACGCGCATTTACGCAGGCGGATTGGTGAGCGAAGTGTATAACGGCGATAACCGCGCGCACGGCGCTGAAATCGTGCGCATGATCAAGAAACTGCTCGCTCCGCTGGCCATCGGCGAAGACATATTCGCGATCGAGCGGCTGTGGGAAAAGATGTTCGCGCTGACGCACACCAGCGGCGACCGCAAGAACCTGCTCGATGCCATCTCGTGCATCGACTGCGCGGTGTGGGACCTGCACGGCAAGGCGCTGGGCAAAAGCGTCCGGCAACTGCTCGGAGGCTACCGCAATAAATTGCCGATTATTTCCATCGGCGGCTACTACGTCGATGGCAAGACGCTCGCCGATTACGGCCGCGAAATCGAAAGTTATCGCAAGGCCGGCATGGCCGGATGCAAATTCAAGGTCGGCGGACTCACGCCGGAACAGGACTTCAAGCGAGTGCAGGCCGCGCGCAAAGCGGTGGGCGACGACTTCATCATCGTCGTCGACGCCAATCGCGGCTGGAACGTGCAGGACGCGATCAAATTCTCGCACCTGATCGAGCCGCTCAACATCACGTGGTTCGAAGAACCCTGTCATTGGCACGACGACGTCGCGCTGATGGCGCGCGTGCGCCAGTCGACGCGCATACCGGTCAACGCCGGCCAATGCGAAATCACCAGCCAGGGCGTGCGCCGTCTGGTCGATGGCGGCGCGGTGGACTACGTCAACTTCGACGTTTCCGAAGGCGGCGGCATCACCGACTGGAAGCGCGCCGCGGCGCTCTGCTACACGGCCAGCGTGCGCATGGCGCACCACGAAGAAGCACAGGTCGCGCAACATCTGCTCGCCGCCGTGCCGCACGGCACTTACCTCGAATGCTTCGCCGATCCCGACCGCGACCCGGTGTGGCAAAAGATGTGGCTCAACCGTCCTACCATCAAGAACGGCATCGCCACCGTAAGCGACGCGCCGGGGCTCGGCATCGTGCTCGATCAGAAGATGATCAAGAAGTACCGGGTCGCTTGAATTACACAACAAACCAAACGGCAATCTTGAACCGCGAAGGACGCAAAGGACGCGAAGGTAAAAAAAAGTATTTCGTGAATCAGAATACTCGCGGGGAGATTGAGATTCTGTTCCTCGCGGCTTTCCTGCTTTGCTTGGCGTCCTTTGCGGTTCAATGTTTTTGCACTATTTTCAGTCAGTGCGCTTCGCATAACGTAGGCAACCGATGATCACGTTCTCGCGCCATTTCGCGTTCCGGCCCAAGCTGATCGAATGCCTGAAGGGCTACAACCGCGAAATCTTCATCGCCGACCTGCTGGCCGGTATTACCGTCGGCATCGTCGCACTGCCGCTAGCGATGGCGTTTGCAATCGCCTCCGGCGTCAAGCCTGAAGCCGGCATCTTCACCGCCATCGTCGCCGGCTTCATCATTTCGGCGCTCGGCGGCTCACGCGTGCAGATCGGCGGCCCGACTGGCGCGTTCATCGTCATCGTTTACGGCATCGTGGTCCAGTACGGACTCGCCAATCTCCTGATCTGCACCTTCATGGCCGGCTGCATCCTGCTCGCAATGGGCGTGCTGCACCTCGGGGTCCTCATCAAGTTCATTCCGCTGCCGGTGATCATCGGCTTCACCAACGGCATCGCGGTGCTGATCTTTCTGTCGCAGATCAAGGATTTCCTCGGGCTCGCCACCGGTCCCCTGCCCGCCGAGTTCTTTGCGCAGATCCGCGCGCTCGGCTCGGCGTTGCACACCGCGAGCTGGCAAACGCTGGCGGTCGCTTCCGCATCGCTGCTGCTGATTGCTTCGTGGCCCAACAGGTGGGGCAAGCGCGTGCCCGGTCCCGTTGTGGTGCTGCTGCTCGGCGGACTCGCTTCGGCGTTGTTCAACCTGCCGATCGAAACCATCGGCAGCAAGTTCGGCGGCATTCCGCAGACCTTGCCACAATTCAAGGCGCCTGACCTGAGCCTCGATCACCTGCGCTACCTGATCGTGCCGGCCATCACCATTGCGCTGCTTGGCGCGATTGAATCGCTGCTGTGCGCAGTGGTCGCCGACGGCATGATCAAGGACAAGCACGACGCGAACCAGGAACTGATCGCGCAGGGCATCGCCAATATCGTGACGCCGTTTTTCGGCGGCATCCCCGCCACCGGCGCCATCGCGCGCACCAGCGTCAACATCCGCAACGGCGGGCGCACGCCCATCGCCGGCATGATTCACGCGCTGGTCTTGTTGCTGATAGTTCTCGTTGCCGCGCCGCTGGCGAAATACATTCCGCTCGCCTGTATGTCAGCCATTCTCATCATGGTGGCGGTGCGCATGGGCGACTGGAGCGAATTCAAAACCATGCCGCGTTATTCGCCGGGCCGCACCGCGACATTGCTGTCGACTTTCGTACTGACGGTGGTGTTCGACCTGACGATAGCCGTGCAGGTCGGCATCCTGTGGGCGTCATTGCTGCTGATCCGGCGCATGACGCAGGTCACCGTGGTGGCACGCGTACAGCATGGGGAAAATGACGGGGTTATTGCCGGCGTTGTGGTCTACGAAGCGAGTGGCGCACTGTTCTTTGGCGCCGCGGACACGCTGGAAGTGTTGTCGCGCGCCCATGACCACGGACTCAAGACCTTGGTCCTCGATCTGGACCACGTGATCTACATGGATTCCACGGCGACCCACACGCTGGAAATGGTACGCTACGAACTGCAGGCGCGCGGCCTTAACCTGCTGGTATGTAGCGCGCACCAACAGCCGGCGTCGATGATCCGGCAATCGGGCCTGCTCGACATGCTGGGCGCCGATCTGCTGCCCGATCGTGCCGCGGCGCTCGAGCGCGCGCAGCACATTGGTGCTGCCGCCTGAACTAAGGGCGAATGTACGACCAGCCCTGCTGCTGTTTGACCATCAGTTCGACCACGCCGGCTTTGACGTAGCCGATGTTGGGCAGCATGTCGGCCTTGCTCACCTTGGTATTGGTCATGGTGTTTTCGCACGCCATGATTTTGACGCCCTGGCCGAGCGCGTCACCGACGCGCGCCGATACCGCCGAGTCGAGCTTCAACATGTTGAGCCCTGGGCCGTAGGTTACGACTTCGATTTCGACGCTGTCCTTGCCAAGGTCCTGCTGAATATTGCGCACGTTGTTGAGCGCGAGGCTCCATTTCGCCGGGTCGTTATCGCTGACCTGGAATATGACCTTGTGTTTGACCGCGGCGCCCGGCGCGGTGTCGGCCGCCAATGCCGGCAGCAAGCCCGGCGTGGACAATAAGGCGGCGCATGTCAGGGCGCGTAAAATGCGTTTCATAAATTTCTCCTCACGGCATTAAAATCACTGCGTGCCGCCATTCTAGACCTCCCGCGGGATTTTCACCGGCAGCCATGACGCCATCCACGACTATCGTCAAACACCTCGTCGTCACCGGCTGCGTGCAGGGCGTGGGCTACCGGCACTTCATGAGCCGCACTGCGCACGACCTGCATGTCACCGGCTGGGTGCGCAATCGCCACGACGGCAGCGTCGAAGCGGTGCTCGCCGGCACGTCCGAGGCAGTCCACGCCATGATAGAACGCGCGCGACGCGGGCCACAGCATGCAACGGTGACCGACGTCACGGTTGCGGACGCGCACGGCAGCTTCGAGCGCTTCGATACCCTGCCGACCGTATAATGGGCTGCCCACGACACGGTCTTGGCCACGCGGGCACATTTCAATTACTCAACCAGCGGGGAGCACCGTGAAACTATTTTTCAATAATGCATCGCCGTTCGTGCGCAAAGTGCGCGTGTTTGCGCGCGAAACGGGTCTGGACGGAAAAATCGAGGAAATCACCACCATGGTATCGCCGGTGCAGGAAAACGCGAGCCTGGCGCAGGCCTTCCCGCTGACAAAAATCCCTGCGCTGCTGCTTGATGACGGCACCGCGGTATTCGATTCGCCCGTCATCTGCGAATACCTCGACAGCCTGCATGCGGGCCGCAAGCTGTTTCCGGCTGCCGGCCCCGCGCGCTGGACCGCGCTCAAGTTGCAGGCGACCGGTGACGGCATCCTCGATGCCGGCATCCTGTGCCGCTATGAAATGGCCGTGCGTCCCAAGGAATTCCAGTGGACAGGCTGGGTAGAAGGCCAGAAAACCAAGTGGCGCGGCGGGCTCGACCTGCTGGAACGCGAAGCCGCCACGCTTGATGGCGAGCCGACCATCGGCAACATCACCGTCGCCTGCGCGCTGGGCTGGCTGGATTTCCGTTACGGCGACGACGACTGGCGCAAGAACCGGCCCGCGCTCGCGCGCTGGTTCGAAAAGTTCGCCGCGCGCCCTTCGATGAAAGCGACAATGCCAAGCGCTTAAAGGCAGGATTGAGGAGCGAGGAGCGAGGATTTAAGACTCAATCCTCAATCCTAGTTATAGACTATCGTGACGTTGGGCTCTGTCAGCCACGCCGACAGGGACTGTAGCAGGTTATCGTGCAGGCTGATGCGCCAGTCTTCGCCCAACTCGATTTCGCAGCTCGCCGTGCGGTTGTGGTAAACGATCGAGACCGGGCACGGGCCGTTGCGATATGGGCCCAGCAATTCCTTCAGTTTTTGCGCCGACGACTGGCCGTTGCACGTGAGACGCACGCCGCGTGCGAATTTGTTGCGCGCGGCGCTAAGATCGTAGACTTTTTCCGCAGAGATGCGGGTAAACGACGTTTCCGGTTCGTCACCGCCGCCGCTGCGCGTGATGTTGCGCACTTTCACTTCCAGCACCAGTACCGCGTCCTCGACGATGATGTTGCGGTACTGATCGAATGTCTCGCCGTAAATGACCACTTCCTGCGTGGCGTTGCCGTCGCTGAACGTAACGATTGCCATGCGGGACTGCTGCGTTTTCATGAAGCGCACCGACTCCACGACACCGGCGATCGTCTGCAACGGCGCGCTGTTGGCATAACCCTGGCTCGGTGTCAGGCGGTCGAGCGTCGTGCGCACGAACTGTCCGATTTCGTCCCGATACGCCGTGTATGGATGCCCTGAAAGGTAATAGCCGAGCGCGACTTTTTCCTCTTTCAGCTGCGAGCGCTGGTTCCAGCGCGGCGCTTCTACCAGGGCGGGACGCGCGTGCTCCGCGGCATCCGCGCCGCCGAACAGACTCACCTGCTGCGCATTGCGCTCGGCCTGCTCCGCCGCCCCCAACGCGATACCGACCGATGCAAGCAGGCGCGCGCGATGATCGTCGATCGCATCGAAAGCGCCGCCGCGGATCAGCGCTTCGATCACGCGCCGGTTGACGATGCGCTTGTCGACGCGTTCGCACAGGTCGAACAGGTCCTTGAACGGCCCGCTTTTTTCGCGCGCGGCGACGATGGCCGCGATCGCCGATTCGCCGGTACCCTTGATCGAGCCCAGCCCGTAACTGATGGTGGTGGTGTCGAGCGGCACGAAACGGTATTCGCCGCGGTTGACGTCGGGCGGCAGCACCTTGATTCCGCTGATGCGCACATCCTCGTAAAACTGCTTGACCTTGTCGGTATCGTCCGCGGCTGCAGACAAGTTGGCCGCCATGAACGCGGCGGCGTGATGCGCTTTGAAATACGCGGTCTGGTAAGCCACCAGCGCATACGCGGCGGCGTGCGACTTGTTGAAGCCGTAGCCCGCGAACTTTTCCATCAGGTCGAAAAGTTCGTCGGCCTTCTCTTCTTTGAGCCCGCTCTTGCCGGCGCCCTCGCGGAAAATGCTGCGCTGCTGCGCCATTTCCTCGGGCTTCTTTTTGCCCATCGCGCGGCGCAACAGGTCGGCACCGCCCAGGCTGTAGTCGCCGACCAACTGCGCCATCTGCATCACCTGCTCCTGGTACACCATGATGCCGTAGGTTTCCACGAGCACCGACTTCACGCGCGGGTCGGGATATTCGAAAGGCTTGCCGTGTTTGCGCGCAATGAAATCGGGAATCAGGTCCATCGGGCCCGGCCGGTACAGCGCAACCAGCGCGATGATGTCCTCGAAACGGTCGGGCCGCGCCTGCTTGAGCAGATCGCGCATGCCGCGCGATTCAAACTGGAACACCGCGGTGGTCTTCGCAGTCGAAAAAATCCGGTACGCTTCGACATCGTCGAGCGGTATCGATTCCAGCACCACCGTCGACGCCGGGTCGAGACGCTTGATGTAGCGCAGTGTCCAGTCGAGTATGGTCAGCGTCGTCAGGCCAAGGAAGTCGAACTTCACCAGCCCCACCGCTTCGACGTCTTTCATGTCGAACTGCGACACCACGCTGGTCGAGCCTTCCGCCGCGTAGAGCGGGCAGAAATCCGTCAACTTGCCCGGCGCGATCAGCACGCCGCCCGCGTGCATGCCGACGTTGCGCGTCATGCCCTCGAGACGCTCCGCCAATTCGAGCAGTTCGCGCACTTCTTCTTCCTGCGCTTCGCGCTGGTTGATCAGCGGCTCGACTTCGCGCGCGTAAATCGTCTGATCGTCTTTCGGATCGGTGCGCCGGCGCAGCGTGATATGCCGTCCGGGCTGGAACGGGATGAGCTTGGCGATCTGGTCGCAGAAGTTGTAACCCAGGTCGAGCACGCGCCCGACGTCGCGCACCACCGCTTTCGCGGCCATGGTGCCGAAGGTGACGATCTGCGACACACTGTCGGTGCTGTATTTATGCCGCACGTATTCGATCACGCGGTCGCGGCCGTCCTGGCAGAAATCGATATCGAAGTCGGGCATCGACACGCGCTCGGGATTGAGAAAGCGCTCGAACAGCAGGTTGTAGCGCAGCGGATCGAGATCGGTGATGCCCAGCGAGTAAGCAACCAGCGAACCCGCTCCCGAGCCGCGCCCGGGCCCGACCGGCACGCCGTTCGACTTCGCCCAGTTGATGAAATCGGCGACGATCAGGAAGTAGCCGGCGAAACCCATTTGCAGAATGGTCTTGATTTCGAATTCGAGCCTTTGTTGATAGATGGGCAGCTTCTCAGCGCGCAGCGCGGCATCCGCATAAAGCTGTTCGAGACGGCGCACCAGGCCTTCCTGCGAGCGGTCGCGCAGATAGTCGTCGAGACTTTCCTGGTTCGGCGTGGGGAAAGCCGGCAGTTTCGATTTGCCGAGTTCAAGCGTCAGGTTGCAGCGTTTGGCGATTTCGACACTGTTGGCGAGCGCCTGCGGAACGTCGGCGAACAGTTCCGCCATTTCGGCCTGCGTCTTGAAATACTGATCGGCGCCGAAATGCCGCGGGCGGCGCTGGTCGGCGAGCACGTAGCCTTCAGCGATGCACACGCGCGCCTCGTGCGCGCGGAAATCGTCGGCGTGGATGAACTGCACGGGATGCGTCGCCACCACCGGCAACTTCAACTCGGAAGCGATTTGCAGCGTCTGCTGCACGCAGCTTTCGACCTGCCCCACCACCTGCGGCCGCTGCAACTCGAGATAGTAACGTTGCGGAAAAATATTTGACCACGCGCGCGCCGCCGCGGCAGCCTGCTTGTAATTGCCGGCCAGCAGCGCGGCGCCGACGTCGCCGTGGTGCGCGCCGGACAACGCGATCAGGCCGTCGCCCGCGGGGGCTGCAAACCACTCTTTTTTTAGTTCGGCACGCCCGCGGTACTGGTTGGCGCGGTAGGCGCGCGTCAGCAACTCGCTCAGATTGCGGTAGCCCACGCGCGACTGGCACAGGATCAGCAGGCGGTGCGGCTTGTCGCGGTCGGTTTCGTTTTCCAGCCACACGTCACAGCCAATCACCGGCTTCAGGCCCGCGCCGCGCGCGGCCTGGTAGAACTTCACCATGCCGAACACATTGGCAAGGTCGGTGAGCGCCAACGCCGGCATGCCGTTCGCGACCGCCGCGGCAACGGCATCGTCGAGGCGGACTATGCCGTCGCTCACCGAGTACTCGCTGTGCAGGCGCAGGTGAACGAAAGACGGCGTAGACATGCCGGCTATTTTATCCCGTTCGACGGCTGCGGGCAGCGGAACGATTTACCTTGACAGCCTGTCCAATCGTCGCCAGATTGCAAATTGTTATGGCCATAAAATCAAGGCTGAACGTGAGGCAACCCATGCGACTGATCCAACGCATTTTCCTTTTACTGACATTCGCGCTGGCGGCGACGGCGGTGCAGGCGCAGGCCGTTTTTCGCTCGGTTATGCCGAACGGCAAAATCGTCTACGGCAACAAACCGGAACCCGGCGCGAAGGAATCCAAGCAGGTCAATCTGGCGCCGCTGAACATTTCCACGCCGACGCCAGCTGGTTCGGCAGGCTCCGCGGATGGCGCACCGCCGCCGGGAAACAACAGCGCCGATGTCGCGGCGGCGCGACAAAACCTGGAGGCCGCGCAAAAAGCGCTGGAGGCCGGACGCGAAGTACGGGAAGGCGATCGCACAGGCATCGCGACCAAGGGCGGCGCAACCAGCTCGCGGCTGAACGACTCGTACCTGCAACGCGTGAAGCAACTCGAAGACGCGGTCGCCGCAGCCCAGTCGCAACTGGAAGAAGCCCAACGCGCCGCCGCGCGTTGATCAGGTGGCGTTAGCCACCTGACGAGAGGCGAAAAGCGAAATGCGAAATGCGAGAGGCGAGAGGCGGAAAGTCTTCAGTCCTCTCGCCCCCCTCTCCTCTCGTTCTTCAATACACGCGCGACACCCGATAGCCGTCGCGCGCGAGCAGGCGCAAGAGGCCTTTGTCGCCATACAGGTGCAAAGCACCGACCGCCACGAAAGCCGCACCTGCTTTCAACTGCGGCTGCATGCGCTCTGCCATGCGCGTATTGCGGTCGTAGAGCAGGCGCTGATCAAACACCTGTTTTAACGGCTTTAATTCCGGACGCCGCTCCGCTTCCGCCTCGCCGATTTGCCACATCTGCCCCAGATCGCGCTGTAAATACGCCTGCACCAGTTTCTCAGTCTGCGCCTTCAGTTCAGGGTGGGTTTCGACGGCGTGCTTGAGCAGTGCGATCTGTTCCGCTTCCGACATGCGCTCGAATGCCGCGACCTGTTCGTCGACGCTTTCCAGATAGCTGAGCGGCTTGCCCTGTTGCGATGCCATGCGCTGCAGCGTGAAATCGAGCACGTCTTCCATTTTCTGTTGCGGCATCTGCAGCAGCAGCACCATCGCCCACGGTTTGAACATGCGCGCCATTTCCGCCGGCAGGCCGATGCCCGCGGTCAGCGCCGCAACCTTGCGGAAAAATTCCTCGCCCACGACGCCCGACAGTTCGCGGCCGTCCATATAGACCATGCGCGCGGCCAGCGTTGCGATGTTCGACTGATCGGTTGAAACCTCCATGGTGAATGACTTCGCGGCGTCGAACTGTTTGCGCACCGCGTCGGGTATAGCCGTGACGCGCTTGTCGGCAAGATGCACGGTGCCGAACAGATGGCTGGCGGCGGCGCCCGGCTTCTCAACGCGCCACAGCAGTCCTTGATCGTAATTGGCGGCGGCCTGCGCGTGCGCGCGCGATGACCCTGGCGCAAAAGTTGCGAGCGCCAGCACGCAAATATAAAAAATGAGCTGGGTCAGTGGTCTTCGCATAGGTGCGGCGCGGAAATTTGCCGCATAATCCGCGTTGCCTGTTTTCGTCCGCTATAACTTAACCAATTTCGCGCCGGAATGCCACCGCCCGTATCAGCCACCCGTTCCGCGCTTGCGGCACTTTGCCTGTTGTCTCTGATCTGGGCTTACAACTGGATCGTGCTCAAAGAAAGCCTGCGCTTCGCCGGCCCTTTCGATATCGCTGCCTTGCGCACGATGCCCAGCGCGGTACTTCTGTTCATCGCCATGATATGGATGAAAAAACCGCTGGCGCCGGTCGCGCCCGCGCGGCTGATGCTGCTGGGAATCTTCCAGACCACCGGCTTTCTTTGTTTCGCGGCGTGGGCGCTGGTCGCCGGCGCGGTCGGCAAATCGACCGTACTGGTTTACACCTTCCCGTTCTGGACGCTGCTTCTTGCGTGGCCGCTGCTCGGCGAGCGTATCCGCGGCCTGCAATGGATCGCGATTGCGTTGACCGCGAGCGGACTCGTGCTGGTGCTCGAACCGTGGAACCTCGCCGGCAGCCTGGCCAGCCGCGTGTACGCCGTGCTGGCGGGCGTGTGCTGGGCGATAAGCTCGATCATCGTGAAGCGATGGCGCAACGAAGGCAATTTCGACATGCTGCCGGTGACCGCGTGGCAGATGTTGCTGGGCGGCGTAGTGGGCGTCGTCATCGCGTGGCTGGTGCCGTCGCGCCCGATCGAATGGAGCGGCTACTTCGTGCTCATGCTCGCTTACGGCATCGTGCTGGGCTCGGTTACCGGCTGGCTGCTGTGGCTGTATATACTCAAGCACCTGCCGGCGGGGATTGCGAGCCTCGGCATGATGGCGGTACCCGCGCTCGGCGTGCTGCTGTCGAAACTCCAGTACGGCGAAGAACCCGGCGGCACCGAAATCATCGGCATGCTGCTGATCGGCGCGAGCCTGGCGTTGTTGTCGTGGCTCACGCTGCGCGGCCAGAAAAGCGTCGCGCCGGAAATCGGTCAGGAGTAGTTCTGGACCAACTATCAACGCAGAGGACGCTGTGGACGCAAAGGCTCGCCGAGGAAAACCTATGATCCATTGTGATTCAGTCCGGGAATTTTTACTCAGCGCACCGCTGCGTTCAGCTGTTGATCTAGAACCCATCTCAAAAACACTACCCCGACAAGCAACCGCCGATAAACGCAGATTAACGCCGATATTATTCCAGACCTTGCCCCGAACCAACGACAAGTCACTTGAGCTTATCTGCGTTCATCGGCGGTTCCAAATTGTATTTGAGTAGGTTCTACTTAACATAGCGCCATTGGATTGAGGATCGACCACCAGCCATGAAGCCCAGTCAGTCGCATATACACAAGATCCGCAACCTGCGCTACCAAGTGCGCACCTGGGGCGACTCTGCCGCGCCAAAAATGTTTTTGCTGCATGGCTGGATGGATGTGTCGGCCTCGTTCCAGTTTCTGGTCGATTGCTTCCAGCGCGAATGGTACGTTGTCGCGCCCGACTGGCGCGGCTTCGGACTGACCGAATGGGCGGCCGGCGGTTATTGGTTTCCCGATTACTACGCCGATCTCGACGCGTTGCTGGACATTTACGAGCCGGATGCCCCCGCGCGCATCGTCGGCCACAGCATGGGAGGCGTG